>Ga0315914_1004299_pt1 | contig 21320 bp, 12 predicted proteins | sample MpolenodulesMG_FD_203920 | JGI IMG/M metagenome (GOLD analysis project Ga0315914, IMG submission 203920) | Medicago polymorpha root nodule microbial communities from Los Angeles, California, United States - elongated nodules | ecosystem: Host-associated > Plants > Roots > Nodule | place: USA...
TGAAGATTTTGGTTGATTTGGTTTAGGGAGATTGAGAAATTGTGTTGTTTAGATTGAAATGGATGTTTTTGAAGGAAAAATTGGTTATTGATTATGTATATAGATTTGATGAAGATGATGAAAAGAAAAAAAAAAATTGGGTTGGTGTGTTGTTGATGATGAAGATCATGAAGAAAATGATGGAAGGAGAAGGAAGAAGATGAATAATACAAACCCTAACGTTTTTTTGATTTTTTTTAACAGAAGGGACCAAAACAGGTAACAGAGATAAAGATAAAGTACTCAAACGGTCTTTTTTTTAGTTAAGGGACCAAAGCGATACTAAATAATAACTTAAAGGACCAAAAGAGCAATTAAACCTTTGTTAAATCATTGATAATTATTCAAAACAAAATTAACTATGTGTTTAATATGTATAAAAATGTCAAAACGACTTATAATAAAATACATAGTAATCTATCTATCACTTCTAACAATGTAAAAAAGTTTGTACGCAAAAAAAAATTAAAAAAGAAAACAATGCAAAGATTTGAATTCGCTTCATTCATAAATTTTACACCGACAATGATTCACTATATTGGAGATTGTTTGATCAAGATAGAACGCTCCAAATTTCAAACTCTATAATTTTTAGGATGTTTAGGGTGGTTAAGTTTCTGATTTTTTGTTTTTTAAAGTTAAATTTAAAAACAAAACATGTTTGAATGAAATGATGTTAATAATTTGTTTACCAAATCTGAAAACAATTTTCATTTAAGTCCCGAAACCACATAAATAGATTTTATAAATTTTATTTTTATTTTATTGTTAACAAGTCACCACCCGTAGCTACCGACCACCACTTTAGATACACTAATGTTGGCTACCACTCCAACTATCATCGACCACTACTTTGACAACAATCGGTCTCCACTCTGATCACCTCTTACCACCACTTCAATCATCACCACTGAGCGTTGCAACCACTTGGTTGCTGATCAACACTTTTACAGTTGTTTACTACCACCTTTAGCAACCACCACTTTTAACCATTGATATTAATATTGCTAAGAAATTTAAAATTTATAACATTTAAATCATTTTACTTTCTAAAATAATAAGAAAGTTATTGTACATTTTTAATATAAAAAAACTTATATTTTTTGGTCATGCTAATTTGTGCCCTAAAGACACACACATGTTAAGGTTTCTAAAAAAGAAAGTATTTATTGAGCAAAGTTAAATTTCAATTTTTTGAGAAATAAATTGGTGCAATTTCCAATGCAAAAATTATATCTTTGGTATCATAACATGTGTCATAAAGGCACAAGTTAACATTTCCTTATGTTTTTTAATATTATTGGTTTTAACAAGGTAATGTGATTCACGAGTTAAGAAAAAACATGAGTATACTAAGATTGCTTTGTGAAATAGAGTTAGTTAGTTATGCTTGCAACCACTTTTTACTTTTTTTTCTTCCTATTTTTAGTTAGTTGTAGAAATAGATTACTTGTTGCACAAGTAACTACACTAGTAGGTGTATATGTACCACTTTTATGCATAATAGAATAGTCTTTCATATGCAATCCTCTTATTTCTATTACTTTCCTCTTTATCTCAATTAATCACATTCATCCCAACAAATCGGTATCATATAGGTCACACAATCATGGCAATTGAAGAGAAATTAACCATGACTGGTAATCGTAACTTCTCAACAAATCTACCATTTATTGATGGAAAGAATTGGGATAGATATGTCAAACAAATGAAGGTGATCTTCGTCTTGCAAGAAGTTCTCGAAGTTGTCAACAATGGTCTTGAAGCGTTTCTTGAAAATCCAATAGATGCACAAAGAAATTTGCATTAAGATGCGAAGAAAAAAGACTGCAAGACCTTGTTCTACATTCATCAATGTGTGAACAAAAAGGTAATTGAAAATATTACAGATGCAAATAGCTCAGAGGAAGCACATGGCACACTTATGAAGTACTATGGTGGTGATGCAAAAGTGAAGACTGTTCGATATTAGTCACTGAGACGTTAATATGAATTATTGCATGTATATGAGGAAGGATGAAAAGATTGTTGATTACTTTTCAACGTTGGTGACTCTGACCAATCAAACAAAGTTGTATGCTGAAACAATGTCTGATCAGATAATCATTGGGAAGTTTTTGAGGACTCTACCATCTCAATTTGGCCATATAGTCGTAAATATTTAAGAAACAAATGAGTTGGGCGATCTCAAAGTTGAAGATTTGCAAGGAACTCTTGAAGCATGTGAAATGAAGGTTATAGAAATAGGAAATGAAAAACAAGAAGAACAAGCATTGTTTTCAAGATTAAAAAAGAATCGAGAAGAAAGATGACAAACCATAAACTTTCAAGAATCGAGAAGATTCTTCCAAGAACAAGAAAAGAAGAATTCCTTTGACTAGAAAAAGGTACAATGTCATAACTATGATAAGATTAGGTATCTTGACACTGCATATGAATGCTAGTCTAATAAAGATAAGAATTAAATAATGGTGATCTATAAGCCAATCTAACACATGAAAATTCCAATTCAGATTTTTATCCAATTATGCTCATGACTACAACCAATGATGAAGTATCAGACTCAAATTACAAGATTAGGTATCTTGACACCAGTTGTTTTAATAGAAAGATTAGGTAGCAAACAACCATAAATTGGATAATGTTGAACCAATCTTTTTGGTGGTTTTATTTTATATATTCGTGAGTCGTTTTTGAAAATGAGCCGGGATACTTAGTTATTTATAGTATATGATATGATATGATTTGAAAAAGAATTTGAATATAAGAAGAAGCTCATGTGCAACAATTATATATTTTTGCATTTTTTATTTTAATTTTAGTAAAAATATTTATGTTGACATAGTATAATACTCGAATCGGGTTCCCCTTTAACTAATAGTGCCACTTCAGCATTAATTTTAGAGAAAATTGACAAGGAAGTATTAAATTAAAAAAGGAGAAAAATTTAGAAATCCAAATTACTAAAAATGACTTAAAATGAGTAAATCAACATAATTCTATCCACCAACTTGGGGGTACATTGCAAGAGTAAACGAGCCCTGGCTTGCACGTCATGTTTCATTCAAGTGGTAATGGCACTTGTGCCTTTACAAGAAAGCTTTCATTATAGGTGACGTTCACTCAAAGCTATGTACAATAAAACACCTCCTAATAAAAAAAAAAAACACTAACAAATGCATTGAAGATACGGTTACCATGACCCTAAAAAAAGCCAAATTAAGAGCTTTGAAGTTCAAACGAAATCTAGCTAATAGAGCCATAATTAAATATTAGTGTTCTAAAGGAAAATGCTATGTCGCGAGAGATTTTGTCCCGACAACCTCGCGAGAGAGCTATTACAACTGCAACATTAATTTTTTCATAATCAAAGCCACACGTGTATTCCACTAAGAACAAAATCTAACGTCTCAAAACATTCTAAATAAATTCGCTATGTTTTCTGTCGCAGAAAATAGCATGACTCGTGTTCTAAATTTAATACTAATATCTTTTAAGGCATGTTTGCATTTGGTTTATTTTAACTTATCTACTCATATAAGCATTTATGATGATGTTTAAGATAATAACTTATAAAAACAACTTATAACATGATAATTATAAAATGTTTTCAACTTATAACACGCTAGCTACTACCTCTAGTCCTCTGCAGAATTTACTTCACTGCTAATCTGAAAAGTAACTTAACTCACTAATTCACAAAAATAGTCACATTTCTGCGTAAAAAAACCATGATCAACAACTTAAACCAGATAATATTACAGAGAGACAGATGATCACATACACGAAGCAATGGAAATTCACATAATGATTGGAACATCGAGGTGGCTGATGGTGTAACTCAATGAAGACGACAGAAAATGAAGACGATCCCGTTGAGAAGCATAATCTTCTAGCAAAATTCGAGCATCCCAGAAAACGTAGAAGACTGAGGAGATGAATAACAAGAAGTATGATGTTATTGGTACCATGTTGTCTGAAAACTTTAGCTTATTTTGATGTGAATAATAATAATGTGGGAATGAAATGCTTTATATGATTTAAAAAACAGAAATTAAATCACTTGGATAAGTTAGTACTTAATAGGTACTGACAAGAGGACAATAAAGGAAATTTCGAGCAAATTGAGATGGTGTATTGTCGGTGTGATGCCCTTAGCCAAGACACCCAGAAACTGGTCAAAAAGGAAGAAAAGGCCAAAGATGGAAAGAAAAAGCAATGCTGGTACTTTGGGACTGAATTTCTGGTTTTGAATGCACTTTAGACACCGTTATCAACACTCCAAGTCTTATAACGTGAAACTGATCAGCCATGTGCCCCACAATCATCAATTTCATTTTTTTCAAACCTGATATCTCATCAAAAGGAGTAAGGAATAAGGATCCTAGGATGTCATTTAGAAATAAATACGTAATCCTGCCATAAAGTGAATCCGTCGATCATTAATTATTTTTTACCTTTTTCAAAACTTTGTGCGTCTTTATCTCTTCAAATAGAAGAAATGGGGTAGGTCATAAATAGAGAAGATCCTAACCCCATTTAAAGAACAATTAATACAATAAATCAATCGCATCGTCTACTCACGGGTTCCATTTAAAACCATTAGTATAACTGTATATGGGTTTATTCTACCGAAATTGTCAATCTCATTTTTTATATAAAAACTTACTTTTTTAAAGATATTCAAAATTTAATTAATTGTGTGAAAGCAATTAAAAATATCAATACACACCTATTAAAAATTGCAGAACAATTTGTACCAAAAAAAAATTGCAGAACAATTTTTTAATTAAATGTAATATAATCAATTGTATTTTTAAAACTATCTTTCATGTAACTTATTTCACATAAATAATAGTACCATGTAATGAGAAAAAACATTAGCAATAGGTTATTATAATATTTTATTCTAGACTGATTAATATATATATTATCTAGTGGTATTAGTAAATAGGATAAAATTATTATTTCCTGACAGCAAATGGATAAAATTAATGAAGATTTGTTTTATTTAAAATTTTAGATTTGGTTTTCTTTTTCTTATATTCAAAAGCATTTAAAAAAAATATTTTATTAACTAGTATAGCTAGCTACTAATTTTATGTTTTATCAAGAAATACTTCCTCTTGGCACTATTATAAACAAAAAAAAAAATCAAATTTATTGAATAATTGATATATTTGGTTTATGATATGAATCAAATATATCATGTTGTTCAATAAATATGAAAAAAAAAATCATTTACTTATAATTGTGACAATGCAAGAGGAGTATTCTACTAATTTTATATTAGGTGTATTCTTTTTAGAGGTAATATCAGTTGTATCGTAAAACCGAGAATATACATGTTGAGGTTCAATAAATAACTAAGTTGGTGAATTCAGTGTGATATCAGGTGTCAATTTTAAATGCGGATGATACAATGTGAAACTAAAAAGAGTTAATAGGTCTTTACCCCTGTAATATAGGTCATTTTCGGTTTTTTTTCCTGTAAAATTATTTTTTTGATTTACCCCGTGTAAAATATTTTTGTTTTGATTTACCCTCTAATAGGCCAAACAAAAATCAACTTTTTTTTTTTTCAAGAAATTTTCGTTTTTGTTTGGCCTATTAGGGGGTAAATCAAAACAAAAATATTTTACAGGGAGTAAATCAAAAAACTAATTTTACAGAGGGAAAAATCGAAAATGACCAGGGTAAAGACCTATTAATCCAACTAAAAATGATAAATGAACCATGAAGTGATAACTCTAATAGTTGGGATGATCATGTCATGTCCATAGAAGAAGAAAAAAAATGAGTTGATCTTGTTTTAAATCACTCTCTTCAATTTAGTCTTTAAACTTTAAAACTATACTAAATAGTTCTTCAACTATACAAAATCTATCAATTTATTCCCCAAAGTATATAAAAATCCATTAATTTAGTTCCAAAAATCTCAATATCATAGACTAAATTTCTGAATTCATAGTTTAAAGACTATTTAATATATTTTTATAGTTCAGAGACTAAATTGGTGAGAAATTGATAGTTTAAGGACTAAATTGATGATCGTTTTGGTTGTAAAATTATAAGGATCGCCTAGACTTATCCAATATATAATTTAAGAAAGCTATTATTAACTTTCTCTATGGTTCTTAAAAACTTCTAAATGACAATAAGGGCTAATTCTCAATACCGATTTGGTTAGATTTGGCACATTCGTTCAGATTGAATCCGAGATCTCACAGTTGTGTGTGTGAATATCATCATGTGGTGCTTACCAATTGATACAAGATAATAGTGTAAAAGGATACGAGATGGATACAAAAAATTTACCCTCTCTAAATCAATCTCGTATTCTGTTTGCCAATTTTTATCCTCTCTAAATCACGCAATAGATATGAGATTTATCAAGACTGTACAATCCAAATATGAAAAAACCCTAAAAAATTGAAGTGAGCATTTTACACATGTGAATTGAGAATCTTGAGGGGTAAAACAAAATTCAAAATTTGAATTGAGCATTTTTTTACCTTTAGTTTGTGGCATTCATAGGCGTAAGAAGTTTTAAAATTTTCGAAGTGAACATTTTACACTTTTGGATTGTAGAACTCTAAGGTGTAAAAAAATCTTGAAAAATTTAAAGTGGACATTTAACACCTCTAAATTGTAGAATTTGCAGGCGTAGAAAATTATGTGTGAATATTTTACACCTCTAGATTACATAATCTAGAAGAGTATAAAAAATCTTGAAAAGTTTGAAGTGAGCATTTTACACCTTCAAATTTTAGAATTCATGATGTAAATGGTTATGAAATTTTGAAGTTAGCATTTTACGCGGGAATCGGGATTGTGGAATCGGAAGGAGTAAAAATCTTAAAAAATTTGAAGTGAACATTTTACACCTATGAAGTATAGAATCCTAAGTAATAAAAAAAAATTGAAAGGTAAGTGGACATTTAACACCTCCAAATTTTAGAATCTTAACAAATCCCATCTGAATTGTAAAATTTCCGATTTCTTTTTGTTTTGGATTTTATAAGAAAGTAGGGTGGGGGTAGTTTTCATAATTTAAGGTACCCAGTTTTATTGACCCGTTTTATTATGGATTTAACGATTTGGTTTAGTTTTTGACCAAAAAATGTTTAAACTGACCTAATCTACATCAGTTTAATTCGAGTTTCAATGTTTTTCAAAAGTAGAACTAAATCAAATTAACGGTTTAATTCGGTTTAGTCCAATCCGATTTACCAGTGCACTTGAAATTTAAAAAATTAAGTCAATATTCCCACACTGCTTTTTCTTTGTATGCTGCATGTTATATTACCATGAATACTAAACCACCAACTGACTTTATGTATATCATTTTATGCAAAATCCCTTGCATATTATATTATACCATGCATACTAAACCACCATTCTAATGACACTTAAAGGACGAGGAAATGATCCACTTAGTGCAGAAGAACCAGCTTATATTGTTGCCTGTGACACTTTCAATTACCTCTAATAAAACTTAGTAAGAACTCTAAACTACATAAACAACTTCGTAATATCAGAGCAAACAACTTCAAATAATAGGCCAAACTGGAGAGAGAGAGTCTTTGAATTTTGATGTTCAAATAATACAACAGTCTTGCAACAAATGTATTCGGAACACCAATTCCGGGAGCAGAACAATCAATAAGTGAGGCCCAATTAAACCAACTAACAACATTTACAATGAAGGAACAATTCCCTTTTCCCACATCAAGAAAAAAAAAATCTCATTTGTTGCTCTTCCCTTATTCATTATTCAAAGTGGCCGCCTTATTGCACTTGCAAAAAGTACTATCGTTCTTATTCCTTATGGTATTGTTCAGGTAAGGGGTGATGATGTTTTTCGGTGTTGCAAAAATCCCCCCTTTCTCCCTGCCCTCCTGGTCCTTTTTATGCTAGAACCAACCATCCTCGGGGGCGAGGAAAAACCGCTTGGAGGTAATCTCGGACTTGTCCTTGCAACCTCCCCCTCTCTCAACTGTCTCTTGGGCGGACTATTTGAATTTCCCTCCTTTTGACATACTCGTCATGTGCGAGCACATGGCTACATTTAGGTCAGGGGTATGGAACTATGTGTCATGATGGTCCACTTCTCTTCCATTTATGGAGAATTAGGTACGATAATTGAGGAAGAAAGAAAAATGAATAGACAATAAAAAGAACAATAGAAGAATGTAAGAAACATTCATTGACTCAACGATAAGGAAAGTATTTAGTAACTTGGCTTAGCATGGATACAGGTTAAGAATATGTCAATTTTTGGTTTCTAAAAGACTACACTGGAAAAATGTTACACTCAAAGAAAATTACTTTATAGTTGATGTTGATTGTGACTGAAACTATCAATAAGCAGGTTGAAAAGTTGTGATTAAATATATAATTAAGAAACTACTCTATTTGTTGAGAACCAAAATAACAATTTTCAACCACTCAGAACACCATGAAAAGTAATCACTTTAACACCATTTGCCTAATATTCTTCCGAGTGACTTTAGCACTAGATTCTGAACTTTTCTTGTTCAAGCAACACGTATTAATAGTATCTTTTTTAGTTTCAAATTCAACTAAAAGTGTTCCTAAGAAAGTATGTATTACAGAAATATGACTAGACTAAACACTACACTGAAGTGTTTCTTACATTTCAGAAATAATGTACTTGCCACTTTGATACAATATACTGTGGACCATATTGGATAAACGTGACTTTAACAAAGACAATATTATCAACACATCAAAAGGAGCAATTCTTCATTAGTTAGTGAAAGCAAATAAATAATTCTACTAATCACAAAAGGCTTACCATTTGTCATGTTTAATTATACATAATTGCATATGTAGCATTAGTGCATTACACATTTCTTTCCATATAATATAATCTTAGTATGTTTGCATTATTTATATTTATCTTGAATGAAATCATGAGTATGAGAGGAATAGATAATTTAAACTTAAAATATTTTACCATAATAAATACATGAGTACAAAGGATCACAGAAGAGAATAACTTAAAAAAGAAAAGATGACACACTAAAGAGAATACAGAGGAAAGTGTAAAAAGGCTCCCCCTTTAATCTACACTTATCCACAATCTTGAAGACAATTGAGAGGTGTGGCAAATACAAAACAAATATCATCAATTAATCCATCTCTTCAATTATCTTCTTTTCCATTGAAACCATGATGAAGAGGAAGAACAATGCACTCAAACAGTAGGGTTACTCCTGAATGATCCTAGAGCTTTAACAGCACCAGCTCTTAAGATGAATTGATGGTAGAAGGCTGCAATGGCTGCCCCAATGAATGGTCCTACCCAAAAGATCCACTGACCACACATAAAGGAACAAAATATTAGAAAAAGTTTCCATATTCCTTATCTTTTTTTAGTTGACAACTTGACAATGCCAGTTCATTCAATACAAATAATTTATATGGCCTACAAGAATTAAGAGTATTAACTAAGTATATTAGATAAGCCAAAAATATATGTAAAGCCTATGTTTGGTTTCATGGCCAATTGGGTTGGCCACAAATCAATGATGGTTTGGATTCACAGTGAGTTATGCAAAATCAGTGAAGTCGATGATTTCAAACATGAGCTTGGAACCAAAAAACTAGCAAGAAGTTAAAAATGTGGAAAGGGGCACTCACATGGTCATCCCAGGGCTTATCTTTGTTGTAGATAACAGCAGAACCAAGACTTCTAGCAGGATTGATGCCAGTGCCAGTGACTGGGATGGTTGCCAAATGAACCATGAATACAGCAAAGCCAATGGGAAGTGGTGCCAAAACCTTCACATACAAAACAAAAAACATCACATCCATTGAATTAAAGCAGATACGAAGATATTCCAAACATATGAATACAAATAATTAGAAAAAAAAACATAAAAGTGACAAAACAAATGGAGGATGGACAGATGGGACAAGCATGCATGTGAAGCCCATGATTTTATTCTTTATTTATTAGAAGGATCTAGTAAATGTATTTGTAGGTATAATAGATGAACCAAAACTGATATTGACTTATCAGGAATAAAGGATGAATCTGGAAATTCCAATTAGATTTGCCAGCTCAGGACAATGACATAGAAGTCATAGGCACAATAACTATGAAGACTTTAATCTCAAAACTTAACACAAATTAGAATCCACTTTTTACAAGTATGGACATGAAATTCAACCACCTCCACAAACAACTCATACAAGGTATGATGGGGACCCCCATAAACCACAAAGGCACGCTGCTGTTGTGTGTCATTAACAACATCATTTCACTTGGAAATTATGGTGAAGGAAAGGAAAAAGATAGCTTTACCACCCTAGCATGTTTAGGTGAACCCAAAAGATGAAAGTAAGCACTGAGAAATTAATGATGGCATTTATATTCTGGAAAACTTACTATCAAAGATGTTGACTATAAGAAGCCAAGCAAACAAGTGGGTAAAAAATCATGAACATTGAACATTACCCTTATTATTTTTGGTAATTACTATTATTGAAATGAAACTCACTATTTAATTTTCTTTGCTCAGAAGCAATTTGAGATCATTGTCTTGAAAACTAGTTATTTTATATCTTAAAAAACAACCAAAGCAGAACCAAAGCACCAAAAAACAAACCAGTTCAAACTTGTTAATATAATCATCTACACTACCAATTTGAGATCATTTTCTTCAAAATTAATTATTAGTATTACATTAAAAAAGAAATTGGTTCCTCTAGGGTTATTTTCTAAAGTCACTTTATAAAATAAATAAATTAAGGAATCGCAAATATGTTTTAATAAAACCATGATTGTGTAACATGTGTGTGTATATGATTTTTTTTAGGTGTATATAGCATATCAATAGATTATTTGATTTTCTAATTAATCATTGAGCTTTACTTTATTTCTTATTTAAATTGATTCTTTAAACTCAATAAAAAAACTTATTCTTTAAAACACACCAAAAACTAGGAGGTTGCAATTTCAACAAAAGTATTTAAAAGAAAAGTAGATCAAACTTGTTAATTTAGAAAAATTCATGTCATAGCCACTTGCAAATACCTTATTTTTCCTTCCACATTTAGTCATATATACATTCCCTTTAATCAGTATTTTCAACATATCTCAGGCAACTAAATCACATGTTTGTATATTCTACACAGTTCATACAGTACTATTCATACATGCACTTAGAAAACAGGACAACAAGAAAAGGCAAAATAAAAAATATATAAAAATGAAAACATACCGGCACATGTGAATCTCTAGCACTTCTTTTAGGATCAGTAGCAGAGAAAACGGTGTAAACCAAAACAAAGGTACCAACAATCTCAGCACCTAATCCAACACCAGTACTGTAACCATCATGGAGAAAATTAGCTCCACCACCATATCTATCAAAGTAAGCACTTTGAAAAGCCTTAACCAACCCAACTCCAGCAATAGCCCCTAAACACTGAGCCACCATGTACATAATTGCTCTGATCAAAGACACCTTACGAGCCAAAAATAGCCCAAATGTCACTGCTGGGTTAATGTGACCACCTACAACAGATTTATTTCAAACCCATAAATTTTCATACTTTATAAATCACACCTTCAAATAATAGTAACCCTTTAAAAAATAAGCAAAAAACTCTATCAAGTTAACATTTTTTCATACACCAAAAATAGTAAAGTATGAACTATGTCTAAAAAAAATGAAAGAAATTACAAAAATATTAAGAAAAATGAAAAGTGACTTTATATTTCTAAGAACAAAAAAAATGTCTAAACCCTAACTCAACTGACAATACCGATATTGTTAGGTTGGACACTTTTATACTGATATTGTGTGAGTTTCAGTGATACTTACCACCTCATCTAAGGACTCAAAAGGAACAAAGAGATCTAAAGAGAAAGGAGTGAAGAAAAACAAACCTGAGATTCCAGCAGTGCAGTAAACAAGGACAAAGATCATGCCACCAAAAGCCCAAGCAATACCAAGAATTCCAACACCACCACAAGCATCACCACCAGCTTTAACATCAGTTTGGATACTGTAACCAATAACAGTCAAAACAGTAACGTAAAGGAAAAGTAAAGTTGCAATGAACTCAGCAATAAGGGCCCTATAAAAGGACCATTTTGTGAGTTCTTCAGCATCAATGAGTGGTGCTGGAGGAGGGTCATGGTAGTCTTTGTTAGAGAAAGAGCCACGTTCAGCAACTTCAACGTCCTTTGCCATTTTGGATTACCCTTTTGAAACAACACACTCAAACAAGAATGGAAGTTGTTAGAGAAGACAAAGAACAGAGAAAGGAAGAGACTTTGTTGATAGAGAAGTGTGGAAGAGAGTGAGAGGAGAGGGGTATATATGGTTGAGTTGATAGAGGAAGAGGATAGGACAATTTTTATTTTATTTATTTTCTCTTTCTTAAAAGTGAATCATGGTTTCTATTTTCTATAATTGTAAAAATCGGATAATTTGTCTATTAATAAATTAAATTTTTAATTGATTAAAATAATCCAGTAGATAGAAAATATTATCTAGTTTAATTTAGAATTTATATTATAAACTTTCTAACTTCTACATAACATCATTTCAAAAGTTTTTTATTAAAAAAAAACTCATTTGAAAAGTTTTAACATACTCGCTGGTCCATATATGTAGCACCTTTTACATTTTTCACACTTTTAAAAAAAAGTTGTTAGTGAATTAATGTATCTATTTTATATGTTAATATTTATCAAATTGTCATTTGTTTGTATGTATACTCCCTCCAATCTTTTTTATAAGAAAAGAAACCAAAAATCATCAAAACCAAGACAATCACTAGTGGTTGTAATTTTTTGAATGTTTTTACAAATATACCCTCATAAAAATTTGTGAAGTATTAATTATACTCACTAATATTAAAAAGACAAACATTAAATGAAGGTTAGAAAAGTCTTTTAAATAATAAATGTACCTTAAAGTTGGGACTTTTGCTTATATATAGGACCAAAGTTTTTTTTGAAAATTCTCTTATAAATAGGAATGGAGGGGTATTAAATTTGACTTTTCATATTTTAAGATAAGTTAGTAATACTAATTAAGGATACGTTTAGGAAAAAAATAATAAATGCATCTAATAATTTAAAAAATGATTTACCTTTAGAGATAAAAATAAAATAAAATTGGTGTTTAAATATAAGGACGAAGAAAGTATATCAATTGAGATGATAGGGAATTGACTCCGACTTTACAAATATATAGTGTTAAGTTTTTTAACTCTTTTATCAATTTAAAGATTTCGGTGTAACCAAAAAAACTTAAAGATTTTATTGATGGATGATATGTAAGTGTGTTTGCAGAAGAGATATCAAATTGATTTTAAAAAAATTGAATTTCATAGAGGATTTTGTGTGTTAGTTTTTTTTGGTTGCATATATAAAACATTTTTTTAAGGGATATAAAACATTTTGTGTGTTAGGTTTTTTTTTAAGAAATTTGTGTGTTAGTTTGATAGGTACATTTTGGCACTGAGCAACAGAGCACTATTTTTCTTTATTAAAAATAATATGAATATTTGGGTTTGATGGTATTTGCTTTCACCGACCCTTGACATCCACCACAAATTGTCACACATAACACCACCTCCCCACCAACACTCCCTTCTTTTTCAATTGCCTGTTTCTATTTCAACATTTTGTCATTTTATTATGTCTTCAGAATCTAGGAGTATATGATAGGTTGGGCTACTTTGCCTTTCACTCACGGGTTTGGTTTATAGACATTTCTTCAAACTTCTACAAGTTGTACATTATTCTACCACATTAATCTTTTTATTTCAGGGTTTTTGGGTCTTTACTTGTCTTCATCTGTTCGTTAAAACATGTTTAGTTGTTGTTTAGATTCTTTAAACTAGTAGTGACTAAACTTGAACAATTTAAATGTCGTAGGAAATTTTCAATAAACACTTAAAACTTAATTAAATGTTGTTCACTCTTATGTCGAAAAAATCGTGTCAGACTTCAAGTGAATTCCAAAATTTCCAACCCTAGCTACTCTTATCATTTTTTTTTGTCAAGTAGTCTATTGATGAGCATGGTGACATTACATGTTTTGGAAATCTTGCCAAATTGATTAAGTACAATGTACTCCTAGAAGCTGTTAATTCTTTCAAATGATTATACATGATGATCACGCATGGTGGTAGATTTGGATTTTATGTATCTTATTCGAATCCCTTATCCCTTAGCTGTTGAGTGAAAATCCCTCATGTTGTTGCCTTGTGATGGACCAACTAGATACTAATTTTAGCGATGCTTTGAATCAAAAAAAGATCAGAACAAGAGTTGTCATGCCCTATTTAAGCTTTCTTTTTTCCATATCAATGCTATGTAACAAAACAGAGGATATGATGTAGAGTTATTGTCGCTGAAGGAACATAAATAACATGTGGATTAATGATTTGATTTGATTTGTAATAACACATAACTTGTCCAAGTCCAAATCCCAGACGTTATAAAACAGAGAATGATTTGTGATTATAAATTCCGTTAAAAATTAGGTCAAATAAAAGAAAATATATTTGGATTTAGAGTCTATTTTGATTGGTTTATTATAAAAAAAAAAAAACGAATTTAACAATATTTTCTAAAATAGCACTACTAATATAGTGTCATATAAAAGAAATAATAGTACAGTATTACGGTTTGATACGGTATAGTGTCATATAAAAGAAATAATAATACAATATTATGGTTTGATTCGGTTCACCGGAAATCTTTTGAATGATGTGAAAGAAATATTTTAATCAATCGAGATTGAATTTAATTGGTTGAACTCAACGGGGTGTAGACTTTTTTTTTTATAGTGACTGAGGTTCGAACCTCATACCTACATATATTATGTATTGTTGATATCAATAGAGTTAATCTCACGAACCATTGATTTGTCATACGCATAGTTGTTCACATATTTCACATAAAAAAAAAGATCGGATTAGCTCATTTTCCCTCTCAATCGTGTGGGTGTATTGTGTTGATCTATCACTATCAATATATCACTAAACTCCGATTATGCGTCTAATCATACGACAAACATCTGTTTTCTTAATTTTCATGTGCCCGATTGAGTTGAAGGCTAACTTCTTCTTAATCCAATCGAATTGTTGTTGATAACCAATTTAAAATTTATTTATGTTCTCCATCACAAATTAAACTCTTTCGGCAAAAAAATCCAAATCCACTTACACGACTTCACAATTTATTTATTTGCATCAGTGGGGGGTTTTCATCTGATAAATTAACGTACTTAAAGTTTCCATTTGAATGATGTCTGTCCATTCACAAAACTCGCCAATTATGATTTTTAAGATTATAGTACTACCCCTATTTATTTCTACACAATTGTATTTTATGCAAGAGAGAGTTGAAGCGTTGAACTATATTTTAAAATTGCTGTAAAATGAAAAATACTCCACTAGTGACAAAAAAATAGTACTGCTATTGGTACTGTGGCCAGTGTGGTGTATTGACTGTTGAATTTGAACTGGACATGAAATTAAACAGGAGTGTTCCCTTTGAAACAGTGGTTAATTTTCTGTTCCAAATACAGAAACGTGTACAACACAACACAGGGTTAAAATAATGGCCGGTAACTCAGACTCAGAGAGGTAAAAGAGTTAATGACATCGTACACGCGTGTCAAAATATTATTGGACCTTATAGATAGCTTTGATCTTTTTTGAAAACACAACCTTCGAGGAATAAGACAACCCATATGTTACAGTAGTTGACACGTGGTGGACCATGAACCACACAACAAAACATGTTTATTGCAATTCTTTTTTCGAGTAGAAAAATGGAAAAGAGACACGCAAATCGGCGGAACAACAAAAAAAGTTATGGTTCGAAATGAGTTGGCGGTTCCACCGTGAACGTTGGGGTGTGGGGCCCACCCAGCCACTTTGCTTGCGGGTCCCGTTGTTTTTCAAAAGTGCAACGGTTTTCTTTTTCTTCAATCATCATCAATTTTTGTAACGGATACAAGACGATATGATCCAACTCATCATCCCGAAAATTCTAGAATTATAAATGTTCTTTGTATGTTTTCCGCATGGTTTAATTGTACGTTTGATCCCTTATGTTTATTCTAGTTTTTAAGTTGGTTCTTTATGTTTTAAAAGTTTCAAGTTGGTCCCTTACATTTTAAAAGTTTCAAGTTTGTCCAAAACTTATTCCAACGTGAGCAACGATTTGAACCAACTTGAAACTTTTAAAACATAAGAGACCAACTTGAAACTTTTAAAACATAAGGGACCAACTTGAAAACTAAAATAAACATAAGGGATCAAACATGCAATTAAGCCTTCTTTTAGGTAGTCTAGTGGTTAGAGCTCACACAATTTAATTGTGAAGAAGTGGAGTGTCCAAGGTTTGAACTCCAGCCCTGCATATGATATGCAATATCTCTACCAACTGAGTTAAGCACGAGAATTCCTTGTTAGGTTTATGTATGTGTTTTCATAGATATCACTCAGGTGACTTTGTAGTCGGCGACAATATCACAAGTGTATAAAAAAAAACATGTGAAATAGAGAGAGAAAAGTACTTTGTAACATCGTAGTAGTTGACGAATGTCACAAATATCATCAACCATAATGTCACCCAACTGCTACTCGTTTTCAATGCTCCCTCTTATCTCATGGGCCATGAGGGTGGAAATAGGTGGTGACGAATCCATTTTTTTTTGCCGAATTTTGAACCCGGGCATTGCATACGTTATGTATTGTTCCTACCAACTGAGTTAAACTCACGAGGACATCTGATTTTGCTTTAATAAATCATATAATTTAAAAGAAAATGCTAACAAATATCATAAGACTCTTGTTAAAAAATTTAATGAAAAACTTTCTTAAAAAAATTATGCAAAAATTATGCATTTATTGTATTAAAACATTGAAAATTGATTTTTGTTTCATCAAATTCATCAATTATTTTATTTTATTTCTTCTTAACAAGTGTTTGTTAGCATGACCATAGTTTAAAAAATTATGTCTCGTATTAGATGACATAGTTGACAATGTGAAAAATTGATGAAACATACTTCAATCATATTTTTTTTATCATTTTAATATATAATTTGTCTTTGAATTATTTAACTCCTTTATTTGTGTGTTTAAGGCTCAAGCTTGCATAATCGCGATAAATATTTTCTTTTATCAAAATCATTTTTTAATCAAAATCATATAGTAGTAATTAGTGAGAGAAATTCAAGTAACTATGAATGAAAGAAGGCCTATAATAGCTCGATTCCATCAACCAAATAGCAATATCATTCAGAGACTTTTTATCCCGATGTCAGTTGGACAATTTTACGAGTTTTTGTCTTCCAAAGACCTTAAACCCGATACCTTAGGAAACAAGTATCGCGATTTCACCACTCTCATACTATGTTAAATTGATTTGAATTTCATTTTAAATGCTAGCTTAAATGATGATGCCTAAAAATATTTGTACATCTAATATCAAAATGTTTGTTTGCCCGAAGCAATATGTGGTACAAATTGTTGTATAACGTCAAAGTAATGAAGAGCTTGGTAATGGTAGTGGTGAAATTGTAGTATTGATTCCCTAGGTACATGGTTCTACTCCTGCAGAAGACAAACACTCCCAAATTTATCCAGATAGCAAGCGAGGGCGAGAAGATTGTGAATAATAGTGACTTCCAAGTTTATCCGGTTAAACATACAATCTTGTATAAATTTAAATTTTGTAACTATGTAATTTGTCCTTTAACAGTATATTTTAAAAGCTCATTAAACATTCATCTAAACATGTCTAATAAGTATCATACAATTTTTAAATTTGATCAGCCAAAACTGAGTCAATCCAGTTTGTGAACACCCCGCTCTTTAAATTAAGTTACTCTTCACATTTACGTTTTACTATTATTACATGAACTTTTTTTTTTAATATTACATTGAAAACTTATCTCATGATCATTTCGAGGCTTATATATCTTTATTTTTGTCAAAGAAAGTCCTTTTTACTATTGCATCTTTTGTAACAAAATGTTGTGTTTCAAAAAACAAAAGAAAATAATAACCAATGTGCATAGTAGTAGTACTCTTAGATCAATTAAGGCAGACTGGTTGTTAAAATTAATAATAATATTCGGGATTTTTTTTTTGTTAAGAATATTGAGTTTTGTATTTGTAGTTTATACCAACCAAAGAACCTTTCCCTTCTAGATATTTCCAAAATTAGCTAACTTCGTTTTTTTATCAGTTTGTTAGTTAGGGCTAAGTATATGAAGAAAGAAAATGAGAAAGGATAAAAAAAGGGATTAGTTGGGAAATGACAAATTAAGCATTACTTGTAAAGAGGAAAGGCTAAGCTAGGACAAAGAGTCTCTATAAGTAGTAAGTGATAACACTAAATAATGAATAATTCCAATTGGGTTTGCAATGAAATGATTACCCTGCCAGCAATATTATAAATAAATTTAATAGTATAAGAAGATTATGTTCCAATTACAATTAATTAATCAATTGGGTTTATAAGATAAGATTGACCCATTGAAACAGAGCATTTAGCATAAAATTTGATTGATAAAATCGTATTAATTACTGTCCACCAATCATTACATGTTTTATATGGCCACCGAAAATGTTTTATGTTTTTGATTTTATTTACTTTATATAGAGAAATTTAACTAAGTTGGAGTTCAGCGTTCAAATATAAAGGATTTTAGAGCATTTTAGTTGAATACAGACTCTGATAGAGTATGGGTGGACTTTTTATCAAGTGAACAAACATAGGCATTGGTAAATAGTTTAATGCTCTGTGAACTATCCTACTCTTTATTTTGTTATATGAATTTGAATCCGTTAAATCTTTCATTTTATAATATGATGATAATATCATAATCTTTCTGTTTAAGGCAAATTTATTTATATTCGTATCGATTGGGTAAATGATGAATGGTGCAATTTTTCGTATAAAAAATAAAATAAGATAGGATCTGTTGATATCATGTGTCAACGAATTTGTTGACACCATATCTCAATCGTTCAGATGTATTAATCATAGGATTCACAATGTTTAATTAAAAAAAAAGGAGATTTAGGTATTAAAATTACACGTGGATTTTTAGAAGAAAAGAGGAAAGAGAGCATGAAAATATTTTGACGGAGAAAAGGGGAAAGACCGTGAAAAGAAAAAAGAAAATGCCACGTGATATTTTTAAGTGAATAAATTGAAACCTTTAGATTAAATAGATCTAAACGGTTGAGATTTGGTGTCAATGAATCCTATCAAAAAAAATATATGCAATTTTTTTTTGTAAAGATGCAATTTTCTTTTGTCTCGCATGTTATATAAGAAAGCATGATTATGTCTAGCCACCCATACCCCTCTTCATTCAATTTAACACATTGTTTTCTCTATTTCTCTTGAGGTGTAAATGAGAAATGTATTTGATCACGGTCTTTCATTTCATTATAAAGAATGTGCCACAGTTTATTTATTTTTAAAAGCCAAAATATTTTATTACTTTAATAATCAAAAACATTAATATATGGAGTAGTTTGTAGCAGCTTGTCAAAAATAAAGAGGAGTAACATGTAACATGTTGCATTTGGATGTCAATGGTTTTTAGTGTCATTTGTGTCATTTTTTCTCATCTCTCTTAATTATTCATTCTCTCTCATCTAAATAATTTATTTTAATCATTTATCTATCATTCCATTTTGCCTAAAATAAACTAAGTGCACCAATAACATCAAAAGCTAATGACACCTATGTATTTTCCTTTTAACAGTCACATTTTAAGGAATTTATTTTGAGTTTCATACACTATTATCAGTGGTTCCGGCAACCGCACGTCATACTTATGAAACCATGCATATTTTGCTCAAATTGTTGGAAAAAGTTATAAAATTGTTAAGCACCACAATTATTATCATCTATATTTTTTTGGAATGATCTAGAATGTTTTTCCTTTTTTATGTAATTTTTTTGTTACATTTATAAACAAAAAACAATTTTTTAGATTTATTAAATACCTAATATATTTAATATATATTATAGACCAAATACAAGAAATATTTGATGAATTTAAGAAAAAGCTTTTTGTTTATTATAAATGTGATCGAAAGAAGTATCGGTTGGTGTGGTTAACGAAAGAAAATAAGTGTTTTATTCTATTGCTACCTTATCTTAATTAAGATCTCTCATTAAACTCTATCAAAAAGACGAGTAGCACTTAGGTGACTTTGGTGTCTTTGGATGCCTTTGTCTATATCTCTCTTTTAATCAATAATTCTCTCTCATCAAAATAATTTATTTTAATCATTCAATCATCACTCTCATTCATCTAAAATACACTAAAATCACCAAAGTCACTCAACAGCACAAAGTCACTGAAGTGTCATCCCAAAGCCATGTTGCCATGTGAGGTTTCTCCAATGAAAAAAATGGTATAGATTCATCTTACCATGTAACTCACAATGATATTTCCATTAGAGATGCTTTGTATAATAACAAGACTTCACATCCAAAACAAAAACCGAAAAGATATGCACACAATCGAGTCCATCTCAAACCAACCAGATTACAGCAAAGGAACCCTCAATCTTTGACGTTACATAACGTTTGCATCTCAATGTTTTTATTTATTTATTTATTATTCTCCAATAGTTTTCATGATAGTGATTTATTTATTATGCAGCTACAAAAATCGAAACGTGCAATGATTCTTTAATAAAATCAACACAAAAGGAATTTGCCTAACTGGTACATTCATATATATGATTTGTCAATATGCATGCACTTTGCCATATTCCAAATGTAGACTTGTCCAGAGACCACGTAAATTCATATTTCATATCTGTTCTCCTATTCAATTTTTAAACGAATTAAAGAAATATTATGAAAATAGAGAGAGAAGGAAAATTAAATAAATGATGTAACCACATATAAAAGTAGGGTGGATTTTAGGGTCATCAGGGTTCAATTAAGTCCTTCACCGGTGAACCACCATGAACAATTACTAAGAGTCATTAGATTAATCAAGATCATACACCTTATTATACACTTTCTGTACGATATCACACCTCACTTATTTTCCTCTATCCTCCCACCACCACTCTTCAATTTACGGTCTATCTTTAATGGTTTTAATATCTTTTCTCTCATTCAAGGAATGCAATGCAACTGCCTAGCTTGGATTCCAAACACTACAGGCCGTGTTTCAACAAAATAATCATTAAAAATATCTGTCATGTTAAGATCTACAGTAGCC
>Ga0315914_1004300_pt1 | contig 21315 bp, 23 predicted proteins | sample MpolenodulesMG_FD_203920 | JGI IMG/M metagenome (GOLD analysis project Ga0315914, IMG submission 203920) | Medicago polymorpha root nodule microbial communities from Los Angeles, California, United States - elongated nodules | ecosystem: Host-associated > Plants > Roots > Nodule | place: USA...
CGTATCTCAAACTTACAACACCCGATGATATAACCCCGGCAAAAAACAGGTCTTAAATCTCAAAAAAACAGGTTTTGTATCCCTGATTTGCACTAGTGCTAGATTGGATAATCATATGCTTGCAGAAGAAGTTGGGTATTGGTGGGAAGGTGCTAAGAGGAGGCTCGAGGCTAGTGGAGAAGTGGTTTCTTGGGGAAAATTCAAGAGTGAATTTATGACGAGGTACTTTCCAGAAGACTTAATGAATAAGAAAGTGATGTAGTTCTTACAGTTGAAGTAGGAGAACATGTATGTTGCGGATTATGCCGCCAAGTTTGAGGAGCTATCGAGGTTTTACCCATACATTAATGTTGAGGATGTTATGGTGTCGAAATGTGTGAAGTTTGAGAGTGGATTGAGGCCTGAGATTTATCAGTACATCTATTTTCATGAGATCCATGATTTTGATACTTTGGTGCACAAGTGTCACATGTTTGACGATGCCGGGAAGGCTAAGGTGAACCACTATAAGGCGGTGAACGATAAGAAAGGCAAGGGTCATGGATTTGGAAAGTCGTATAACAAGGACAAGGGAAAGAAGAATGACGTTGGTGGAGGCTATAAGCTGAATGCTGCTGATGTGAGACGTTACAAGTATGGAACCTTGGTGTTAGCCTGTAATTTCGACAGGCTCATTTAATATGGTCAACACTTTGGTTGACCATTAAATTTGCAGGAATCAAAGACTTTCTCATTTATATTTAAGGATTTCAACAAGATGGAAAGCCTGGCGCCCGTAGTCAGAAGTTCGACAAAGCAAGGCTGAAAGCATGATAGCGTCGAAGTAGAGAAATCAAGGCGGGAAAGACATGATTTCAAGCTCAAAGGCAGATTCCCTAGTGGGAACGTGAGACAAGCGGTTGTCCAAGATGGAGGAAGTGCTCATCGTGGGATTAGTTGTTCACCAGTTAGTTATTCTAGTATAAATAAGTGTTTCCAAGTCGGAAAATTGGTCACAAATCATTTATAAAATTCTACAACACTCAAACTACGAGGTCTAGGGAAACGAGTTATACAGAATGTATGTAAACTGATTTGTAGACCACTTTATTTTTAATTCAATGCATTTTACATTTCCATTAAGTTTATGTGTTTAAACTTTTACCCTTTCCTTTTATTTTATCTTGCTTTTACTTGCAATCTCAAACTTGTCGAGAGACAATGCCTTCTTTAATTCAAAACCCGTCATGTTCTCTAAGTAACCTGAGTGCATCTTGTGGCCTCTTTTCAAACCTTTTTCGATCAAAACATTTGCACAACATGCTCTTGAGATTTCTAGTTCGACCTCGCTTGTAATAATCAGAACTAGCCCGTAGTTTGCCGAAATCACCGGCAAAGAAATTGGCACGCCCGGTGGGACCCTGTTTGTGCAATTGATTTTCAAATAAACTTTTTAATAAAAAACGTTTTTTAAAACTTTTCTAAATATTCATCTCCTTGTGAGATTCGTTTTTAGAATTGCGTTACTATTTTTGGGTAACTTTATTGCTAAAAACACCAAATTGTTTGTGTATGCATTTGAGAAGTGGTAAATCTATGGCTCGTGCTAGTTCATCCTCTTCACAATCATCTTTACAAACGACTTCTCCTTTGGGAGATTTAAATGTGTCAACCCCTTTGGGGGAAACCATGGCAATGCCAGTTTCGACGGAAACGGGAGTAACCGCTCCCTCAACCGTTTCAATGTCCTCTTCAATGACACAACCCGAAATGGGAACCGTAATACCCTCATTCACTGTTGGTGTTCCTTAAACCACCAGTATTCCAAGTTCTTCTTTAGTCAGGCCTAGGCTTAATGATAGAAACACAAATATGTAGAACCTTTCTAGGGAATAATTGTATGGTATACCAACATCAATGATGCCAAATGTACATAATAGTGCGTCCGCATTTGAAGATCAAGCAAATCCGTTCATAATGCACAACATACATAGTCCCTCAATTTCTAGCATTTTTGGTTGAAATGAGGTTTATGGAACCAATGGTTCAGAGAAAACAACCTATGTCTCAACCCCAACCGGTCGAACCAGTGATTAAAGGTCAACTTGAAGTGATCTTGGTGGATAGAAATAATAATGTCGATGAAGTTGTTAGGAATGTCCAACAACGTAACATAGGAGCACATAACAATATAGCCAATTTGGTCGAAAATATAATGGCTCAAAATGGATAAAGTATTGGCCTACATAGGCCAACCTTTGTTTGTCCTTTGTCGAAATTGGTATTACAGTCGGAACTTCCTAAGGGTTACAAAATTCCTAAGTTCACTAAATTTGCAGGTGATACCAGTGAGTCCACTGTCGAACATATTGCACGATATTTGACAGTGGCAGGAGATCTAGCAAATGATGAAAATTTGAGGTTAAAATACTTTCCAAATTGTCTAACAAAGAATGCCTTCACGTGGTTTACTACTCTTACACCACATTCAATCCAAAATTGGACTCAAATATAGAGGTTATTCCATGAACAATTCTACATGGGCCAATCTAACATAAGTCTAAAGGAATTGGTGAGTGCCAAGAGGAATTCCACTGAATCCATTGATGATTTCCTCAATAAATTCAGATTGTTAAACGCAAAGTGTTTCACTCAAGTTCCTGAACATGAGTTAGTCGAAATGGCCGCTAGTGGCCTAGATTATTCCATCAGGAAGAAATTAGACACTCAACACTTGAGAGATATGGCCAAACTTGCAAATAGAGTTTGACATGTCGAAAGACTAAAGGCTGAAAAATCCAGAACTCAGAAATATCACAAAAAAGAAAAGGTTGCTTATATCGGATCAGATGAAAGCAATCAAGAATTCGACAAAGCTTTTGGCGATGTCGAAACAAGGGAGGTTGACATTGCTGAACTAAGACCACGACCCCCTTATACATGTAAATCGTTAAGGCCCTCATATGGGAATAATCTTGTCGAACCTAGCAATGAGAGATATGTTCCCAAAACATATACGTTCGACGTAACCAAATGCGACGAGATTTATGATCTTTTAGTTGCTGATGGTCAAGTGGTAGCACCTAAGGATTTAAAAATCCCACCACTAGAGCAACGTCAGAACAAAGGATTTTGTAAATATCATAATTATTTGCGACATTAAAACCTCACAATGTTCCCTTTTCAGGGATTTGGTTCATAAAGGTCTCAATAAAGGCATATTGAAGTTTGGAGACAAGCCAAAGCCTCAAATGCAAGTAGACTATGACCCTTTGAAAGATGCGAGTATGATGTACACTGACATTGCAGGTTGGAATATGGTCGAAGCAATCATTGATGCTGTCAAAAATATGTCTGTCGAAGCAGAAGTGAAAGCAGAAGCTGATGTCGCAGAATGTCAAATGGTGGACATCACTAAAGATGCAGAATACGTCGAAGAGACTACTCCAGAGCCTCAGTTTGACGCGAAGTTAAAAACGGCTTATCATACAGCTGAAGAAGAATTTATTGACTTCCTCAATCGATGCAAGCTAAAGAATTCTAAGGTAATGCTCTGCCCTAGACGTAGTGTTGTGTTTGACAAAGAGGCAACTAAAGGCCTCGAGGGTTCTATGCCAACACCTAAGAAAAGGGGTAAATGATCTGGTGATCATAGACCTAAGTTTTACTTTACAAAGAGTTATATTCCTTTCATCAATAACTCTTCGAACACCAACTATGTCAACAAAGATGGTCAAGGAAAAACTTTTGTTCCTTCTGCACCCAACCAGAATAAGTTCAGTCGACCCATAAGAATGTGCAACATGGCAAGAACAATGTGGTAAAAAGAAGCACCATCACTGTTGATAACAATAAAAATGGTACTGCCTTTGAGTCGAAGAAGTATGCTTACAACAACAACTACAAGGGAATGAATCCCATGACAAGGACTCAATGGAGAAGGTATCAGAGGTCTAAAAAAGGTGTTGCTGCAAGCCTTGAAGACAAAACTAATGACCCAAATGACGGTCAAAGAATGGTCGAACCAAGAAGAAGACCAGCAAAATAAAGGTTATCTCTTCCCTTAGTTGAAGAGGACCCTAATGAAGATGATGAATTGGGTTCAGAATTCATGGATTCGGAACCGGACTTCGATGTCATATGCAATGTAGTTTCCATTTTACCAGCTGAGTTTGATATCTTGTCTGAAGTTAATGACTTAGAAGAAGAATTCAATCCCAATGGCATGGAGGAATACAAACCCATGTACTATTTTGTAACAAATGATGGCTCTGAAGGCAATCGGAAAGCCATATTTGAACAACTTGATGATTCGATGAAGAATCACCTTAAGCCTTTGTTAATCCAAGCCAAAGTGGATGAGATTGGTGTCAACAAAGTGTTAGTCGACGGTGGTGATACTGTCAATTTGAAGCCTCAATCCTTACCTAAAAGGATTGGTAAGACCGACAAAGACTTGAAGCCTCATAATGTAATTCTGTCAAATTATTAAGGAAAGGCTTGTCATTCCCTTGGTGCTCTCCAAGTAAGCATAATGGTGGGGACTGTAGTCAGACCAACTTTTTTCATGGTGGTTCCATCGAAAGCTAACTTCAACTTGTTGTTGGGAAGAGAGTGGATTCATGGGAAAAGTGTTGTTCCCTCATCCATGCATCAAAGAATTTCAATTTGGAGAGGTGATGGTACAATCGAAAATATTGAGGCTGACCAAAGTTATTTTCTTGCTGAAGTGAATTAGATTACAAGAAAGACTTTTGACTAAAGTCTAGCAAATATTGCTCCATGTTCATCTACAAAATCTGTTGGCACTAATCAAGCAGATGCAAGTTCTGTAAGACTCCATCCAACGCATGGTTTAATGTGGGAAAGGGAAACTCTCGACACAGAACCTAATGGTCATCACATCTAAGCAAGATGCTTAGACCAGAATCACGGTTTTGTTTAGCTGGAGCATGAGGTTAAGAAGGCCTTGGTGGCTGGTATTTAGCAAAAGATGGTTAAGGGACCATTAGGAAAGATACTATCGAAAGACTTAAGTTAAAGCTTAAGGAGATTTGGTCAATTGGCCATAAAATTGATTGTATCTAAGATAAGGAATTTGTATGATTCCTAAGTTGAAAATCAAGTGCTGAAAATTTGCATTAGTTGCCTTTGATATTCAAAGTTTTTGGGAAGAGACCAAAAGAAGTGGTTAAAACCACAATAGATGTAATTCTTGTCGAGTATCCTTTTTACAGACTTGTCATGAGCAAAACGCGAGGGCAAAGAGATATGTTTATTGAAGTTTTCATTACAAACTTTTATTTATTTGCAAGTGTCTTTTCTTTCAAATAAATTATTATCTAGAAAATTGAAAGTCTTTACCATTTACAATTGGTCGAAGGAATAAAATTCTTTGATAAATATGTCGAAATAAAGGCACATAGTAGAAGTATAAGCCTATTGTGTGAAAATAAAAATAACACAAACATTAAAATTCGACAAGGAACAAACATTCGGCTTTGAATTAAAAAAATAGTGCAAAACAATGCCGAAGAGTTACAAAATTGGGTATTGTTATGTTACAACACAAACACATAACAGTACCAAAACAAAAGGAAGCAAAATTTTGCATTATAGTCTAAGACGAAGCTGATGCCAATTTATATATGCCTAAAAACCTCGGATACCCGCTAGCATAAGAAACCAAGGTCCAAAAAACGGAAATGCCGTATACACCAAGAAAGCTCGAGGTCGAGGCGGCATGACAGACAGAAGTTCGTCATAGGGTAATCCTCGTCTGAACCAGGAAAGGGTTAAGCGACACTGCGAATCCATCTAATTCCGCTGCAAAGCTTGTAAGGAGGGCAAGAAAATTGATATCTTAAACCCGGGAGCATCGGACGGAACCAGAGGGAATCCCAAGCAAAGCTTGGACCCGCCGTATGCAGGATAGCGTTACGGCAGTTCGCAAGTTGATGACGGTCGAAAAGATCTTGAAACACAGGAAGGATTTGATCGTCAGGAAGATTATCTGCGGCCAAAACATTTAGCATGAGGTTGAAGTAGATAGCCCCGTCATAGCCATGCTTCATCGCCTTCACCATGACTTGTTTGATTCTTTCCAAATCATGACGAATTTGATGAAGCATGAAAGCAGCGATTGCTACACTATAAGAGGGATGTCCACTACTAGACAGCCTGCCCACAAATCGGCGTTTAGCCGAGAATGAAGTGGGAACAACAATGTATCATAGTCAATCCCGATTCAACGCCCTGAGCGCCGCCTTTTTGTTAGTGAGTTGATGGTGGAGTTTAGATGTGGCACCAAAATTCAAAATTTCTTGAGTTCCAAAAGCAGCAACCTTTTTGGTAATAACCATAAGGAGATCGGTCGTAAGCATTCCATGTTTTAGGAATGAGCGAGATAGTATATCGTGATACACTAAGAGAGGAGCACTTTAAGAAGGCAGGACCCAAGAGCTTTTTATAGGGAAACTAACTACAAAGAAGTCTCTCTAAACAAAGGGAAGTTTCTTTTAAAGGTGTTGCTAACCGTTGTTTTCTTGGAAAACGGCACATCGCTAATGCCACTAAGAGAGTTTTGATAACGATTTATCAAAGCATTTACGCACATATGGAATACATGGCCCAATCAAGCCCTAAAATGATCACAAGGAAAGAAACTGAAAAGATCAGGTTTAGACGCTAATGAGTGGGATGATATCATTTTTTTTCAAGTTAACTTGAGACATTATTCAAAAATGCCAATCTTCTCCTCTTTTGAAGATTTTTTGTCGTCGAAAATGGCATTTTTGGGGGGAATCTTGTTACCCTGTAATTTCGACAGGCTCATTTAATATGGTGAACACTTTGGTTGAACTTTAACTTCGTAGGAATCAAAGACTTTCTCATTTGTATTTGAGGATATTGACAAGATGGCAAGCCTGGCATGCGTAGTCAGAAGTTTGACAAAGCAAGGCTGAAAGCATGATCGCGTCGAAGTAGAGAAATCAAGGCGGGAAAGACATGATTTCAAGCTCAAAGGCAATTTCCCTAGTGGGAACGTGGGACAAGCAGTAGTCCAAGATGGAGGAAGTGCTGATCATGGAATTAGTAGTTCACCAATTAGTTATTCTAGTATAAATAAGTGTTTCCAAGTCGGAAAATGGGTCGCAAATCATTTATAAAATTCTACAACACTCATACTACCGGCGTTTAGGGAAACGAGTTACACAGAATGTATGTAAACTGATTTGTATACCACTTTATTTTTAATGCAATGCATTTTACATTTCCTTTAATTTTATCTTGCTTTTATTTGCAATCTCAAACCTGTCGAGAGACAGTGCATTCTTTAATTCAAAACCTGTCCTGCTCTCTAAGTAACCTGAGTGCATCTCGTGGCCTTTTTTCAAACCTTTTTCGATCAAAACCTTTGCACAACATGTTCTTTAGATTTCTAGTTCGGTCTCGCTTGTAATAATCAGAACTAGCCCAAAGTTTGACGAAAACACCGGTAATCCAATGAAGACGATTAGGATATTTATATTCAAGGAAGATGACCCGAATACTTTGTATTCAAAATGACGACGATTATGATACAATTGTATCTGAGGTGACCACCTCGGTGTTGACCGGTTCCACATGCATATAGAGTCGTGTCTAGGCGCATAACATAAATTTGATGATTGGTTGAATGTGCAATGTTTGCATATATGCTCGGTGAATATTTGGATTGGTGAAATTTAGTGAATATGTGAAATGTGAAAATGTACTTGTGTTTCATTGTACTCGTATTTCTAGATGATTATTAATGAAGTTTTTATTTTCATTTGATTATACTTGATTTTGATTGTGAACTACCCCTAATGGTCGTTTGGTTGACCGCCTACTTTATTCGTATGGATGGGTAGACGGCATGCAGAAGTAGTTGTTTTAGCTTCGTGAGTCGCTGGATGTTAGCTTTGGAGCTACCTCGTTTTACTTTTGAAGTCTTTGAGTCGGGCTTTGATTTAGGGGTTTCTGTCTATTTTATTTACATTTATGACTTGTGGAGGTTTTATTCACTAGTGTGTTGAGCTGACAGTTTATTCTGGAGATGTATTTTGATTATGTGACATGGATACTTAGAGATGTTTTATTTAGCTGTTGATGCGATGATATTATTATTCCACTGCGATGTTTTGAGAAAAAATATATATGCATGTTGAACTTATAGGAGAAGTAGCAAAGGTGAATTGGATTTATGGGTGTTTTTTTTATGATATATAGTGGTTTAGTGATGAAAAGATATGGTGAAAAATTTATGAATTTTTTTTCTCATTTAGTTTGTTGTTTTGCCTGGTTTTGCCATGAAGGTGATGTTGAAAATGGTGAAGAGGAAAGAAGAAGATGAAGAAATGGAAAAAAGTATTTGATAAGTCGTATTTTATATGGTTTTAAGTGTTTATTTTAGTAGAATTTTATGTGTTTTTAGTTTCTTTTTTGAACTTTGGTACTTCAAATTTGTTTGTTTTTATTTTAGGATCAAATATGATGAAAGATCGAGTCTTTAAGCAAAAGAATGGATTAAGATGCATGATTAAAGCTTGTTTGAGAAGAAAAATTCTGCCATATTTATGTGCTGATTTGATACAGTTATATGTTCTGATTTGGTGCACATTTATGCGCCGATTTAGTACAAATTTATGCTCCGATTTAGGGCAATTTTATGTTGTTCCTTTTGCTATAAATAGAGGAGCCATCAGACTTGTATAATTCATCTTTGAATCCTTGAGAATAATTGTGACAGTTTTGTTTTCATTGAATCAAAGCTCTTTATTTTCTTGTTCTTTATTTTCTTGTTCTTCACTATTCTGCACTTTTACTTTCAGCTGTTTACTTTCATGTCTTTCTACTCCTTCTCTTTAATCTCTTTGTCTACGATGAACATGAGTGAGTAGACCTCTAGGTCTTGGGATTGTTGGATGAGCCTAATGGCTTAAATCCTATCAAACCAAGCCTAGAACCATAATCTTATGTCGATCTATTTTCAAATCTAATCACATCGTTTTTAAACTCAATAAAAAGTATTGAATGAAGAACCGAAAGGAGAAATTCAATAACTATTATTTCATCATCTCAAATATCAAACGAATGATCGAAAGATGAAGTTTGATATTGGAACAAATGTGATTAGACAAGACAACATAAAACTCGATGAGAACACTCCAGATGAATGGTTTTGTGAAGTCTTGAGGCCATAGGTTTTGTTCTTAAAGTGTTTCAATAACAATTAACCATGAGAATATGCGTGGTTGTTATTGACGCACATTCATGGAGACCGAAAGGAGATATGAAATACCTTAGAGAAACCTGTCTTTAGAAAATAAATCTAACATAAGAGGAAGATATAAGTTTGGATCGAAAGTGATCTGTCATACGACGAACCAATAATCCCGAGCCGTTTTTAATTCTGAATTTTATACGGTTAATCTGTCAAACTTTTAAACTTTATTCTTTTATTAGAAAGTAAATCAGTAATTACAACAACTCCTTGTGGAACAATATTTTTACTACTTCGATAGAACCGCGTGCACTTGCGGATTTAACACATCAGTATTACGTGGTGATAGTGCACTATCACTTACCATAGAGATTCAAGATTGAATAGTTAATTTTTTGACAAATATATCAAACGGTTAAAATTAAAAAATTAATGAGGTCTATGGTGGACCACCTATAATATTGATCCACCTTAGACATTTGGGGTTAGCCCTTTAACAATAGAGACTAAAATATGCAACGAATATGAAATTAACGGACTCAAACAGTCATGGAACCAAAGTGATACCAGATAAATAGGTAAAGGACCAAATGAACAATTTAACCAAGTAAAATAGAATATATTTAACTTAGAATTTTAGAGAAAATATTTTTTTAAAAAAAACTACAAGGCCATATATATATATATAAATCTAGCTAGCCATAGCACATAGCTATATGAAATGTGACACTATTAGTATTACTAATTCTACCACACTCACTCATCACTCACACTATTCTTGGCGAGGACGGGTCAACCAGAGAGAACTCAATGCTCGAAGACGATGAAAGTATTCAGACATTGCAACCAAACATCTTGCAGCTTGACGAACTGTTAACAACTGATGCAGACGATGAACTGTTTGGTGCCTCAGATTATCTGCCTGCAGTGAGTTTTCAAATTAACAATTTCATCATTTTACATCTATAAGTTTAATATATTCTAAGTCAAATTCAAACTCAACCCAGAAAGGTTGATTTTAATAGATTATTATAGTTTAGTTATATTATATTATATATACGTTAGAATAACAAACACTTATATGGTCACACACTTAGACATCATATATATATAGAAATTAATAAAACTGACTTTTCGAGCAAATGAACAGACAAATATAATTTACCTTCTTTTCTCAGTCAAGTTCTTATAAAATAAAAAAAAACTTGAAATTACATATTATATGCTAATTTTTACCAGTTTTTTCTTTCAATAATTGTATTAGGATTTGAATTTCTGTTCTAATGTATAAAAGACTATTCAATTCTCTCACCAGTAATTTAAATCAACTGACTTCTTTAGTTTATTGATAAAAGACTTCTCTAGTTTGTATTAATTAATATACATATAGTTTTGAAAATTATAAATTGGTGAACATATTTCAAGCCATGAAAATTATATGAAGAAAAGATGTACTAGCATATTGAAAAAGTTGGACAGGCTTCATTAAAAATAAACAGGAAAACTTTGAACTATCACACACAAGGAGTTTTGAATCATAGGTATACCAAAACTAAAAACTGGTCAAATTGAAAAGGGACAAGCTTAAAAATTAATTAAACAAGAAAGGTTGCTTGAGAGATTAAAATCAAATATAATCATTATGATAATGTTGTCTACCTAATGATTCCTAAGTTTCTTATTCTTGTTGTGATTGATTACTTTGAATACATCATTCAAATAAATTATCAGTTGTAGACTTGTAGTTATTTATAATTGATTATTTAGCAAAGTTCACAAAGAAATTTAGGATATCTAAACAACTTGGTCGATTTTGCTACGGTGGAAAAGTTTCGAGTTTTTACTTTTTTTTTTTATTTGAATTGGACGAAGATTTTTACACTTACAGACAAGTGTAGCTCGGTATGGCCACATTTTAAAGTCATTATCAATAACTGAAAATTTTCTTCAATTGAATATTTCAACTACTAATTCAGCTATGCTATTAAACAAAATTAGAAAATATTCACTTAATCAAATTATGAATTTTTTGTGGGTTGGTCTTTTAACAAGAGAGCCCAAATGTCTATTGTTCGTTTAGTTTTTTGTTTTGTTTGGACTTCAAGTTTTTTTTTTTTAGAAAATTGCTCTTTAGGCTTTTAGTGTCTTGGAGTTGCGATCTCTTAATCATATTCGTTTCTTTCATTTGAAAAGCTAAACTCAAGTTTGAGAAAGTATATAAAATAATTATAAGGATGATAGAGCCTATTTAATGATAATATCTATTATCTATTTTTTGCGTCTATCTTTTTTTAAATGTCATGCTTTATTTATTTTGAGAAATAAAAAAAATCCTTACGTACTCGGAATGTTCTCATGCCCCTCAAAACCTCAAAATTCCCTCCTCGATTGTTAAAAAAAAAGTACCATCTTTGTAGGTTAACTAAAATGCTATTATGGGTGATAAAAAAAAGTATCATCTTTGTCTTAGGCAAATATGTGTTAGGTCGGTCTTGGGGGTTGTTAAGTCATTGACCAAATAATATTGGAATTTCTTCACATGCTCAATATGAAGTGAGTGCATGAATTGGACTAATTAATGTTTAATTCCGTTATATAACCTTTCATTTTTTAGACACAATATATGCTTTCACTTGTCTTTGTTTATAATGCGTGGAATTTTATAATTATGTTCATCAGTTCCATATATAGAAAAGTGTTTGTGTTCTAAAACGTGTTTGTGTTTGTCTCACGAAAATAAATAAGCCAACCCAAAACGTGTTTGTGTTCTAGAATAGCTAAAAAGCAACAAGTTATGGTGAGGACTCTATGTTATGTCTTCAAGTTACGGTTACGACCATGACATCACACAGATATGGGTTTCAAAATGTATCTTTGGATGAAGATTATATCAATGAGGGACCACGCTAATCTGCCATAGTCTCACGTGTTTATGTTCAATGTCACATTGTTCATTTAGTAACCTTGATACTCAATGTTATAAATTCAATGATTAATTAATATCTTCATTGATTTACATGAATCACAAACAACCATGAAATATATCTTAAAGGCCGTGCAACTTGTCATTATATTGGTACCTTTGCTAATCTTTTTCTAGTACAATACTAAACTCGATTAAACATTTTTTGTGATAAAAGTGTATTTCTCAATTAGTGTTTGATCCTAATAAAGTAAAACAAATATTTTTGTGATATAACTAAAAATGACTTACATTTGGTTGGATTTAATTATCCTTAAATAAGTTGGTATTTCTCCATTTCTATGTCTTTTTTCAGTTTGTATTATTTTATGTAAGGAGTTTAATAACAAACTATAATTTCTTATATTGCAAAATACTCTTAAAATATAAATGGGTGTTTTTCCCCTCTCTAGTCGTGTATCTTGAAAAAATAATAATTAAGCATTGACATACCTTTCTAATATCAAAATGAGAGTCAATTTTAATTTCCTCTCAAAAATATAAATAAGTTTGAGTCACATTATAAAATCCAGGTTCGTAGATTCTATGTAACAACCTCATGAGAGTGAGGAATGCATGCAAGTAGTAGTTTATAATGTGAGGGTTGGAGTTGGTGTCCCTACCCATATGATTGAAGGAACAGATTCTTGTTCCTACCTGATCCCCACGAGATCAGTTATGGACTTATAGTAACTAGGTAAAAATTTTCAAGAGGGACCACAAAACCAAGATCACACACTATTCACAACATTGCTTGCACCACAAATTCAATATGAAATGATGAACATTAGTTTTTTGATTTTTTTTTTTCATTTTATTTGTTGGTATAATATATATGTTCCATGGTATAAATTACAGTTTTGGTTATGTCGCAATCCTTGATATTTTGTAATCTTGTAAAAAATAAAAAAAAATGTCGCCTAACTTAGTAATTAAGTAAGGGCATCCAGATGCAATATATGATATGAGCATCAACTTAACAAAATATAAAAAAGTATCGCAGATACCATCAAAATAGCAATTCGATTAAAATTATAGTGAAGACTTTTAAAACATTTATATAATCAATTTCTCATAAAATTCAATCTTAAACAGAAAAAAAAATTAATAAAAATAAAGTTGGGTTTTTCCAAGAAAATGCAAAACATTATAAGTTGTTGGGAGAATATGAATTATATTAGTCAAAGCATAAGAAACATACCTGTCTCACAAAACTTTCTAGAGTGGAGAGCTTGTTCATGGCAAGAGCCATTTGTCCCATGTAATTAGCCATATTAGGAGGATTGCTTAAAGAGTCTGATGTTATAGTCTCTGAAAGAGATTGGTTGAGTGCATCAAGCCCTTGGGAAAGTGCCTCTTCTGCCTCTTGTGTTGATTGTTGCAACCCACATATACCAAGTATTTGGTGCTCTGTTAGAGGCTCAATTTGACTTACAATTATCTATAACACATATCCATCAAATAAAACAATATTAATTCACCCAAAATAAAATGATAAGGGTCCATTTTTGAGAGGACCATTTTTTTTACACGCCTAAATATTATTACAAAGTAAAACACACTCCTGCAACTGGCTCGTTGAAAATACTAATACTAAATACATCATTTGATCATTATTATAAACAAAATTTTATATTTAAGATTTATTCAATTAATGATATATATGGTTTTATTATATACCAAATACATCATCTAATAAATGAATCTAAAATATTGATTTTTAATTATAATAATGACCAGAAAGGGTGTAAGAATGAGTGATCAACTTGTTTTCCACGAGTTTATGGTCAATTAGGGGGAAAATTGGGTATTGGAAACTCATTTCCATAGATAACGAGAGATAGAGACTCGTGCCACTTTTCTTCTATTTCTATCTTAGTCCATTTAGCTGATTCCAATAACAAATTGTAGTGAAAGGTATGGCTTTATGGGAATCAAGCCTAACTCTATACTGAAAACCTTCAATGTACCTTTAATTCCACATTCACTCATGACATCAAATACATTGCCCTTAAATTTACTTTGGGAACTCCAACTATAGTTTTAGTCAAATTCAATATTAAGAAAACAATTTGCTTAAATAAATTAAAAAGGATGGATATTTTTCTTAATGCAAAAGTTTAGACATTGTTAAATTTCAAATAAAAGATATATAGATCACCCTTTTGTTTTCGTGATTTATCATCTAGTTGTCACAAAATTTTTAGTGTGGGATATGCAAATAATAAATATTTCGATCGTCATTTTAGATTGCGCAGTATAAATTCTATTTAGATATCTGTAACGGCATCATAACCGCAATTTTGATCACATATTCCAAAGTATGATATGTAGTTTTTGGAAATGTTTCAAGAAATTTGGACCCCAAAGATTTGAGGCCCTGGGTGGTGGCTCACCTTGCACACCTATTGGGCCGGCCGTAACGGCAATTTAAAACCAATATTCTATAAGGTTAGGTTAATCATTGATGCTACATTTGTTTACCTTAATGAGTTCAGATGGTCTGAATCCACCAATCCACATGAAGCAACGTTCAGCTGGGGTTTTCCACATTCCAAAAACAAGATGGAACACATCTGTTCTAGCTAGAATATTTTTGAGGTTAATTACTTGATCATAGTGAGCCAAACAATTTTCCACATATAACCTAAGCTCATTTTCATGCAATTGTTCATCTACTGCTGCTCTTAGCTCACACACTAGCCTGTGATGCTCCTCTAACCACCTCCCATACTCCACATCAAACATTGCAGCCTCTGAAAATTTGTTCCAAAAAAATTGTTACAAGTACACAAAAATCATACACTATATTTTATGGTTTGATTTTATTAGAATGGAAATATACCTGAGCTAATGCTATTCATAGAAATTGGAATTCCTTGGTCTCCTCCCATAAGTGCACCTCCACCCATTAACACGCCCTAAAAATGAAACAAACATTGTTTTTAGGTCCTTTGCTCTACTATTGTTGGATCAAAAAAAGTTCAAAATTTAAAATGTAAGTATATTTAAATATTTTTGCTTATATTTCATTTTAGAAGGATATTCGGAGAAAAATACTGAGATCATTTTCTTGTTTACAATCCAACGACTCTGCAGCAGATTGCACCGTGCAGTCACCACAGAGAATCGGTACCAGTCTTGATACCGATTTTTAACAATTATTTTATACAAAAAAATTTGAGGTTAGTTCCTTACTTGAGCTCTAGCACGCTGTAACTCTTGTTCAAGCTGATTAAGCTTAATCCTACTTGTTTCTAGCTGCTGAACATAAGCCTGAGAAAAAGAGAGGTTCAAATAAATAAATTGGTATATAAAAAAGAGCTTTGACAAGTACTTTTTTTGCCTAAAATGTATAAAAGCAAATACTACAGTTTTTGGGAATAAAAAAACAATCATACTGTAGGGGAAATCACTGCACCTTTTTCCTAAGCCTGCTTTTTCTTGCTGCCTCTCTATTCTGAGCAAGTCTTCTAAGAGTCTGTGCAAAAAAAAATTCATTTTTTTTATTATTATATCAAGGAAGAAAAAATCAAGTAAATTAAATTAAGATGTATTAATTAATATCATTAACCTTAGGATCTGGTGTTTTTGGTCCTTCATGTTCAGAACTTGAAGTTGTAGCCTTGCGATTGTTCTCTTTCTGCCATACATCATTCATATTGCATAGTTGATTAATTTAGAAGAAAAAAAATAGGAAAAAATAAATAGATAAATAAATAAAATATTATATGATGTATATTGTATATTATAATGTACCTACCTTGACAGGTTTTGGTGGTGCAGGTGCAGAAGGGTTTTCATTTCGTTGGTTTGCCAACTCCATGGACGGTTGAGATGGTTTTTTGGAGCCACTTGTTATTGGAGAGGTTAATCCCATGCTAGCCTATACCAAATACAAATTATCAAATAATATTTTAATATAATGTTAATATTCAACTATAAATTATATTATTAGTAGCTAACTAAAATATGAGATTGTCAACTCAAGCTTGCATTGTATATCATATATATATAGTATAATTGTTAGTTGACAATTTAGTTAAGTTAATTATATAAATTATACCTTTGAATTAGATGGTGGTGGTGCTACATGCATTGGTTGAGATGGGAAAATGTTAAGAGTTGGTGGTGGCCTCATTCCTGATGATGATGAATTCTCTGTTGAAACAAATACATACATTAATACAATTCATTTCATTTCATCACCATCATCAATAATATCTTAGCAAGTCTTATCTTAATTATGGGAAATGTAAAATTTGGACAAATCACATATATTTAGTTGAAGAAGACAAAGGGTTTTAAAGAAAGTCAAGAGAGGAAGTAAAGGAAAATAAAGCATCATGTTTCAATGCATACCACCTTTTTCTAAGGAGATCATGACACCAAGGTTTGTTATATGTCATGATCTCACGCACCACCAAGCAAAAAAAACAAGAAAAAATTAATAAAATGAAAATTGGAGAGAGATATAGTTAGAGAGAAAATATTTATTTCTTCTGCAGTTTTTTTTTTCCTTCAAATCTTTTGCTTTATTTTTCTTCTTTGAAAAGATCTAGTCAAAATAAAAGTACTAGTATACGGAAGATAAGATATGAATCTGCTGTGACCAAAACAAACCCTCAGACAAAGAATCTTTAAAATTGATATGAAAAATTATGCAAGAAAGTGCATGCTCATCTTACTGAATTTGATCAAAAATTAATACTGAAAACAGAAAGATATTTTATTTTTATTTGTGAATTTCTCTTTCACACAGAGAGAGAGTGCTCACGTCTTTGATCTTGAACACTAGAGGGATCAGCTTGTGCTTGTCCATCTAGATACAAAAAAAATGCTTGATCCAATTCACCTAAATCGTAAGCACTTGAATCTTTGCTTCTGATCAAACAGAAGAAAAAAAAAATACATGAAAAATAGCATTAGCAAAGAATAAAAAAAAATTAATGATATTAAATAAATGATAAAATAAATTTGGTTATTTGTTTTCATAAGAAACTGGCATGTTGGGATCAGTTATTCAACAGCTTTGCAGAAAGTAAACAAGTGTGATTGTGACAAATATTATTATTCTACAAAAAATTAAAAATAAAAATTAAAAAAACTCACAAGTAGTTGCTAGGCATAGAGGATGAAGATGAAGATGGCATCATTCCAAAAGAAATTTGATGGTCATGCATATGATGAGGATGATGTTGATTCTGTTGTTGTTGCTGATGATGAAGAAGATTTTGATGGTTTTGTTGTTGTTGAAGAGATTCATGTGAGTTTTTGGAAGCCATGAGCATAGAATTGTTATTGGTACCTAAAAAACTTGCATCTACTTGGTCTTGTTCTTTTGCTTCTTCAAAAGCCAAAGAAAACCCCATTAATAATTAAACTTCTTTCTGTCTTTTGCCCTTAAAATCATTTCATTTGTCTACACAAAGAGATAGAGAAAAGAAGCTTTATATGAGGAAGAGTCGGTTATAAACTTATTTGAAATAGGGTATAGAAGAGAGTGATATTAAAGAGAGAAAATGGAATTCAATGCTATGAAACTAAACAACAAAACTTTTTTTCTTTTCTTTTATATCTATATATATTTCTCTCTCCCCTTTCGTTTTCTCTCTCATCTTTTTGACTATTACAAAATATTAAAATATTGTAGATAAAGCGGTTCTCCCAGGATATCCTCCTCTACAAGTTTTTCTTTTTTTTTTTTATATATATACATCATCCCATCAGTGTTATAAATAAAAATTAATATTTTAAATTTATTCATTAAATGATGTATGTGTTCTATAATAAAGATCATATAAATCATTAATTGAATAAATTTAAAATGTAAATTTCTACTTATAATAATGATCAGAGGGTATATATATAAAATTGAACCACTATAGAGGAAGAGAAACTTACTTTTGTTTGATTAGAAAAACCACGTTTATGTGAAATGTAAAAACCAGGTATGGCTCCTTTGTGCAGCCCTTAGTTAATGATATTGTGTGTGGAAATGACTAAAAAGTCTTGTTCCTTTGTTTTTGTTGAACTTTTACTATTAACGTTTCCATGCAAACTTACACGTAGTTTCATCACGCGGCTATGGTTTTAGGATAATTTTTAACTCGATTTTGTTTGTTATATTTTTCTCCATGTGAAACTTAAAACTTATAAGTCTTTTTTAATACATTTGTTATCTTGTTTCCATTGGCAATCTTAAATAATATTACAAATTTATCTTGGAAAATAAAAAATCAATATTGAATATATCTAATGATAAAAGACAATTTAGTGATATTCATATACAAAAACATTACCCGTAAGGACTTAATTATATGCACGTGTAAAAAAATTTACATTGTCAATAATATAAGTTAATCTCTACCTATTTCTTACTATCCGTAAAATTTACAATGAAATCTTATAATTTTGAAGAAAATGAAATCTTATAATTAAAGACAGGAAGTATACATTTTTGAATAAACTTAATTTATGTGTAAGAGTAATACTTCATCTCACTAGCCAGGCAATACATTACCGACATGTGGAAAAAATTAAAACCAGCTTGCATGTTTGAATAAGAATTGAACGATTAAATTCGGGAGAAGAAAGAAAAAAAAAACAGCAATGAGAGAACAGAGAGGAGAAGAGAGTCGCGGTCCTCCTAGGGAACACCTAGGGCAACTGCGTCGGAGCAAATCGCCGGCGGAGAGGAACATAGGGGGATAGGGGTCCAGCCAGGGTGGCAGATATTGGGGGGATGTGGGGAAATTGGTATGTGGTTAGGTCAAAGAAGAGGAAAGCGACACAACCGGAAGGGGGAAGACTGAACAGGTCAGAAGATTCAGAACGACTCGACGACAAGGGTTATGGGCTGGAGGTTTGATATGGTAGGGATGGTACGAGGGTCTACAATCAGGCTTCAACTGTAATAGCAGATGCGATTCTTAATTTCCACAGGTAATTCTGGCAAGAGCGCTTTTTCACCTATTGTGCGTTACAACAGGAATGGTAAGGCTACAATTCTCGACGGTAAGGTTTCTTTTTACTTCACCCACATATCGGAATGCCTTCCTATTTATCTTCTAAGACAATAGTTCAAAGTATGCGGTATTTTAACAGATGTGTTCATTGCAAGACAACGGAACGCAAGAGGACAAGTCTACGGTTTTACTCGTTTCTCGAACGTCAAGCATGCAGATAAGTTATCTCAGGCTTTAAACAATGTTTGGTTCAGTCATTTAAGGGTTTCGGCTAGAGAAGCTAGGTTTGTAGATTTGATGTAAATGATAAGAAGCCACTCATTGTTTCTAAACTGGTGAGGAGTAAGGATGATGGCGTGTTGGGGAGGAAGTATGGGAAGAGGGTTACTGGTGAGGGAGAAAATATTGTGAGGAAGGGAGAGGGTGTGGCGTCGATTGTTAGGGAAGAAAAGGGGAGGGAGAAAAAAGTGCAACTAGAGGTGTAGGTTAAGGCTGATTGTGGGGTTAGAAAGGAGGTTCAGATGGGGGTGGAAGGTGGGCAGTCGATGGTGTTGAAGGAGGGAGGAGGAATGCCGAAGGTGGCTAACAGGAAAGAGGTTGTAGTCATTGATGTAGATGACAAGGGGAAGATTACTAGGACGGTCGAAGTTGACGAGGACGAGGACCAACATGTGGGGAATTATATGCCCGTTATGGCGGGTCAGTCGAATGAGGATAAGATGATTGAGTACAGGTCTTCACAAGAGGACATGGATTGGGCTTGTTCAGGTTTAGTGGCAATGGTTGGCACGGGGGAAATGTTGTTATCAATACATCAACGTGTGGAGGATGTTGGGTTTGATAATGTCAAAGTGATTCCTTTGGGAGGAGATAAAGCTTTTCTTCATTATCGGAATAATGGTGATATTATGAAAATCTTCAATGAAGCTGTTGATTTTTTTAGTAAGTTTTTTACTGATGTGCATAAATGGACGTCGATGGATGTTCAGTATGAACGTGGTGCTTGGATCCGAATTTATGGTATGTCGGTACATGCGTGGAATTCGAATTTCTTCAAACTATATGTATCTGAATATGGAAGGTTTGTGCAGGCTGATGAGTGTACTATGGATAGAGGAATAATTGATTTTGCTCGAATTCTCATTTCCACGACTTCTTTGGAGGTGATGAATAACACAACGGTACTGATGGTTGATGGGTGGAAATATACTATTAAGTTGGTAGAGGAATGGGGGTGTAATCTAGGTGAAGACACTTTTCTGACGGAGGAAGTTGTTGATCATAGAGTGGCAAGTATTGATGGAGATACATAAAACATTGTAGGCCACGCCCTAGATGAGGTAGACGGTGAGGTGGATGTTTTGATTGATGATATACACCGAGAGTGGAGGGAACATTATGATAATGAATTAAAAAAGAAGGCAGAGAGTTCGGATGGCTTCAAAGAAGTGGCTGACCAGGACATTGACAACAACGGTGCAAACAGTAACGAGGCAAACAGTAATTCAATCAATGCCGAGCCATCTCAACATGGAATGGACGTTCAAAAACCACATGATTCTTTGGCAACAATGACTACTCTACTACAGGTAGTTGATCAGCAGGCTATTGTTTCTTCTTTTAAAGCCGAAGGTAATCATAAAGTTCCTTCACATGGTGATGTTAAAAAAAAAAGTAGGTGGTGGATTTAGGCATTCTTCACGGAACTTGAAGAGAATAGCAAGGATGCCCGAGAAGGATAGAATGGAGCTTCTCAAAATTTTGAAAAAACAAGCACGTGCGCGAAGACCAAGAATTTTAACTCGTTCCACAAGGTCAAAGGAGGCTGCTCTGTCACAACCTTCTAAAGCTTCTTCAAATACCACTATTTCATTCGTCATCAAGGATTGGGAACATTGGTTCACGTTGTGGGGAGCTACTAAGGTGGTAGCTGCTGATGTGTCTGGGATCGGGGGTTTAATATAAGTGAAGTACAAAGGGGATGCTTCAAATAGATTTAATGTGTTGTAGAAGGAGGGTAGGCGGTCTTTGAGAAAGGAGGTGGGGAGGATATTGGCAAAAGGGGAGTCAGGAGGGAGTGGGCCAACTTGTTAATTGGTGACGGTTTGTGTCTGTGTGTGTTGGGGTGAATTTTTTGATACAATGAAGATAATTTCTTA
>Ga0315914_1004301_pt1 | contig 21314 bp, 14 predicted proteins | sample MpolenodulesMG_FD_203920 | JGI IMG/M metagenome (GOLD analysis project Ga0315914, IMG submission 203920) | Medicago polymorpha root nodule microbial communities from Los Angeles, California, United States - elongated nodules | ecosystem: Host-associated > Plants > Roots > Nodule | place: USA...
AAAGAAAGAGGATTTGGAGCTGATTCGGGCTGAAAATACGAAGATTGAAGACAAAAATATATTTCCCCCAAGTCAGAAGCTTGGCACGGCCCGTGCCACTAGCCACACGGCGGTGCCAACCCCTAGAGACCTCTTTTGCTGCTTTTTGTGTTCCGGACAAGTTACCTATTAGTTTATTTCTGACCTAAAAGCCCGTGGTTTCTTGTGGAACATTCTAGTGTTATATTTCTTAGAGCTTAAGTCATTGTAAACTATAAATAGAGTAGCTAGCTATCACAACAATCATCTTTTGTTCTTGGAATTCAATAGTGACAATTGTCTTTCTTAATAAAAGTTCTTCCTTTATTTTCTTGTTATTTACTTTATGTTCTTCTTCCCCTCTTCTATGTCTACGATGAACATGAGTGAGTAGACTCTTCTTGTCTTGGGATTGTTGGATAAGTCTAATGACATAATCATAATCAAACCAAACCATAAACCCTAATTTTATATAAATCTACTTTCCAATCTAATTTCACCCTTTTTATAATGAATTAACAAATACCAAACTCATAATGCGACATCGAAGGGTTAGTATTTGTTAATTCATCATCACAAATATCAATTCATAATGCGACAGCGGAGCTTTGATATTGTAATAAGTGAAATTAGACAAGGGTTGCAAAACATGAGAATAGTCTAGAAAACCTTGAGAAATATAAAGTTTCGTTCTTCAAGGATTCTAATAGCAATCAACCATGAGAATAGGCGTGGTTGCTAGAGGAACACACTCACTGACTTGGAAAGAAGCTTTGATAAAGTAGGTCAAATATAAAGTTTAGGTTTAGGGTTTGTTTGTGAAGGGTTTGTTATTATGATGAACCAATAATCTCAATGCGCTTTTTATCATTATTCTTTTAAAACCTTAAAAATATAATCTTTACAACTGAACTTTCGTCTAATCATCTTCTAAAAGTTAATTAAGTTGAACAACTCCCTGTTGGAACGATACTCTCTTTTTACTACTTCGGTAAAACCGTGCACTTGCGGTTTTACTCATCAGTTACAAGCAATGATGAACTAGATGTAAAGAAATATTCTTTTGGACTTCAAATTTAAAGAAAGAATCATCTTGTTTGTCAAAACAAATGATCTCTCATTTATATGCTTCAAGTAGTTTTTGAAGGAAATAAATAAACAACCATCATAAGGTTCAAAGTGTTGAGGAACATTAGTATGTTTAAGAACATCAGAATGTTCAGCACAAAGTACAACCATAAAAAAGGAAGGAACCCAGAAGAAACATTCTGAAGTTCATATGTATGAACCCAGAAGGAGTTCAGAAGTTTGTTCAGAAGGTTTCTCAAAAGGTTCATTAGAGCAAACCCATAAATCAATGTCCACACCAAGAATATGTAAGAACATATGTGATATAAACACATCTTATGCAGCCAATGATTTTGACTTTGGATCAAGAAATCATTAAAGGCATCTATGGTGATTAAAAGATTAATGGACTTTGATAGTTATTGGTATTTGTGCGTTCTTGAGTGATTAACCAAGACACAAACAAAGTTTAAATCATACAAAGATACAAGAAATCAAAGGACATTTGAGTTTATGAACTAACTCTGAGTTCAGAAAGTTAGTTCAGAAGGTTGTTCTTATACAAACCCAGAATCTCAAGAACATGCAAGGTAAACGTGACATGAATAAATGTCCAGTAAAGTACATTGACATGGATCAATCAAACAATAAAGATATTTACAAGATTAATGTCAAAAAGGATATTCAATGTTCATTAAAGACTATGAACATTGAAGTACTAGGAATATTCTAAGGAAAATATCATCCTAGATGTTTCAATCATTGCTCTTCATTGTTGTTTCACTATTAGGATTTGATTATATCAAATGGTAGTCTTAGAAATCATCTTAAGTGAAATAGAAGGAGCATTCTGATGATCAGAATGTTCAGCTCAGCACATGCTTTAAACTGTGAACAGTATAATAGGTAAAAACAAAAGCAAAAGTAAAAAGCAAGCTCATGTCAAATTCAATTAGAATTAGACACTTAAGGGAGCAGGTACTGTTCAGTATCATAAAATCCCATAAAGCATGGGCCTGAAGATTGCAGATCCACTATTCTCTCTCCTGCACACAATCCAATGCATATCTGGAAACAACTTTATCCAGCAACTTTCTGATGTTTGTGCAAAAGTCACAACTCATGAATATTTCCCAGAAAATCATATGAAATGCATATGACAAGCCCAGAAACACGTGTTCATTCATACATGATGAACCCAGATGAATGTCTGATGAACACCAACATTCTGATGGTCAGAATGTTCACCCTGAATTTCAAGTAAAAGTTTGTGGGGCCCAAGACACGTGGCATAACACCATTGGTCACCTTACAACAGATATATGAGCCAAAAAAACCTATAAATAGAGATCAAAGGCTCAACATTACTTGCACCATTGCAAATCATACAAGAAAACATTTGAAACGTGTTTGAAGCTTTTGCATTTGAATTGATCATCATTGAGATTCTTATATCTTCTTGTTGTGTAAATCAATTCTTTCTGTTATCTCTTTAAAGATAACTTTTCCTTCCATTCTCCTTTTGTTTGTTTCTCAAACATTCAATCTCCATACAAATTGTAAACAAAGTCTCATCTAACTTTAGGGGTACTAAGTGTTAGTTTGACCAGAAGTTGAAAAAGTCTAAGAGGGTAAGTTAGCAAGAAGGTGCAAGCCTGCTGAGGCTTAGAGAATACATTTGATGTAATTGTTCAGGTGAACAAGATTGTAAGGTGCAAGATTTGAGAGGTTATCTCAAGATTGTGAGGAGTGAACTAACCCACATTGGGTGAACCACTATAAATTTTTGTGTGTTCTTCTTCTCTTCCCTATACTCTTACTTACTGCAAACACAACACACAAACACATTCACTTTATTAAACTGTTTTTGCACTCAGACATCAGAATGTTCTGTAGTCTCCTTTTAACTTAACCATTCCAAGTTTCAACTTGAGAATCAATTTGAAGTTACAGGTTTAATGTTTAAAGGGTCACAATTCAAACCCCCATTCCTTGTGACTATTATTTTCACTTCAACTACAACGGAGGAAAACCACCCCATTTGTTCAGGATTCACATTGATATCACCCTTTCTAGGTTGTAGGATCAGTTGTATCAAATCAACTGTTAACTAAACCACATAGACACAAGGAGCATGAATGGTGTTGAGTATCGACTGACTTAGTCGAGACTGTGCGCTTCAGCCGTATGAAGCTCATGAACGACGATGATTTGAGAAATATGTTCTCGATCTTTGGTCAGTATAGTACTAAAGGACCAATCGAGTTGGACGCTTCGTTGGTCAGATCTATTATGAAGAGATCACGGATCTGCTGGACACACCAAACAAAGATATTAGTTTAGTTGATTAGTGATCTATTATGTTTTATTTTATTATGTGTTTTATGTTGTTGAAATCAATATATCTATGGTCAGTATTATTTTGTTGAATTATGTTGTTTATTTTGTTTTTTTCTCATCTTCACACAAATTTATTTTTGTCTGCACCGAAGGAACACATTGAAGAAATACAAACATAAAAGTTTTTTGAAGATCTTCATCATGCTGTCAAATATCTCTCCGTTAAACTAAATGCTAAATATGCTCATTAAAACACATAGATATATATATATATATATATATATATAAAATATAGATCTTCATCATGCTGTCAAATATCTCTTCGTTGAACTTTACGTTAAAGATGTTCATTAAAACACATAGATATATAGAAAATATAGATCCTCATGATGATGCCATATATACCAAGATATATAGGGTGCAAGTTAGGTTCGAACTATATAATCTGAACTAGTTTAACACAACTTTTTTGTGGTCTACATTGCACCGACAATTTTTGTGGTCCACGATAAACAAAAACTTCTATAAATAAGTGTGCTTGGTTCATTTGCTGGAAAACACAACAAAAAACTATGAAAAATCTTCTGAAAGATATGAACACCAAGAGGTTGCTATGAGCTAGGTCTTGTTGCCTTGGCAAATACCTATGTTAGTTGGCAAGACAACATGATCGAAATCAAAACAATCCTCTTGAAACGACCTTTCATCATCATTATGTTGCAGATCTGATTCCGAATAGGTTCTTATGAACTTGGTCTAGTTGACCTTCCGATCGAAATATGTCAGTTGGCAGACCAGCTGAATCAAGTACAAAATCACCTCTTCGAACACCTTCCCATCCTAGAAGATCCATCACTTATATTATTGTGTTGTTTTAAGTTGTTTAATTATTTTTGTACCTTTTTATTTAATTTCATCCTATGTTATTCGCCATGAAAACCTACAAAAAATGAAACTTAAACACCGTTTGGTGCAGTTTCAGATTTTATAATTCGAAAACTCTCAGACTAGGCAGACTGTGGTGTCTCACCCAAGGTTTGGATGATTTGTGGAATGTTTAATGCATTTTTGGTCAATTGGACCATGGAAAACGTTTCCTTTGATAGTAGTTATGGTATATGACTGATTTAAGGCTATAAACAGAGTTGCATGCTTCAACAATTTCATTCATCGTCAATTCCCTTTTTTCTTACTTTTTCTTAAACTTTTTTAGTTTTTCAAGAGTGTTTATGATGTTATGGTCATTGCTGACCATTCATAGAATCTCTGCAATTGCTTTCCAGTTTATGTTGGGAATCTACGACGGTCAGCAGAGACCTTTGACATCAAATACAACACAAAAAATGCAGTTCGTGTAATTTCGGAATTTAGAATCCAAAAATACCTAATAATCTTTCGAATTTTTGAATCTGAACAAAGGTTATTTTAGGAAATTTTGTAGGGTGCGCGAGAATGACATATGGTGGAAAAAGTAAAAGCACAAATATTATTATTGGATTTTGGAAACTCATGTATATGGGTCTGTAAACTCACATCTATTTTAATCATAACATTACGTTGGTTATACCCCACACCCCTACTATTATACCTTCACCCCAACATTTCACACAAACTATCAAATTTACCCTTTAAAATAAAACATATTTCACCCTCTCACTTATTCACCCCACCTTCACCCCTACATTTGTGAATAAAAACGTTTTATGGAAAACGCAAACAATAATCTTTGTTCTTTCTCTTAATCGTTCAATGGATATGGATTTGTTAATCGCTCAATTGATTGAGGTTTAAGGTTTTTTAGGGTTTGTTAATGTTTTATAGGGTAGTAGGTTACCGGAATCCATCATAGGGCCGTGTTATGAGTTTCCATAATCATTTCTAAATCATTGATTCCCTGAAAACGCTTGTGAAGCGTTCCGGTTGATTTTCTGGAAATCGCATGCAAAGCGTTCCGGTTGAGTCTTCCGGAATTGTTTTGAATTCTTTCCGGAATATTTTCGATTTCTTTCCGGAATGGTTGCGTGAATGATTTCCGGTTCAGGTTTTTTTTTTTCTTTTCAATTTTAAGTTCTTACTTTTTTAGGACTCAAACTATTTTAATGAATGAACAAACTGTTTAGCTAAGAAATGCGTAGTGTCAAATGAACAATATGATGGTACAAGAATCAAAAGAATACCACTTACAGATAAATCATAATAATGGCAGATTAAGTCTACTTGCTCTCCCAATGGGTTGCAACTTACTAGAATGCTATTAGAGTGAAATTATGCTCAAAATACGTAAACCTCCATGAGCTAAAAAAATCCAAATATTTTTATTAGTTCTATAGATAGAATGGATTCAAATAGTAAGAAAGGTTTGGATCAAATTAGTTAATTAATGGGTTATGGGTGTGACTTGCTTCTCTGTGTTAATCTTTTGTTATTAGTTGGTTAAAAATCCAATTATTTTTAGGAAAATACTTAAGTAAAGTTCCTTAAGCACCGTTCGTCCGGTTTTACACTAAAAATGTTGAAAAAACTGTCAGTAACTAAAACAACCGTTGTATATGAAATAATTAAAACGACAGTGTTTAATAGGTGTAGTGTGAGGAACCTGATGAACCGTGTCCATGGAACAGCATGTAAGTATTGTCCTTATTTTTATTAGTTGGTTAATCTTTTGTTTGGATGTCTCTGCTTCTCTGTATTCTCAATGTGTTGTGATGTTGAATTTTGTGAAGCATTTTCAAGCTTCGGTGAAATCGATTTGCATAAAACAACTCTTACAAAGAGTCAAAATTTTAAGTTGCAACTTAGACAATGAGTAGAGATTAGAGTTAAGCTTGTGGTTGTGTAAATAAAAAGTAGTACAGATGCATGGATAAGGGTACAAAACATTGTTTGAATTTAGAGGAAAAGAAAAGGTGAGAAAATAGAGTAAATTTTTCTAATGTCTCTTGCAATGATAGAAGTATGTGTCTTGGTGGAACACGACGTTTTGCCAAATCTTCAACACGTTTATGCTCATCTGCACTTAAACGTCCCACAAATGTATGACCTTCCAATCTATTAGGTAACCCGTGGTTGTGAAATCCACATTTTACCTCAACTTTCCACCCGAGACCATCTTTCAACAATGTTGATCTATTTTTGAATGGACAGTCACATTTTTTCGAAGCACTTTGTGTTGAACTTTTAACTCGCTTGTACCGTCCACCCTTGTCCCAACCCAAGATTAATTTATTACTTCTTCCTCTCTTTTCGGTCTCTGTGTCTGATCTAGTAATGGTGACAATCACTTTATTTCTAATTCTTATCTCCCTAGCCCAGCTCACAACAGCCTCTCTTGTATCAAACCTTTGTGTAGTTGTGAATGCAGCAGTGGTGTGTCTACACATGGTTGATCTTTATCACATAATTGAGGTATGTTTGTAACTCTTTAAAAATGATATACAAAAATAGAACTTTAGAAAAAGTGTAAAACTATAATATAATTTTTTTAATAAGAAACTATTGCTAAAATGAAGATTTTAAAAAAAAATATATAAGCAAGTAATATCAAGAATCAGGACAATTATTTGGTATTGTAGTAACTAGCATAAACGTTTATCAGGAATCAAGAATAAGAAACTTCTCTCTCGATATACTTGTATATGTATATGGATGCCGATTTCCTGCTGTAACAGCAGGATGCTGTAAGGCATGTGAGCCGTCCGATCAAAGATAAGTGGCTGAGATTAAACTGTGTGAAAACTAGCAGAACAAATCTGAACTGTTGGATCAATGTTTTATGGCTGAGATTGACTACTGCGTGTAACTGCGTGAAGCAGTTACAGCAGGGAATCCAAGTCCATATGTATATATAGAGATGGTAGGTTGTGAGGTGTTGAATTAGTCACTTAGGGAAATAAATAATAGTGAATTAAATTAAATGCACCGGAAAAAAGTATAAATGTTTCCGGTTGTTTGTTTACGTTTTATAGAAAATTATTTGGTATTAACTAGCATGTACCGAAAAGCTAAGCATAGTCTTTCGTATTTTGTTCGGAAACGTATATATAAGTATTCCGAATTATTTTCGGAAACGTATATATGAGTATTCCGAAACATTTTCAGAAAGGTATGTATGAGTTTTTCGAAAACGTTTTATAGTGAAAAAAAAAGAAAGGAAATACGTACGTGGAAAAATATCATGTGGGGGTGAACTCATCCTGAATTAGGAGATGTTGAAAAATGAAGGTGAAAAATTTATGTGTGAAAGATTATATAGTAAAAGGGGTAAAATTGTAATTTTTAAAAATTGTAGGGGTGAAGGTGTGAGGGTATAGGGTAAAATTTTCTAACATTACACACTCCTTTAAAATCAACCTTGTCTGCAAGATTCAAGTTAGGGTAATGCATTTGGACACACTAGTAACATCTTTGCAAGCGATCAGCAAGAGTATTAGATTGCATTTTTTAGAGAGAAACTCTTGGGCGGACACAAGGATTTGGACTCTTTATTTAGTCACACTTACATAAAAAAGAAAAAGTAGAAAAAATAATAATTAAATAATAATTAATTTTCAAATGATTATGGCATGTCCACTTTTTTGTGTGTGTGACCAAATAAAGGGTCCAAATTCTTGTGTACATTCAAGAATTATTCTTTTTTAGATAGATGGGTTGACTTTTTTTATTTTAATCTAATCATCTATTGGGTGGGATGAGTACTTGTTGTACCTCGTCACATTTTGTTGGTTTAAAACCTCTTGTACTTATTTCTAACTTATTAATATATTCTTTTGCTGCTAAAAGAAAGTGGATCTTCCCACTGAATAAGAAATTTCCTCCCAGATCTCGTTATTTGAATTGTAACGATCCTTTTGTATGAAAAAATAATCACCGACACCTGGATCCCTTATCTTTCAGTGCCCTGCAAAAACAAAAAGTTGAAATCGAACTAAACGAAGCCTTGAATGTCGTGCTTGATATGCAAGCACTCTAGTTATCTCAACATTTGTAACAACCACCCTATATGAAAAATGTGCACTCAAGAATTACACGAATACAACCGAAGAAACATAGTATAGCTCCCAACACCGTTTACAACAAAAAATTGTTTTTGTAGGCATTTGATCTCCAATGTTTCCTTCAAATATAGCACCAAAAACTAGAAGGAACCAGTAGCTAAATTAAATGTAGCAGCTGATACACCACCAACACAACAAACATATGATAATGTGGCATACGGCATTTTTTTTCCAACTATAGTTCCTCTAGGTACATTCGATACAATCTATATCATTCTTCTTCAACTTGTTGCTATTTCAAAGGATCAAACCCTTACACCAAATTCATCAAAGCACAAGAGAAATTGTTTGTCACAAGAGATTCATTGACCAATTTGCTTGATTTTTGTCAATTTCAAGGAACATTTTGCATATAGTGTGAAATTTGAAGGGGGTATTTACACAAAGTGGATTACATACTTTTTTTATTGAAATCATTAGTACATGTTTAAATAAAACAAGGAGTGCATATCATATTAACTTTTAATTTATTTCACTTTTTTCTGATCTATTTTCTAATCTATTTCAATTAGTAACATTTTTTGGTAGATTCACAATTTTTTAGCATGGATAATTTTGCGACACTTTTTACAACTTCTCAAAAATTGTAAATGTAACATTTTTTTTAGTGTTACCGGTGATACAAAAAGTGCTACAATAATGTAACATTTTGCGACACTTTTTGAATGTTACGGATAATACTATAGGATGTAACTAAAGCTCTTTAGTAACATGGGCTTTACGGCTTTACCTAACAATTGTATAAATGTTACTAAGATGTCAATTTTCATGTGCCACTAGATCTCAATTATGTTGTAGTGTAATAAGATGGTTTTCACTTTAGATCTGAATGATTAAATTTTGTACAAAATTTATGATCATAAAGAAATGGAGATAAAAAGCTAAAAAGTAAAGAATAAACACAAGAATCTCCTTGGAGGGAGAAATTAAGAGCAGAAGAAAAATCAAGAACAATGATCATTGGTGGTCAAATGCGCCCATCAAAAAGTGAAACTATGGCAACACATATTTACCATTGAGCTGTTCTTTGTGTTTTTGACAAATTACAATAGAAAACGACAGGTAAGGGACCTAATTGTTCATGAATCATGAATGAAAAGCCATCAATGTGGCCCTTCATACATTTAAATTGATGTATACATTCACAACAATACAAAATTGATTTTCCAATTTCATGTCTCTTAAAATGAGAGTTGAATTGAAAAGTTGGAGCTTAGGCTCTCAACCATTGAATATACTTTTACAACAACACAGAATTGAATCTCTTATTTTAAGAGAATCAATAATAAGCCTATTCCTAACCTATGTATGTTACATAATAAATTTATATACACAAAAGGAAAGATGAAAATCACAACACTTATGTCGAACTGTTTACGCTTAGGCTTCAACGAATTTTAATATGCTTCATCAAAGCTAATAAAATTTGGCAAGTGATTCCGGCATGTTCACTGCTTATAACCATTTATTGTGCACTCAATATATTCACAAAGATTCATTGGCCAATGACTGCTTCCAAAACTTCATCTCTATGGCAAGACTCATAATGCATTGATCTCTTTTCGAAATGCTTCTTCAGATCACTGCAAAATCGACATAAATATAAAATAATAAGTATTCATAGATTAGCCAAAAAAATGACTCTGTTGTGAAAGGAATAAGTATATTTATGCATAGTTTAGCAAAATAAAAATTTAGAAAATAGAATATCCAAATTGTTTAGGTGGTGGTAGAATTCTAATTGTAACACACCTGCAACGCGGTATTCTACATTCTGAGTCTTTGCAATTTCTGGAGTGAGCAGTCAGTATAAACCATATCTTTTTACAATGCTGGCAGCCTCGATTAGCTCGAATTTCACACTTACTGGCATGATAGAACAGCTTCTTGATTTGAGAACAGTTTGGATGAGAGCATGGCTCAGCATTACTTGCGCGGCGACAGCATTGAGATGCATGCTTCAAAACGTTCATCAGTTTCACCATCTGTGTGTAAGTCAGTAAGTATGATCAACAATCTATTCTAGAACAAACGAGTAGTACTGCAAACAATATAAATCAAGAAAATTAAATTCATACCATTTCCTCATTTGACTCCTGATTCTCCGATTGAGATACCGGTGTTGAAAACTTTTGAGTCAACAGGTGTTCATTTTGAGTCATCACAGTAGGATTGTGTAGATGGTAGAGGATCATCATAGAGGAATACTTGGCACGACGGAGTGTATCAAACTGAAACTGAGACTTCTGGCAAAAGATCAAAAAGTTGTCCCTATTTTCAAACAATTCACTCTCAAGGACGATATCATTACGTTTAGTGTCGGAGGTGATATCATCAACAACAGCCTGAAAATGGCACATAATTCAAAGTTTTGCAAGAAATTACCTAATGGTGAGAAAATTATATGAAAAACTTCAGGTTTAGGTTATTACCTGACAAAGTGTATGCACCTCGCCGTTCATTAAAGTGTGTTCTTCAGAACTATGGCATCTGAAATATGTGAATGGAAGTCAATGAAAAAAGCCCTTTTTATTTCATTCAATGCTAAACATTTCAAAGATGTATTCAAGTAATCATACCTTTCACACTCCTGAAATTTCTTGCATTCAGTGCAAAACCAACGTTTCCCAGAAACTATCACTTCACGGCAGTGCATGCATGAATATCGCAAGTGAGCTACGAGGAAGTTTTCTTTTGTAGGCAATATATTTTGGCCAACCTAATCAAAATTATGAAAATAACTTAAAACATTGAAACATTTCATTTACTCAAGTATAAAAAAGGATGAAAGTAAAAGAGAAGATATACATACTTTTTGCATCACCAGAATGTCTTTGGAAGGCTTGGCATGTCCCATGTCCTTTACTATTCTATTTGACACTTGTTTCAACAACTTTTCATAGTCTCCTCTACTCTCTTTTTCGAGGGTCTTGGCTACTACCATAGCATTACCGCACCACCAGTCTCCATCAAAGTATGGCAAACGAGAAGCTGTCACCTTGGATTTCCTTTTTTCAGTAGGAACAAAGAAATGATCATATACGTTGGTTAAACCAACGACAATATTTTCTTCGGTAGCCTTTTTTAGCATTGAAAGATACCTGCACAAATGAATATTATGAACAAAGATGACAAAAGAAGGAAAATCGTACTCTCAAATTCTCAATGTATTGTATACCCTAGCTCCTGAAAATTCTCAATGTATTGTACACATAAGAAGAAAGTAAGACTGACCAGTGGCGTAGCTTATGATTCTTCGGAGTCTTTTGCTCTTTCGGATGGCAATATAGTATATAATCATCACCTTTTTTTGGAGCACAGGCCCATATGTAGCAAGTTGAGAAACCCCTTTCCTTACAAAAATCAAGATATCCAATCTGATGATAAGAAAGAAAAAAAAGTATAAGCAGAAAGAATGGAAGGATTAAGTGTTCATTTTATTAGTTCTATTGGCATAGAAATAGAGTTTAAAAGAAAATTACCAATATCTCATGGTAAACGAAGGTACGAACGGCTTCTCCACTCTTTGTCCTTCTTTGAGGCCTAAAATACTTGACGGAATCAAGATATGATATGTATACACAACGCTGATTCGGACTGCCGCATTTGGAGCCAAACTCCTGAGCATACATTCCAAAAATGCATACATCTGCTCCTTCAATCTCCTGAAACAGAAGAATAACCTGAAACAGACATTATAATATAGACATATTAGAAAACATTTGGTTCAGAAGAAACAATTGGTGGTATATTTATTTATTAATCGATAAACGACTGAACTTACTCTTGATCTATAAGAGAATTCAGTAGGGTAATTCTCCTCTGGGATGATGTCCAGAAACTGCTTATTCACTTTCAATTGCTTGTCGACAGATAGCACTTCTCTAATTGAAAGACTTTCTGCTGCTAAAAACTACAATTTTGCAGTAATACAAGGCACATGCATGCAAATCAATATATATATTTGGATAAAAAAGATCAATAATTTTAATAGCATGATAGAATACTATTTACTATTTTCAATTGAAATGCTTGCATAAGAATAGGAAAATAAGATATTTGAAGTTTATGTGCATACATGCGGAGTTTTCGGTATTACCTCATCTTTTTCCCAGTTTTTTCTCTCTTGCATGAGACGCTCGAAAAGTCTTTTCTCTAAGTGGTCACTTAGCACAGTTCTTGTCAAGTCCTTAGCACCAAAGTTAACAGCCTTTGGTATTCCATTATCAATTTCTTTTAAGCGGCATAAAGGACATATATACTCCAAACTGCGGTCCAAATCTGCTTTCTTGTTGTAGAGTGCACATATTTGATGCTGCCATCTTTCACATTTATAGCATTCAACCCACTAGAAGAAACAACAGTCACAAAGAGTTAGTTTAAATTCCTTTATATCAAACTGACTTATTAAGTAATTCATATTAAAACTTACCGGTTCTTCAATTACTTCATCATTATTCCTTTTCGCAAGATTTTTCTTGGAAATATATGTCCCATTGAATGAGACATTTTCACCTTTAAAAGTATTGTAACACACAGAGCAAATGCAACACTGTGCAACAAATTCTTCTTCTTTTCTACAAAAATATATTTTCTTGATGCGGACACCACAACATAAACAAAAAAGTGGGACTTTAGCAAAGTAAAGTCTTTCCCTTTTACATAGGTTGCAAGTGTTTGCATCAATTTCCGTTTGATCCTCAGAAGTAATCTGTGTTAAATGAATTGTTAACTTCAATACGTCTTAGAAAAATTCAAAAGCAAATAGTTATGCATATATGTATATCTCAAACTAAAAATAATTCAGAAAAAAATGAAAATTGCAGAAATTGACAAATGTAAATAGAATCTGTCAGCTGAGCATGCACAAACATAGACATTCAAAGTTTCATATATAACATCCAAGGGTTAATATCTAAACAAATCATGGTAATTGAAATTACTAGAAGGTGGTGTACCAACCTGATCAGATTCCTTTCTCAGACTACTAATATGTTCTTCTATTTGGTCACGTCTGAACGAATCAGTCAAGGAAACGGCAACTTTTGGGGGAATTGTCTTGTGAATCGATTGATCATAACGTTTGTATACCATTTCAGGATGATACCTCCAGTTCGTGGAGAATCCTACTTGATTGCTTAATTCATCAAAACATCTTTTTCTCGAGATGTTTGAGACAACTGAAGAAGTATTCGCACCCTTGGCAAGCATCTTCTCTTTTGATCAGAAGCTATTTAAATTCTGAAGCCATAAGAAATAATTAACACATATAAATACCAATGTGAACAGCAAACAGAAATTGGATGATCAAGAAATGTTAGCAGAAATTGGATGAACACGAGAAAAAAATAAATTAAAGAAGACCAATCTGAAATGCATTATTAAAGTATTGAGTATTGATTAACCATAGACTATTTTACTGTTAACAATCCTACGAGCCATTCAGCACGATACATCTTTTAATCTATTCAAATTTCACTTAGAAAAAACACTTAGCCAACTTAAACCTCAGCTCATTAATGCTAAAAGTTAGGTCATAACATGAAAGCAAAATCTTTTTTTTTTTTGAGAGATGAAAGCAAAATCTTTGAAAATTAAAAAGTATCAAACAATGTTGTTAAATAACAGATCTAGTGGCACAATATCGTAGAAAAATTTAGACAAACCTCATACGCTATTTAATAAAAAATATTATCAAATAGATATTGCACTGTGGAATTTCAACAATTTGGTATTGTCAATCGCGGATCACGGATAAATAGAAATTAAAGGGTTATTAGAATTCCACTATGCGCCGCAGTAGCCGCAAAATTCACATTGTTTTCAAAGATTCTTGGAACCATTCATTAATTTCATTCAAATTCAATACCCCCTTTATCATTATTTATTAAACCCACTATTATTAATCAACATTCATAATTCAAATTCATTAATTCAAAGAAAAAAAACTCATTAATTTGATTTCAGAATACAAATAAATTTTCTGAATTAAAACAAGATTTAATTAAAAAGTTTGAAGTTATTATGATCAATTCATAAGCATACCAACATTACAAAAAGGTGAATTGAATAATCTCTTCATTTAAAAAAAATTCAAATCAATAAAATTAGGGTTAGGGTTTAAGAATTGGAAAAAACCTTCATTCAACAACATCAAAAAATTAGGGTTAGGGTTTTAGATTCTTGGAACAATTAACATTATTTACATTCATATTTAATACTCAAATTCATCATCATCATCATCATTAATATTAAACCCATTATTATTATCAACATCAAAACCCTCAGATTCATTAATTCAATTTCAGAGAACAGTGATTAATTAAAAAGATTGAAGTTGTTACCTTTAATTCATCGTCATTCCAACATTACAAAACTGTGGATTGAATAATCACTTCATTTAAAACAAAATCCCCAAATTCAAATCAATAAAATTAGGTTTAAGGTTTAAGAATTGGAATAAACCTCCATTCAACAACAATAATAAATTAGGGTCAGGGTTTAAGATTCTTGGAACCATTAACATTAATTCCATTCAAATTTAACACTCAGATTCATTATCATTATCATCATCATTGTTCTTAAACCCATTATTATTATCAACATTAAAACACTCAAATTCATTTATTCAAAGAGAAAAAACAAACTTGTTTATTCAGATCCATGTTACGAATTAAATATATGAATGAAAACAGGAAATAAGAGCAAGATTGAAGTTGTTAACATCATTTAAAGTAAATTGAATAATCACTTGATTTAAAAAAAAAAAACCCAAATTTGAATGAATAAAATTAGGGTTAGGGTTTAAGAATTGAGAAAAACCTCTATTCAACAATAAAAAAAGTTGGAGAGAAAAAAAAAGAACATACAAGTCTACTACGTGTTGTTAAGTTGAAGCTCTCAAGTTGACGCAGGCATGCAGCTGTTGTTGATTTCAAATCCTCTTTCTTACAGCTATGACAAATGATACTAATATTTATATATCTAGGGTTTCCATTAATAAGTTTCATTTCAAATTATCAAAATTAATGTGATCCTCGTCATTTTTAATTGTAGCCGTTGATAGAGTTTGATCCAACAGTTGTTGTTTATTTTAAGGTGAATCCGATTGAAGTAATTAGTCTTAATAGCTACTTTATCTAAAAAATTTAAGGAACTTTATCTAAATTTTAGTGACCGTTGTTACCGAAAAATACTCTCATCAGTATCTAACTTAGCGTACTTTGAGGTTTTAGTAAATTTACTTAAATTTTTTGAAAAACGAAAAAAAAGGTAGTAGTAAATAAATTTAGTTAGGAATTATAAAAAAAAATCTTGTTTATATATAGTTGTATCTTATTAAGTTAAAAATCTCCAACGCCCTTGATTTGAAGTTTTGCAATGACTCTTAATGCACTGACACTCTTCTCCAATGTCCTTGATTTGAAGTTTTACAATGACTCTTAATGTGTTGACACTCTTCTCCAACGTCTCTCAAATCTTTGTCTATATAAGGAGCTGAAGACCTGAAGAAGATTAACAAGACTGTTATTTTTCTGTGTCATTACTCTGTCAAAATCATATAGCGCAAAAACTTTATGAATTTCTTATCAACTTTTGTATCTTAGAAATCCTAAAGTCTTACGAGTCTGTTCAACATTGTTTGGTTTACACTACCAATTGTATATCTAGTGTAAGAACAAATTTGTTTATTTATAAACAAATAGAAGTCTCTTGCTTGTGAAGCTTAAGCATCAGAAGTCTCTTTTAGTTATGATTGAGCAATAGAAGTCTCTTGGATTTGTCCTTTAGCATTAGAAGTCTCTTGCCTACATGCTTGAGGATTAGAAGTATCTTGGAGAGTTGTCCTTGAGCATTGGAAGTTTCTTGAAGTTGTGTTTGGGCATTAGAAGTCTCTTGGTAGTGACCTTGAGCATTGGAAGTCTCTTGGAGTTGTCCTTGAGCATTAAAAGTCTCTTGCAAGTGTGCTTGAGCAATTGGAAGTCTTTTGGAAGAGTCCTTGAGCAATTGTAATGTAGTGGGATTATAGTGAAATCTCTTGGAAATGCAAGGGGACTGGACTACTCATGTGTTGTGGGAGAAACTTGTATAAGTTGCTTGTGTTTGCTCTCTCTCTCTCTCTCTCTCTCTATCAATCTATCTCTCTCTCTCTCTCATATATCTGTGTTCTGTTATTATTCACTGCACCCAAACTCTGAGTTAGACTCTGAACCCACCACACTTTGAACAATATTAACACTCAGATAAAGAAACTAAAAGAAGATAACACAATTCAACCTCCCTTCTTGTGTTTTTCTCACCTTTCAGACATACTAAGATGGTGAAGGTTCAATAAGTGGTGTTTGGATGACCTCTGAAATGTAGCTAATTCTATAAGACTAAAGCAAGTGATGAAGAATAAAGAAAAAAAGGATTGAACAAATGCGGCGTGATCAAGAGCGCGACAGAAGCTAGAGCATGAGTTAGTTCTAGAGCGACAATGTCGGTGCCATACAAACCTCCCGAAGACTCTACTTCAAGAGAAGATATTTTTCAAATAATTATTAGTCTTAAATGAAGTGTTGGTCCCCTTGTTTTAACAAATCTTTAATTTTAGTTCCCCTATTTTTAATTTTGCAATTCCGGTCCCTCAATTTTTAAAACTTCGTACATTTGCTCCTTCCCATTAATTTACCTCTCACTTTTGATGATGTAACAACTAATTGAGTGATGCGGCATTAACAATATGTTTAATGGAAGTCATGTCATAATTTGACCATTTTAAACTAAACAATACAATTTAAATACCTTTGCAGGTTAATTCTAATTTTAACAATATGCTTTGCAGGTCAATTCTAATTTTAATTCAATATATTATTTATGTATAATTTTATTTTAATGCATCTTTTTGTAGTTTATCATAAATTCGTGATAATTAAAATTAATACTTTTGATATATTATTAAATCATATAAATCATAAATATTTTAAAAAATAATTTAATCAAAATTGATTTTAATTTATTAAATATTAATTTGGTTTTTTTTATTACTTTTGATATAGTACAGTTTTTAATTATTTTCAAAAACAAATTTTTTAAATCTTGATATTTAAAAAAAAGTGTTGACCCTTGAAAATGAATTGGTTCACTTTGGTCTAACATGTTGTCTTTTCTACTGGCAAAGTTATCCATGAAAAATTTCGTAAAAAATACAGTGACACATTATCAAGTCGGATAATAGACTGACATACCCACTTACGTTGTTTCCAAAGTGTTGCACCTGAGTAATTTATGAGGAGAGAAATTTGTTTGAAATGTGTTTCGAGGGGTAAAATCCCTGGATAAAATGGTTTACAAACAAACGTTTTTTGTGTTTCATAGGAGTGTCAATCGCTAGAAAACACAAGAAAGAGGAAATTGAATTATGTTGATCGCTTTTCAAAAATTTATTTAAAACATTAGTTAATTCTTAACTTAAAGCAAACTTGTTTAAAAACATTTTAAAGACATCAATGTAAAAACAAAAATAGAAAAGAAGAACACACGATTCTTTTTACTTCACAATCAAACTATTGCTACATCAAGCCGTCTCTTGAAAGTGTGATTTCTCGTTCACTCGAAGAACTGGGGGATGGAGATTGACTTGGCGTAGAGAGCTTTTTGTTTGGGAAACGGAGCTGCTTCAAAACTTGATGTGCTTGTTGGATGGTTTTGTGCTTCAAGATGGGATGGATGAGTTAGGGTGTGGAGGCCGGAAGATGGGGGAGGATTTACGGTGAAGTCTTGTTACAAGCTACTAGAGAGATTATTTTTGTTAAATGACGAGGTTAGTGTAGGCGAGGAGGTGGTGTTTAGTTCTCTTTGGAAGTGTCGAGCACCGTCTAAAGTGCTAGCCTTCTCTTGTACTTTGCAACTTGACCGAATCCCAACAAGGATGAACCTACCTGCTAGAGAAGTTTTGGAACCGGATTCCTCCAATAATTATGTGTTTTGCAGAAGGAGGGGGGAAACGGCGGTACACCTTTTCATCCATTGTGAGGTGGTATCAAGGGTAAGGCTTGGAGTGATGAGTTGGTTACAGTTTAGTTTTATAACCCCACATAACCTCTTTGTACATTTCGAGTGTTGGGAAAACGAGGCCAAATCAAAGAAACTTACACTTAGTTTTCGGTTGATTTGGAATGCTTCGATTTGGGCGATTTGGAACATGAGGAATGAGATAATCTTAATAAATGATGCTTTAGAGGTAGAGGAATTGGTGGAGAGGATCAAGAGGCTTTCTTGGTTTTAGAGTATGAGCCGGTTAAAAATTGCATCATGTTTGTATTACGAATGGTGTTGGAACACTCGGGAATGCTTAAAGCCCAATCAATGTGGCACTTCAAAAATTTAGTATTGATGTAGATCAGTAGAAGCAATGAAAAATAAAGTTGAGACTTATTAAATTGAATATATATTCACAACAATACAAAATTGATTCTCTTGTTTTAAGAGATTAAAAAGTAAGGCTATTGCAACCCTAATCTATGTATATACAGATAAAGCGAAAGATGAAAATCACAACACTTGGATATATATTCACAACTATTTTTTACATACACTTAGCTTCAACGAAATTTAATACGCTTCATCGAAGCTGATAAAAACTTAATTTGATAAGCTTAATCACTAACTATTTGAAAGCTGTATAGTAGCTTTTTGTTGTTTACTGTGAACTCTATATATTCACGAAGATTCATTGATCAACGACTCTGCTGTTAAGTGACTAACTATATTTATGCATAGTTTAGCCAATGAACAAAATGACACCTGCACCGTGGTATATAATTCACATTTTGAGTCTTTGCAATTCCTAGAGTGAGCAGTTAGTATCTTTTTACAGTGCTGGCTGCACCGATTCACTCGAATTTTGCATTTACTAGCATGAGTGAACATCTTCTTGTTTGAGAACAGTTTGGATGAGAGCATGGTTCAGCCTTAGTTGCGCGGCATTGAGACGCATGCTTCAAAACGTTCAGCAGTTCACCATCTGTGTGCAAGTCAGCACCGGTTTCTTATTTAACTCATCTTGATTCAACTTGTGTTGATGGCAATCAGCATCTCTCTGCTTATATTCTTGATTTCAAACTGTCCTCAGAATAGTATTCTTTAGATGATAGAGGATCATCATTGAGGAATACTTGGCGTGGCGGAGTGTGTCAAACTGAAAATGATTCTGCTGGCAGAAGCTCAGAAAGTTACTTCTGTTTTCAAATAATGCATTCTCAAGGATGATATCATTCTCTTTAGTGTTGAGGGGGATATCATCTACCAAGACCTGAAAACGGCATAAAATTCAAAGATTATACTAATTTGCATGGAACTACTAATGATGAGAAAATCATATGAACTTAACTTCAGGTTTAGACTGTTACCTCACTAAGTGGATGGACCTCATTTTTAATTGAAGTGTGTTCGTCAGCGGTATGACATCTGAAATAACACCAAATCATTAAGAAAATCTACACACTTATATCTCATATTTGAATAGAAGAATCAAAGGGAACAAAGAAGGCAGAGAACAACTAGTGCACATGTGTAACCAAATATGAATAGAAGTTACCTTTCGCACTCCTGAACTTTCTTGCACTTGGTGCAACACCATCGCTTCCTAGACACTATTGGTTTACAGCAGTGCATGCATGAATACTGCAAGTGTGCTACAATGAAGTTTTGCTTCGTAGGCAATATAATTTGGCCGAGCTGATAGATATTGATTGAAAAAGAAAAGGAAGAATTATCAGATTATACGACATATAATGTAAATAACTTAAAAACTCATACATAAGAATATTGTAAAAGAGAGGTCAGTAATGTCCCGAATGCGTTAATGCAGCAGGGAATCCAGTTTTTTAATACAATTAGATGAAGTTAAAAGAGAAGGTTGACATACCTTTTGCATCACCAGAATGTCTTTAGCTTTGGCTTTGCCTTTGGGAGGATTGACATATCCCATGGCCTTTAGAGATCGACTTTTCAGTACTTTCTTCAATGCATTTCCATAGTCGCTTCCACACTCTTTTTCAATGATCACGGCTTGATCCATAGCAGCACCAGACCAGCAGTCTCCATCAAAGTACGGCATACGAGCAGTTGTTGCCTTGGAGTACCGTGTTTCGGTAGAAACAAAGAAATGATCATACATGTTGGTTAAACCAACAACTACATTTTCTTTACTGGCCTTTGTAAGCATAGAAATATACCTGCAAAAACAAAGAATATAAATACTCAATTGTTACACAAGCTCATGAAAATTCAACAAACACATGCGCATACATAGGGAGGGGAAAAAAAGAGAGGGACTGACCACTTCCGTAGCTTATCATCCTTCGGCGTCTTCTGAGTTTTCGGATGGCAATTTAGAATGTAATCATCCCCTTTTTTTTTAGGAGCACATGCATGAATGTAGCAAGTTGTGAAACCTCGTTTCTTACAGAAGTCAAGGTACCCAATCTGATGATAGAAAAAATAGAGCATAAATACATTGACCGATATGTCATGGTAAACAATTAGCAACAATTCTTAAAATCAAATTACCAATATCTCATGGTAAACAAGTGTACGAAGAGCTTCTCCGCTTGTAGTCTGTCTTCGAGGTGTAAAATGATTGACAGAATCGAGATATGAAATATATACGCAGCGTTGATTGGGATTGTCACATTCTGAGCCATACTCCTGGACATACATTGCAAATATGCATACATCTGCTCCTTCAATCTTCTGAAATAGAAGAATAACCTAAAACCACAAGAAATTCTGTTATTTAATCTGAAATAGAATAGACACAAAGAGAAAGCTAATCTGTTAATCACTTTA
>Ga0315914_1004302_pt1 | contig 21312 bp, 20 predicted proteins | sample MpolenodulesMG_FD_203920 | JGI IMG/M metagenome (GOLD analysis project Ga0315914, IMG submission 203920) | Medicago polymorpha root nodule microbial communities from Los Angeles, California, United States - elongated nodules | ecosystem: Host-associated > Plants > Roots > Nodule | place: USA...
CGTTTAGGAATATCCCATACATTTCACAAATTCCAAATATCATGAGGCCTTTTGTTGAAGAAATTGTGAATGTTAAAGGGGATGGTCATTGTGGATTCCTGGTGGTAGCTAGGCACTTGGGGATGGATGAAGAAGATCATGTATTGGTTCATCAAGCACTTATTCAAGAGTTGAGAAATCATAAGAGTGACTACATGCCGATATATGACATGAGGAGCATTATAACAAAATCTTGAATGGTTTATACCCTCCAAAATGTACAAGTGGTATTGCGCCGGTAGATAAGTGGATGACCACTCCGGATATGGGTCACACTATTGCTTCTTGCTACAATAGAGCCGTTGTTCTATCGACTTTGCCCGAAATGAGTGATGTATGTGAGACATATTTCCCAATCTGAAGTGCTCCTCCACTTAATCCACATTCCAATATCACGTGTCTTTGCTTAATTCCCGACCACTATCTTCAGGTTATTGTGAAGGAAGGTTGTCCGTTACCACCGAGTTGTAAGGAGTGGATGAACAACAAGATTGGTGAGGCGGAGAAGTGGCATTTTGCGTTTTTGGATAGACAACACGCCTTCAATGAGCTCATGTCTAAGGAGCCGAAGCCGCCAAAGAAACCAACAAATGAGCACAATCCAATTGTTTGTGATAATACTCCCACTCCAAAAAAAAGGAACAACAATCTGAAGGCATGAAATACATGGAAGAAGAAGACAATTTAGGAATGTCACTAGAGTTCTTAGATAGGTTATTAGTTATGACACAAATTGGTCGGTCGGTGTTCGTCCTATTTTTTGGTGGTATTACACCCCGACGTATTTTATGGTGGCCGGTTATGTAATTTGGATATTTGTGGCCAATATGTAACTAATATTATATAAATATATGAAATGAAATATTTTTTTGGTGGCTGATTATGTCACACCAATTATTGCTCGCATTACTTTGTCTCTAATTATTCAACTATTTATGTTATCTCATATTTGTTTTTCATTATATTTTTGTGAAGTGAAACATGTCCGAAGATGCACAAGATCCAGTTAAACTTGAAGTTCGTTATGTAGATGTGAAAAAGAGGGCTTGATTCACTGTAAACCCCACCGACAAGTTGGACGAGTTGAAGGCAAAATTTGACGACTTCTTTATCCATATTGGTTCAAATCATAGAACACATGATGTAATAGTAAATGTGCCAGGCATGGACTTGGGGGAGGATAAGGAAGAGGACTTCTGGAAGACCGTGTATTATCCACAACTTCTTAAAGATGATAGCGACGTTGATTACATGTTTAGGTTAATGGTTGAGAATAACACTTTGTATCTTTTTGTCCGATCCGTTGAAGTGTAATATTTAGTGTAATGTTTTCCGAATTTGTGTCTGTATTGTTGAATTTTAATGAATTTGTGTTTATGTAATTTAACGATGAATTTGGGTAATTTTGACTGTTTATGTGAGATTATGTAATTTTAGAAATTTATGGACAAATTTGTGTAATTTGGATCATTTGCGTGTCATTAAGTGTGTTTAAGTGATTACGGGTCATTACCGACGAATTTGTGTAATTTGGACCGTTTGGATCGTTTATTGGTGATTATGTGATTGTGCGAAAAACGATGTTTTGTGTAATTTTGATCGATTATGTCGTATTATCCGACAATCTTGTTAAACTGGTGCAATTCAGTTCAATTATGAGCGTGTAAAGATTACGAGATTGAGTGACACACTTTGCATTGAATGCATATCAGTACATCATTAAATGTTGTACTGATATATCGGTAGAGCGTGAGTTAACTCACGCATGTGTTAACACTTTGCGTGAGTTAACTAACGCAGTGCGTGAGTTAACTCGCGCAGTGTTTTACACTTGCGCATCTTAAGTTACGCAATGTTAGTTAACTAACGCATAGGTTTATACATGCGTTAGTTAACTAACGCAGGGGTATTTTGGTCAGTTTGACTGGGTGCGAGCGAAAAATGCACGGAGAGCAGTAATCAACTTTGAATTGTATCAAACTAGACATATTTGTAGTCCACAAACCATATCACATGTATAGTCGTCAGCATACTTATATTTAAAAAATTAGAGAATAATGTGAGACCAAGAGCTGGAATAAAGTATACCAATAATTTATTGAGAGAAAATTAAATACACTTTAGAACGGAGATAAAATAATTTATTATTCAATTGTATGTCTTTCGATACTTTTATCCATTAACAGACGTCCCAGTAAAACAAGTTGTTTTGAACATTGAGTTTAAAGACAAAAGGTGCAGCATAAATATTATCTAGAACTTATTCATAAAAAATTACTTAGTAACTTTTTTTGGTGGTGTTTGTTTTTTTGGTGGTGACTTAGTAACTTACATTAAAAGATTAATTTACATGCACTAATAATGTAAAAAAAAAAACGTAGCAAATACAGATTTGAATTCCAGCTTACAGGGTATCCATCTTTAGTGGCTTAGACGTCTAAAATATATATTTTTTGTCAAGTAAATTTATCAACTCTACTGGAGAGAAACATATGGGAATAAAAAAGTCTTCGAAAATTTCTTAAAAAACGTCACCGAAAAAAAAATGCAAGAATATAGACGCGATCTAATAAGATATTATTGTTTAGATCAGTTGTAATATTATTATTAATAAATAATTTTTTTGGGGGAATACTACTTTTAATATATCCACAAATACCTAAAGAATAATTTAATTTGTATGTAAAACTTGTTTATACATGCATCCAATCAAATAACTGCATGATGCTACTTTTTTGAATTAGCTCATAAAATATTTTTATAAAAATCTATTTGTCACAATTTGATAGGATGTAAGTGTAGAAAAAAATGACACTGTATAAATTCACCTCATATCCAAATTGTAAGATATGATAATTAGATGCATGAGTAAAAAATATTTAAGAGAAAGCCTGCGGGACGTATATGAAGTCAGGGCTTTTTTTGTTGCGCCGACAATATGGTTGTCGCAATTGTTCAATATCCTTGTGAGAAGTATTTTTACGGTCACAAAGCTAAATAAAAATCATTTAAGCGCATACACACATAACAATACATTTCAATTAATTATGTCAAAAATACACATAAATCATATTTGTTGTTGTGACCATACAAATGTTTTTATGTACTCAATCCCTACCACAAGAGTCTAGATAATATTTGAATAAGAGAGACATGAAGAACTTATCATAGTTTACTTGTTCGTTAAACATGTTTTGTGGTCAACAAACAAGTTTTGTGGCATGATTAACTTAAACACTTTGATAGCTTATCTTATTTATGTTGAAGTGGATCCAAGTCCCTCTTATCTTGACCATAAAAGAAATTGGAATAGTATACCTTAAACTGGAATTTGATTGTTCAATTGTGGTGGCTGGTTGGCTATAATATTGAGGAATGGAGCGTTGACTATAAAGAAGCCAATCAAAGTTCCACAAAAGGTAAACTGTGGAAGAAAGAATGCTTGGTTGACTCTGACCATACTTTGGGGTGGGACCCACGTGATTGTGAGAGTCCTTCCATCCATAACCATTATGCCAGATTTCATGCTTTCAGCTCACAGATTTTCTCAACTTGGAGTAAATTCTTCTATGATCAGGTGACCAACATATGAGCACCCTTTGAGTGAGCTCCCATTTGCGCTTTGACGACATAGATTTCTTACGATTATATTTAAAAGATCAAAAAAATGTTTTTCAAAAAGATCAAAAAAATTCCTTTTATTAATATTATATATTTTTTGATAGGAAATAAAATATTAACATTTTTTTATTAATAATATTAAACATTTTAAAAAGTAAAAACTGTTGGTTATGAATCTTTTTTAGTTTTATGCTGTAAAAATAAAAATTCGCCTCTCCAATTTTTATCGGTAAATGTTACTTTTCTGGGTTATAATAAGTGCTATATTTGTACCAAAAAATTTGTCACTTTTGATTTCAAATGTAACGTTATTTTTATTTCCAAGTTTATTCTCTATCAATACAAATTACACTACTCCAAAGTTATTTATTATTTTCCACTTTGTTGATTTCTTTTAATTATTTTCCCCTTTACAATTATTATTTTACACTTATATATACGTCACACTTTTCCATTGTATGTTGCTTTTTAAGTCTCCTAGCTTAGCATTCCTCGTGCTTGCTAGGATTCTTGTGTTTTAAATAAATTTCATTTTACCTTCTTAAAATAAATAAAAATAATTACACTTATATATTTTACAATTCTTATAAGTTAGTAAAATCAGGACTAAGGGAGTAGTTGCTAGTTTAAGTAGGGGGAGAGAAAATTGTTAGCAGCAGAGGTCAAAACCACGAACTATCTTCTTCTTAAACTCCTTTTATCCATTCCGCAAGCCGGATACACATTAGGGGATGCTTCTTACCTTGATATTTATTTTCCATACTCTAACTGAAATTCTTTTGAAATCTCTCAATCTGAAACAAACTATAACAAGTTGCCCTACACTCCGTGCTCGGGCACTTTAAAAAAATGTTTCTTGCTTCCCAGGGGCAGCCAATGAAGGAAAATTGCTATAATTATTTTTCCTAAAAAATTACAGTTTCAATCTAATATTAATGAACCACAATTTGTTTGAAAAAATACTAGTGTTACAACTGCAAATGCCAAATAAGCATCCACTCCTACCACCCTATAATTGTTTCAAAATTGGTTGAGTCTGTCATCAAGATCTCTTCACAATAGCAGTAGCAAAGAAAGGATGATGACATAGTGTAAAAGAAATCTTCACTGATTGATCGGGTGTTCCTAGCCGGGAAATGACCGTCATGGCAATGTTGTTGCGTTCTGCTACTTGTTCTATTCTCCTCAGCTCAGCCATCATGTCAGGGTCATTGGCGAAACTACCTTTCAACTCTTTTGCAATCTTCTGAGCTTCCTTGAAGTAATCGCACATAACTAGGGTCTGAAGTGGAAAGAAACATTTAAATGTCTGTCTCTTGAAAAAACAACACACAATAGTTTTTTTTGAAGAAGCCAAAACACACAATAGTTTTCTAAAGAATACTCACAGAGAAGTTAGCCTGGGCAGTTGATTCCTTGTATGTCTGATATGAGATGCCATCAGGAAGGCAAGCTTTCAGTAAAAGCTCAAATTGCTGGATAAATATCTGGATGAAGTATCAATATGTGAGTTCATTTGCAAATGAAAAGTTTGATTCAAAATAAAAGTACTTCTTTCATAGTGCCCACTGTTGCTGAGGTTGAGGGATAACCAACCATGCAGAAATTTGTCTTGAGCAACATATACATGGTATTGGTATTGGCTATTGCTATGTATAACCATACAGAGATATTTTACTCAATATCTCTGTATCTTTCAAATGCTTGAATCATTAAAAAGTATCTCGATAATATAGACAAATTACTAAATGCAATTTAGATAATTTACTGAAGGTTTCTCCTTAACTTCTGGCGTATCTGTATTAACCTATCTTAATTTTTTCCCCATAAATGCAACAAGATTACAAGTGTATTCAGGCAAAAGATTAAAAAATATTATTCGCTACATAAACTTGTTTCTTCTCATTGCCAGGAAGGTAAACATGAAGTGCGTGAAACCATAATTTAGTTTCTGATATTTGGGATATATGATGCTTTGCAGATTTGAAAGAAAGAAATTTTTTTGAAAACTAAATCAAATGCTGAAATTGGAAAGAATCACCATTTAACTTACTTTGGCGGAGTTTGATCAATACATGATAAAATGAAATCAGTAAAAAACATGCTCAAAACAATCAAATCTGATAGATTACTGGGTTTCAGACAAGACGTCACTCTAATTGAAACAGTGGCCAATAGTGTGGCCTTGCCCATTCTTCTCTTAATACTACTAGTTCCTTTGGATATTATTTCAGCACTTTGAGAAAAAAATACTTTCCAAACACCAAATCTTTCACTTGACCTACCAACACTAAGAATCCAGCGCTAAAATTTAACTTTTACCAAACACCCTCTGCAATGCTTTAATGAAGTTTGTAATACATTTGAAAACTGTATGTGGAAAACGAGAAAACCTTACCTCGTGTTCGGTACTGAAAGGGCTTTGTGGTGGAACGATTCTGTGCTCATTCCTCAAAGCAGCTAGCATCTAGAAAAATAATTGGATTGCTGCAGAATGTAAGTCCACTAAATTGAATCAAATAACAAAGCTGGAAAAATATTTAGGGTATGTTTGGATGGAGGATTTTGGAGTGGAAGGGAGGGGAGGGCTTACTTTTCTCTTTTAAATTATGGACACTATGAAATGCTTTTTAAAATCAATCTAGTGCAATTGAAGTATTATATGATCATTTATCATGTTGTTCTTCAATTTTTTTAAAAATATAGATTTAGCCCTCCAAAACCCTCCCAAACCGACCCTTAGTTTAAAGTAAATTATGATAGACACAGTCAATGTGGTCATGTTAACTTTTAGTAAAAGAAAAAGACTAGTCAATTTGGCAAAATAGGGTTCAGTTTCCACCTTGTATTAGCATAAGCTAATTACACTTATCACTTCTATCTTGGACTCCAAGTTCTAAGGCTTGCAGTGCAAGCTATTCACAGCTAAATACTTGTATCTCTCTCTATTCAATAATAATAATAATGTGAATATACAAAATTCTGTTACAGTTTTCTTCTCTCTTCTCTCTCCTTCAAGCCTTCTCCATTGTTCAACAATGGCTGACTTCTAACATTCTAACACCTAGAGACTATTAAACTCAAGCTCTAGAACCTACAGATGCGGGAAGAAACTTCAAGCCACTGATGTCTTAAATCAGCCGACCCCACTTAGTGGGATAAGGCTTGGTTGTTGTTGTTGTTGATGTCTTAAATCACAATTCCTAGAAGAAATTGTTAAGTCAAATCATTGAGAAAACATATGCAGTATTACCATGCCTAAACCTTCAGCTAGATATATTTGGCTCTGAAGAAACCTCACAGCTGGAGAGATCTGAAAGTTCGTTCCTGCGTCTTTTAAAGAATCTCTTTTTTTCTTCGTCTTCTTTTTACCTTATCAACAAGCAGCATAGATACAAATTGAGGTCAGCGACACCATAAGCTAATTTTTGTCTTCAAAGCCATACAACTAAAAGAACAATTACAATACTGCCTAATAATACTACTCTGGTAGTCATTGATTTGTAGGACCGTTTCCTCATATACCGTCACTTTTCTTAATTAAAAAAATCACGATAAACTACTGTAACACATACTAGTGCCACTGCTCATTGCCATCCGGAGATGCTTCTTCTCGGCAAGATTGATCAACACGATATAAATATACCAGTACACCATGCAATAATCATGGTCAGCATAGAGTTCCAATTCAAATCCCACAGTGAGAAATCGAAAAGCTATCCAATAAGTTTGCTCTTCCACCCACACAAGAATATGCTGGAATATTTTGAAGCCTACAGTCTGCCAGAATAGAGTAATATTACATACTAATGAATTAGTTCCGGTGATAACAGCTAACAGAAAACATTATGCCACAAAAAACATGTTTGCTTCAACACTCATAAAAACTCACTTAATGCGAATACTGTGATTCATAAAAAAACTCACTTCATGTGAATACTGTGATTTGTAGTAATGTAGGAAAAAATTTAACAATGAACACTACTCCGTCCCACAAAAATTGTCATAGGTCATTTCACACAAATTAAGGAGAAGTTATAAATGAAAAAAGGAGAATATCAATTTTACCATATTAATCTCATTAACTACTGGTTGATTCTCATTATAATACGATTTACTAATTCTGATCGTAATAATACTCTATTTGTTTCTTTTAATTGTCGATTTTTTAAGTTAAAAATGTTCCAATGTATCTGTCATTTTCAAATTTTAAGGTTACATTAACTACTTTTTTGTCAATTACACTCTAACCTTATCAATTATTTTGCACTTACATTTACGAAAAGCATTGAGAGAGAGAGAGAGAGAGAGTAAGTGGGTGAATGAGCCAATGAAATGTAACGGTATATTTGAGATTTTCTTATTAATCAAAGCTATTACTTGATTTGTACAAAACAACCTAAAAAAACATGAATATTAGATTGGAGAAAGTAGTGAATATTAGGATTTGATTATTTGATTCTAGCAAACATCGATATAACTTTATTATTCTGGGTATAACTTTCCACCCTCTATGTCTGAAGGACAAAACCTATAACTTCAACGCATGTATATAAATCAGATTGATTGTGTTAAGTGATGACACACAATTCCTTTAAACTCTTTCCATTTTATCACATCTCAAACTCATGGGATAACTAACTTATTTAAAAGCACCAGTTTATGCCAAACAATAGGTAAAAATCACAAGTAAAAAACCTCGTTGTTTGAAGTGTTTCCAAACTCCTTTTTGAAATCTAGCTCCAGCTGTAGAGTAGAATGAAGGATTAGGTCAATATTGATTCGTGTCAAATGAATTTCTGGGCAAATCATAAAATATATCAATTCACATTAACTATATAAAGCAATCCTACACCAAATGTTCGGATACATCGACAATTTGATCTCTTTACTTGTTTAGGGGCGGGAGTGTTTCCTACACTACAGTGAAAAACTAACACTACTGACTTGAGAATCAAAATGAGACAAAATACTTCAATTGAAATCCCCAAATAGGAGACAAGTTTCTTCAGAATAAGATAATGCCAATAAAAAATAATATCCCAAGTGTTATAACTTGAAACATTTAGGCCAAAAATAGATAAGAATTAAGAAGCATCCATCTAAATCTTCTTAAATCTAATTCATATTCTTTAACAGATAATATGTAACAATGTCTAGAGTGAATGACACACCTGTACATAGGTGACACGCCAGTCTTGTAGCATTTTCCCCAGCTTACGCCTTTGCCATGCGGCATTTGTACAAATAATTTTGAGTAAATTCATCACCATCTGCATCCATAATATTGTACAGATTTATAAAAAGTGCCTTACTAAAATCGTGAGTGCATAGCCTTTTCTTATGGAATAGAATTCATATTCGAATAATACTATCCTTGAGTCAAAATATAGGTTGATTCATTAAAAAAAGGGTCCATTTGTTTCTGTTTTCGTATTAGAAATCACTTAATTTTTTTTGAAAATAAATTTCTAGAGCGTTGTTTAAACTTCTAAAAAGAATCAATATTTGTGATTATTTGGATAATCTACTTTGAGAAGCTTCTGAAAAAATTGTAATTAGAACTAGTTTCAAGGTTTTGCTAACGAGTGCCCTAAGGGCACTCTTTAAGGATTCCCAATTAAGAAACTTTTCATTGAAAAAGTTCAATAATTCAATTTCCGATGCATTAAATGCACAAGTTTCCATAAAAACGTACTATCTAAAGTCCTTAAAAAGTGCCCTAAGGGCACTCGTTAGCACTCCCTTCAAATTAAAGTGTATTTCAATAATGTAATCAAACACAAAATAGCATTTGCTTTATAATTATGTGTCTCCAAAATATAAAGTACATTTTTACACAATCTTAAAATCACTTTTTCAAAAGCTTAAACAAAAGGACCCCAAAACAAAGGCTACTGTCAATTTCAGTTTACTCAAAAAGATGTTGCTCATCACAAGAGCATGCATGTCGATACAAGTTCACGAATACATGCAAAAGAGTGAAAGACATATATATATAGGCTTCAAATAGGACATACCAAACTACTTTAAGTTCATTACCTGTTGAAGTTGCACCATAAACTCGTTTTTCTGAATGTCATGATTCTCTACGACTTCAGGCAATCCAGCAGCTCTAGTAATCATAGAAAACATAGGATACCGACCAAAGAGTTTCCCGTTCTGGACCAGCAGAAGCTGATAACAGGATTTAAAACAACAGAAGTAAATTTACTATCATGCATGTCAAGCATGCTTTTGAAGGTAAGGAAATAGTGAAGCAATGGACGAAAACCAATGACAAAGTCAACACTCCAATCAGATGCATGAAGATGTATTATATTGCTTTTTGTACCTTTAGCATTCTGTTCTACAAGAAATCTGGTGCTTAGCCAAGGATGACGATTTACATCATGATTCATGGCAGACAGACTGGGAATTTCCCTTTTGTACCATAATACAAACACTAACATTTTCTTGTGTAACTATTTCTTGTGCTTAATAACCAACACAAATTTTTTTGTAACTATTACTTGCGCTTAATAACCAACACATTAGGTCTATAAATACAATCCTACATTTGGGAAAGGCTGATCCTATAACATATAAATGAAGAAAAACTGTCATATTATTTTCAATACATTAAATGAGGTACAACGAAAAAAAATCTATTGTTCATAAAGAATACATATATTTCTCTTCCTAGGGTTGTCTCATAAGAGGCAGCCGTTAGTGAAACAAAAATCTACTTGAAAAATACTTGATAATTAAATTGCTTGTCTATATAGAAGACACAGAAAAAAAGTTAATAATAAGAGAACAATCATCAGATCAAGCAAAATCATGGATCGTTTTAAGATTCACCTGAAGATGAGCTCTAGAAACCAAATCAGGTTGAGATTTCTGAAATTTAACCACAAAGAGCAAGGCAGCTTCCAATGATGGGTCCAATGAGCAGGAACATATAATGTCTAGATCATGAAGGAGTTTCACAAAGTATTCGAGAGCCTGAAAGAGATAAATAAACGTTGTAATATGGAACTAAGTTTCATGTATTAAAAGTAACCCTCTAAATATTTACCTTTTCCAAACAAAAAATTTTGATTGCCCGTGGCGGTGTTGGAGCTGATAATCTACAATTTAAACTAGCATCAAAGCCAATTGGTTTACAACCAGATGCAGTTGTATTTTCTGTATTTTGTTCAGACATTTCCGGAGCACTAGCTCTAAGAAAGTCAGAAGATTTTCGAATGTGACCAATCTCTGAAATGCATGAGGCTATGTGTTCCCTTGCCAACTCCAAACCTCCTCCAAGGGGTCGTTTCATAGACATCAAAAGATGGTAAAAATGCTGAAAGAAAATCAAATGTAGTGATTTCAGTCAAAAAAAAGAGTGCTTAGTTGACAAAAAAAACTGAACGTGAAAATTGATGAAAGTTAAATTGTCAAAAGATTGAAGCCAAAATACAGAAAGAGCATCTCCAATGGGGAGTCCTTTACTTAACAAAGACCTCAACCTGTTAAGGACCCCCATTGGAGGAAGAACCGGCAACCAGGGGCGGAGCTAGCTGGTATTGAGGGTGTGCACCTGCACACCCTGGATTTCTAAATTTTACACCAATTATAGTACTGTTATGGCTATTTGCACACCCTGATACTTTTGCTTTGCACCTCACCAAAAACTAGGCCTGACTGGTGCGCATATGCTCTGATATATTGGCATACTAGTGTGACTTTTAAACTGTTGTTAGTTATTTTATTATTTGGATGATTTTTATTTTCACTTAAAAGCCAAAAACACATAAAGATGGGGCTGCGACTACAGTTAATCACCCATTACACTAGTGAAACACATTTGTTACAACTTCACAAATAAACTATATAATATATTATTCAAAAAAAAATGTAAATGATATTACTCTTTTGAATTTTTAGTGATAAATACTTGAATTTTCAATTTTTTATTGGATAAAATTAGCACAAATTTATGTAAATTTAGTAGTTTAAATTATAAATTAATAAGAAAAAGAGTTTAATTTCTATGCACTAACTCTTAACGTTATTTTACACATGGATTCAGTTATGTGTTTTTATATCAATTAATGAATATAACAACTAATGTGTTTTCGATCACATTAAATGATCACAAGATTACATTAAATGGGTATAACTTGCTAATTTACATACCAAATTTATTCCTAGGAATAACAATCCTTGGAATATAAAGATGGGAATTTTATTCCAAGGTATTTAGGAAAAATATGTTTGGTTAACTTTAAACTATTCCTAGGAACCATAAAAATAGGGATTATATAGGTAACTATTTATGAATTTATTCTCATCTCCATGGGAACTTTATTCCCACCCTTTTCCTTGGGAAAATTTTTCTATTCCCAGGAACATTTTATACCTGGGAATAAAATTTAGTAAACTTTGTAACAAACATAGGCATATATATTTATATCATTTTATTCCCGGGAATCAACAAATATAACTTGAAAAAAACACACTTAGGTGAATGTAAATTAGCAGTCCCTATATATATGTATTAAAATTCATAATATCATTAATTAATGAAGTTAAAAATTTTGCACCCCCTGATCCAGGGTCCTGGATACGCCACTGCCGGCAACTATATAAGGACCCAATCTCTCCTTAGCAACTAATGGGTCCCACAATCAAAAGAAGAAATAAAACATGTATAAGTTCATCCCACCTTTCAAATTCATGTTATTTTGGCTATCTTTAATTTCTTTTTAATTTTTTTTAAATGCACACATAAATGACATGATACATGTGCATATAGTGGGAATTATTTGAGACTCATCATTGGATCATTAATAAGTACTTTTATTAAAAATTATGATGTGTACACGTAGGGTCCATTTAAGGAGTCCTTATTAGTTTACTACTATAATGCTCTAACATACTGAATAAAAGTACTCTAACAGGAGGGGGTTTAATGAAGGGTAATGGAAGGGAGAGCAGGTGAGGGGAGGGAAAATAACATTGAAGCCTATGTTTGGGTTAAAGTGCGGGGGAGCGGAGCAATTTTTTTTTACTATCACTAGTTTGTTCCTAGAAACCTTGACAAGTTCCTTCACATTTTACTTTCACTTTTCTGAAAGCTTCTTCAATCCAGTTCATTCATTTAAGGTTTTTCTGCTACGTAAAAGATTAGTTAGGACAATATATTTGGAAAACACAATCCTGGTATAAGAAAAAACATCCACTTATTTTCTAGCTTTTTCCAAATTTTTGTTTAAGTGTGACTAGACTGGTGCAATACCAGATTTTAAGCAAGTTCATCTCATTCTAAAAAGATGCAGCCAAGGACGCCACTTTATCCTCCTCTTTCTTTTTGCATCAGCAAATTCAATGATTTATTTTGATTCGCCTTCATTTAGGCTATTAAGGGCAATTTTGAAATTGAAAAATTACACGAGGATAGTTTTGCCCAAGCAAGTCATAGATATTAAGCCCTTTTATAAGAGGGATCTTCTCCCCCTTATTTTCACTCCTCTCCCCTCTATTTCCCTTCAACCAAACACTAACGGAAAAGCCGGCTAAGATTGGGGCTATTTGTAAGAAACAACGGTAGTTTGAAGGTCATGCATTTAACCTTAAAAATTGCCATGGTGACACAAATAATTGTAAGATATAATATTTAAAACATCTTGATATTATCTTTGGAGTATTTTAAACTATATTACTTTCTTGTCTTAGCATAACCTAAACTGTTTCTTTAGTATTTCTGTTATTATCATCATCCATCTTCCTCTTTAATTAGGATTTGAGTCTTGTAATAAATAAAGGTTAGTTTTTAGTATGTGCCAAATCATATCAAACCATAATTTAGAAGCATATTGTGTGACCCGACCTGGGTCTAATTTATTTAGATTTAAGTTTCTTTCATTCTTTTATTGGACGGGGAGGATAACAATCGAACACTCTACCGTTCGTGACATTAATTCAAGCAGAAAATAATTCTCCATTTCCCGATTTTCTATCCCACCTTTCGTTGAGACATCACAGGTAATTGCATCACCTTTTAATTGCCTCTTTTCACCTTATACTTTTCTAAATAGTATAAATAACACTGCATTTGATTAGGCTTTTCACTTTAGCTTTCTCTGAGTGGCGAAAATAGCATTCTTTTTAAATGTATAACAATAATAATATGGGCAACGGCATTTTGCTTTTCCGGTTTCTTTGATGTTGCAACTGTGATTATTTTTTTTATTTGACTTTTGGGTTATACGTTTTTCCTACTGAAACAACCAATTAGTAGTAACTGGTAATAGTGAAATTAGAAGTGACACAAGCAATTTTGCCACATCTTTAACTTACATGTGAGGGAAAAGCAATGCAAATTGGGGTTGCAACATTTTAAGCTCTCTTAAGCTATATAATACACAAAGTTTTTATCTTTTATATTGACGTATCTATGCCTTAGTTTTTCTGAAAATTTCACATCCTGTACTTTTACCGGTACTGTACCAATACATATGTCTCTAAGAACATGGAAGCTTCCGAGTATGGGTGCACAAGTTTTAAAGAAGTGTTTAGCTCAGCGGGTTCGGGCATTAGATATAGGGCATCATTCATTTTCTTTACCAAAAAAAAACTATGATAATCAAAGAAAGTGGAAAGGTTTTATGCTAATTTTACACTCTTTATCATCTTATCTTTGACATTTGCAGATTGATTGCAAAAAGACACAACCTATGTCTAGTTATAAACTATGCATGAATGTAATCAACATTATTCGCAATTTTGAATTGCTTTATAAAGAGAGTAATCATAGGAAAAAAAAACCTTACGAAAACGTAATCGGCATAACAGAGCTCTGCAGTATCCTTCTTCCAAATCAGGATTATTTTGAAGCGGTTCTATATCTGCAACCAGAAAGGTCACAAGTCAATCAAAACATATGCATATGTTGCACACCCTTTGTAATTGGGGAGAAAGACAGGATGATTTTGAACTCTACAACTATGAAGCATAAAGACTGTAATAACTAGCACCATAAGGTATGGGTAATAAATGGAATGTCTGTGTTGTTGAACTCTAACTTCTTACTTCTACTTCTATTTTTCTTAATTGGACTTCCCCTGTATTATATATACACTAAAGCAAATTTATAAGAGCGACTTCACAATGATCACGCATATGATACACATACTCAAATATACTTGATTGTATTAAAAGTCAATGAAGCAAGGAAACCAGGTTATCAAAGAATGGCAAAAAGTCTGCCACAACAAGTATTTGTAACCTTTTCAAACATAAGAATATCAACACTCTTCAAGAGTAATTAACTTCAAAGATTAATTATTCACTCTATACCATTATCGCCAAGTGTCGACTTCATTCCCTTCTGAAAAACTATAATTTTACAACAATATCATAATATAAGACCTCACCAGAGCATGTTGAGGTTTCAAGTTTCAACAAGCAAATACCTTCTGACACTCTTCTTTTTGATGATGTAGTTTTACAAGCACGCAATTGACGACATAGTGTTTCTTCAACAGCATTTAACAATGCTAAACACCTTTCGTTTCCATCTTCATTTAGAGGAAGTCCATATGACATGATAAATAAATCTTCTTCCTGACACAAACAAATATCAACAATTTTAGCAAAAAAATAAATAGTGGCATCTGTCAACTCGAATATACAGATTATGGAAAATACATATAGAGCATATGTTAGGAAGGCTGCATGCCAGTGTAAATTTTCAGTGACACATAAATATTACAAAGCTTAAGATCCATATAAATAACTAATGAAATAAATAATCCAAACATTCTATGTATTTTAGTGAGCACTGAGTAGAAACAATACAATAAACAGTCAACTTCTCCAAAAAGAAGAAAAACCAGTATTTATTTGACCAAACAGAAAAAAGTTGAAAACTACAACATGTGACGAAACCAGAAAAAAGATCCTATAAAACAGAGATAAAAAGAAAGAACTGTTAGAATACATTACTTCATGTGTACGTGAATCTGAGACAACTGAAAGAACTGCTTTGCAGGTTGCACGTATGATTTGGCAGAAAGAGTGCAACAGGGCATGCGATGATGTCCTTTCAGGCCGTAGGAGATAGAGGCAAGAATAGACAGTTTGTGCCAGGGAATGACCCTTGTGCCATGTTGCCTGAAATATCAAATGACAACTAGATAAAGACAAGAAAAACAAATAATTAAGACTTGTCTAGTACATACAGAGATATTGAACCCAAACAAATGTTGCTGCTTGTGCATCTTCAAAAGCTGTGTTTATACAATCTAATTTTCTATTTGACTATAATTTATGCTTATTCGTAACATGTTTCTTAGGGGGAAAGAAATCAAATTTATTAAACAAAGGGTATATTTTGATGTACTCAAAACATCATACCAAGATTTCAAATTCTTCAGCCTTATGCATAATGAAGATGTTTCTCTAGAAAACTAAAGTCATGGTTATTCGATACAAGGCAACAATATATAGAAGGCAGAGAGAAGATGATGAAAATACCTCGCATGCTAGTATATGGTCCATGATGTCAATTATGCATCGAACATCAGTAGTTTTATCATCACTAATAGGCACTGGAGCAGCACCATTCTCAATGGCTTCATCAAGAGAGTAGTATGTGGAAGCCATACCAGAGTCCATTTTTGGATCCATTATCTACAAAAATATCAAATAAAAAGGATAATTCAAATGGATGAATGTTACAGAAGACAGTTGTACAAACAGCCAACAACATCTCCAGAATAGACATTTCATACGCATAGCAGTAAGTTAAGTTCATAAAGACCTAGGTAGGTTCTGTTTGGTTAACCAACTTAATTTTCAGCTGATAGCATAAACACCTATTATAAGCTTTTAAGTATAAGTTATCCTGGAGAGCTTAGGGAAATACCTCCAAAGCAGACATGGCAGCAAAAAGATTGAAATTATCGCCATGAATAAGGTCTCCTTCTTGAAGATCTGCAACAAAGAAAAATGAATTAAAAAAGTAGAAGCAATTGATCAAGGTGAAAGCATTGGAATTTGCATTAGCATTGAATAATGGAAACCTTGGCAAGCGGCGTGGAGGAGGGGAGAAACATCGGCCCAAACGGAGTTATCACCGGAGGGAATACGTGGAGGACGGGATTGGACGGTGGTTGTTGCGGCTTCGTCGGCGCGATCCACGGCCGCCATAGCTTTGAAGCTCGCGTTACTGTTCCCACTAGTGACTTTTTTATTTCAGGTTTAGAGTTCCTTCAGTTTGCGCCGCGCCGTGTACTTGTCTTGTGATGCTTTATTGGCTTTCGTGTTCTGCATACCAAGCTAGGTAGCTACTACATCTAACATGTTGCCTTCCATTTTCTTAGTAAACAAATTACCCTTGAATTACCCTTTTTCACATTAATCAATTTATCTCTCCCTCAAATTCTTACTCACGACGTTTTGCAAATACCACGTTTTACATTTATATACCAAACTTAAAAATTGATATATATTTTTTTTAGGGTTAAACATGTTTTTAGTCTCTATAAAATTATAAAATTAAGGCCTTTTAATTTTAATAGTTCTTTTAGTCCCTACAAAAAAATTATGCACTCAGTATTAGTCTCAGCTGAATTTAAATTTGTTTATTTTATGTTTAAACTCTTAAGTTTTTTAACAATTTTTTTTAGACGTGTTAAGAACATTACTAAAAGTTTCTCCGCAAAAAATTAGATTTTATTATTTTTATCTTTAACTATTATCGTTTTAAAAAATTCATATTTAATTCATTTCATGTTAAAAAAATTAAAATTTTAGTAAATGAACCTTTTATAGTGTTCTAAACTTATCTCAAAAAAATTGTTCAAAAATTTAAGATTTTGAAAATAATTAAACAAACTTTGTTTTAGCAGGGACTAAAATTAGAAGTAAATTTTTTTTGTAGGGACTAAAAAACCTATTAAAATTAAGTAAGGACTAAACAAAAAAGTTCTCAATTATACAGGGATCAAAAACATATTTAACCTTTTTTTAATCCTTTCCCTCAAAAGATATTAATTTCATAGAGTAATTATTGTGGAAGTTAATCTCTAAATTTCATAGAGTAATTATTGTTGCACACTTGTATATGATCACTGGTGTCAAGTGTGAACAATCTAAGAGGCTTATATTTGTCTTGGATCATGTTAAAAGTGACAGATTTAGATCCCTTGAGTGGAGGCTTATAGAGTTTGAATATAGATTTCTATGCTATATTTGCTATTCCATTTTCTCTAATAGGTAGTGTGTAATGAGATCTATTGCTCTTCTTTTTTATTTAGTTATTTGTGGGAAAATATGATATAAAGGTAATACAGTGATTTCTTTAATGATTGATTTATTAAATTTAGGCTTAAATGAACCTTATGTATTGAACATTTTTTGGTAGCAGCTATTTAAACATTGAAATAGTACTTGATTTATTATACATCAGCTGCCGTATAATTTCATATATATGCGTGGAATGGCTTCGGTCATGTTGCCGTATAATTTCTGTTATATTTCTTTCATGTTGTTGCCGTATAAGTTCAGCTAATCATGTTCGTGGCAAGTCTTCTAAAGTCATCATGTCAGAGTCGCTATATATATACATGTACACTAGACTTTGAGTTCACCATTACCTGAAAATAGCTTAAGCACATCACATGATCTTAATTGATGAAAAGGTATGATTTTAATTTTTAATTCGAACTTGCAGGCTGATTTCATTTACAGATATATATATCTGAAAAATAATCTTTGGTGTGCTTATTAACTATTTTAGTAGTTTGGCTTAGGATTTGGTTGTAATAACCTGTGGAATAACGTGTTAGTTGATGGATGTAATAGCCGTAGGATTTTGCTATTTATATTATATATTAGGTTGATTTGCTATCTTCATCATAATTGAGATCATGCCATACAAAGAAATTATAATTTTTAATTTATTGGTGATAATGATAGTATGGGTCAGTAACATTCAAAATGATGATTAGAAGTATGATAATCAATATTGAGCCAATGAGCAGCTAAATATACTTTTCAAATTCAGTTTTGAAGATTAGTTCATATTTGTCAAACTGATGTTTTTTTTTTTTTTTTTGATTGAGTAGTGTGGTATGATTCATGCAACTATCAGGAAAAACCTCCTGCCAATCTTCAAGGATCAAATAGAAGAGGGTTCGACTTATGTTTTGGAGAGATTTATGGTTGCTCAGAATGACCCTACGTTCAAAACAATTGCTCGTAAGTATAAGTTGAACTTCATGGGAGGAACAAATGTTTTTAAGGTCAATGCTACTGAAATCCCAGAACGACTTTTCAAGTTTGTTCTTTTTCCTGGATATCTTGGCTACTCACAAGGAGGATCGTTTGCTGGGTAAATTTTTTGTATAGTATTCAATGGTTTTAACTTTGATGCACTTTTAGAAAACTCATATATTTATCTTATAAATATTTTGAAACTTCAGATGTTATTGGTCATGTGGTTGAGAAAGACACTATCAAAGAAACTGTGAAGGATGGCAAGAGTAACAAGGTCTTGGATGCGACTTGGGAAGATTTAGAGTAAGTTGACCCAAAGTAACGATGAAATGATATTCAGGTTATTCTGAATTTTAATCACGTTGGTAATTATATTTATGTGGTTTGTAGGGGAAATAGAATTCATTGTACCATGTGGATGATTATGCCGTGAAAATGCAGCATTACTATGTCTACTTTTAATTGGTGATAGGGTTAGATAATCATTTTTAACGAGTATAAAGCTTTAAGATAATGTTGTGAAGTAATACCTAGCATTATAGTCTAATGAATTCTAGAAAATTGTTATTAAATTTCAGGTGTCATGGGTATTTCTAATGCATTTTATGTCACGAAAATGATGGTGAATCCTAACATACCTGAAGTGTCTGATTACATAGAGAGGTATGACACATGTGTTTTAAGTGTGTAGTTAGTCTCGATATTTTCACTATTATAAGATGAAGTATTGATTAGATTATTAATGCCATGAAGTATGGCAGGATGAATGGTGCAAATGTTGAGCTCACACAAGCTGTTGGTCAGATGACTGGTCCAACTGTAGTATCATTGGCTGATGATTTACTTCAAACTCAGAGGATGACATGACCATTGAGGGTTTGATTGAGTCGACCGAGGTGAACCATGCTATATTAATTAAAAATGAATATAAATATGAATTATCTGATTATTAATTGAGTTTTATAAATTGAAGTGGAGGTTTGAATCCAAAGTCATTTGTCAAGTTTGATCGTGTTGTGTCTCAAGCTGTGGGAAGATGGTCACAATTCTTCCTTGATGCCACAAGTGAGGTTAGATTCATGAAACTCAACAGATAGGACCTTCAAATGATTTGCTTGTGTCTCAAAATGTTGTGGTATATTTTCATGGAAATTCATTTACATTTCTTTCATCTATAAATGATTTGCTTATATATGAATCAACAGACTAATAAAGTGCACCCTTTTTTCTCTTATAGGAAAACGTTGAAGGAGTTGATTCAAGTAACAAGGACGAAGTTACTGTGGTTGATTCTGTTGTGACTCTAACTAGCAAGGCATTGGGAAAAATGGTTGTTTATGAGCTGGCTAATCAAAATTCAGCGGTATATATTTATATCAAATTAGATCACATTATTTTGATTTGTTAAAGAATTTAGTAGTAGCAACCATCTACAGGAATGCACCATTTTTTTGTTTTAGGAAAAAATCCATGGAGCTGATTCCACTGATAAGGACGGTGTCGCTATAGTTGATTAAATTGTGACCTGACTAGCAAACCTTTGGGGAAGAGAGCTGCTGCTATGGTGGACTCATCGGATGACTTGATGGATTTGATGCATCCACAACAAAGGAGCCAAAACTGGTGCGTGTGAAGATTGCACCCAAAGATTGAGGTCTTTTACAAGATTGTGGGGTAGCAGTTCTCTTGGAATGATAGTAAACATTGCATCCTTTATTATTTTCTCTTTGATTTAAATTTGTACATTGGCATCATATACCGACGATAGAGGAATAATTATATATCGAAACGTTTAATGAAAGTTTTGCGTTTAGCTATTTTATTCTAATTAGCTTTTATTGAATTAATCCATAATCTTATATTTCGGTTCTTGTAATGTATTTGCTTTAGATATTGATTTTTCACAAGTTCCATTAGATTGTTGATCTTTTGTTATAAAAGAATAAACCAATTGTATTTTCATATTATGCTTAATTATATTTGTTACTATGTAAGACTGGCTTGCAACTATTTACCAACATGTATAGGGATGGCAATGGGTACCCATTGAGTAGGGTACCATAGTGCCCATCCCCGTACCCGCGTTTTAAAAAAATCCCCATACTCGAGCCCATACCCTTGTGGGCAATAAGTTTGGTGCCCGTCCCCATACCCTATGGGTATCTAAATACCCGTACCCGAACCCATTATCCGCACTTTCACAACAAAAAGATAATAAATAATACAAGATATCACAATATAATTAAAATATGATATGAAATATTCTAAATCAACATATAAAATATTAGGCATCATATTATTTAGCCAAATAAAAACATCTAAAATATAAAAAATAAGTGCATATTACAATAAATATCAAAGATTTTGGATTAATTAACTAAATTTAATATAAATAAAATT
>Ga0315914_1004304_pt1 | contig 21306 bp, 9 predicted proteins | sample MpolenodulesMG_FD_203920 | JGI IMG/M metagenome (GOLD analysis project Ga0315914, IMG submission 203920) | Medicago polymorpha root nodule microbial communities from Los Angeles, California, United States - elongated nodules | ecosystem: Host-associated > Plants > Roots > Nodule | place: USA...
CTTAACTGCACCCCCCCTTGCATCTCATTTTTTTTTTCTTGCACTTTCATCATCTTTTATTTTGCATTTTTATTTCTTTTTATTTGTCACTTTTTTTTAGCATATTTAACACTCAACATCATCAGGTGCATTTTTATTTTATCATGATTATTTTATTTATTTATTTATGCTTTTAGAATGTATTTAGGAATAAATGTAAAATATAAATGAGAATATTGCATTGCATACATATTTATATCATCTCATGCATTTTATATTATTGTGATTTAGAATGTATTTAGGACCAATGTAAATATATGAATGAGAAACCTTCCATTGCATGCATATTTATTTATTCCACTTTATGTCAAGACCTAAATCAAGAAAATCAAGGACAAAAATCAAAATAATTAGTTTAGTTTAATTCCAAGGAAAATGGGACTTTCATTTTGGATCCAACGTCTTTATGACACCCCTCACACTTTAATTTATTTCGTTACTCTTAGTTTTCTAGACTTTAATTAGGATAACCAAAAATCTCAAAAAAAAATTCAAATATGCAAAACCATCACAAAAAAATCTTTTTCTTAACAAACCTTGGATTTCAAACCAAGTGATTATTCATCTTTTTTTAATCAAACTTCAATCAATTTTAATCATATTTAGACCTTTATTTCTTCAATTAAGATCAATCAATCACACTTTAATTTTCTATACCACTTCGGCCTCTTATCTCTTCTAAAATAGTTTTCAAACTTTAAAATCAACCAAACTAATCACTCGGCTTTTTACCCCGAACTACGTGATTTTGATCCCGCTTCGGGTACGTAGGCAAAAAACTTTGTCTTTCCAAATCAACAAAATAACAAAAACATTTTCTTTCTTTCTTTATTCACATTTAGGCCTTATTTACAAGCAAATAATCAATTTAGCATAAGAGAAATAAAAACAAGAGGTTCGTATAGAGTACTATAGACGTTTATGGTGTTAATACCTTCCCTTTACGTAACCAACCCACGAACCTTTAATCTCTTAAAAATATAGGGTTTATTCGAACTTTTCCCCTTTTCCTTGGAAAAAATAAAAGCTCGGTGGTAAACTAAAATTTGTGAGTCAACGCTAACCAATAACTTTTGATATCCAAAAATCACCGCGACGACAGTACCAATTCCAATTCAACAAGAGACATTTCATCTAGAAGAAACTCCCTTTTAAACTCTTTTGAATTTTTCATATTCAAAGTGTCTACATATGAACCAATGTGTAATAGTATTCTATCATCACCAACATTTTTCCGAACATAGAAATAATCTCCTTTCCCACAAGCAAAACTCAATTTCCAGGTAGTGTACAACAGCTACCACCATTTAATCCAATGAGTGAAAAAGCCACTAATCAAATATGCGTGAGACACTGAATATTCCAACCTTGTTTTACCAAGTGTGTGAGAGTTACATGTAGAAATTTCTTAATCCCACTCGTTTGTTGGGTTGTAGACAAACAAACCAATAGAAAAACACAAATTAGTAAACAAAAATACATAAGCACTTGCCGAGGGTGAATAATTGGTTTGCAACAACGAATAAAAAGGCTTTCATTTATCTCCATTGTGCTCATACCCAATAAGAGAGTTTTAGACTTTTGTTCACCATTGAGGTCTAGAACATAATTCTCATGAAGGTAAGGTTCATGAGGCACATTTGTACAAGACACTATTGAAAGCTATCTTTTGGTAGATTTTCACAACGAAATAAAGAGACCTTGAAACCTAATCTCCTGTGGGAGTGAGGGAATTTGAACAACACGGGGAAGGGCTGTTGAAAAATGGGTTATATCAGAGGTTTTTTGGGCCTCCCATAATGCCAATTTTTCTTGTAGTGATTAGTAAGTAATACAACATACTTTTCTAATCTTGTAGAGGAATCATTATGACTAATGTTATGAATCGCAGGGTCAACGAGTTGAAGATAAATTTTGTAGAAGAACTGGGTTTGATAAGTTCATACGAAGAAAAACTCCTAATGTTTCATATTAAAAGGACTGATTAAAAGAAAACGTATATAAGTGGTGCCCTTATATATAGCTACTAGAGCATTAATCAACTAACTTTAGTAGAAATCGTGATTGGACCTAACACAATCCCACAAAATCGGTTTGTGAGGTGAAGATTATCCCCACTTATAAACACATTGTTTGTCAGGACATGTCCTATCTATCCTATCCGATGTGGGACTCTTAACAAACTTCCTAAAACAAACTTTAACCGCCTACGAACACATTTAAATAACTCTAGTGGGAGATGGATGTAGTAACTCAACTAGTTGAGATGAGATATTAAATGAGTTAAATGTTTAGGATTCGAATCATGATAAGGGGACAAAAGATGATCTTAACATGTGTTTATAAGTTGAGTAATATTCACCTCATAAGTCGGTTTTGTAAGGCTGAGTTAGACTTTAAATTTCTTCAAGGTATCATAACCTCCGTTTAGATCAATTGGAACACCTATTATCAGGTTTCTGCTATCGAGCCACTCACCATTTATGTCCACAAACCAACCTCAAAAGTACTGGTCGTGAGGGAGTGTCTTAAAGAGTTTCACATCGAAAATATGACTGAACATGTGTTTATAAGTGGGGATAATCCTCATTTCACAAACCGGTTTTATAGGGTTGTGTTAGTTCCATTCACGATTTCTATGATGATATCAGAATCTCCTTCAAGATCTATTGGGTCGCCTGCTATCAGGTTTTAGTTATCGGGCCACCCATCATTTATGTCCGCGAACCAAATCCAATAGTAATGGTTGTGAAGGAGTGTGTTAAAAGAGTCTCACATCGGACAAACGATTGCCTTATCATGTGTTTATAAATGGGGAATCATTAGCTCAAAAATTGGTTTTGTAGATTTGTGTTACGTCCAACCATGATTTCTAAGAGTTTGTTATTCGTTATCCATGGGTCTTCGTCTTATCATTCATGTATCACGCGTACATAAACCGAAAGAGAAAAGGGAGAAGAGTTTCTCGATCCTAAAATTCGCACGAAGAGAATTGCAGATAAGTTATTTTATTTATTTTGTTAAAATATTTTTGTCTATATCAAAGAATGAGCGTGCACATGTTACCAAGAGACAGACTTTGAAAGATACTGAATTTTTTTTTCCAAAGATTTTCAATGCTTACTGTACTTGATTCTACCCCACAATCAACTTAATACTATTTAATATGCAATTTTGATATTACTAGAATAAATGTCACACGCTATATAGTTGTCATAGAATCCACAAAAATAAGACCAGCCATGTCTCATTCTAATAAAATCCAAACTTATATTCAATAATAATTCTCAGGTTAACAACCAATACAATACAACTACATAATAATAATTGAATAAACCATCAAATTGGTCTCAGTTTTTGTAAGCCACTTTCAAATTAGCCCCGACTTAATTAATATTTTAAACTAGTCCTTATTCTTGTCAAAATTTTCTCAATTAGGTCCCTCCCTTTATGTATTGTCACATGCCGAGGGACCTAATTGAGAAATTTTTGACAAAGACAAAGACTGACTTGAAATATTAATAGAGTTTGAGACTAATTTGAAAGTGACTTACAAATACGGGACCAATTTGATAGTTTACTCGATGATAATTCTTATAGTACAAAATATATGCTTCATTAATATTCAATGCATCTTTTGGCTAAATTCCATAGAATCATACAATAAAAATATATGCTTCACTTTATTTGAATTCAGTAATTCCATAAGGTAGATAGATCAATTGGTGCAGTTGAAGGAGGTGGATGCTGCTGATTATCAAAGTTTGATCCATTGTTATAAACAGAACCATGTAATGGCAAATTTGGTGAGGGATGAACTTGAATTCCTTGAGTAGAGTAAAATGAACCAATAGAAAGTGTATTTTTTGGAAGATTTATTGAATGATTTGAAGGAACTTCAAAAGGGGTGTTGTTAAAGGAATCAAAGGTTCCAATTTGGTTTCTTTCAATTGGATTGGAGAAGCAGGACACGTAAGGTGATTTGATTTTGTCAATGGAATAAGGTGAAGAATCTGTGAGTGGTGGAAGAATAGATGAACTCATTTCATTTCCAAAAGATTCTAACCTCATTATTCCAGAATGACATGTCTTTTTGCCTGATAAACTCTTCTTAAACACCCTGCAAATCACCCACTCATTCTGCCACAAAAGACCGAAACCAATTAGTCAAAATGACGCATTGATACGAACACGACACTGACTCTTGCACGTCAATACTAATGTGTAATGATAATTTGAAATAATAAATCAATTGAATGTAATCACATGTGTGGTTTCAGACACGCACACATGTCAGAGTGCAATCACGCCTTTGATCAAATGTGTTGGTGCTATAGAGAGTAGCAATAATAAAAATTCACAACCAATGTTTTAAATAGCGGTCTTAGTAAGGTTTTCATCATTGCGATTGCGACCTCAATTGTAGTCGATGTGACCTCAATTGCAGTCGCATTACCCTTATGTCACGGCTCATAATACGATCGTAGACCTTTATTTAAAGCTGAAAAAAATAGGTTTACACTTTTGGAACAGAGAATTTACCTTGGCAGTTTTAGGGAGGTTGTAAACAGAGAATTTACCCTCAAGTCTATATTCATGCATTACCCAATTACTTTTCTCTCCTTTAGGTGCTCTTCCTTTGTAGAACACAAGAGTTTTCTTCATTCCAACAAGAGATTTTCCTCTGTAAATCTCCTTATCTTTTCCTGTTGCCTTCCAATATCCAGCTTCAGTAGCTCTATTAGTCCTCAAACCAGTTGGATACTTTTTATCTCTCACACAAAAAAAGTACCACTCTTTTTCACCCATTTTGGCTTTACCTATAATCAAATTAAACAAAACATGTACACAAAATTATCATAAAAGTAACCAAAGAGAAAATAATTACATTTTACAAACACAACAAAAATAAAAAGAATAATTTTGATGAAACCTAATATAAACCTATACGACTTTTCATTTACATACGATGAAAGTCAAACATTTTTGAAGATCGAACAAATATATATCATTGGCCGATCTACGTGCATATGCATATGAATTAAATCAAAGATAAAAAAAACAAAAGTAGGACTCATAATAACTTACATGGCAAATCCCAAGGCTCAGATTTGTTCAAATCAACCTCTCCAATGGCCCTAGCAGAAAAGTTTATGTCATTTACCTTTTTATAAAGGTAATGACTAATAAGCTCTTCATCAGTTGGATGAAACCTAAACCCTGGAGGCAAAACCATCTGATCCTCATCTTTACACAAAACTGAAACATTTTCCATTTTCAATTACTCTTAATTTAACCCTAAAACAAAAGGGTCACTCTAATTTTCAAAATATCAAACAAAAACACCTCTAAAACCTTAAAACCTCAAAGGTTTAATAAAAGACTAATTTTTTTCACAAGAACTAGATTCAGAAGAATCTATAAAGTGAGAGAGAAAAGGTAAGAATTGTGGAGAAAAATTGAAAATCATGGAAAACATGTGTAATAAGGGATGAGAAGATTGGTGGTAATTGTGAGAGTGGAATGTTAATAAGTGGAAAAAAAAGTAGAGAGAAAGAGAAGACTCAAAATATTGGTGTTTTGGGAGAGAAAGAAACGTGGAATACAAGATAACTTTGTTGGTTGTTTATTGCCCACAAATGTAAATTTTGTGTTATCATGATTTTATCCTTCTAAATTGTTCTAACTTAATATACTGGTCTAAATTCTATGCATGTAATTATGATAATTTATGATAATCCAAATTGGTTACTGTGGAAAGTCATTGTTATACTTAAAACATTAATTCATATATAATTAATTATTAATTAACCACTTATTTTATATTTTTGCAGGATTTGTCAAATATACGTTGATGTTGATTGCTGATTGGTGCATCTGAAATCAACATTCGATTTATAAAGATTTTTTATTGTTCAATCTAAAACAGAAAAAAGAGATCAAGAATTACATGCTCAGGATTACAATCAGAATTACATGCTCAGAATCAAGAATTAAATATATTGTTCATTGCTAGTTGTACTATAACCTCTAATAGTCTATACGTTCATTGATTCAATGTTATTTCTTTTTTGGTTGACAATTAATTTATTATTATGTTGATTGATTTATAAGTATTGCACTTTATTTTTTGAATTTTGTTTTATGCAATTGATGTATATAGTTCTATACCGTATAATTTGTTGTATCTTTAAATTCATTGACACCTTTAAAATCTTAAAAATTCATAAAGTACTTTTAAATCTTAAAACTATATTATAAATCCATTAAATTCTTGCATCAAGAATCTTGATTGTAAAAAGTTTTTCAAAAAATGTCTTTTAAAATCCAACAAAATCAATACAATCCAACAAAGTCTTTTATAATCTTTAAAAGAAATTCTATCAAAATAGTCTTTTAAAATCTCAATCCAATACACCGCCTTAGAGTGAGCTGATGAATCATATGAATTAAATAATTTTTATTGAACTTATTTTTTTCTAAAAGGTCCAGCTGCGAAAGCAGGAGGTTAATCAACTCTACCAACTTGAATACAATTTTTTCTCTCAAAAAAAAAAACTTGAATACAATTTTTAGATAGATAATTTTTTGTTGGACTTTATTTACCTTATGATGGAACGTTGAAAAGTGAACACAAACAAAAATCTTAAAAAGTAAAAAAAAAGTGGTCTCAAACTTGAGTCGGTGTTAGGGATGTCAATGGGTACCCATGACTACCGATAATATGATACCCGTCTCCGCCCCGTTTGATAAATATGATACATGTGTCCACCCCGTACCCTCGTGGGTATCCACTATGCGGGTACCCGCGGGTATTGAGGTATCCATGTGTATTTATGGGCACCCATTAATTTTTATTTTTTGAAGAAGAATTTTTTAATTAATTTATTTTTTGGTACAAATAATAACTTTTTTTTAATTACCAAAACACTTCAACTTTTAAACATCCATACATAATCAATTCAAAATTTCATAGATCATACATAATTCATAGAAAAATCATGATTCTTACATAATCCATAAGATATGTTTTATGATGTTAACAAAGTAAAAACGATGAACTTAATAAGACGAATCTAAGAAATTAAAATAAAAATAAGTTATTAATGAGGAATCTTAGGTGGGCGGTAAAATTTCCGTAACAACTTTAAGTAATAAGACAAGATATATAAAGATATTTTAGTAATTTATTATCGGGTATGGGTACCCGTGTGTAGGATACAATCAAATTCGTATCCATACTCATATAATAATGGGTAGTCAAATACCCGTTGATACTCGTTTAGCTACCCGCCTCGTGTCCGTGATAAATTTTACCCACGGATACCCATAGGCATCGGTATTTTTGCCACCCCTAGTCGGTGTAAATGCCTTGCAAACTTTTATATATTTATTTACTTTTGATTAAATTCAAATGGTAGAAAAAATAAGGTAATTTGTGAGGTAATTATTCTTTATTATGCTAGCTGTGTCGATGCAAGATTTTGGTCATATAAACGTGTGTATCTTCCTTAGAGAATCGTATTCCTCAATTCTTAATTGGATTCAAATTATTAATGTGGCCCAGGGTTTATTAGGGAGCAAAATGACAAAAAAAGTGATGAGAATAATAACAGTCTTTCTTGCAAAAGTTTCCGAAACTGACAATGGCTTGGATACATTAAGGTATAACAGTCAAAAAGCAAAAATTGGTATATTCCATTAAATAATTGATCTCAAATAGTTAATGAACGGTTTAAAAATAACACAAATTTTATTATTGAGTGAAACAATTTTTAATCAGATTCATCTAATCTTCTGCCGAAATCTAAATAACTATGACTTCTTTTTCCTAAAAATCAAAAGGTTCAATAACAAAAAACGATCTTTCAAAACCACCAAAAGGAGTGCATAATGTTAGATGAGATCAACTGATAAATGGTGTCAAATTCAATGTAGAACAACTATGATAATTCTTTATCGCATATTTGCGTTACAGTATTCATTGATAGTTGAAAATTATTATAACATAGATTATCTCTATAAAATTATTTAATTTATCAATGAGATATATTAAATATGACTTACAATAATATCAAAAAATGTTATAATATTATGTTTTACATTGTGGTGTCAACTGATGGACCATTGTATACATAGTGGTCCAGGTAGTTTAATTTTTTTAGGGGCCAAACATATGTTTTAATTATAATCTCAAATGAAAATTTATGTAATATCTTAAACCAATCATTCTGGGTTAGACTCATTATGTTTGGTTTAGATGATAAACCAAGTATAACGAAAGAGGCTAACCTCGATGACAAGATAATCTTAGAGCTAGTCAAATAACATAACAAAGTCTGCCAAACAACAACGGCTAAATAAATTATAGTAATGACTATATTTCGGCTATTGTAGCATGCTAGTCACTCTTCAACTATGGAATACAAAAGAAATAAAAGGTGAGTTACCACCATACTCATCAGATAAAATGAGTGGAGCCGGTGGCGGAGTCAGGAATTTTATAGAGCCTCAAGAATTCTTGTGCGCGCGTGTGAAAAATATTGAGTTTGTCCTTTTTTTTTTGAGTGGATTAATGGACTATTTGGTTGGGCGAAATATGACAAAAAGTATTGATTGAGCCCGGGCGAGTGCCCGGGCTCACCGGGTGGTGGCTCCGGCCCTGAGTGAAACCATACAATATTTGATTAAGGAGGAATGTTACATACACCCTCTATTCAATACTTTTTTGAATACTCATTCTTTTATTAAATACTTCATTCGTCACATAATAAGTGAGTCATTTGCAAAAAAATATTGTCCTAAAAAAATTGACTCACTTAATTTTTCAATACAACATTATTTACTTTTTTTTCAAATATAACTCCAATTAATACTACTTTCATCACTTTCAATTCAATATATTCCATTTTGCATTTATGATAGTGGAGAATGCATCAATCCTTAACAAAAACACTTAAAACCATTTCTCTCTCCTTCATTTATACATTTTTCATAATATGTGTGAAATGAACAAATGACTCAGTTAATTTGGGACGGAAGTAGTAAAATTAATGTATGTCGCACCACTTTAAGTGGGGACTATTTCTAAAGTGTTGGGTCCACATTAATTTAAGATAATAAGAAAATGAGTGTCAGAGAGTGTTGCTAGGACTTTTCTTTGACCAATTGTTAATTGTACTATGTTGTTCCTTAGGTTAACCTTTTGGGACTGAAAAACAACAAAATCAACATATTTTGGGAGCACTAAAATTTTCTTATTTAGCTATAGTCATCCGTCTTTTTTTGGTTGTTGTATGAATTGGGTATCATTGAACGCAACCGTAAAGATTAATCCATCAAATATGGTGTTGCCACCATTCTAACCTTTAACATCTTCAAATATCAATATGGTACCAAAACCACTTAAATATGTTGCTACCACCATTTTGAACCTCTAAATTCTCCAAAGGCAGAAAATATCTGAACGATATATACTATCAATATCATTCGTAATTCCGAAGGGACATTGTTATTTCTCAAAAGGGACAATGATCTTAAAAGTACTATTTATTTTGAAGGGACATAAATTATTGAAGGAGCTATGCTTACACCATTGTTGATCCTCAAGGGACATTTTACCTAAAAGGGACTATCATCTTAATAACACCTTTTAATTCTAAAGAGGCGGGAAAAAATGAAGAGAATGATTGCTCATTAACACAAGTTAAAGGGAGAAAAGAGAAAGAACTATCAACAACTCAATATAACTCTTTGGTGAGTCTTTTGAATTAAATGGAGTCATCTGTTCATATAGAGATTTTGGAGGGAGCCAATTGATCAGTTCAAAGACATTTATGGATAAACTCAGAGCAAAACTGGCCTACAAAAGTGAAGTAAACAAACTAATTGAATATGAAAGGATGAAAGATAGAAAACTTAGTTGGATTTTGAATTTATCATAACCAACATAAACTAAAATTATGAGAAGTGATATGAGAATAAAAAATAATAATTACTATTACTTTTATCATTTTTTAGTATTTAAAATTAAATACCACAATATAAACACTACCGATGTGTGTCTTCTAATTGTGTGGGATTTTAAAATCCGAAATGTTTCAACATGTTTTTGAAGGTTTTTATGGGGTGTTTATGTTGTTTAGATTGTATAATCCGAACTACATGAAACACGCAAGAATCTCATAGGATGAGAAAAGAAGTGGTGGTCGAAGTATTAGACACTATCGAAAATGGCCCCTATTGTAAGAGATGGTGTCACCATGAAAAATCTAAGGCTGATTAGACAGACCTTGATAGAAAGAAAGAATGTGCAGCTTGATAAAACAGAAAAAACAAAAGCGAGGAATAACACCGTAGTCGTTGTCTGTTATCATCAACCAGCTAGTCGTTATTCTTTCCCAACTAAAGTTTTTTACAATTGTTTGGTTGCATAAAAAGGTAGAATGAGTAGAAAAAAAAATTAATAATACCGTTTTGGCTCTCAGTAAAATTGAGACCAAGTTAACACAGAAATAGAAGAGATAAAAATATTTTGGGTAAAACTGAGATAAGTGGATTGTTTCCATAAAAAGCAAGCAAAGGGTAAGGGATATAAGTAGTTTAAAGGTAAGTACACAATAAATTGATAATCTTATCCACAAATACATAACATTTTCTAACATTATCCCCAAATATATCAACAACATTAATCTTTCTAATCTCCTGTAAATTATTATTTTACTTCTTTATTTCGATGGGAATGATCTCTGTAACAACATTTCTAATCTTTCTAAGAAACTTTCTTTTGTTGCTTGTCCTTCCATTCTTTGATATTAGCATCTATCCTTGCCTGCACCTTTTTCTGAAATCCAGGATATGGTTCATATCCAATGGATGATTGGAGGATCTACAAAACAAATTAATATTGTCAACCTTGTTTCAGTTTTGAAAGAAATCAGTCCAGATCTGTTAGAACAACAACCCGGCACAAAAGAATACAGATACGAAAAACACAAAATGAACACACGATGTTTGCTAATGCTAACAAAGTTTGGCCAAATTTTGCTTACGTCTCCAACTGCAGGGTGGCTGTTAATTTGCATTACGATTTCAAACTTAGGGTTTACGGTGTATAACTTGTATTTAAATACTACGATCCATATTACACATTACTCTTGAACGACTCTTTATCAGTAATTACAAGTCAAACTCAACAAAACAGTGCTCTGACAAACAAACAATTACCTCAAGTACCACAAAGAAAGGAGCCATTAGAAATGCTTGAGCAAGGTTGTCCAATAGAGCTGGTGCACGTTTCTGACAGAAAAATTAAAGAACATGAACATGAGTGAATTTGGAAAACCTATGGATCATGATTTTGAGTGATGGAACAATGATTTACCTCAAACACACCATGGCCAATAAACTGTCCTGTCCAACAAAACAACTGAGCAGCCAACACAACCTGAAAGATCATAGTCATAAATAATTGTAACAACAGTTTTTGCTATTTACAACAACATACCTTTCCATATGCCTCGTGACATTCTTATTATATGCTTATTTTCTCTCTTTTCTCACATCAAAATATCAAGTAAAGAAAGCATGAGCATCAAGTTTAAAGAAAATGATGCTTAATTGTGTTAAGAAAGTGATAAGTATCTAAATACTAGAGAACCCTCCCTGTAAAGCAAGTTGTCGAAACCAATCCACTTAAATACTCCATCGAGCATCCTGACAAGCACATGTATGACACCGACACTGACACAACAACACCGGTCTGATAATAACTTGAAAAAATGTAATAATTAAATGTAATAACTTGAAAACATGTATCAGTGCCGTCGTGTCGGACATTGACACATGTTGGACACTGAACACGTCTTCAACCTGAAGTATCGGTGCTACATAGCTTGGAATCCTATATTACCCAAGTCCCAATCAAATAGTAGCAGACATCAGTAGGGTGCTAACCAAGTTCAGAACTTGTAAATAACATCTACTCTATATATTAATTAATTAAAGACATAATTATATTATCACTTTTCGACATTTAGGACAAGCAAAGAAGAAAGCAAAGTAAAAGTGAACTGAAATCTATTTTTCCAGTCTAATAATCCAAGTCTTCTGCCATCATATTCAACAAAATGTAAAACAAAAGAAAAAGAAATTCACATTATGGTTTTAGCTCCTAACACAGGAATATCATCATAACACAGTTTTCTAACTGGCATAAGATAAGAGTTGCCAACATCAACATGCCACTATTAATTAATAATTGTAGACAACCGAGACTAAAAAAGATGCAACTATAAATAGCATGGATCAACTAAAACAAATGAGTAAAGTTGCGTTATTTATCTTCAAAATTGTAAAATTCGGGTAGTTTTATCACTCAAATTTGAGAAATTAACAATTTCGTAGCTTAATTTGAATAGTGTCAATCAATTTAGACCCTTCTCCTAAATATATCTTCATTAAACATCCATTAACAATAATTAAAAATTTACATATTGTCTTAAATAGTCTCATGGTGCATCAAGGCAAACATTAAACCTTTAAACTATGATGTTAAAGTCATAAAAATGACTTAATTGACTCACATTGTTTAATTTAGGAGACTAATAACCTTTTTTATTTTTAAAATGCCTTTTGTATTTGAAAAAGGGAATAAACTTGTGCTAATGGAAATGCTGCCAACTTCATTTACTAACACAGCATTTGGAAAGGTAAGCAGGGGCCATGAACAGAGGCTAACATAGCATGTTCGAGGAGTCGTGGACACCAGATGTGGAAGCCTCTCCTGGTAGAGATTCGAACATTGGTTCAACATATTCTGAAAGACTAGTTCTTTCCATTAGACTCAATCAGTTGGTAACAACATGATTTTATATGGCCAAGGCCAAAAAGTAATAATAATCTAGGCAAAATTACATTCTTCGTCCCTTAACTTAATTTCAAATAACGATTTCTTCGTTTATCTTTTTTTCACATCATTTTTGCCATTTAGGTCTTCTTGCATATGAATTTTCAAGCATCAAATCTAAAATTCATATGAAAAATGAGTGAAGGATCATAGATTTGAACACTAAAAGCTCATATCGATATAAACAAAAATTCATATGCAAATTGATCATAATGACGAAAATAACTTGAAAAAAGATAAATGATGAAATCGTTATTGGGTTTATCCGGGGACGACAAGAGTAATTTTGCCAATAATATATGACTATGATACAACTATCGGTTCTCCAATCACACAACTTAAAAGTAATATTATATATTTATTGCTAAAAAAGTAAATTTATATCCATCCTACTCAATCATAAAAACAAATTTATATCATAATAGGGTCAGGTAAAAAATATATTTGATTCATTCATTCATTAACATCCTTCAAAAAAAAAAAAAATCAAACAAAAGAAGTGACACAAAAAGAGTGTGATAGTACAATTCAAACGTCAATGAGTTGAAAACAAAGTACAAAAATGACTTCCCAACTCTTCGTGCTTTATTGTCACCGTACGCAATTATAGACGTAACTCTTTAATTGTACTTTATACAATGTTGAAAAACAGTAACAAAATTTATCTATCTATCTTAAAACAAACAAATCCAAGGTTCAGAAAATAGTCAAATTAGTTTCACATCATTCACGCTAGTCACAAATCACTAATTAAATATCAAATTTCATTAACAAGCACATAAATAATTTTCAAAACTAAGCCCTATAAGCACATGTAGCATTTGGGTGACGTAGAATTGGTGATATCGACCGATCACAATGTCACAATCCTTGTGAAGAGAGAGAAAAAAGCAATGAATGACACTGTGGTTAACGTCACCAATTCTAAGTCACTCAAGTACTACCGTAAGCACTACTCAGTTGATAATGACAAAATTATGCAGACTGAAGCTTGAACCCCGGACTACCCATTTCTCAACAAAATTAACTTTCTTAATTGCCGTGTTTTCCTAAAAAATAAAATGAAACAGAGACATCATAAATTACTGAAGTACCTTCCAAGCGAGTTCGTAGCCGATGGAATTAGCGACGAAACTAGCACCAACCCAGCAAAGAAAAGTAAGAACTGCTGTAAAAGAACCAGCTTTAATATCCAAAGCAGCGTAGAAAAGACCGTAGAAAACAGCGAATACAAAACCAAGGTTGAAAATTAATACAGGGTGGGTAAAATTAAGGATTGTTTGGGAAGGAGAAAAAAGTGGAGGGGTAAAGTAAAGGAAAATAAGAGAGGTGAAAAGAATTGGCCAAACAAAGAGGATATGGATTATGATGTTTGTTGGGTTGCTGTGATAAGAACCGTAGAAAGCAAAGTGCTTTTCCAGATCTAGTAGACCCATTTGGTCGAGAATTGTTTTTTTTTTTTTGTGAGAATGGATTATTTTTTGTTTGAATTGTGGAAAATATGAGATGATTATATTGATGAAGGTTTTGTTGCTTCTTAGAACTTCACGTTTTGTTTGTTTAAAGTTAAATAATGAAGAGGACGGTGCCGATTTGGCATCTAATCATCTTGGCACACGGATTGGACCAAATTTTATTTTTTGACTAAGGATAAAGATTCATTTGAGAAAAAAATTATAGGTTTAAGAGTAGTTTTGGTACTCTGTATTTGCGATTTTGACCCTTAATAAAATAAAATACAATTAAGTCTTTTAAGTACTATCTTTTTTGTAATTTTAGTTTCTATGTCAATTTTGATTAAGTCAACGCTGATATGGACGTTACGTATCTAATTTTTTTATTTTTTTTAATTTAAAAAATAAAAAATATTTTTTTTTAATAATTACACACGTCCACCGTTGATTATCTTGGTGAATCATGGTGAACGCACTATCAATAATATTAGTAATACAACACTCTTCAACAAGTAGCACGTCATCATCCGTCAAATTAGCGTTAAGTTCACATGAATCTTTTTCTTTATGTTTACGGACCTTTGTCCTTATTTTCCTTTTAAAAGAGCAATAATATCTCTGATTATGCCAATTTTCCCCACAATTGTAGAACCTAACAACTTTGTACCTATTCTTGAAATTGATTATGCTTTGGTATCTATTATTTGTTTATCGGTTTATGTTTCTCCCCCTTTGATTTAGTAACCAATACCCCTGACTAAAAAGTCTATAAAGCTCGAGTCTAAGGGCAAAATGGTGAAAGCTCTCTAGGATGAAGAAGAAGCTTAAGAGGAAGCTTATTAAGATGTTGAGGTTTCTGATGATATGAACTGGTGTTCCTAACAAGAAGAGTTCATCAATTATGGAAGCAAAGAGGTAAAGCTCAAAGAAAATTATTTTTTCCTCCAAAGGTTCAAGCTTCAGAGAGAATAAGGAATAACCAAAGAACTTCTTTTAAGCCCGAGAAGGACAAATTCAAAAACAAGGTCAAGAAAAGTCTCATGGCTACATGGAAAGATATTGATTAAGAGTCAAAGAATGATGAAGAAACAACTCTATCACCAATCATGGTACCTAAGTAGTGCCTGCTTTTGGCACATGACAGGAGAAAAACATATTGATGATGAAACATCATATGATATTTTAGGCCATGTTTGAAGTTATTTTCTTTGCACTTGAAGGTAAATTAGAAGTCATTTAGAGGAGTTGTCAATGGTTTGAGGAACTTTTTGTATTATTTTCATTCAAGTCGGTGTAATTCAGTTTTATCCTAAATCATGTAACTCCATAGGTGTTTTAAGTCTTTTTAGTGAGAAATCACGTAAATCGGCAAAACAAGACATCGCATGAAGGATCGAGAATATGAAGATTAAAGATCAGTGATTTTTAAAAGGTATTTTAAGACAATAAAAAGTGAAGAAAATTCATTTCAAGTTCCAAGGCATTACAATACGGAAGAACGCTCAAAAAAGGGATGAAAACAGGAAAATTCGCACATGCTGGGTTGCAAAAAGCGCAACAATGCCCAGGCCATGTGCCCTTGTGCATGAGACAACATTTGCTACTACCTCATGCGCCCAACGCCTCACTCTATGCACCATGTGTATAACAACAACCAGGGAGTATTGGTTGCTTGGGTTTTAAATTGTTTTTAGGGGAAAAGCCCTAGTTTTCTTATTTTAACCCATAATAAGTAATGATGTACTATAAATAGACACCCTTGCACACTCTTTTATTCATTCAGAAAGTTAGAAGTACAAGGCAAGGATCAAGCACCAAAGCTTCAAGGTAGAGGATCTTTATCCGCTTCTTGTTCTCTTTAGGGTATTTTTCTATTGTTTTGTAATGATGTATGTTGTCATGTGCAACTAAACCTCTTTGATTAGGGTTCCACGATGAACCCCTTCTTATTTCTTGGATTCCATTAATAAAGTTTATATTTAATTTATGATCTAAAGTCCGATTTAATTTGTATATGTCTGTTTCAATACCACATCTTAGATGGAGCTTAATAGGATTGACAAGCCTAATTCCGTCCGACCCCGACAATAGTAAATTGTTTAGTTTCTAAATATATTTTTTTAATTAAATATGAATTTAGGGCCATGGCTGATCTTAAGAGAATTCCTCAACTATAACTGGTTGAATTGAGACGATATTAAAATAAGCTTCCACTGATTTATCACGGGGTCATGTTCTACTTTCTTAAATCAAAAAAGACAAGTCACAAACTAATAATCAATTGAGTTAATTCCAACAAAGACGGAGGAGGGATTCAAGGATTCCCTAATCGTCGTTATACCTCAGAATCATAAAACCTAATATCGCATTGGGTTGGACAATTAAAACCCTGCAACCTTTTTAATATTTTCTTTTATTTAGTTTCTAATAAATTCTTCTAATTATCAAGTTGAAGGACAATCCATGCGGAGACGATAACTTACTAATCTATCAATTGAGTATGATTTTGGTGCACTTGTCGATCATACACCATCACATATGTTCCAAAGCCTAACAATAGAGCAGGGAGGAACAATGAGTTTTGGAGGAAACCATAAAGGGAAGATCATTGGCTAAGAAACTATTGGTAATTCCTCCTTTCCTTCTATTCATAATGTTTGATTAGTAGATGAGTTAAAGATAACCTACTAAGCATAAGTCAATTGTGTGACAATGATTATTATGATGTTGTGTTTAATAGAATTTTATGTAACGTAATCAGTCAAACTGATGGATCCATATTCTTCGGTGGTAATAGGTAAAACAATATATATTTAATCAATTTTTCAGATTTGGTAAAACATAAGGTGAAAGAAGAGTTAAACTCTCAACTCTAACTTAGTGGAAAACATGGAGGATAGTAGTGCAGTTGAAGTAAATAACTCACGGTCGAGAAAAATCACGAAGTTGCAATTTGCGATAAATAATATTTTCCTTGTTTTATTTCTACTCAATTCTTTTAAAAGATTTGTTTCTATTTTACTTTTTTATTTTTTTTTGGTCAACTATTTTATTATTTTATAAACTTCTAGTCATATATCCGAGTTTTACCATCATCTTGTATTTGATTTTTTACCATCTACAACAGCAGACTTATGGCATAACACCATAGTCGTTGTCTGTTATCATCAACAAACTAGCCGCTATTCTCTCCTAGTTGCATAAAAAAGTAGATTGAAAAGAAAAAAAAAAAGAATAATATTGTTTTTGCTCTCAATAAAATTGAGCACCAAGTCAAAACTAAAATAGAAGCGATAAAAAACAAACAGGTAAAATAAATATAGGTTTAAATTTTATGTGGGTCTTGAATCAATTGTTTTTTTTTTTTTTTGGTCTTAGAATAGATTGTTTTTAAAGTACGGCACCGCTTAAAACTTACAACACACATCATACAAGACATCTTTCATAATAAAGGACAAAACCGCGATGATGCACAAAGATACAAAGAAGACGATACCTAAAAATCGCAATGTTGTGGACCTATGGTGGAGCCAAGAATTTTATAGAGTGTGACTAAAAATTTTATCGCAAATTCACATGTGCCATAATATATATAAATAGTCATGAATCGAAATAAAAGAGGTTAGTAATTTTGTCAACAAAAGTACAATTTGAAATAAGAGAGATGAAATATAATCTGCAAATAGTGTGTTAAATAAAATTAGAAGGTAAATGGTCTTTCCGAGACCTCTTTGCGGTGAATGTTTGTATAATATCAATCATCAAGTGACTTGACTTGTGCGTGTGTGAAAAATATTTGAGTTTACCCATTTTTTTTTTCTTTTTAAGTGGGTTAATGGGCTAGTGGGTTGGACTTAGTATAAGGAAAGTATTGATTGAGCCCGGGCAAGTGCCCGGAGTCGCCGGATGGTGTCTCCGCCACCGTTGTGGGCTCAAGTCGAACCACCAATTTTCTATCAAAGCAAGCAAAGGGTAAGGGATATAAGTCGTTTAAATTAAATGATAATAACACTAAAAAATTGATAATCTCATCCATAGATACATAACATTTTCTAACATTATCCCCAAATATTCACCAAAATTAATCTTATCTAATATCTAGTCTCCTGTTAATTAATATTTTTCTTTATTTCGATGGGAACGATCTATAACAACAACAACATTTGTAACAACTTTTTCAAACTATGAAATTTTCTTTTGTTGCTTGTTCTTCCATTCTTTGATATTCGCATCTATCCTTGCCTGCACCTTTGTCTGAAATCCAGGATATGGTTCATATCCTATGGACGATTGGAGGATCTACAAAACACATTAATATTGTCAACCTTGTTTCAGTTTTGAAAGAAATCAGTCCAGACCTAATAGAAAAGTAACCAGATACAAAGACTAAAGACACGAAAACATAAAAAAAAAAATAAAAAAAATGAACGCACGATGTTTGGTAACGAAGTTCAGTAAATTTTTCCTACGCATCCAACTGCAAAGCGACTATAGTTCATTTGTATTATAATTTCAAGTTCAACTTAGGGTTTATAATATAAAACTTATATTTAAATACTATGATCCATATTAATCATTACTCTCGAACCACCCACTTATCAGTGACTATGAGTCATACTAAACAAACAAACAATTACCTCAAGAACCACGAAGAAAGGAGCCATTAGAAAAGCTTGAGCAAGGTTGTCCAATAGAGCTGGTGCACGTTTCTGATAAAAAAAAATATAGAATGAACATAAATGAATTGTGAAAACCTACATATCATGCTTTTCAGTGATGGAAAAATGATTTACCTCAAACACATAATGGCCAAAAATCTGTCCTGTCCAACAAAACAACTGAGTAGCCAACACAACCTGAAAGATCATAGTCAAAAATAATTAGGTCACAACAGATTTTTGTAAATTAGAACGACATACTTGGATCCATATGCCTCATGGCATTCTTATTATATAATTATTTTCTCTCTTCTTTCACCTCAAAATAAAATGTAAAGAAATGATGAGCATTAAGATTTAAGAAAATGATGCTTAATTGTGTCAAGATGACGATAAGTATCTAAACACTCCGAGAACCCTCCCTCTAATTGGGCCATGAAAAAATTGTGAGACAAAATACCTTCCAAGCGAGTTCGTAGCCAATGGAATTAGCAACAAAACTAGAACCAACCCAACAAAGAAAGGTAAGAACCGCCGCAAAGGAACCAGCTTTTATATCCAAAGCAGCGTAGAAGAGACCGTAGACAACCGCGAATACGAAACCAAGGTTAAAAATCAAGACAGGGTGGGTAAAATTAAGGACATAACAATGAAAAAATGGAGGAGTGAAGTAAAGGTAAACAAGAGCGGTGAAAAGGATTGGCCAAACAAAGAGGATGTGAATTATGATGTTTTTTGGGTTGCTGTGATAAGAACCGTAGAAGGCAAAGTGCTTTTCCAGATCTAATAGACCCATTCTTTTTAGGTCACAAAGAGAGTGGGTTTTTTGGTTTGAAATGATGAAGGTTTTGGTGTGTTTTATAACTTCTCGTTTTGTTTATTTCAAGGTGTATAAATATGGATGATCTTAATTGGCGCCTTTGGATAGGAACAAATTTGATTTTTGACTTAATGATAAAGAATCATTTGTTTAAGGAAGGATAATTAATCATAATTTAATAATAGCCAAATAATTCATTTGACATAAATGATTGTTATCATTTTCTTAATCAAAAAAGATATTTTCGTTTTTAAGAAATTTCATTTCTGTTAATTATTTATTTGGAAATGGTTATAACTGATTAAGAATAAAAATTATAGATTAGACTTTTTTATTAAAAAGTTTTTCTAAATTAGACATTTTATTAAGAATATAAAAATAAAGAAACATATCAATTTTTACTTTCTGTTATTTTAATTAAATAAAAGAAATTGAAAAAAGAATAGTATGTTTACATAGAAAGATATTTATGTCTAATACAATTCAATAATAAAAACGAATCACAATGTCCCCGTGAGCGTAGCTCAGTTGGCAGGGACGTGCATCATTATATGCAGGGGCCGGGGTCCGTACCCCAGACACTCCACTTATTCACCTTAAAAAAAGGTGAATTCTAGCCACTAGACTACTTGACTAAAAAAAACGAATCACATTTGAGATGGTAGTTTAGTGATAAGAGTTTAGTCTTGTAACATCATATAGAGTTCAAATCAACTCGAAGATGGTCATAATTCTGTTATTTATTTTTAAATAGATAAATGATTGCAAAATGATCATTAATACCATTTGAATAAATAAAATGAGCATCACCAATATCTAAACTGTGTCTCTTAACTCAGTTATTCTTGTGATGCGCCAATTATACTTACATTATTATTTAATTATTTATGTTATAAATTATAAAATTAAAATATAATTTAATACTACGACCATAATAGTTCACTTTAAAGAAATTATCATTTAGAAATGGTTATAAATACTTAAGAAATTTTTTTTTTTCCAAGTAACTATAAGAACATAAATTATACTTTTTTTTTACTTATAAAGTATGCTAATTTATGTCCCCGTGAACTTAGCTCACTTGCTAAGGGATAATGCATAATTTATGCAGGAGTCGGGGTTCGAACCCCCACTACTAGAAAACTCAAATTTAGCGACGGCTGTTTTCTGTCCAAAATAGTCAAAATTCCGTAACAAACAACTTTCTGACGGATTTTGTGACGCTGCGGAAATCCGTTGGAATAATGGGGGTCGGAAAAATTTAGCGAGGGAATACCAATTCCGTCACTCATTGTGGCGGATGACACCCAGTCGCAAACACAAAAATTCCGTCGCTAAACCTTTCATAATATGGATAGATGTTACCCAGTTTTCCGTCACAAAATACCGACGTAATAAATATCCATCACAAACTACTGAGGGAAAAAA
>Ga0315914_1004305_pt1 | contig 21300 bp, 14 predicted proteins | sample MpolenodulesMG_FD_203920 | JGI IMG/M metagenome (GOLD analysis project Ga0315914, IMG submission 203920) | Medicago polymorpha root nodule microbial communities from Los Angeles, California, United States - elongated nodules | ecosystem: Host-associated > Plants > Roots > Nodule | place: USA...
ATTAGCAACCTGATGACGGTCGAGGCAGCGATCAAGTAAGTCAAAGGTCATGAGTGTGAGGTTTTAGGGTTTAGAAAATGTGTACTTGAATCTAGATTGACATCATGGATGACAGTTGAGGGGTGGTGTACCTGTAAACATCCCGACAATCAAGTAAGTCAAAAGTCATGCATGTGAGGTTTTAAGGTTTAAAAAATGTGTACCTGAACATGCTTCAAATCAGGGGCGGAGCCACCCCCCAACACCTAATTTATTCCCTCATCTTCATCTTTTTCCCTAATCTTCATCTTCATTCATCCTTCATTATTTTCATAAAATAAAATTAAAAAGATGACAAATCAAAGCCTCCGTAAATTTGGAAAAGATGGCCTCCGTAATATGAAAGAAATAATCAACAATACATGCGACAATATATCCAAATTTACGAAACAATACAGGCAACAATTCTTAGGTTCATTTGAAAAGATGACAAATCAAAGCCTCTAGCTCTACCACTATTAAACTAAAAATCATCATCATCGTCATCAACATCATCCCAGGAGGTTGCATTCAACGGTGCTGGAGCCCAAAACGCTTGCGATTCCAATACCGATTTGGTTGATTTGGAAAAACCCTTGTTCTTCTTGTCCTTGTCTGATTTCTTCTTCTTCTTCAAAGTATCTAGCGCAGCAAAAAAACGTTTTCCGCTTCAACTATTTCATCTTCTTCCAAATATTCCTGGTGCGTTATTCTTCCTTCGTTGTTGATTGAGTTTATTGGTTGCGATTGATTTTGATTCACCGTTTTGTGAATTTGATTTGTGTTCCCTAATTTGCAATTTTTCATCTTTAGTAAGATTTGATTTGTGCTTCTGCAGAATTATGCTCTTGCAATTTCTTGAAACCTCTGCAAATCATTCACTGCTGTTACTGCCTCCATCTCCGCCGCCACACCACCATTAATTCCTAACACACTGCCGTGACTTCCCTCTGCGCCGCTCTTACGGTGTTACAGTTTTCATTAAGCATTTTATGGTTTGTTTTAACAGGTTCATCATGTTTGAAATGGGTTTGTCTTTGATTTTTAAGAATTTGTTGTTGAAGGGTGTGATTTGAATCAAGTTAGTAGTGGAAATTATACTTTAAGATCTAAGAGAGATGGTGAATATCATATAGCCAGATCTATTGCTACACTTCAGTTTAATGGTCTGAGTTTGTTTGAGGAAGATGATGAACTTGTTGGTGATGCAGGTGATGTTGTGATGAGATCAAGTGTGGAGTTGTGTATGTTGAATGAAGATGAAGATGAGGGATACACTGTAAAATCTGGTGACTGTTGAATGGTGTATGTTGAATGTAGGTGATGCAGGCGATGTTGTGATGTTGTGAATGAAGAGTGAAGTAAAAAAATTAGGTGTTGGTGAGACACTATACAATCTCATAGACCTCCTTAATCCAACAGTCTCTTTTTTTAGGGCAATAAAATTATCAAAATTGGACCAAATTGAGTAGAAGAAATAAGTTAAGAGACGTGTTTGAGAAAGTTAAGACTTATGAGACCAAATTGAATAAAAGAAATAAGTCAAGGGACCGGCAGATCAATTAAGCCTTAATAAAATTACCACTAAAATTAGTTTAATCAATATCATTGGAATTTGAAATTGATTACTACAATCAATTTTTAGAATAAATTCTTGAAGTGACTTAACTAGAATAATTCTCACTAACTATGAACTATTGTACTATTCACCAAAACCAATACTCAATACTCACAGAAATCAAAATCTATATATACTCCATTGCTCATTAAATTTATGGTAACAAAATTTGAATCACTATTCATAATAGCTTATTAGACAAAGGGCCCGATTGTTATAGCTTTTTTTAAAATAGATTTTTGTAATGTAATATGTTTTTGTTATGATTTTTTAACAAAGAAATTTTCAAGGAAAGCTTCAAATGAAAACATTTGTTTGAATAGATTATCTTAAAATGACATTCTAAGTATTTCATCATTTTGTTATAATTTTTTTTTGGATACTAAAATTTTGAAAAAATCTCTAAAAAAAAAAAGTTATTTCAAATAGCTTTTCATAAAAATCATTTTTTAAAGATGTCGTTTTGAAAAAAATATGCGATTTTTACTATGCATAATCTCGAACAATTAATATTTAAGTTAGTGAGTGTCAAAATATCTTTTTTAACTTATACCAAATGAGTTTAAAATTATTTCTACTATTTTTGAATAAATTTCCAAAAAAAACTTTTTTTAAAATACAAAGAAAAATCCATTTTTGTAAAATCTAAAACATACGGGCCCAAAATGACATACTATCAAGTTACAATCATTTAATTTATTCGATTTATAACTATTTATATATTATGTCACATTTGAATTTGCGGTCAAAATTTTGCCCAGGCTCTATAAAATTTCTGGCTCCGCCACAGCTTCAAATGTCGGGCTTTATAAGAAAAAGATGAAGGATTTTTTTGGATGAAAACCTTAAGTGAGCAACTTTAGACATATCATGGTGTAATCCCCAAATCGGATTTTGTGTATCTTTAAGGCATGTCCAAAACATAATCTAAGGTGAGTTAACAGTGTTAAAGTGACCAATTACTTTTTTTTTTTGAAGGATAAAGTGACCAATTACTACAAAGCAATATTCCTAACCATTTACATAAAACGTTCAAAATAACACTATCATTTTTAACCTATCCATGTTAATGTCATTTGTAAAAACATTAATTTAAAGTAAACCCCATTTAAATATACATATGTGTTTATTCCGCATGAAAAACAACTCCTATCCTAATCCTATATAATACATAAAAAAAACAGCTGTCAGATACAAATTGCCTATATATGTGCCAGAAAACAGTTGATCAATTATTTGAGTCATTAATCATTCATTCATTCTTAACTAAAATTGTAGTGATATATACGTGTAAATTATCTCTTTTTAATGACGGAAAGGGGCCTAATTAGTCCATTTTAGGAGAGATTTTAATTTTATATAAAAATGTAGGCATCAGTCAATTTTTGTATATAATATTTAAATCCCTCTGACTTATTTTATTTTCTCAAATCTAGCTAATGATATTAAGATGGTAGTTGAAATAATTGAACAAACTAAGACCACAGATTAGAGGCGGCTACAATCACAAGCGTCCGATCGAAACGCGTCGTTCTTGTAGCGCGCGTGTGTTAATTTCCTTCGCGCGTTTTCGCACCTTCTTCGTAGCATCTTCTCCGAAAATAGATTCTATAAAATTCAACGTGTTTCACAAGCCGAGTCAATAACTCACTATAAACATTATTTAAATTGAAATTCACCGCCTTCTTCTTCAACACACTTCCATCGCCGACGGTTTCTAGAGAGAGAAAATAATTTCTTGAGAGAGAAGAAAATCAAATCAATGGCCGGAGTTAACCAAAACGGCGTCGCGGAGTTTCCGGCGGTTCAGACTCACGGCGGACAGTTCGTTCAGTACAACGTGTTCGGTAATCTCTTCGAGGTTACGGCGAAGTATCGTCCTCCGATCATGCCGATTGGTCGTGGTGCTTACGGAATCGTTTGGTATTGCTTTGAATAATCTTCTTCTTTTTTTTAATCGGTTTTGTTTATGATGAATTCGATTTGATTTAACGGTTTTGGAAAGTGAGAAATGAATCTGAATTGTTTTTTTGTTGAAGTTCGTTGTTGAATACCGAGACGAATGAGTTGGTTGCTGTGAAGAAGATAGCGAATGCTTTTGATAATCATATGGATGCGAAGCGTACTCTTCGTGAGATTAAGCTTCTTAGGCATTTAGATCATGAAAATGTGAGTAGTTATCTTTCTCTTCTTAATTACTAAAGTTTATTTGATTAATTAGATTGTTTCATTGAATTGACTTATTCGAGTTTATTTACTAGCATAAACATTTTGGGATTGTTCAGAAGAACTTATAAAAACGGCTTATGACATGTTTATAAACTATCTTTAGCTTATTTTGGTAAGCTAATAACTTCTAAAAACAGCAAAAACAGTCTAACTTTATTTTATATTTAATTATAAATAGTTAAAGCAATCATTTATATATATGATAAACATTTATGCTATATAAGCTGCAAATTAAGTTGTTAATCTATATGTTTTGTATGGTACAAATTTTCAACTGTACCAATTGTTTTCTAATCTGTTTTAATTAAATGATGTCATGTATAGTGTGTGTGAAAAAGGACAATTAATAGTCAATTAAGGTAAAACTAGTATTTGAGATTTTATATGGCTTTTTTTAGCATTGCTGCTACTTTCTGCGAAAGGTTCTTAAGTACCTATCACTATCATTGTAGTTGATAATATCGCGTTGACATTTCAAGTCATACATACATGAAGGATTGAGGAATACAAGTATTGTACGTAATGATCATGGAAATTTTGGTTCCTATTTTAGGAGTCGTACATTAAATGTTTTTTTTTTTGAAGTAAAAGTGTCGTACATTAAATGTTGAAAAATATGTGTGGTGAGTTGCTACACGTTTGTTGAGATTTAATGGAAACAAGCCATCTCTCTTGACAATGGTGGACCATGATGATTGAGAAAAAACCAAGTCAATAATGGAAAAAGATAATGCCCAAAAGAATAATTATGAAGAGTGTGACACCAATTATTTGTGTAAGGCTGAATTAAGTTCAATATCTGATAATAACTTATTACTTTTGAAAAATATATGACACAAATTTAGTTAGCAGGACAATAAATCTTAGATAGACTCTGATATCGTCTTAAATTTTGGGTTGATCTTAACTCAACTCTTACGAAACTGGCCTTTAAAATTGGTATTGCCTTCATTTATAATTACATTTTCTAGTGTTTTCTCACTCAATGTGGAACTCTTAACGGTTATATTTTTTTTCCTTTTCTAATAATTACAGAAATGAAATTCGGTTCATGCCTAATTGATTACTTTCATACATTTTAAAGTTTACACTGTAGTTTAAGTCTTGAGGTATCAAATGTGCAAATCTTAATTTGATAAATGTATATTCAGTAATGGTTAAAATGTTTGTTTTTAAAACAGGTAATTGGTTTAAGAGATGTTATTCCTCCACCCTTGCGTAGAGAGTTTAATGATGTCTACATAACCACCGAACTCATGGATACTGATCTTCACCAAATCATTCGCTCCAATCAAAATCTGTCAGATGAACACTGCCAGGTCAGTGTTTTGAATTTGTTGTTTTTAGTATCAAAATCATCACCTTAACATTTATGCGCTGGAATTAATTGAACTACTTGTTTTGCTGATGATTGGATACCTCGTATTTGCAGTACTTTTTGTATCAGATTCTTCGTGGGCTAAGGTATATTCATTCTGCAAACATAATCCATAGAGATTTGAAACCAAGCAACCTGCTGTTGAATGCAAATTGCGACTTGAAGATTATTGATTTTGGTCTTGCGCGACCAACTATGGAAAGTGACTTCATGACAGAATATGTTGTCACAAGATGGTATAGGGCTCCTGAGTTGTTGTTGAACTCCTCAGATTACACCTCTGCAATAGATGTCTGGTCTGTTGGTTGCATTTTTATGGAGCTTATGAATAAAAAGCCTCTGTTTCCTGGCAAAGATCATGTGCATCAAATGCGCTTATTGACAGAGGTAAGACTATATATATAACTAATCATTTTCTTAAAAAATTTGCATTATCTTAAACGACACTTATAATGTGGTGGATGGAGTAAAACATTACACTAAATGTTTTCTCCAGTTTCTACTTACTCATATAAGTTGATATTCATATCGATATTTCATTATCAATGCCATGAATACAATCAATACTTTAATCATAAAAGTAGTAATTTATCATATATGCTTAATTGCTTAAACTTGTTGTCTTTCCACAGCTTCTTGGCACTCCAACTGATGCTGATGTGGGGTTGGTAAAAAATGACGATGCAAGAAGATATATCCGACAACTTCCTCAGTATCCTCGTCAACCTTTGAATAGGGTTTTCCCTCATGTTCATCCCTTAGCCATTGATCTTGTGGATAAAATGTTGACAATTGATCCTACCAGAAGAATTACAGGTAATTTTCTCATCCTTGCATTCATTTATGTCTCTATAGCTAGGTAAAGCAGCACACAGGTTCATTTTGAACATCATGTTGAATTACATTGAATAAATTTTCATATCTGCTTGTTTAAATATTGGCAGTTGAAGAAGCACTAGCCCATCCATACCTTGAAAAACTGCATGACGTAGCTGATGAACCTATCTGCATGGAGCCATTCTCATTTGAGTTCGAGCAACAACATTTGGATGAAGAACAAATAAAGGAGATGATCTACAGGGAAGCATTAGCACTCAATCCTGAGTATGCTTAAAGCAGAAAAAGTAGAAGGAATAATAAGTTAATAAGCAAAAAGGAATTCATATTCGATTTTTTCATCAAATTCCCAGCAGTGCAAACATGCAAGCAGGAAAGGATTAAGTTGAATGAGAATTCGATCTGTTGCCAGCTAAACCCTTTAGGTGAGTTAAATTGTGTGAGTAGTTAGGGCGATTATAGCTTACCCTGCTTTCTGTTGTAAAGTGTAATGTAATAACATTAAATTAATCTCTATAATTTTTTTTAACCCTGTTATGTTGGGTTAGTTGTATTTTTTTGGGGTCTGTTTTCTCGGTTGACTATGGACTCAGCTTGTAATTTGGTCAAGTTATTTGAATTGTTGTAACTTATTGGTACCATGATTTATAGTTTTTGTCTGCTATACTATCGGTATAGTGGATATGAATTCAGTGAGCAAAACTTTAAGATAAGTTACTTCCTGAATGGTTCAGAAAATTTGATGATTTCGTCTGACTTGTTGCCTTTCAAGTTTAAAACTGTCAAGATTAGTACTGTCATAGGTATGAATTGCATTATTTTTTTTATCAGAATGAAAGAAATACAAATGATTTTTTTTAATTTCTTTTATCATTAGTTCCTTTCACCGAAGGTGACCTTATTTGAGGCACTACCGAACATCAAACATGGACACCTAGGTGAACCAAAATTTAACATTAGTTTGCCATATTGTGAGAGCTCCTTCCGCTAACTTCCGATGATTTTTAGAAAAGGAGAAAATCAGCCTCAATACAAATACTACACCCTTATATCAAAACCTCAAAATGCATAACAGAACTAATATGTGAAATTGTATTATTTTTTAAGGTAACTCCAAAGTAAACTTAACAAAACCAATGAAGCATTAAGCAGCATTAGGCATTTAATTAAGCAGATTTTTTCTTTCAGACCCTCATTAGGCAGTACTAAAAATTAATTAAGTCGCATCAACATCTCATTGGGTGGAGAATATCCTAAAATGCAACTATCCACCATAACAGCCATATGTTTTATTGAGGCACTTCTGTTCTGAATAACCAACCAGATTAAAAATCTAAAGCTCTATAAATTATATATAATATAGTTAGTATCTATTTCATAAACAACAAACAACACTTACTCAGTGTAAAAAATACAAACAACATTCAAAAAAAATTATTAAAAGACTTTAGTCAGTTATGCTTATGCATCTAACTAACTAACAAACAATAATACCGTTAATTAGTTAGTTAAAGCTCCAATATCATATATTACAAAGGGTTTACTCAAGTCACACACTATCTAATATCTATCATTTCTTCTCCTAGTTTCCGTCCAAGAGACCAAGATGATCATGGAACAACCTGCACCAGATTCTCCAACGCAGTAACAAGAATCAATGCAAGACTCTCCTTCTCCGCCACACCAACAACCACCACCCGACTCTCTTCCACTGCCACAGCAACAACCACCACCACATGACTCTCCTCAGCAAGAAATAGTACAATCTGCGCAAACTCACCAGAAGCATGGCCGCCACATCAAAGAGCATCTAGGGAGGTTCTTACACCGGAAACAACTTTTTCATCATACTCACGGCTGACATATCGAAGAGTAAATAGGGTCCTCGTCTTTATGAGGATTCTCTGTCACCATCGCTAAGGCCAATATGAATACAACCTGCAGCACCTGATCATTATAATTTTCAACGTCAACTTTCTTGATAGGATAATAGTTTTCCACCGCCAGAGTTAGGTTGTCCTTTATGTAAGATACCTCTTTTGCTGAGTTCATCAGAGTGGGCAAATGTCCCGGTGAAAGTCTCCATCAAACACTGGATTTTATACTGCACATTTGTCCATAAATCAACAATCGCTTCATTCAAGTTTCCTCTCAAATCATTTTGATTTGCTGATGAGTTGAGCTCTTTATAATATGATTTAACAGTGAAACCATTTGTTCGATCGTGTATCCAAATATATTCTTCTCTGCCTAACCTATTCAGTTTAATACCTTGAAGCAAAACCTGCAGTTTTGAATTTTGATAACTGCTCTCAGACAGCTTCATTCAACATTGAATACAAATGCTAAATTTCCAATTCCAACAATTATTTAGTCCCACTCACACATTGGTAAATCTCTATTTAAAATCTTCAGATTTAGAGATCTATACATGTGCGACAGTAGTTCTGACCAGTTAGCACTATGTTCATTAAGTATGCGCCATTTCCATTTATTCAATAGTGCTAGGGATTTAACTAAACTCTGTAATTTTCTCAAGTTATTTGTTATAACGCATTGCTAATTTGCTACCATGATTTATAGCTTTTTCTGCTATATTACTCGTAGAGTGCATATGAATTTAGTGGGCAAAACTTTTGGTTAAGTACTTCCTGCATTGTTCAGAAAATTTGATGCTTTCCTTTGACTTGTTGCTTTTCATGTTTGATTCCGGACTTTAGTTCACTATACTATGGAAGATTTTTGAAAAGGAAAAAAATTACATACTACTCTTTCAAATGTCAAAATTTTCACAATATATTAAATTAAATTCTGCGATAAAATGTGACGACTACGAAATGCTTGCTATTGGAAATCTATAGAAATGTTTATCTTCAGTGTCTAAAATAGTTTAATTTCAGATACATTTAATAAATAATTATCCAAGAACTTGACATACAACAAGCAACTAGTAAAATATCTATGATCTATCTTATGCCTAAATCTTATATAAAATGGCAGAACATATTGAAAGTAAATTGCATTCGATTTTATCTCTTTTAAACTGTGATGAAAGAGCTGCATCGAGCTAAACAGAACACCGTGTAGATTAGTCTCAGCATTTTATACCTCGTGGAGAACTTGGAAAAAAGTTCATATTGAAGAGAAAAAAACTAGGACACCAATATCATTTACAATTTGAGAACAATCAGTTTAATACTTATTTATACGCATCTCCAAAAAAAGAGTAAGGTGTAATTGTGGCAACTGGTTAAATCTATCCACGTAGCACTTTGCGCCGCAGAACTTGTTATAACTTCTAAAGCTGTCGAAGAATTGATCCACGCAAAAAAAAAAAATGTTAGTCATTAATGAGGTTGTATCTGCTCAAATCCAAGACTTGTCATGATGGATCAGAATTCTGGATGTTATGCTTGGTTACTTTGGTACAATCAAATGGTCCAATCGCTTGATTTTTCTTCACCTGCAAATCAAAATGAAACAAAGAAATAAGCTATACTCACAAAAATACATAATCAAAATGAATAACATTAATGATATGCAACTTTCATAATGTGAAACTCCACAAATTTTCCAGTTCAGGAAACATCAGCAAGAAACCAAGTTTGTCCCATTTCCTTTCAAGATATCCAAAACCACAAAGTTAATTAAAGTAAGATGTATATTATGTTCGTTTTCTATTTCTTGTTCAAGTTCCTTTTTTGCGTGCGTTGTTTGTTGCAGTATACACTGGTATGGGACTATGCAGTAGGTAATCTTAAATTGCTGCATCCTATTTTGGAAGGAAAAAGAAAAACCAATTGTTCCCACAATAACCTTACGCTTCGCTTCGAATATGAATAAAATCTAGATACTGAAGAATGGACCTACCGGTGACCAAGGACTCGGTTCATGCTGCGCCTTCTCAGGGGGGGAATTTTGTACAGCGCCGCCTTTCATCGTTAAAATCTCCTGAGACGCAAAGAATAAGATGAATTAAACATGGTAAAAATCACTACACTGTAAAGAACTAATAATGGTCTATGTATTGTGGAGTTAACAATCAACGTGAACATACATAAACATAAATATTATGAAAGGATTGATGTTAAATCCCAAAAACTTGGCAATGCAAGACTTCAAAATAGAAAACAAGAAAACAGGCATGAAATACTATGTCATGCAAAGAAATCCGAGTCACCTCTCCTGCGGCTTCTATTGCAGCTAACCATTCCTCAGTAAATGGAGCAACATTTGGTGGAGGCTTCACGATAGGAACTTCCTGCTTGCTTTTAGTTGCAACCTTCTCACTGCCACTCACAAAATTAACATTAATAACTCAATTTGTGAAGCTTCAAAACAGTCTTAGATCTAAAATGGAAAGGTTGCCAAAGCGTACATGAACAAAAGTTATATGGCAAAATAAGATACTTACAGATGAATCATTTTGCTGTTGTCTTCTGGAAAGTTGATGTTGCATTTTGTCTGACACAGCATGTCAGTTTTAGGAAACTTATCATTCCTGCAGATATTAGTTTCACCTACATCTGGTAAACTTTCACTGTTTACTGAACTAACATCGCTGCCTTGTGGGATTGTTGCATCGAAGGTTGGATTCTCTGTAGCTAGCAACTTTGATTCTTCACTTAAAAGGCATTGCTCCTCCGATTTCAAAGCAACTGAACTGGTAAAGGGATCTTCACTAACTTCAATAGAAAAATCAAATTCAGCAGAAACAACATCCTCATTGAGTTTCAATGAGCTAACTTCGCTGTCCTGTGGGATTGTCTCATTGAAGGTTGGATTATCTGAAGCTAGTAACTTTGATTCTTCACTTAAAAGACATTGCTCCTCAGATTTCAAAGTAACTACACTTGTAAAGGGATCTTCATTCACTTGAGTAGAAGAATCAAACTCAGTAGAAATAATCTCATTGAGTTTCACCGGATTTACTTTGCTGCCTTCTGGGATTGTTGCATTGAAAGTTGGATTATCTGAAGCTAGTAACTTCGAATTTTCACTTAAAAAACATTGCTCCTCAGACTTCCAAGCAGCTACACTTGCAAAGGGACCTTCACTCACTTCAGTAGTAGAAGAATCAAGATACGCAGAAACAGCAGTCTCATTGAGTTGAACTTCAACTACCGACGATATGTCCGAAGAACCTTCTACAGCACCATCGATTTGCAAAAGCTCCACCCTTTCATCCACATCATGATTTCCATCTTTGTTTTCAGGCATATCCTGAATATGATGATTGGAAGTACAGTGCTCGTTACCAAGGAACCCGCATCCTTCAGAGGGATCTTCACTCACTTCAGTAGTAGAAGAATCAAATTCAGCAGAAATAACAGTTTCATTGACTTGAATTTCAACTACTGACGATATGTCTGAAGAACCTTCTTCTGCACCATCGATTTGCAAAAGCTCCACCTTTTCATCCACATCATGATTTCCATCTTTGTTTTCAGGCATATCCTGAATATGATGATAGGAAGTACCATGCTCCTTACTATGGAACCTACATCCTTCAAAGCGATCTTCACTCACTTCAGTAACAGAAGAATCAAATTCAACGGAAATAACATTCTCATTGAGTTGAATTTCAACTTCAGGTGATATGCCTGAAGAACGTTCTTCTGCACCATTGATTTGCAAAAGCTCCACCTTTTCATCCCCGTCATGATTTGCATCTTTGTTTTCAGGCATATCTTGAATATGATGATTGGAAGGATTGTGCTCATTACTCCCTTCAAATGCACCCTCAACTAAATTTTGTTCATTGATTTCTGCAGATGAAGCAATATTTGTTGGTACACACTCAATATCCAAGTGCAATATGTTATTAACACGCTGTGAATCAAGAGCAACAACATCACTAGGTTTTTGCAACCGAGGAAGATGGGAATCCTCATTTCTATTATTATCATCTGCCAATGAGAACTGATCATTAATAAGCGCAGGACAGTGTTTGCTGCTGCAGTCATATGCCACAGGAATTTCATCAAAGGATTGCACTTGTGCCTCTTCCATGTGTGATTCCTCAATATCTCTGTAAGTGTGATGATTAGAAGCACCACACTCATTTGTATCGAACCTGCATCCTTCAAATGCACTGTCAACTAAAGTTTGTTGCTTGATTTCTGCAGATGAAACAATAATTGTTGGCAGAAAGTCACTATCCAAGTGCAGTCTGTTGTTAACAACCTGGGTATTTACAGTAGCCGCAGCACTAGGCTTTTGAAACTCAGGAAGATGAGAACCTGCATTTATATTATTATCTGCCAATGAAAGCTGAGTATGCTGTAAAAGGCCAGAGGAATTTTCAGCTCCAGTGCCAATAGGATCCTCGATGTTTGAAATTACATCTGGAGAAACTTCAGAAAACTCACTCTGATGAAACAAGTGCCCATGATTTGGCACTAGACTCTCATCTTCGCAAGATATTTCATTAATTTCAGGATATATAAACACACTACTAGCTTGCTGCTCAATGTTTCCAGGGACATCACACTGAACCTCACAGTTTATTGAAGAATCTGTAGAAAAATTGCCATCTTTAATCTGCAATTCAGAAATGCTGCTGCTGTTGGTAATTGGCATATTATTTCCCCCGGAATCACAACCAGATTTTACCATTGGACATAGTTGAGGTGTTAAGCGGAGGTTTATTACATTATTCTCAGGAAAAGGTCTTCGTTCCGGAGAAACATTAGTTACAATAGTGCAGCAAGCAGTTGCTGAAACTGTCATACAACCTTCACTCAACTTATCCAATTCAAACTCCTGAGTTTTATCATGAATTGCTTTCGAGTCAATAACGTGGTCGTATTGCCCATCCATTGGGCTTCTTGGGGAGAAACCTGATTGACCATCTACTGGAAGCTGACAGTCTTTGATTTCAGCTATTTTTGATTCATTCTTAGAAGCACCATTGATTTCTAGTATAGACTTCTCAGGAGAACCTTTAGAAAATAAGGTTGTCACCTGAGCTGGCTGAGAACTATTCATATCCGGTATATTTTCTTTTTCTGATCCAATTTCTCCTACACTACTAAGAAATGGAGTCTTGAGTTGTTCCCCCAGTAACTGCTGACTAACTGCCTCTAAATTACTTTGGGTGGTCTCATTGCACTTGATTGAGAGATTCTCATTCGATAAATGCAATTGTACATCTCCATATCTACCAAATTCACCAGCACCACAATTTACCTCTTCAGTATTCTTACACGGGTTTCCTTGTTCAGATCCTTCGGGAACAGTTTTCCAAAAATCATCAAGGCTGCAATTTAAAAGGGCAGTCTTGACACTATTGCATTCCTTAAACTCCCCAGAATGTTTTCCATCCTTAATAGAAGTTTCATGATTTGCCAGTAGTACCAAAATTTCCTTGAAAGCCGGAATGTCACAGGTGGGCCCTTTGATTTGGTCATCTTCATCTTGTCCTATAGCATTATGCACAGTATTTGAAACATTATTTGAAGTTTCTTGCATGATAGGACAGTTTGTAGACTGTGGCTCCACATATAAAGACTGATCCCCATTTGATGAAACATCATATAACTTTTCATCCATAGCACGGTCGATCTCTTTCTCTAACTGCTCATGTGTGTGACTCTTTGTAAGAAGTTCCTTTTCATCTGTAGGGAATAATACCATGTTCTCAATGCCAGAATCGTGCTCATTTTCATGTAGTTCTCCTTGCTCCTGAGATTTTAACATGACATCCTCAAGAATATTTTTAACCTCTGGTTGCTTACTTATTTTTTCAAAACTTGAAGAGTCACATTCCACTTCAGCCATCTGCTTATTGTCTACTTGCACGACTGGTTCTGACTTAACATCTGAAAGGCTTAATTCCTTAGTACGAATCTTGGCTGCCCCTTGGACAGTTTTTGACCTTGCATCATTAACAGAACTTGTTCCCAACTTCCTTAGTTTAGGAATGTTACTCTCAGAAGGTTTGCAAGGTATAGAGCTTTTCTGCAATTGGCCATTTGAACTGGAAGCTTTAGCCTGCAAAGCAGTAATCAGGGACACAAGATCAATATGTGAGTGTTATTTTATAGATGCATTCTCCTAAATATGAAATACCGAACCAAACAGAGTAACCATACCTGAGAAAAGAATCCAATTGAGGGAGATGGCATCCTTAGGCCTGACGACTTTGATGCTTGAAAAAGAGTCTGTTGCTTTTTCTTATCAGTGTCAGAAATTCCTTGTGGGAGACAAGCTTCAGACACTTTATTTGCTCCACTTCCTGTTTGATGCATTCTGGATGGAGGAAAACCAGCTTCAGATACCTTATTTGCTCCATTTCCTGTTTGATTCATTCTGGATGGTGGACGTATCGCAGAAACCGAGTTATCCTGTGCAGGTTAAAAACATTTCAGGAGAATAATCAAATACCCAGTAGTTAAATAACAGTAATTACAAATTGATGGACTAAATGATGAATATTTAAAATCTAAAGCCTCTAATTGGATAAAGTACCCACCAAATGTTTTCCAGCCGGCTTGGTAAGAGTTCTACTAACAGAACATTTATCAGCCAGATCAACTTTTGGGATGCTTGCCACAGTTCTAGGATTTTTTGACGGGCCCTTTACTCCAGCATACTTCAGAACATTAGTGACTGTAGATGAGAAACAAAGTGAACAGAACAAGATCAATAAATTTTGATGATTGGTAATTCAAGAAAATCTAGTATCCGTGAAATTCTTAGAGATTACAGACCTCAAATACAATAACACTAAAATTATTAACTGATCCAGCTTCAAATTATACAATAAAAATAATAGTACTTGAAAATTATAAGTTACACAGCCAGGGTTGCAAAATTTCAGGGATAGAAAAAAGAGAGATTTCACCCTTCTGAAGTTCAGAAGCCTGAAGTGAGAGATTCGTTTTAAACGGTTAAGTGAAAAATTAGCGATTGGTTAAAAAAGCCAATAGTTGAAATTATGATCATGCGCATGTGTTTTGTCTAACAAACTATAAAGTTGACGACTATAACTGCTCACGTTTTCCTTCTAAAGTGTATTCCTTGTTTTGCAGGAGTTAAATCCAGAAAAAAGGATTAAATACAAACTGCAGAACTTACCAGGATTTGCAATTTGATTTCTCTTTGTGGAACCTGAGCTCAACATTCCACTCCTAGTGGTTGTTGCAGTTGCACTGGATTTTGGTACTGGTATCCTAGTGATTTTTGACTCTTTACCCGGAGTTTTCACAGTGTCAGTTCTTTTCAGTTTTCAAAGGAGTTAAGGTAAGCACTTGCATTATTCAACAGAAATACAGACACAACTCAACTCCAGCACACACACTATAAGAGACTCCACTCTGGCACAGTTTGAATCAACTTCAAATTTATACAATCACTTCAATTAAAATAAGTTTACAGTTTTTCACCCATGAAAATGTCCTTATAAGTTCCTTTCAACTTATTCAATATAACCTTTTTTTTAAAAAAAAAAAACTCATTTACAGTAAGATTTTTTCAACATTATTTTTCATAAGATTCTTCCATACTAAACTGACTATTAATAATATGAATCTTAACAAGCAATGGCAAGGATATGATGATGAAGTTATGACCGGCCTTGGACAAGCACTGCGCTTATACTTATTTCCAACATCGTTGACTGCAAGAATCTTCTGCTTTGCCTATAAGCATATGTACAAAACAAAACAACACACGATAGAAATTAAGAACAGTTTGGCTATGATACACCGTTACATATACCGATAATGTAAATAGTATAATAGACTAACCAAGGAAGCAACGGGTGTTGTTTTTTTTATGGATGAACCCGGCTTTGGAGATAAAGCTGAAACAGCACTAATCTTTCTATTTCTAATTGAAACACCTCCAGATGAATGCTTAAACAGATTTTCTTCAATTTCCTGCAATGCTAACGAAGTGGTAGCTGGTTCTTCTTCCTCGATAGCTTCCAAATTCAAATTCGACTTTGAATTAGGAGTGACCGTGCCACTTATCATAGAAAGCTCCAATGGATTCAAAACACCTGAACATTAAAATTAATCAACTATTAGTGTTGGTAACAATAACATCAATCGTAATTTCATTTTCACAATTTATTGATGAATTAATACCTTGTTCGGTGAAGAAAGCTCGATCCCACGCCAAGCTTTTACGCAAATTGAACCCACCTAATTTCTTCTTCCTTTTCTTCTTCTGAGAAGAATCCACTCCTTCAGGTTTACTCCATTTTGCGTTCTCTTTATTGGCACTATCATTCCTCGACGAATCCAAATCTTCAGAATCAACATTATCAATTTCACTTCCCTCTGCAAATCACATTTATCAATCAAATCGGTAAATTATCATCGAAGAAGATTGAACAAAAAACGAAAATGTTAAAACCCTAACTGATTTGACGAGGACGAGATCTGGCGGAAACGAGAGGAGAGCAAGAGAAAACATTGGCGGCGGTGACGGTGGGAGTGTTGTCGGAGAGAAGAGAATCGTCTTCGCCGGAGATTTCTAAGAGAGAGAGATCGGAGATTGGATCGACGATGGATTTCATTGTAGTTTTCTTCTTCGATTTGAAGTTGTTGCTGAGAGTGTGAAGTGGATTTGAATTTGCATCGATATCGATTGTTTTTTACTCTGTGAACGCTTCGCAATTTCAAAGTGATGCTAAGCGGGAATCGTGTGTAACGGATTTACAAAGAATCATCTAACGGTAGGGAAAGGATATAAATGTAATTGGACGGTGTTGACCAAGTTTCATTGATTACATGTCTTAAGCATATTTTTTTTGTATAGTCTAATTATTTTTTTGAAGGATGAGTCAATTTTTTTTTCTTTTTTGAAAGTTTCATATGGAATGTATGCAAATGCACATTTCATCTTAATTTTTTTTCTCTTTTTTACCCCTAAAAAAATCTTAAATTTTTTCAAATAAGTATTCTTACACATATTTAAATAGACTAATGGCTAATAAATTAATAAGATTAAGTTCTATTTAATATAATATGATATTTAAAGAGTATGATTTTATATAGAATAAGTCGTTATTTTTGTCGCTGACTCTGCATCCCGCTGTCACAAAAGTCACTGATTCAGAATTAAATACAAAGTAGTTTCTAAATGTACATTTCTATTATCAGTTTAGTCTATAAAGTTAAAAACTTCTAACTACTAAGTTGACAAATATTTTTAGGGATGCACTTTAATTAATAATATGCAAGTAAATTGTTTGATGTATTCATTTGCTTTCCGTTCCTTCGATGTTTTATTTTTAAACAATCAGCCATATTAAATTTATCTCACATTTTGGTTTTTTTTTCTCCGGAAAAAAATAAAAAAAATAGAAGCTGCTATGAAGCTAAAAGTTGAGTGCATAGCTGAAGACCCTTCTACAAGCAAGCCAAATGATTATGCCAATATTTTGAGGTTAATTGCATCAGTAATATTGCACACCCTCTTGGATTGGGTTGTCATCAAAAAAATATTTCTACTCTTAAAAAAGAGTAATATTTTGTAACATAATTTTAAGTAATGAATAATGGAGTATGTCAAGTCAAGTGTTTTTTTTTTTTTTGTGTGTTAAGAGTATTGGTTTTGTAAGATGTGGTGGTTTGGCCAAATGGAAATAAATGGTTTTAAGGATCGTTTGTAAATGGTTTTGGGGAGTTTTTCCTACTAGTGTTATCATTAGTTGAAAGTGGTCTTGGGGTGTTTGCTTGGGGATAGATTTTCCGGTCTAGTCTGCATAATTATGAAGGGTGGGTGTGGTTTATTGGAAGTCCTATCTTCATAAGTAATCATCACGAAGCATGTTCGTGTCAATGAGTCATTGGATATATTGGTGTTTGGTATTTTTGCGGTGTATTGTTTTAACTGCTTTGGCAATGTACTATCTCTATCTTATCTATTCCGCATGCATTGTGATTAGTCTAGATTTTATTAATAATATTTTTAAGGTAAAATAAGCTTCTTTCAATCAAATGCTAAAGTAACAACAATACAACCAAAATAATCATATGTTGAGACATTCTTCATCCATATTTTGAGATCATTGCTAGTAATAAAGATAGTTAAATACTCCCTCTGTCCCAAATTGTATGTCGCTTTAGTGAAAAATTTGTCTCAAATTATATGTCGCTTTACAATATCAATGCAACATTAATGTTACTTTTCCTATTATAACCTTAACTATTTATTACTCTCAATTCTTTCATTTATCTTTCCCATATTATTTATTAAGGACAATTTTGTAAAACAACTCATAATATTTTTTTTCCACACTATTAATTGCATTTCTTAATATGTGTGAAATGCCCAAAACGTCATACATTTTGGGACGGAGGGAGTACTCGTTAAAGATACAAATAGAACTTTTAAAGGACACTAAAGTATTAACAAACCAAAAGCTAAATCGTAACAATTAGACTAAATCTTTTACATATGGCCAAAGGTTGATAATAATTTGAGATACACATTCTTTAATTTCATCCATCGTCAGAAACATATATTTGCAGGTGTTCGCTCAAATCTACTATAGGTGGTCTCTGAGATGATCAATTTTGCCACATATTAATAAGACGTTTGCGAGGTTGATATTGAACTTAGTGATAACCGCCATAAGCCCTTTACTCGAAATATAGTATCTATCAAATGAGCAAAATGTAATCAATAAATTTTGATGATTGATCGGTAGTAATTTAAGAGAAATACCTGTGAAATTCATAGAGATTACAAACCTCAAAATTTTGTTAAATGATTACAAACATGTATCTCTGAAATTCACATTATATAATGAAAATAATAGTAGTACTAATACATGCATGTTACAAGTTTCATAGTCAGGGTTGCAAATGTTTGTGGATAAAAAAAGAAGGGATTTCACACTTCTGAATAAGAGATTCATTTAAACGAGAAAATGAGAAGTTACTAAGTTAGAGATTGATTAAAAAGCCAATGGTTGAGATTATTGATCATAAGCACGTATTTGTGCAATAAACTATAAATTTGTTTAAATCTCATGCATTGAATTTTGAGTTGACGACTATACTTACATTTTCCTTCTAAAGTGCATTCCTTGCTATAAAGAATTTAGATCCATAAAAAAAGATCAAATACAATTACAAACTGCAGAACTTACCGGAATCTGCATTCTGATTTTTCTTTGAGGAACCAGCAGTCAACATTCCACTCCTAGTGGTTGTTGCATTTGCCGAAACATTGGATTTTGGTACCGGTATCTTAGTGGTTTTCGACTATTTACTCAGTACTTCAACGGTGTATGTTCTTTTAAGTTTTCAAAGGATTTAAGGTAAACACTTCCATTATTCAACAAAAATACATACAACTCAATTCCATCGCAAACACAATATGAGAGACTCCACTCAGGCACAGTTTGAATCAACTTCTAACTTATAAAAGCTCTTTAGTTTAAAATAAGCTTGCAGTACTTATTTTTGTAGGGTAACACCTACTTAGCATAGTACTTCCATTTTGTACTCTTACGGTGTGTTTGGTTCAGAAGAGAAGTTGGAAAGAGAGAAATAGGTAAGAGAGAGTTTGTGAAGAGAGAAAAGGATGAGAAATAGAGAAGATTTGATGTATTGTTTGGTATAAGAGAAAGAAGAGAGAAATAGAAGAGAAAGAAATGTTATTATTATTAAAAAGACAATAATGTCCTTGACAAGACAACATTATAATTTATGATTAATTAAAAAACCAATAGCATAATAGACTTTTTTGTCTTCTTCCTTCCTTCTTCTCACCTTTGAAGAGAAACAAAAAAGATATGGGGCCCACCATTTATTTTTCTCTCTTCTCAATTTCTCTTCTTGCCAAACAAGAGAAATCTCCAACTTCTCTTCTCTTTCTCTCTTCTCTATCTCTCTCTCCTCTGTTTCTCTCATACCAAACAAGTCCTTAGTGCAAATCTTCGGGTTTATGCAAATCTTTTTTTTTTGGTACAAAGTTTATGCTATGCAAATCTTTATTACGGTTAATTGTAGTGTAACACCTAATTCCCTGTTTTTTTGTAGTATAACACTTCTACCGCTTTGAATGACGAACATACCGTAAAACTAATGTTCAGCGATAAGTATTTATTTAGGTAATTTGCATGTCTTATTTTGGTTCATCTTTTTACGAAAAGAACTGAAAGATAATTATGGTAGATTGATTATAATTGTTTTAGAACTTGTATAATAAGGGAAATGCTAACTTGTGGCATTATGACACATGTTAAGAATTCCACTAATAGAAATTATGTATTGGAAATTGTGTTAATTTATTGCTTAAAATGTTTAATGTTATTTTTTTTCAATAAATTCTTACCGTTAATGTTTTACGTGTGCCTTAAAGGCACAAGTTACCATGACTAATATAATAATTAGATTAATAAAGTTCAAATTACTTGAAAAATGACTAAATAGCTAAATATGATAAGACCTAGGGCTATGTTTGGATTGGTGGTGAGTGGTGGAATGGAATGGAATGGAGTGGGATGGAGCCACATTCCATTGTTTGGTTTTGTAAAAAAAGAATGGAATGGAATGGGATGTGATGGAACCCATTCCATCAAATACCACTCATTTACTCAATTTTTCATTCCTCCCAATTTGGGGTGTATCCAATGGAATAGAACACATTAATAATACACTTAAAATTTTGTCCCTATTTTTTCTATTAATTTTTTTTTAAATTCAAACAACTTCGATATTTTTTTTTTGTATTATCTTTTTCTATTATCGAATGGTAGTAGTAATACAACTAAACAAAAAATTGTTGTTGGATACGTTGTTTATCCATACAATGGTAAAGCTTCAATTTCGATAAAACAATATACAAGTTTGTTTCTTGTAAATTTCATGTTATTATATGTTGAATGTAAGCAGTAATTTTTGGGAATTCTATCAAAACAATATGTTTGTATTTAAATTGTTTCCTGGATGCACCAAACCCTGAATAGCTTCCGAAGAAATAATTTAGACTTTTTGCTAGAAACAATTTAGGCTAGTTACAAATCTCATGTTATTATATCCTGAAATGATGCACCCAGTAATATAGTATATCCTGAATGTATATATTTTATATCCTGAATGCATAAAGTGGTATCCATGTTTCACAATTTCATGATTTTATTTACGAGTTCATGATTAAAGTTGATTTTATGTTTTTATTCTTGGATCTATATAATTATTAGGGATTTACACTTTTGTAGTTGCAATCTTTTGTCAAAATTTGTGCTAGAACT
>Ga0315914_1004306_pt1 | contig 21296 bp, 16 predicted proteins | sample MpolenodulesMG_FD_203920 | JGI IMG/M metagenome (GOLD analysis project Ga0315914, IMG submission 203920) | Medicago polymorpha root nodule microbial communities from Los Angeles, California, United States - elongated nodules | ecosystem: Host-associated > Plants > Roots > Nodule | place: USA...
ATTTTCTTTTATAATATTTTCAGATTTCATACATATTATGAAGTGTTTTATTTTGTCTACTATGAATTATCACGTGTTATTTTTTTCACCGTTACCAATTATATATTGCATTTTATGATTCGTATGTCAATCTCTTAGTCAAAAATCTAGTGGCTGTATAATCCCTTAACGGTGGAAGTCCTAATTTACTTTCCCGTATCTCTAAGCGGTTTGTTTGTTTAATTTCAATCTTTTTTCAATTAGGACTTCTTCATTCACTCATGGTTGGTATTTCTACTCGATCACTCTTTCACCACACACATATTATTCTTTCTTTCAAATTCCTCACGCCATTGACTCTCTCTTCTTTCAACATATTCATCTCATCACTTAATCATGAACAATCCAAAACAGCCCATACAGAGTCATATTTCAGAACTAACATCATTTCAGCGTATGTTTATCGAACCAATTTCACCACCTCCTCAACAATTACATCTTGCTCCTCCACCTAATCAACCTCCTTTTATTCATTGCATCACTCGTTCGTGCTCGCTTCTCCGTGCACCATGTAACGACTGAAGAAGCCTAATTGTCCTTGTCCCTTTCATACGGGTCACTAATCGCAGAGTAACCGTTCACAACTTCAATCATATTTTGCAAAATTGAATCTTTAACATCACTGGAGAAGTTCAGTGCAAGAGATGCCAAAAGAAGTTCCAAATGTCCTATGATTTGAGAAAGAAATTTCCTGAAATATGGAAGTTCATTGTCAACAACAAAAACAGTATGCATGATAGGGCACCAACAATTTGAATGCATCCAAGATTGCCTAAATGTGTACATTGCAATCAAAAAAAATAGTGTGAAACCTGTAATTGCTAAGAAGAAAAAGAGTATCAATTGGTTGTTTATGTTGATGGGACAAATGCTTGGTTGTTGCACCCTTAAGCAATTGAGATATTCCATCATTATGTAAATCTCTTGGGACCCATTTGAAACTATCTTGCAAATAATTGAACCCTGTTCTTGCTAAACTGAGAGCTCTCACATTTCGGGAACCTCTGTCGTGTTTATCATTTGCTCTATTGAGAGTGATGATTTGGGTGTGTCCTATCCATGGACTTAGTTTCCCTCTTTTTGTTTTTTTTTCCCTTTCCTCGTGTAACCAAAATAAAAAGATAGTACTGCTTATTACGTATGTAGCTGATATTACTCAAAGAAAATAAGATATATTAAGTGCATGGAAAGGGTTCATTAAAAAAAACTGTTGAAAAGATGTAGAACAATAACGTGTGTTTGGGTGGTTAAACTTTTTATTTTGACCAATGATTTAAACTTTAATTAAATTTACAAAAGGAAAAAAAGGAGAGAGAGTGTATAATAAAAATAAAACTATAAGCTCAAACATTAGCATCTCAAATAAATCTATTAACTGCCGATATATAAGTTTGTTCACCAAATACCAATCCTTTGGTCAAAAAGAGCATATGACAGACCCATGATTTTTCACCCATTCTGGTGATACAATATCGAATTTCGTTTTGGTGAAAAAGAAGAATTTCGAATTTCCTATAGGACACTGGATATATTAACACAAGTTTCAGCGGTCATGCCTACCTTTCTAGTCCCACCAAAACTACCAAAAAAAAGAGCTATCAACATTTTTGTACATCATCCTGCAGATGCGAGGCAGCTCAGGCTAGTGAATACGCAAAAAGATTTACAAATCAAGGGCCACATGTTGGTACCTTTAATCTACTGCTCATACTTCTCTTCTACCTGAGTCTTCAGTTCAGAGTTGGTGCTTCCAAATATTAACATTTAATTTTCCAGTAACATTTTCTGCTGCTGCTAAATTATTCACATGACATGGTATTAAACACATGTTTCTTTTAACATCCTCCTTGTGAGTCGTCGACTTGGACCACCTGTTTCACTCGTAAGCTTCCGCCTTTTATCATTCCGTTCCTGAGATTCAGATGCTGGTGGTTCTCTCTTGCCAGCTAAACTATCATTCTCAACACTAGTATTCTGAGCCAAATCCAATATTTGATGAGTCATGGAATTTATATTATCTTGGAAAGAGGAATGAGATTTCACACATGCATCAACCTCATGCACATCATTTGACTCTTGAGAATCTTGAACAACATAAATCTCATGCCCACCGTTTGACTCTTGAGAATCTTGAACAACATAAATCTCATGCCTACCATTTGACTCTTGAGAATCTTGAACAACAGAGTCTGCAATCTCCTCAAGTGCTATCTTGTTTGGAAAGTTGGACTCTTCAATTTTCTCCAGAGGCTGATCTTCAAGAGAATCTTGAATCCAATTTGAATAAGGAATGCCCTCAACAGATTCTACAAAATTCATAGGGAATCCCTGCTGTGTTGTTTCTGATGCTCTATGATCTTTACCTATATATGATGTGGATGGGAAATCCGATGCCAAAATGCCTACTTGAGAATTTGCTCTCTCCATTGATTTAGAAACTTCATCGCCAAACTCTTCCGTTTCCTGTATCATAGTAATGAAATGTGAAGTTCTGCAGGTTGTCTAGAAACAGTTTTGCGTGTGCATAAGACACATTACTGCGTGTTGCTTCATGTATTCTCCCAAAAATTTAACAGCTCTAACCATATAAATAACCGGGTACTGGGTAGACATTTTATTTTTCTCATTAATTTACTAACATGCTTGAGAAAAAGAAAAGAAAAGAGGGGACAAGGAAATTGAGAACTATTCCCGTACACATGATAGGAGTCTAAACTTCACATTCTACCCTATGAATTTTTCTTTTGCATTCCACCCTCTGTGAAATAATATATTACAAGCATATCCTAATTACAAACAAATGAAAAGGCCCAACAATTTCATTTTATTTTTTAGATTAAAATTTGTAATATTCTTGAGTTTGAGTGGGTTGTTGGCAAGCACATTTAACCCAGGGTGCACAACAGCTTAAGCTAAACTGTGTTGACTGTATAATTCTTTTAATTCTCTCATTTTCTATATACTCCAAATCATATTATCAGAAGTTAGGAGCTTTGCAGCACAAAATGCGACTATTTTACTTATAAAGTTTTGTATGCGAGGCACTTTGGTTTCTTTCATTTAATCCCTTCCTTTTATGTTTTAGTAAAAAAGGTGTGAAGGGAAATTGGTACATGGCCGATATAATGGATCTCAACCATGAAACCCCAGGTTCTCACTCAAGGTAGATTAAACATCAAGTAGAAAACCTGAAAACACATTCCAGCAGAGTTGGAATATGCTACAGCTAAATAGATACGAAATAATCACAGTAATCAATCCCTGCAATGTTTAAAATACCTCTATTGGTGACAAGAATGCACTTTGATGACACAAAGACATCTGCCGACAATCGAAATGTGGAGGTACAACTGCTGCTTGCAAGTCCTTGAAAACAATTCCAGGATCTCTTGAACATGATGCAGCTCTTACAGGCGAAACAGGTCGGAACTGAATATCAGTCTCAGTAGAGCCATTTGAAAGATTTCCATGCCACATACCAGAGTAACAGCTAGCTCCAGAGGAATCTGCTTCCACTTTGTGCTCGATAACACCAGGAAGTTCAGAGAGAGGACCTTTGCCACGGCAATCAATAGGGGGTGCTTTCAAAGAACCATTTTCAAATATATCATAGATTAGGTTCTGTATATGAGATCGTCTCAGAGAAGCCTCGTCCGAAGGGAACCAGTTACTATTCAACTGAGAATGAAAAGAAAATTCAAATGTGATTGAGCTGCAAGCCAGTGTTGTCCATAAAAAATATGATTGAGCAGCACGAGATACAATCTGATATGACAGGTTCAAGTAAAAAAGGTATAATACAATAATGTAGAGAACATTTTAAGCATACAATTGCCTTACAATCGTCAAGAGATTGGGAGAGGGAGGGGAAAAGAACCAAGTACCCAAAGTAAAAGTATAACCCATGCATTTCATGTAATAACTTCTGAACCAAGGAACAATTAAACATCATTGCTTACAATACAAGTAAATTAATTGCTTATACGGTTTCTCTAGTAAAATACTTTTACAAGGTTGTGACCACAACTCATACTCAAACACTGCTATTACTCAGTTACAGTTTTCTTCCTATAACCATGAAAAAGCAGAATAGCAGCAAGTATATTGTCATATCGACCTCGTACTAAAATTTTATAATTTAACATAGCACTCAATGGAATTGGACAAAATCAGATTAGAGAATCATGAATGCCAGATACCACTAACAATAGTGCTGCTTGAAATATAAATTAAAATGAAGAGTCAACGTTATATCATTGAAAATTCAAAATGAAACTATATATCACATTGATTCATGTTATAATCCAACACGAAGCCACTCACAAATTTGGAGAACTTTGTTATCTTGAAAGGGTTAAATTTGATAGGAGCTTCCTCCAGAAAACGTTCCACAAAGTAAAGCAAAAACAGACCGCAATCATAAAAATTATCCTGCTGAGGCAGCTGGAAAAAAAAGGGGGTAAGGAAAAACAGAAGTCAATAAAAAGTTCAACTGAATTTGTTAGATTCATTTGGAGAGAGGATACCTCTAGTGAGATGAACCGCAACTGTAAAAATTTAGAAGAAAAATCATCCGCCATATTGGGGTGTCTCTCTTTCCATTCTTCACACAGGTAGCTGTCATTTCACAGTATGTGGAAGAAAGCAATGTCAGACTCTGTGATAACAGAAAGCAAATGAAATGCACTTAAACAAGATTTTACTTTATTAGAGTTTCATTTTTACTACAATGTGTTTATACAATTTTCCGCAGTGACTCAATGAAATAACTCAGCCAAAGAAACCTTGTGAAACCATCTAAGCTCATGGTTCTTCAGATAAAATATCAATACAAGCTATATGCTGTTTGGTCACCGATTATGAAACTTCCAATGTAAAGACATCAATAACTTGCAAGATAACTACTAGCTTAATATGGACTTCAATGGCATGTTTGGTTGACAAAAACATAAGAGAATGACAATGATCATCGACAGTGACGGGTTGTCAGATGGAATTGGCCAGTCACCAGCCACTCTTAAGGGTAGGTGACGGTTGGAACAAGCAAAGAAATGGAAACGATTTTGATAACATGACAATAGAAAGTGTTCATGTACCACGGGAATGGAGCATACCCACTTCGCCCACAAGACTGAAAGCGAGTGACTAGGTAAAAAATTTGGATGGGAGATTTTATGACATATTGTACCAAACATGAAAACTCAACATTTGCATACGGATATTCTGAAGAATGAAAATAATTTTCCAACTAAATGGCAATGCCCAGGCTGGAGAGAATAAAAAACTCTTCAGGACTGGGTGTTGGTGCATTTGTTTCCCTATAGATCTTCCAAAAAAAATTATCATCAGTTGATGCAATGCAATTTAGTAAAGCATCCTATACATATATATCCTGCCTTATTTGGCATCTTAATGCATCAAGGTAAACAGCTCAATTTGGGCCATCAAAGGAGAATATTAATTTGGAATGAAAATCTGAAGAAAATAAAAAGGGCAATAGATCCTTGTTATCAGACCCCCGAATTATCATAAGCTATAAAACAGACATTGATTATGTATCGAACTTGGCTATCGGTAAGCTACCTTTGGAAAAGATTCTTGAGACCTTTATGACTTCCTTTCAGGGAGTCCATGTGCAAGATGCAAGGTACTTTGGAAGATTCTTTAATTTCTTCATCTGCAAGAAAATCAAATAAAATGAAGATCGGTCAAATAAATCATAAAATAACAACTTAAATGAAAGATATCTTACCTCTGAAGGATGGCACCTCCCCAGGATGACAAATGACGATCAAACTCCAATGAAGACTGCCATCAAGATACATAAATAATTATTCTTAAGATGCTACAGAAGCAATATTTGCTATCAAAAAAAAAAAATTGTAGGCTCTTACCTGTAGTTTACGGGAATCAAGATATAATCCTTTTCAAAAAGGTTAACTTTCCTGGTCCATTTACGCACGCGTTGAAAAGCTGCTCTGCCATCAGAAGCACTTTCTGGGTCTTTATCTAAATCAGCTAGCTTTCGAAAGAAGAAGCTATTGAAAAAGTGAAATCTCTCCTGCTCATCAGTTGGCAGTTTATTTTTCAAATACCTACAGATACACCAGATTCAGCAAATGTCATTCCATATAAAGCCTCAAATAAAGAGGCATATATAAACCTTTGAGGAGTTATTCCATTTGAAAAGAAAATGGTAAGACAAATACGTGAGCAGCACTATCAAGAATAACTAATTTAAACAACTTTCAATCTAAAGGATGGAGAAGAGTACAAGTGATGGGATAATAATGACCGCGTGTGCGCATGAATGAGACACAAAAAGAGGGTAAACACTGAACGCTGCTATATCAATGGAAACCAACGGAAAGTTACAATTTCTTTAATCATACTTACTTGATGTAAAAGTCAATGATAGTGTCATTCACGAATGTCTCTGGCTGTAAAAGTGCAACATCTCTCTTGCTAATAGAAACAGCATCAGGTTCCCCCTTTGGATAAATAACCTCCTCAAATGCTTCATCAAAACTGTATCATATGATTTTAAATTACATTAACAAGCAATTTTCCTTTAACAACTATCATTCGATACATCACCGATAAAAATGTCTAATTACCAAAAATAGGACGTCTTAAAAAACACAAAAGTTAAAAGGGTTTCAACCGTAAAAACCAAGCTTCATGGAGTGGCAGGCAGAAACAAGCTAAAGGTGTAAGAACGCAATGTGATGTTGAAATCATTAGTTAACGATTGAAAAAAATTGTGTATTAAGTACATGCTCACGATGGTTTTTTATATATGTATGTCTGCCCCCCCTCCACAAAAAATAAATAAATAAATTGACCTAAAGTCGGAACCTGAGCCCGAAGCCCACCTTTTCTTGGGCTGAAATTCAATGTGTTTGGGATCATGAGCATCTGCGACAAGGATCAAACTCTTCAACGCATGACTAAAGAGGTTCTAAATTCTAATACTATGATAAGAACCAAAAAAGCACAAGGATTCGAATTAGGTGCAGTCTCATTCATGGTTTTCATAGCCCTAAAAGTTACAAAAAAAATACTATGGCAGTAAAACAAAAAACTATACTTTCAAGAGTTACCAAGGGCTCAAGAAATTCTGGTTAACAATCAAAGCAAATAGCATAAACGGGCAGCATTGGCAAATCAAAATAACCATATCCAAAAAACAAAAAAAATAACATAACAAGGAATCAAAATTAAAAATTTCTTTATCAAATAACATTTAAAGACTAAAGTAACACAGATTGTAGTTCAGAAGATATCAAACAATGGAAGTAGAAATGTTTGTTCGACTTACATGGGAAAATAATGCCTCTGAGAGAACAAACTGTCCTGTCCCAGTATAGAATTATTTCCATAATTATTTGCATCAATGCTGCATGAAGGAAATATAATAATGATATCAACCAACAGTGTGTTGGACCAACACCTTACAAATTGTGCAACAGCCTTTTCTATAGTTAAGTATCTAAGAAGCTAAGATACATAGTATGATGTGGATATGACACAAGCATACGGGAATTTCTTAAAAATCAAGATAGGATGCATTCAAAATTAGAGAGAGGAGAGAGAGAGAGAGAGAGAGAGAGAGAGAGAGAGAGAGAGAGAGATTGCTAATTATTCATTAGTACATAGACATATCAGTAGTCAATATATGTTGAAAGGCATTTACAGAAGAAAAAAATACGTGTGACCATAACAAGTTGACATAGTTATATATCTTTCCCCCACCTATATCCGAATATATTCTTTCTACTAAAAATGTGTAAGATAAACATACAATTTTGAGTCTATAAATGGTACGACGTGTCGAAGATGTATCATATCTAGATGATAACGGTGTTTTTTGTTTTGTAAAAGAAATGTATCATTCGAGCGCAACTGTGGAGACTAATCCCATCGAGCTAATTGAGATACATTTAAGGGATTGACATCTCCCAGCAAATGTTTTTCCATATGCACCGGCCAGGGATCGAACCCCAGACCAAATGGTTAAGGGACCCAAGTATCTACCACTTGGGCCATACTATGTTGTTAGGTAGATAATTGTGCTTTTAATTAGTAAGAAATATCAAAGATGTATTTAAGAAATATCAATGGAAATATTTTTAGGAAGAACTAAAACAATTATTGGATACTTTCTGGATACATATCAGGAAGTATCAGGCATGTATTGGTATCAGACACCGATACTTTTCCATTTTGAAGTATTAGGGTTTCATAATTTTAGTATTAATAAAGCACCAATATTCCAGATAAAAGGAACACTGAAAACATAAACCATTAATTGAATGCATCTCGTGAAAAAACTTTTTTTTTTTGAGGGAATCTCATGAAAAAACTTGAAGACTCTAAAATTCAATACAGATGTTTGTGAAAATTTGGAAATGAATACCCTATTGAATCAAATATGAATTTAATCAGAACACATGAAGCAGTTAGATACCCTTTCAGCTTTGATTTTCATTTTCTTCATCAATAATGGTGAGACAATTTGTATGCTTCCCAAAAAATAATTAGGCAGTAAGGCAAACATCGTGACACTAACAAAAAATATGTTACAGCCCGGTGTTTTAAACAACAAAATTCTTACTCAAAAACTGTACTCCAGATACTTGTGTATCTCATATCCAATAATTTGATAGCCTCTTCTGCCCTGGACCAATATGAATCATAAACAGCAAATTTCAACAGCCTAAAGCCTGCATGAACATTAATTCATATGAAAAGTGATAAGGCAAAGCATCGCATGAGCATAAAGGAAATTGTAGAACACTGAAAAAGTAACTATAGACGTTCCTAAATTTAAAAATAAGTGAATAAGGAACAATAAATAGGTTGATTATTCTCTATTGAACATTTATAGTAATACCATCCATTGTCTAATTGTCTAAGCAATCAACTTGGTCCTAAACTATAGAGGCCTATAAAATACATGCATTCATTATAGCCTTCAAAAGCTGAGAACCAGAGGCTAAATCCACAATGATACAAATTCTTCAACTATGGCAAGATTTATCAAAAACACAAAATTAAAAGGCATGAAATACTATGATTACTATCAAGGGCATAAGACATATTCTTCTTTTTGTTCATTCTGTCATTCAAATTAACTTGGCAAAGAATAGCCAACCAATTGATTAAAGTATACCTGCTAGTGTCGCTCGTAAGCAAATCAAGGATAGGGATATTAGACCCATAATGACACATAAAAAGATCGCTGATATTATTTACAAAAGTGGTCACACCTGGTTTTTCATTTGTAATGCCAACGTCTTCTGAATCTTTTGATCTAAGGAGAAGGTTGATCCATGCTGTTTTAATCTACAGACAGAAGACGGTCAAATTTATCATTAAAGGATTAATATAAAAAGAAATAGACGAGCAATTTACCTTTTCAAACCAGCATGATTCGATTTTTATAATATCTTCAGTTTCCCACTCAATTTTAAAAGTTTTCCCAGTTTGATTGTTTGTTGGGCCTTCGAGTTTCAGGGAGCTGCTCGAGAATATTAACCGAGAACTGGTGGAATATAATTCCCCGTATTGAATAAAATCAGGGAAGACATCGACCACCTTTTCGTTGTCATCCTGCACATTGACAAGAGCAACTAGGCCAGTTAACCAGAGATATCTAACATTTAAAAAAAAAAAAAAAGATGTCCCTGTGATATAACATTCTACATTTCCGATGCATGAAAGAACAAGATTGAGCACAATATTTCACTACAAAGTAAAAAATAATTCCAATTGAAAACCTACACTTACATACACAACTAAAATTTAGTTGTTCAGGTACTTTGTTTTTAAAATAACCTGAGCTACCAGATTAGATCACATAAGCTGACCAAACCAATTGCAGGAACCAAAAAAAAAAAAAAAAAACATATATAAGAGAAACAGAACAAGGAAGTGCAGAATGAAGTTCCATTGCCAAACAAACACTACACCTGCCTTCAGGTCATTTGATTTAATTATTTTCTATCTACAGTCTACACTTCTTCTAAGTTACATGTTCCAAATTTACGTAAATTTTGAAACTATAAATATCACTCTATTGCATTTTCCATAACATTGGAAAGAAGGAAAAAAATATCTCTTTTATTACAACACACTCGTGCTTGTTGTCTTCCCCGTCTCCTACTTGTACCTCATTTCTTTCTTTCTTTGACTATGTCCCTTCAACTGTCAAAACACTATTGTTTAACATGTCTTGTTAACATTTTCTTTGATTTGATTTACCCCTAAAGAAAAAGAGATATATAAGGCAGAAAAAATTTAAATTTTTTTCATAATGTAACCAAAGATTTTACATTTTGCCTCCACTGATTACAATCATCAGCAGGTAGGTAACACTCTAAGCAATTGACCATATAAACATGACAAATACACTTACAATTTTAAATGCAGCAGAATCATCCTCCACTAGGTGATCTTCAAAGCAATCTGAAATCACAAGGAAAAAAATCTAACAATTTGTAAATAGAAGACCAGTATAAAAAATCATCTTCCACTATTACCGATAATAAGAATTCTGCATATGTTACTTAAAATACCTTCAAATTTTGAAGAATCAAAAGTAGAATTTGAAGACGAACTCATTTCACTATCATCCTCATCGTCCTCATCATCATCATCAGAACACATATCTAATACCTGATTCTGAAACAAAATTCAATTAACAGTCATAAACAATAACACACTAAGTAAACAAAATACGCAATCAGGTTAAAAGAAAATAAACAACAATTAGCATTGAGTAATTACTTCCAAGTCAACATCACTATCTACAAACTCAGCATCACGGTCACTCTCTTTCTCAGCAAAATGTTGCAATGGCGAGTCCATTGAACATGCATTAACATTTTTCCCTCGATCATCATCAATACCGGCATCATCCTCCTCCTCGTCGTCAACATCCACCGGTTCGTTCAAACCAGCATCATCCTCGTCATCGTCAACCTCTAACAGTTTATTGAAACCAGTATCGTCTGCATCATCCTCGTCATCAACAACCTCTAACGGTTTGTTCAAAACTTTCACCGGTGAACATTTAGCATCTTCTTGATCATCGTTATCTTCAAAATCAAACCGAAATTGAGATAAAAAAAAAATTTATAAAAAAAAAAACCTAAATCATGCAATTGAAAATGTAGGAGAGGTTTTTGCATGAACGATACCTAGATCAATGGAAACAATCCTCGATTGAGGTTTTGAACCATCCGCAACTGCATAGAATCGAAATTGAATGAACGAAAAAGCAATCGAAATTGAGGAAAAAGAAAGAGGAATTGAGCGAGAAGAGTGACTTACATGCTTGAAGAAATTCGTATTTTGAAATGGGGGGAGAAGGAGATTTGATAGGGGTTCTGAATTTTCTGAGCATTTTCTCAGAAAGTTTCTCAGTTTTCGAATCTTCGCTGAAATCGAAGACGTCGAATTTGTTGATTGGGGAAGAGGAGGAACAAGATGAACGCTGAGTCATCGAGCGAGTGAGTGAAATTACTGAAATGTTAAGGTGTTTGTTGCGAGTTTTTGAAATTTGATATAAAACCGGCTGCAGTGAAAACCTCGGCAGTTAACTGCTTAACTGCCAAAGCGTGCTGAACATAAACAGAAGTAGAAACACAAATATAATCAGTTTCTAAACTTCTCCCAACTTCTCTCAAACTCTCTCCAATTCTCACCAAAACCATTTTCGTGAATTGCAAGCAAATCAACCACACATTATTACAAGTAAGTTGTATCAATCATTTTAATGATAATTTTAGTTTGTTTAGGTTTAATTTTTAAAAAAATTAGAGTAGTATGCATGTGGTTAGGATTGATTTTAAAATTGACAATTTGATGATTGCATGCGTAGTTTATGAATTGATAAATGAATGTAGTTGTTGTCAGTGTTATTTAAATGATGTTTAATGATAATGTGGTTTTGAATATGTTTGATACTTTGCACAAAGAGTGTTTGATAAAAGCTTCAATGACAATTATATTGATTATTTAGTTAGTTTATGTTATGGAAATGATGGAAATGATGTTAATTATAGTTTGATTAAGTGTATATTGATTATTGATTTTTTAATTAGTTTAGATTATGAGAATTATATTGAATGATGTTTAGGTTATGATGGAAATGATGGACACAAATTATATAGTAATGATGATTATATTGAATGGTTTTAGGTTATGGAAATGATGTTCATTGTACTTTTAATGTGTTTGATTATGTTTATGTTTATGTTTAGTTTAGGTTTAATCTGAATGTTTATGTTTAGTTTACGTTTAATGTGTTTGATTAGGTTATGAAAATGATGTTAATTTTTTAATTTTTTTTGTAGACATGTCTGATCAGGGGCAGCCCACTGATCCATCTAAGATGATTGGTGGTAGGCGTGCTATGACACAAAGCCACCGGAAGGAGAGGCAAAGCGGACACATCCCAAAGAGGGGAAGAGGTCGGAGGGGGGATGGTTCAGGGACTTCTCAGGCTACACAGCCTGAAGAGTCACAGGTTGTTGACCCGTCCCAGGTGGAGTACCTGAATTATCAGGATCAGATACACCACGATGTGATTGATGGTGGGTATGACCAGGATCATATACCAGAGCAGCAGCAGACTGGACGAGGATGACATTGCAGCAGCGGCTGCCCCAACGGTGTTACCTTCGGAGCCTCCCTTTCCTGGTGGACCAGAAAATATATCTCTGTTGCACTCTTATGCCAATCATGTGACATTGCCGCTTTGGTATAATTCAGATAACGTAAGTGTTATTTTTTTTACTTTTTTTCCTTAATGTTTAATAATTTTCTTTATATGTGTGTTTGTTTAATTATTATATCAACTTTTTTTATATGTGTTTTTGTTTAAGTATTTTCTTTATGTTTAATTATTTTCTTTATATTTTCTTTATTTCAACTTTTATTATTTTCTTTATGTTTAGTTATGATTTAAATTGTTTTTGTTATGTGTTTTTTTAAGTTTTAGATGTGTTATGTCTTAGGTTAAAAATACGTGCGGCAATTTAAATTTGTGATTTTTATTTTTGCATGTGTTAAGTTTTATTTTGTCTAGTAAGATGTTTACATTGTTTAAACTATGTTTATTTTTCTATTATTTCAGGTTCGTAAGGTGCGTGTTGTAAAAGCGATTAATCATGGGAATAAGATTTTGAGTCTCGGACGTCCAAACGAGAATCAGAGATGGTTTTGGGATCCGCTTAGGAAGAGCAGGTTACATGATTTGATTTATCTGGACTACGCCACTGTGCCTCATGCTTTGCTGATGACATTATGCGAGAGGTGGCATTCCGAGACCAACACTTTTCACATGCCCTTGAGGGAGATGACTGTGACTTTTGATGATGTCGCATGTCTTACGCATCTTCAAATTGAAGGGCGGATGTTGAGCCATGAGAAGAAGATGTTGAGACATGAGGCCTGTGGACTATTGGTGAGGCACTTGGGTTTGTCGCAGACGGAGGCAGAGAAAATTTATGGTACAGAGTATGGTGGGTACATTAGTTATCCAAAGCTGAAGGAATTATATACGAGGTACCTTGGTAGGGCTAATATATTGGCGGATACAGAGGATCTAGAGGAGCTGGAGGAGTTGGAGAGGGTTAAGAAATATTGTGTGAGGTCTTATCTGTCATATCTTGTAGGATGCTTGTTGTTTGGTGATAGAAGCAACAAACGCATCGAGTTGGTCTATCTGACGACCATGGAGGAGGGCTACGTGGGGATGTGTAATTATTCCTGGGGAGGGATGACACTGGCATACCTATACGCCGAGTTAGTTGAGGCCTGTTTTCCTGGAGACATAGCTCTTTGAGGAAGCGTGACACTACTCACTATAAGAAACTTATTAATGTGAAACTTTACTTTTATTTTTTTGTTATATTTTTCGGGCGTAAAAATTTATAAATGTGATATGTTTGGTTTGTGCAGGCATGGTTTTTGGCGCATTTTCCTGGCTTTTTCAGTGTTGATCCCAACATCGGCTATATTAGAAATTGTCTGGTTGCAGCGAGGTGGAAGCTACAGAAGGGTCATGGAGAGGGGTTGACGTATCGCTCATTGCCTGATCGTATTCAATTTGATGACGTATGCTGGAGGCCGTACGAAGAGCACAGGGAGATGTAGGGTTTTGAGGAGGTTTTCTGGTATTCAGGCTGGATTATGTACGGTGTTCGTATGGTGTACCGTCACTTGCCTGAGAGGGTGTTGAGGCAGTACGGATATGTCCAGAGCGTCCCTAGACATCCGACGGATGTTGTAGAGCTGACACCGCCTCAAATTGTGCAGTCATTCGTAGACTTTCGCACTCGCACTCTTAAGGAGCCCGATTGGGGTCAGCCGGCTGGAGAGGAGACATGACGGATGGCTATGTGTTATGGTACAGTACAATGTCTCACCCTCAGATTTTGCCACCTCTTCCAGGAGACCTTCCCAGGCCAGCAAATGAAGAGCAGATCATTGCACAGTAGTGGGAGCGGTACAAGGCGAGAGGCTCGCCTGATACCTATGACATGGTTAGTGTCGTTGTTGCCTACGCTGATGAGCAGATGGGCCAGGAGGAGGTCATGAGCCCTCGGTAGTGGTTTCAGGCCATGAGCCATGTTAGGGAGCAGATCGCGCCGATATTGGCCAGGAGGCGAGGCCAGAGGCCGAGGAGGCGGCAACAACATCAGCAAGACCAGGATCAGCAGTATGATTCCTTGTAGTTGTTGTTTAGGGATTGTTGGTTTTAGGCTTTGTTAGTTTCATTTTCAAACTTTGGTGACTTTTGTTCGTATTTGGTTGACATTGTATATTTTAAATGATGTTGGTACATTTTGATTTCAGCTTGGTAATTTGTTATCGTGGTGCATTTTTACTTGAATCAAATGTTGATAATTTATAATTGTTGTTGATGTGAAAATATTGGAATAGGTTTGTGTTATGTGTTTTAAAACACATTACAGGTCCAGAAGCAAGTGATAAGCAAGTGATGCTTCTGCCATTTCTGGTTTCAGGACGCCTCGGTAGTTAGGTGCCGAGGTTTTTCTCGGGTGTTAACTGCCGAGGTTTTCCTCGATAGTTAACTACAGCCGGTTTTATATTTCCTCGGCAGTTAACTGCCGAGGGGTATTATCGTATTTTACATGTGTTTCTCAGCCACACAAAATGTGCCAACAACAAATTTTTGAGTTTTTGTGGTGAAAGTAAAAAAAAGTAAAAGGAAAGATTGTTTTTTAAATGAGAGTGGATAAAAAGTGAGATGCTTTTTTAATTGTTTGGTTGAGGAGATAATGGAAGGAAAGAAAGTCTTAGCAAATGACTTAACTACCCTTGTGTAAACTATAATTTATTTAAAGGTGAATATAAAAATATGTTTACAATGCAATATTAAATATATGTATTTATTTTTTGAACCTAAATATATATATATTTATTTATTTATTTTATTTTTTGAGAGAGAATGTATATATTTATATTTATTTATTGTACAATATAATAAAAATATAATATCATATTAAAAGTAAAAAATAAAAAATAAAAAATGATGTTAATGTACAAATCGCAACACCCAAAGCATGGGTGCTTTAGTCATTTCAGTGCAACTAGTAGAGGTGGGAATAGGTAAGCCCGCTCTTATGGGTCTATAGCCCGACCTACTGAAAGCTCGATCCAGCCTAACTCGTTTAATAAATAGGTCAAGCATGAGCTTTTTAAAAAGCCTATTAATTTAAATGGGTTAGGCTTAGGCTTATAAAAATAAACCTACAGAGCTGGTCAAAGTGTCACTTGGGTTAGTGATCCCATGCATGGGAAAGCCATCAAAGCTTCTGGACTAAAAATTCGTTCTTTTGATTCAATAAGGGTAATTCTCATTTGTACTTGGTTGTTCTTCTTCCTCTGTGTTTGTGTGTTTTATGTTTAATACAAAAATGGAATAAAATATGGTCTATGCTAGGACGTTGTTTTTATATTCCAGAGAAGAGTTGTAGTTCATCACTTAATCTTGCTGCTACTTTTTCTAGAGCATGCACTTTAGCTCTTAAATCTATCATGATATAAGGAAGCAATGCAGTTTTTGCATAGATGGGTGTTTTGGCGATCTTTGTGTTTTCTCATAGTCTTACTTAATATGTATTCCGCATAACACTTATTCCTGCAATATCTCTGCTGCTTTCAAATATGAACTACGAAAAAGATTTTCCTAACCCTAAAATTCCTTCAAACTAACGTTAAGTGTCCACTTACATGGAAAATGGTAGAAACCATATCTTTGTTAGAATTTACTAGGGAAGAATCCCCTTATTTCAGCATGAATTTCAGACTTCGCAAGTCTGCACCTCTCCAATGCCCAAAGGCCAATACACTCAAATGATTAGATACACACTAACTCTCAGTCTCTCCTCTTATTCATAGACAAAATGCATTGTTTCTCCTAGTTAACTAACTGTAAAGGGGCTACCAAAAAGTCAACAAATTCCCCTTATTTCAGCTGCCAAACGATTGACTTTGTTAATCGGCTGTGCTTCTGATTTGTCCAAATTGTACAGGAACTTGACTTATTATAATTACTATGGCTGTTGTCTATCCTTTAGAATGTATGTGCTTCCTTATTGTCATATCCAAGATCTGTCTCGTTTGAGGTTGGTTTTTAGTTCCACTCATAATATATAATTGAATGTTGATGATAGGCTGAACTGAGGGCATTCTTTGATGTCCACGAGCAAGAAGGAAGCTTCCTTGGAGGGGTTCATTTGGAAATGACTGGTCAGAACGTTACAGGATGTGTTGGAGGCTCACGAACTATTACTTTTGATGACATAAGTTCAAGCTACCACACTCATTGTGATCCAAGACTAAACGCTTCTCAATCACTTGAGCTTGCGTTCGCTATCGCAGATAGACTTTCACAAGAGAAGGCTAAACTCCACTCAATCTCTGTCTTCCTCATTCAGAATTTAGAGAAAAAGCAGTCTTACTTTTCTCTTGGATCACAAATATTAATGTAATATATAATTGAAGTATGCAATGGACCCAGACCAAATCTGGTAGGACATTGTGCTATCTGAGTGTAACTCTGCATGTGTAAGTTTGGTTGTTCTTGCAAGTTTTGTACCTAACTTGAGAGATACTGTGTCTGTTTGTGTTTGAGTAATCGCTGATGAATAACATTTCTTAGATATATTGATATTAAAATGCATGCCTCAAAGTGAAATTTATATTACATGGAAGATGATTATTTTCAATTTGATATATTGTTATAAAGGTGATCTAATCCATCTCAAATTTCAGTTAGAATTCGAGAAAGGTGATCTAATCCATCTCAAATTTCAGTTAGAATTCGAGTCTAGTTTATTTATAAAATAAGTACACATAATTTGTTATCTACTTACTTTCACGTTGTAACATCATTTTATAGGTCTGATCCTTCATCGCTCTTGTCAAACATCAAAATGTAGAGTTATATTCATAATACGCTTTAAAAAAATACAATACATCGACATAAAATCTAAATTAAATTACTTCATTTAAAACTGAAATTGAAGCTTGCACAACCTATTCAAAATTAACCTAGGTACATGAGTAATTCCAGTCATCATTTGAAATTTGCATGCCAACATTATACTTTTTTGGTACTGTTTCTGCACAGGCAAGGCGCAATTTGGACAATTTATAGAGAAATTTTCAAATGAAATAAAATTTTGCAGTTCAATTTTTGAATAGGAAAAGTTTTAGAGACACGCTCAATAATACATTAAAAATAAAATCAAGTAGCCATATTGTTAGTCTTATATATCAATATCTATAAATTTTAGGCTGGCTTTTTCATTATTCCACTGATACCCTTAAAAGAATTCCTATAATATTGTTATAATATATTGTTGGTGTCATTGAAAACCATTGAACAAATTTTCTTATAATATTGTTATACTCATAAAACCAATATGATCATTAATTAATGAAACTTTTTGAATATTTTTACAAATATATTCTCATAAAAAACTGTGAAACATTTAGAAACACCCACTAATATTAAAAAGAGAAATATTAAATGAGAGATAAAAAAGTCTTTTAAAACAATAGGCTAAATACCTCTAGCAGTCCTTTAAGTTACATGTTCATAACATATTAGTCTTTCAAGTATTTTTTATTATCAATTGGTCCTTTAAGTTATTTTTTGTTACAAATTGGTCATTTAAGTTATAGAATGTTTACACAGTCATCCATCTTTTCAGCAAACTTCGATAAAAAGTTCTTATGAGCCATTTAACATTAAGATGGCAGGTCCAAAAGTGCCAATAACATCAAACATGATTTCTTATGCACATTATCTTGTTTTTCGAATTCAAGTCTAATTTTACAAATAAATCTTTGATCAACCATGTTATAAATCAAGTAATCGGTCAATTTTATTTTGAATCAAGACCGAATAACACACCTATGAGCCCTAGTTTGGAGAGCGGTGAATTTGGACAAATCAATTTAACATTAAACATCCACACAAACACTTTTTGACTGAGTTTGATGAAATTAGGATAATTGTGCAGATATTTTATGACTTATAGGACCAATTTGTAACAATAAAAATTTAAATGACTAACTTGTTATAATCATCTAACTTAAAGGACCACAAATGATATTTGACTTAAACAATAACTACACTTTAAAAGTTGTGACATTTTCTTATAAATATGACCAAAAAAAAATTTGAAAATATTCTTATAATAAGGGCCGGAGGGAGTAATATATTGTTGGTGTCATTGAAAAAGATAAAAATTATTATTATATTTACTATGTGTGCCTCAAAAGAGAAAAATGATATGGTTATTTTTTATTTTATTTTTCCTATTCATTCATGTGTGTGCCTCAGAAGTGAGATATTCAACTTGGTATTTTTGATGTAATCAAGAAACTCCGTTGAAGCAAGTTTGTCAATTAAGGTCTGAACAGTTGCAGAGAGAAAAGCTCCTCCTAACATAGTTGCAACCATCTTCTATTGCTACTGTTAAAGCAAATAAGCAAAGAAGGACTTTCAATGGAAATTAAAAAATTTGAGAGATTGGTAGTAATTGGCATGAAGGTGCAAAGACTCAAAGAAGATTCGTGTCTGACTGATTAGTACTAGTATTCTTAGTATTAGTACTTGTTTGTTGGGTAAAACACAAAATTAGAAAGCTGGCAAGCAAAGCTCTTGCAAGGTTAATTATGTAGAGTATAGTTCAAAATATTAATTTGGGTTTGGTTCAATTTGTATGCAACAAAACGGTTAACCGAACCATAACTTCAGTTTGGTTCCGTTCGTCTAAAACCACAAGTGGTTTGACTCAATATTTGCGAACCATTATGATGATTCAATTGCCCACCCCTAATTGTATGTATTTGACAATATTTTTTAAGAATGGTTGGACGTGTCACTCAACTTTTATGTTCTTGGATATTGTTTTATTAGTCTAAAATATTATTTATCCATTACTTTATTATTAATAATTTTGCTCATTATCGCAACAACCGTTGAATAATCCGAATTTTCTATTAGGAAGATTGTAAAAACCTAATTGCGTAATTGAATCGGGATGATGGAACCGTATGGTGTATTACTTTTTATTCAAGTTAACTAGTTGGCATCCTTTGATCAAAAGTCCTAGATATGCCATTCATCCACACAGAATAGCATAAACTAGTAACATGGAACCACTTAGAGTTAGCAATTGATGGTAAAAATAACAGGCAGAATAGCATAAACTTCATGAAGAATAATACCATGATTCAGAAAAATTGCTATTATTATAAGTTGCAGAAGGATAATAATTTCTAAACTGCAACACCAGGTTGGCTTAATAACACCATAAAGTGAATTCATTACCTCAAGTTCATCTAATTCCCAATCAAATTCAAGGACGACCTGCAATAAGCAATGCATGAGTTACAAATAGAAAACCAAATATAAAACTAACCCCTCCATCTTGCTGACAAACTGTAAGAAAAAATATCCCAAAGACTGTCATGTGTCAATCCTATAGGATAAATTTTAAATCATATTTACTGGCTCTGGCTCAACTGATATTTCAAAATAACACCTTAACAACTAAAACATCAAGGATATGATTCCAAAGAAACAAGGTCAAGAAAATAGCATATGCAATTAGAACATGTCTAGTCTCTCCCAACCTAACCCATGTAACTCCTACTCCCTCACCGTATACACCCTCTGCTAAATCACACGCCCACTATCTTCCCTACTGCCAACTCAGCAATTAATTAAATAATGGAAACCTTTCACTTTCTCTCTCTTGCCTATGATTCCCAGCATGCACATTGTTTTCCTTTACAACGCCTTAGTGTCCTCTCAGTTTCTAAGACTCTCACACAACGACGTTTCTACTCTAAAATATAACAGCCACAGATGATGCTACTGAGTACTGATACGTATATTAGACAATTACATAAAATACCTGCCAATTTGATTGGAGAGGCTGAGAACTCCTTCTGCTTATTGAAAAGTCACCCAAGATGTTATCTTCTTGGTCAAGGATGTTTAACAATGAACCAGATGGGATGGAAGTAAAACGTGCAAGAGAAGGTTCAACACTAGATAACCTTTTTGTATATAGATTATGCTCTTTTGCTCCTGGAAGTCTCATTTGATTGTACTATGATGGGTAAAATATCTGTTAAAAAATAAAATAAATTAGACACAGCCAATATCATAAACAAAAACTGCAAAAGACAAAACTACTACCTTCGTAGCCAAAAGTTGTTCTTTCATTTGCTTCAACTTATCCTGACATCAATCAACATCCTTGCTTAATTTAATGCACATAACACAAATAGATACACATTAAATATATGTCCTACAGTTATGTCGCGTCATTTTTGGGAGGTCAAGGCTATTTGACTAGCGTTTGACTCGCTAATTTGTTTCACGACTGAACATTTAATTTTTAAGAGAAAAGGGGAAAAAAGTTCAAAACACCCATTTGAAAAAGATTTAGGGTTCGGGGGTTAGTTACGTAAAGGAAAGGTGTTAGCACCCTTTACGTCCGTAGTACTCTACGGGAACCTCTTGGTTTTATTTAATTAATTGTGCTATAAACTTGCTTGTTCAGAAAAAAAACATGGAATTTAAAATGATAAAAATGAAAAAAGTTTGAAGTGATAAAAAGAAAAAAAAGACCTATTTATCTATGTGTTTTATTGATTTGGAAAGACGGGTGTCCTTTGCCTACGTACCCGTG
>Ga0315914_1004308_pt1 | contig 21295 bp, 6 predicted proteins | sample MpolenodulesMG_FD_203920 | JGI IMG/M metagenome (GOLD analysis project Ga0315914, IMG submission 203920) | Medicago polymorpha root nodule microbial communities from Los Angeles, California, United States - elongated nodules | ecosystem: Host-associated > Plants > Roots > Nodule | place: USA...
CTCTTTTGCTTAGACCATTAGACCAACCAAATAGAGGTGTAACGATTTATGCTAACTCTTTTAAGCAAAGTGAGATTGCACGTTAAAAGCATGTCAACCCTCATAAGTTCATCCCTGATTAAAGAAAACTACTAATCTATTTGGTATGATTAAAGATTCGGTAGCTTTCAAGCAATCCTTGTAAACAAGAAAAACTATATGCTCTAATAAAATTAATTAATTAATAAAATGCATTTGGAAGCATATGGCTTGGGTTCAAGAGAGAAAGGGAGAGTGAAGGGTTCTCATGTAGTGGTGCTAAATTTAATTGATTAATTAATAAAATTAATGTTACTAATAACATATCATTTTAGATCAATCCTTTCAACAAAAAAAATCATTTTAGATCAAAATCACTGACTTGATCATCTCCACTAACTATAAGACATATGGTCCACTAGTAGGTAACACACAAAGACACACAATCTACACCACTAAGAGTGAAGAAATGTACTAGTACTCTTAATAAACAAAATCAAATCATTTTCAGTCGATAGTTCCCACAAGGTTCCAATTTTTATACATATCTATTCCCTAGTTTTCTTTTTGATATGCAATTTATCCCCAACTATATATATTAGTCCGTATATATCTTCAAAGTCAAATTTTATCTATACACCATGGCATTTTAATATATTATCACTACATACCATACTATAATCGCAACAAATATTTCATTAATGATGGACTTAGATATAAGGAGTCCATTTTCTAAGTCTAACGGTTTGGTCTAATAGTGAAACAATAAATATTAAATCAGAAAATCACGGGTTTGAGTCTCACTAATGATTTTAAATGGAAGTAACGTATGCATCTTTGTAAATGTAAACACTTTTATAAATGTATATATGTTTGTAAAAAAAAATGAGTTTGAAAATCTTTCATGTTTTAAATCGAGATTATATCATCTCGTCCTAAATTTTTATTAGAAGGAAGAAAAAAAAACTAATCTATTTTCTAGGTTATGTTTAGTTGACCCACTTCTTATTCTTATGGTACCCAACTATATATAGTGAAATACTTGTCAAAGATCAAAGTTCAAAGCCGATTGGTTCCTCCATATATGAACGTATAAACACATTAATTAATAGATTATTCAGTCACGTAAGTGGGAAATTAATTACATGACGTTAGTAGAAGTCTTGAATGAAATTGTATACAAAGTTAAGTCTTGTATGAAAATTAAAATAGGCAAAATTAAACATACATAAATAACAAAGTCGCTTTGGCCGAGTGGTTAAGGCGTGTGCCTGCTAAGTACATGGGGGTTCCCCCGCGAGAGTTTGAATCTCTCAGGTGACGTTTTGAAACTTTTATCTTTTTTTATTTATTTACATAAGCTCAAATCAAACGGGCCCTTAATACCAGATGATTAAAAACTTAAATATGCTTGTAGTCCTCTATTCTAATGAATCATCAATTTTGATCTCATTTTTATTTCTAATTCTCAATCGGTAAATTTGGTGTAACCATTCTGTTTTTGAGTTATTTTCTTTTAAAGAACACTTTTCTTATTAGCATGGATGAAGCCAGAAATTTTAATTAGTGAGGACTATGTTTAAAAGTATAATTTAGTAAAAGATAAATAATTTTTTCTTAAATGCACAACATGTACAGGAGATATAAGAAATTATATGATATATCAAAAGTTAATATTGTCAAACAAATATAAAAAAGAATTAACCTAAATATGCCTATTATAAGAAGTCAAAATTTATCATTTGAATGAAATTGCTTCGATCTCTAGTTATCAATGATTCATTACATCCTCTAAAAACACAAAGCTTGAAATGTTAACCATCTAACCTCACATGTTTTAAGTCACAACCGATTATTCAATATTTTTTTCCCAATTCTTGGATAGAACCTTTTTAATGTGACAAGAGTGGGTCTTGAAATCTTCATAACATATAAGAGCAACATTGTGTGAGGAATAAAGACTTATTTTCCTTATGAGAAAAAAATGCAAAATCTTCTCCATTATTTATTTGTCTCCAATTTCAAAATGCATTTGAATTAAAATGATTTGATTTTTAGTAAATAACCATACATACTAGTGTGAAAAATTTGCAAACAAAATTGGGGGAGACCATTGCCTCTACCGGTCCATCTATATACTAGTGTAAAAAAATTTAAAACAAATTTATATCATATAGAACCAACTTATGGTAAGTACTATAACCACGTAAGCTTGAAATAAAAACTCCATATTAGTGTAAAAAAATTAAACAAATTTAGGGGACCATGGCCTCTCATGGTCCTCCTCCTAACTTCCTCCTTGTTAAGTGAAGGATCCTCCAAAGATGTCACTAAACCCTCAAATAAACATATTTTTTAGAGAGGGTCTTATATGATCATAATATTCTAGCTCATCACGGCATGCAAAAAATGTAGAAGATTACATGATTAAATTATGTGTATTTTAAAAGAATTAAATGATATGTATTATTTTGTGTGTGCTCACGCTAAGTAATTATTATTTAGGTTCGCGACCACCCATGTATTTTTTTTCTTAAAATACTATTGAAAAATATTTGGTTGATCACTGACTCAATTCATAAGGAAATGAAGTCACGTTGGGACAGGGTCTGCCATGTTTCTCTTATTGCAAACTAAGTAAAATTAACATTCATTCAACAGCTATATCCAAACCAAGTAAAATTGATTGGAAATAGGAAGAAAAAGGACTTCGATTCTTAGCGTAGCAAGTTGAATGTGGTAAGTTGTGTAGTGCGAGGCACGTAATGTGAGGAATGAGGATTAGATGCTGGCTGCCATAAACTTCTACTCATAATGATAAATATAAATTGTTCTAATGATCGATATATGGAAGGATAAGTTGTACTAATCAAAAATTAAAATAAAATAGAAGGACTTTGTTGTGGATCAAAAAGCATAGCATTCTCCTTTATCTCATTTTGAGAAGAGAAATGTGAATTTGCAGCTTTTTACAACGAAAGCCATGCTACAATATTAACTTTAAATTAATATTCAACGTCTGAAAGACGTAACTTGAATAAATATTCTTGTATGGTTACATTTTTTCTCCAATGTACTTTTAACATCTAAGGCTGATGAGGACCGAGAATGATCGTCGATGTATAAGACATGACAATGAGTGACTCCTGATAGTCTCAAGGAAAACTAAATTACATTGGAATGAAAGAGACTGTGCAGGTATAAGACTACGAAAATTGTTGTTGACACATATGAGAAGGATGAAAAACACTAGTAAAAGACGTAAATGCCCCGACGACAGTTAACTACCGAGGAATTAAAAACACGGCTGCAGTTAACTGCCGAGGAAAACTGAAATTACCATTATTAATATTTATTGATTTTGATTGTTTCAATAATTATTTTGGTACATTTTAAACAATTACAATATTATACTTATGCATATATACCTTAGCAATAACATTTAAATCTTGACAAAAAATATAAAGATCATTTAAATCCGTTAAAAAAACATTTCAATTTTATACTTATGCATATATACCTTAAAAACCTTACGAGTGAAGACAAAACACGTTTTAACTTGTAAAGTCAATCGACAATACCTAAAGTCGTCATGGCATGTAAGCTACCTTTATTCTTCTAAAAACTATACTAATACTATGCATAATTTGCTTTAAGAAAATAAAAAAAAAAATTAAGATGAATCAAAGGCATATTATTAATTAAGGGAAACCGTAATAATTGGGACACCGACTACTAAATAATTGAACTTAATACTCCAATTCCACTTGAAGTCTTTAACATTTCGTACGTCACTGAGTGAGTGAAGCTCGTGAACCACTCATGAGAACAAACAAGTTGATTGTAGATAAAGCACTTTCACCTTCAAGTGTATCTGTTTTCTTGTAAATGAATGAATAAATTGTTAAATAAATTTGATTTTTTTCTTTTGCATTTTAATTTTCATCGGTCAGCAGAAAACGAATTGCCACTGAAAACAAAAGCTTTCATATTATTATCCACAACCATATCAGTTAATCATATGCCAATCTCATTCAATCCAAGATAGTGATAGGCTTAAAAAGATTCACTTTATTTTTTTCTAGTTGGGGAAATTCCCACTTCACTTGCATTCTTTTCTTTCCGTCAAAAAATTAAGGCATTCCCATCCTATTTACGCAACACCGTGTCACCGTATTAAAGTAATTAAAACATAAATGGTATATATACCGTATATTGTATATATACGGTGTTGGACAATAAAAAGTTGTCAAAATAACATTATTGTCTTTTTAAAATTTTCTTAAAGGATAAGGAGAATAATGTTGTATGTTGCTTGTTGTATACTCCATCCGTCTCATAATAACTGATCTATTTGCAAAAAAATATTGTTTCAAAAAAATGACATATTTCACTTTTCAATACAATATTAATTACTTTTTTTTTCTTCCAATTATAACTCTAATAAATACTACTTTCACCACTCACAATTCAATATATTCTACTAATACTCATCAAAGACACTCAAAACCATTTTTTTCTCTCTTTCACTTATACATTTTTTTTCTTCTTAATATGTGTGAAATGAGCAAAAGGCTCGGTTATAATGGGACAGAGGGAGTAATAAATTCAAAGTATAGAGAAAAGAAAAATTCTTTTTTAGTTAAAGAGTCTTATGTCATTTCATTTAGGTTTAAATGTGTCATTGGTCCCTGCACTTTCATCAGATTTTGGCATTGGTCCCTGCACTTTTTTTTGTTTGGCATTGATCCCTGCACTTTGTAAAATTTTTGGTATTGGTCCCTCTGTTAACTTTCTCAAAAAAACACAAAACTAACGGAGTGCCACGTGGCCCAATCATTTCACGCCACATGGCACCAATACCAATATTTTTTACAAAGTGTAGGGACCAATACCAATATTTTTACAAAGTGCAGGGACCAATACCAATAGTTTTGTGTTTTTTTTTTAATTGAAAGTTAATAGAGGAACCAATACCAATATTTTTACAAAGTGCAAGGACCAATTCCAAATAAAAAAAAGTGTACGGACCAATGTCAAAATCTGATGAAAGTGCAGGGACTACAGATATATTTAAGCTTTTCATTTATTATAATGTGTACTAGCTAGCTAAAGGATGAACTATATGTTTGATTTCACCTCTCTTGTAGTTTTAGAGCATTGGCTCATTGTTTCTTCAGACACTCCCCAAACTCTCGAATGTTATCTTTTGCTAAAACAAAAGTTGTCCCGTTGGCTTGTCTGGTAACAAACTCAACATGAGAGTTATTAAAATAAAAGAAAAATTGTATTTCTATTGTGAATCTGGTCAACAACAATCTTATAATCAAGCTCAAAACCAACCAAAGATCATGTACCCATGACAAAATGATCATTATAATCGATTATGTTGGAATGAAAAAGAGGAGTCAACATTGCATGTTCCGTTGCTTCCAAACACTTCAGATTATGGAAGCACAATTGGTTGTTTGATTGGCATCAAATTTCAGCACAATATTCAAATGTCTGCAATAACAGTAGTACAACTAATAGCAGCTTTTTGCACAATGTGCCATTAACCAATTTGCTGCCAACATTACACTATTGGAACATTGTAAAAGAAATGCATATTTCAGTATACGTGCTTCCTCAACATCATGTTTATTCTTTGACCGTAGATTGGGGACTATGCAGCATTCATTAATGAAAGTTGTTCAATAGGCCCCCTCAATTACACTCCCGAATTGGGTTGTAATTTCCGATTGGCTTTTTTCAGTCAAGTGAGCAATTTTGAGGGGCCTATCGAGCAACCATCTTCATTAATTCTGAATCTTAGCCAATCTCAATTCTGAGCCGCCTTTGTAAGTCAGTTGGGCTTTGACCACCTTTAAATTTATCTATATTATTATGAAAAAATGAGTTATTTTACACCCTATCTTTACTACTAAAAAAACCACATTTCCCAAAGTGAACTTTTACACGGCACAAAATTAGTAGTATTTTCAAATGGATGCTTCTGAACTCATGTTGGGGGTCGATAAAGTTTTTCCCAAAAGAAAAAACTTTAGACACAAGGTACCCAGCTTTTGCACTTGAACCATTATAGCTAACTAGGCACACAAGTAATACAGAATATCAAGTAGGTTTTTTCGCAAGCAGGCAAGAAGGACTGCATCAGAAATCAAATTTTATTAGGGAGGAGACACCTGACTGCATGATGAATCTCTCTGGTACCTGATGTGTTTTCATGATCGGTTTACACACTCATCTAGGACATTAAGCTTCATAGTTTACATTGCTAACTGAAGCAAGCAAATAATAGTAGCCCATCAAGCTTCATAAAACAAGGGTAACTGAAGTAATCAAAAATCACATAAAATAACATGGCTGGTACAAACGTGTTCGTAGCATTTATACTGGAGTCAAGCCAACAACACCTGCAAACAATCAGGCACAATAGACACGTTATCATAGTAGAGGACAAACATAAAGTGTGTGATGCATAAATGTTATAAAAATTATAAAGAATGCAGATATATAAATCAGCAATAACTTTTGAGAATTGGACTATTGAATAAGCTAAACAATTTGACCTGGACGCAGAGTACACATCCTACACAGGGCAGGTTTAACCCCTTATCTAAATTAACATCCTCATATAATTTATTAATAGAGACTGTTACATCAACTTGTCATCACTAGTTTAACAATTATTCTTGACATATTATTAAGTTTATATGAAATAATAGATAAATTTCAAGACTCTGATAAACTATTGTATAAACATAACTTCAAATATTAATGAGTATGACATAAGCGATGCAGGCATGGTGCAAGGCAGGTTTGGATATTGTTTTTTAAAAGCAGATTATGATCATACAGTAAGGGTGCAGGTCAGGGTTGACTTCAGCAAAAACATACCCTTACATTCTATCCATTGTATTGCCAATGCTACTTTAAAATGGGATGGTAAATGCCCTAAAGACGACACGCAATAAGTGCATCAATAGCCTTTTAACACCAAATATTATGTTGAGACAAATTGCAAGTTTGACATGTAGTATATACTTCTATAAGTATAAATGTAATCGCCATACTCGGAAAAACTGTAATTTAAATGTAAACTCATATCTTTATAAGATTTTTCTTTGACTGTGTACAAGTTTGAATGTATTCAAGCTAGTGTTTTCCCTTCTAATTTAAAGATATTAAGACTGTTCAACACGAAATTTGTCAAATTCATTTCCAGATATCAATTCATTTCCAAGCAGGCAAGAAAATGGGAAATTGCAGATACTTCCTTGTTTTAATTGGATGGATAATCATACATTAATATCATGTCATTGCCACAAGTCTAAAAGCATATATACAAAAAGATATTCTAGACCTCCAGTCACAATTTCTCTAGTATCATTTATGACAACCTAACATTTAGCAACATATCATCTGCTATAGATCGAAACCAAGCTTATTCACAAACTTAAAAGCACGACTCTGTGAGTATTGTATGGAGCTTTCTTTTAAATCATATCAAAACTGTGTGTTACTAATTGGAAACCACCAATATGTGGGAAAGTGAAAATGAAAGTAAATTACAAAGTTCTAGAAAATTGTTCATCTTCAAAAAATGCAGCTAAGTGAACATCACATAACATATAAGCATATAAGTGGAAGAATTAATGATCATGAAAAGGATAGAACTGTTTTAATCCATATTTTTCTACATACCACAAGCTAATCTTCCACCGGCATTTCCAGTGCTCAAACTAAGTTCATGTCCACCTGCATAAGTACGAGCAGATGCAGATGAGACCAAAGCAAAAATACTTCAGCTATTATTAAGACATCTTACTTCATATACAAGACTATAATCACAACATGAGATATACAATGTTAGAATGAACATGAACAACCAATTTCATATTCATGTCATTCCTCCCATGATATGTAGCCATTATTCATTGTTTATTTGGGTAATACAGGTGATGAAGCCTGTAACAGTATTTTAATCTACAGCATAAAATCATATGAAAATTTAAATAAATATTTAAAATGGAAGAACTAACCCTTTCCAAGGTCATCTTCAAGCTCATGAACCACCAAGGCTCTCCCAATGACTGAATTGGGGCCAGTGAGTGGTATCTGCATGATTTCGTCAAACAACACAGTTAGCTAGTTTCAAAAATGAACCATATAATTTCTTAAAAAACTAAATCAGAATTCAGACCCGCTGGCAGAAGAACCATGGTTTGAAATAACTATCAAAAGAAAAACTATCATATTAAAATATAAATAACAAAGCGCACCTGATTGTCAACGATTGTTGCCTCTGCAACACCTGTGTTTCACAAAAAAAATATATTAAATAACAAAACTATACATAAGCCCATAAAGTTTTCAACACAGTGGAAAGTAAACAAGCATTACCGTTGGCATCAGCAATTATGTTTCCCAGGTCACCCGCATGACGGATTTCATCTTCAGGAGCACCATGTGTCAACTGGTTAGGATTGAAATGTGGTCCTACACAAGAGATTCAAGAAGCAAACAGTCCTAACTTCTTCAGTCAAATTAAACCATAGCAAAAATATAAAGGTACAAAAAATGGAAACTAAGGTCAGGTTACATTACCTGTCGAGATACACCCATTGGTGGTATCACCATACTCGTGCTGCAAGATAAAACAACACATTGTTTAGAGGCAAATAAATACATTAATAAGTAACAAAATAAACAATTTTGAAGAAAGGGGCATGAAGTAACACTCACTAGGTGAAAACCATGAAGCCCTGGAGTAAGGCCAGTGATACGAACATTAACTGTTGTTGGACCTACTCATCACAAAAACACAAATAGCTACAAGTCAATTCAACACACAAAGAACTAAACATTACATTACCGTATACTTAAGATAACTACAACTAATTAAGAGCATGTTTGGATTGGTTTATTTGAGCTTATCTACCGGCAAAATCACTCGTGAGGCTGTTTGGGAAAGCTCACAGAAATAACTTGTAACATGTCTGTAAGTTGTTTTCGGCTTATTTTCATAAGCTCTGTGGAATAGCTTACATGAAAATAGCTTGACTTTATTTTATCTTTTGTTATAGAAATAGTCTATACATTAGCACTTATACAAAAAGCGCTCGATCAAGTTGTTTATCCAATAATCTACACTCATGATACTGTTTTGTAAAACTAATGAAAACAGCTTATGATATGTTCATAAGCTCTTTTCAGCTTATTTACATAATCTCTGATAGCATATGAAAACAACCTATAGATTATATAAAAACAGTTTTATTTCATTTTACCTTGCGTTATAGAAATAGCTTAGAGTGTTGCGGGGAATCGAACCTGTAACACCATGTTAAAATGATCTCACCCAAACCATTTTGCTATACTGTTTAGAGTGTCAATAGTCTACTTTGTTAATATATATATATATATATATAGTTGCTTTGATAGTGCCCTTGGTTCATATGAAGAATACAATTTTTCACCCAAAAACTACAAAGATTCATAATGCATTATAATTTACAAACCAAATTTCAATTATTCTAGTTTTGAAGCATTAAATTCATTTCAATTTTCACTAACCAAAAAAACCAAACTATTATTAATAATTGATAACGAAAATGGAAAATTGAACGGGATTCAGAAAATGGGTCACCTTCGCTTTCTTGAGTAAGCGTAACAACACCTTCAACGGTGGAGTTACCCTTAAGAACAGCAACAGCTTTCTTGGCAGCAGCAACAACGGAGAGAGGTTTGAAACTGGAACGCGAAAGGGTTGAGAATTGAGGAGAGAGCTTGACGGAGACGCCGGAGAAAGATGAACGGAGAAGAGAGTGAGAAGTGAGTGGCGAAGGTGACATGAGAGAGTGTGACGCCATTGTTAGGTGCATGAAGATTAGGTGTTTGTGATAATGTGTGTGTTGGTTTTGTTGTGTTGTGTTGCTCACACACTTTTTAGTTTTACTCTTTCTATTTATCTATCTATCTACACACTTCTATGTTGTTTTTTGTTTTCCATATTTTTGGAATGTTCTTAGATTTTTGGATGGATGTTGGTTGGATATATGGAGAAATGGAAATGCATAATATATTAACTAATAAAATGAAAAAAAATAAAATAAATAAATAAATAAAGGTTACCTTAACAAATGCCTTAAGGATATTGTCATTAATATCTACCTGAAAAGTCACACATAAGTAAGAATCTGAGTTTGACCTCATATGACATAGTGTCTGACATTTTGATATTTGCTAGTTGAAGCAAGACTTGTGGACTCTAAATACTTGTTAAGGAGGCAAAAAGTGAATTTCATGTAAAAAAAAAGTATTTTCTAAATGTTTGTTAAGAAGGCAAAAAGTGAATTTCATGTAAAAAAAAAAGTATTTTTATATTTTCAAAGAATTGATAAAAACTACATTCAAATCATGTGTGATTATAATTATTTCTGTAAGACTTGTGGACTCTAGATGCTGACACTAGAAGTCCTTGATGCAGATTAGTGGACAAACTCCGTATTATTTTGGTCGTGCGAATTATTTGTCATCTGTACTTTTTGGGTAGTATTTCGAGATTGTAATTTTCATGCGGGCTTATGTTATGTGTAAAATGCATTATAGTTATACATTTCACATTATAAGTTTTATGTTATTTTAAATCAAAAAAAAAAAAAAAAGTTGTATGTTATTTTGTAAACATTGCGAACTACTTGGGTTGATATTTTTTTAAAGGAGTTCTATATATAATGCCAATGGATTTTGCAAAGGTGATAAAATTATTTTACCTTTAATTATTTTGAAAATCAAGGTGTTACACAAAACATAAAAACATTATATATAGGCTTGGACATCGGTCGGCTTTTAAAGAAAATTGAATCGAATTATACCGAACCATCCTAACGGTTCAAGAAAATTGGACCAAACCGTTTGTAGTTTCAGACGAACTAAACTAGAGTTATGGTCCATTTAAGTGTTTTGTTTTCTACAAACCAAACCAAATTGAACCTAAATTACATTAACTTAATTGTGTTGTTGTGTCGGCAGATCTTGTTATTCTGATTTAGTTAGAAGAATTATCAAAATTCATATCAATTCATAGTTATTATTCACTGACTGTGTTTATGTTTACTCGTGAGATATTACTTTTACTGAATTTAATCGAGTTATAAACATTTTGAACAAGTCTTATTTGTTTTACTAATAAAATCAACGGGTACTACTGAAGAAAGAAAATTTATTTCTGCCGACAAGAACTACATTGCTAAACAACCATCACGACACTGCAAGTCTTCAAATTCCAAACAAAATGATATATTAAGTCCATTTTTTAGGTTGCTTAATACAATTCAAGATAAATGTGACACTAGTTTCTTTAATTTACAGAATGTGTAACAACAAAGTTTGTTTATTCAAAATTCAGGGGAGTCACCATGCTAATGTAACAAATATAATAACTCCAAATAATCTCAATTAATGTAACTTTCAAATAATTGATCACAAAATGTATTCTCCAAGACATATCAATATATCATTTAACCAATATTTCTTCAAAATACTAGGGTATAGAAACTAAAATTTTCTAATAGAAAAACCATTATTTTCATCCTTTCATCAAAGGAAAAAATATATATTTATCAAGAGGCGTAAAAATATCATATATAATTTCTTGGAGAAAATGTTTAGGAACCATAAAGAATCCATAAAAGTACTAATTTGGTTCAATACATGTCATAAATGGTTTGATTCGGTTCAAAATGGTTTAGTTCGGTTGAAAATGGTTCAGTTATGGTTCAAGAACTATTATTAATTTAATGGTTCGGTTTCCAAACCAGTAGAATGATTCGGTTAATTTTGGTTCGGTTCAATTCATAGTTCTTTTTGCCCACCCCAAATTATATAGAATGAGATTTTACTTAACCTAAAAAAAAAAAAAGTGGAAGTTGATTAAACTTTAAAAAAATTTATTTACAAATCAATGACTTAAATTTCAAAAATTAGATTTACAAAAAAACATGGCCTAAATAAATAAAAGTTTTTGAATCCAAACCCAATTTTTTCATTTATATCAATACAAAGACAATACTACATCTCATAGTTGATTAATCATATTTCTTTTCTTGTGCAACTTTCTCCTTTTTGCTCAAGTCATATAATTTCTATATTTGATATGTATTAGCATTGATATAAAAGTTGTGTAAAAAAGTTAGTCCATGATATTTTAATTTATAAATGTGTTGTCAATAATTTTGTGAATCATAAATCATTTGTATGATAAATCTGAAAATTGGGGGCCAAACTCAAAATGTAAATAATTTTCACAATTTCAAACTTGGTTGTTGTTCAAAAAGACATTGTATGCTCGAATAAATATGGAGGAATGCAAAAGATAAAGACACCGAGAAGTTTTCTGTAATTCCTACTATAGTCTAGGAAGTCAATTTTACTCTTTATTTATCCAAAACCTAAGAGAAAGGATTGAAGATTTAGCAAGTCCTCTAGAAAAAGGATTGAAGATTCAGCAAGCCAAAATAACTAGCAACGGTTACAATGCTCGTTCTAATGTTGTATGAAAAAATTATTTTCTTTGAATTTTATTTTTTTTAATTTCATTGGGTTTTGTTTTATGTCCCTCCTATTTTTTTTATTTATTTATTGTATTATATATGGGTATGATGCTAACAATCACTAGAGGCTTGATGTTCCAACCTACTTGAGATCTCCTTCCGCTTTCCCATTTGCTTCAATGCGTTCTTAATTTATCTAGAAAAACTCTTTCATGCATTATTTATACAACTAATTTTTTTCATCATTCATTATTGTTATTTAACTTTTGAGATTTCCCCCTTACGAAAGGCTAAAATATAAATAAAAATAATAAAAAAGTTTAATAATAAAAAAATAATGACATTTGGTGATCATCAAGATTTTTAAGCGGCATCTTTACTAAAATAGAGTGAGTTAAGGATACACACAACATATTGATTAGAGACATTTAACATTAATTTCAATTTTATAAATGACTACTTGTAACTTTTAAGTGCTAAAAACTATTTAATTGAAGTTAAAAAAGCATGAAATTTTTACTAATAAAGCGATCCAAAAATTATGTTTATTACATGCTAAGGATGAAAAATACGGTTCAAATTCTCATGTTTGTTTAATCTTTCATCATCTATATTTTCCTATTTCTTGTTGTAACTAGTAGCAGTATGTCATTTTTCGCACCATTTTTAAAATTTCTAATTTATCTTATACACAATATTTTATCACCTTTTAGCAACATTTATTTGTTTATTTTTTGACCATGCAGTCATCATTCCTTGTGATTCTGACAGTGATTGTCCATGGAAGATATATTATACATATAGGTGTATTGATGGTTTTTGTAAGTACATACCCATAGTATACCCCCAAATCCCCAATCGTATTAATTAGGTTCAACAAAATTATGTCACCCCTAAGGTATAATTTTATTTTTATGTCATAACGTTTGTACTTTTATAACTTATTTTAAAATTTGATTTATGTTTCTTCGGCTTTTCAATTTTCCAATAAACTTACTATTTTTTACTTCTTATACTATGCAAGTTTGCACATGATAAACAAAAACTCTTGTTATAATATGCAAATATTTTTACTTTCCTTTTCTCAAAGTAGATATCACAAAAACCATCACTCCATGAATATAATAAGTTACTTTAATAAATAAATGCAATATTTTTGAAAGTAAAAATTAGAGTGCAAATGAATCACACGACATAAATGATATTTTAATAAGACCATTGTTTGTCATTTGAAGTAACACAATATATTTATTAGAATAAAGTAAAATAAAGAGATCTAGGCCAAAACTAAAGGGTTCAATCATACCAACAACTGTCTCATTAAAATCCTTGCTAGAAAAACTCTAAGGGATAAAACTATGGTGAAATAAAAAAAAGTATAGTGCAACATGACTAATAACTACAATTACAAATACTAAACTCATGATAAGGACATCATTAAAAAAGGAAATTAGAGTGTATGTTGAAGAATTGGTGAGAGGAGGTTCGTGAAAAAGCCTTTACATTCAGGTTGTGGTCAAAAAGAGAGTAGGTCCTTGTACCTAGTTTCCACTCTTTATTTCCTTCCTCCATTTGCTTAATATATTTAATCCATATTAGGTAAAACACGAGGTCGAGATTCTTTCCATTTTTTACCCTCTCTATTTTTTCTATTCCCTAAATGTTGGAAATACAAATATAATAATGTAACGTGTTGTGGGTCTAATTATGATATTGATCTTTTCATTGGTGTTAGAATGAATTGGCTAAATTGTATATTACACCTCCTAGTCCTGTATATAGGAAAAAATTGGGGCAATAAAAGTTGATGTATGTAGACAAAATACATCAACTTTTGTTGACTCAACATTTTCTCATTTATAGGATCGGAGGTAGTAGTATTTTGTATACTTGTTTTTACCACTTCTAGTTTTAAACACTATTTGTGTTTAGCAATTGAAGGATAACTTTAAAATGAATATGTAGATCATGTAGCGTTGATATCAAGTACTTTGCTACTTGTTATATCCATCTTCTATGCAATGACAAGCTACAATGGTATATTGATATGAAGAAAATTGAGGAATCTAGAGAAGAATGAAAACTAGGAAGAAAATGAATTTCATTGAACGAATAATTCATTTTTTGTTACACCTTATATATAGACTATTTCTACTATGCATCTCACTAAATGTATCAAAGATGCTTATAACAAACTTCTAAGAAGCCTCTAACTAAATGTTGAGTATTCCATTGAGTGTGTGCTTAGCTGGCATCTATTGTCAATAACTTTGTTGCAAGTTATCTGTGTTGTGTGTAGTTTCTGTTTTCTCTTCTTCTGTTATCTTCTTATGGTTTAATATCCTTTCATAAGTTAATGCACGATAATTGTTTATCATGCCAAACTTAGGTACAATCATGAGAAAATGTGGACTTCTTTAGAAGTGCAATAATTTAAACCTTAAACTCTAGACCAATTTTAGAACTTATGTAAATTGACCTTTTTATTGATCCATACCCTAAGTCAATTTTACACCGAACCATCCTAACGGTTCAAGAAAACTGAACCAAACAGTTTCTGGTTTCAGACGAACCAAAATAGAGTCATGGTTCAGTTAAATGTTTTGTTTTCTATGAACCAAACCAAATTAAACCTAAATTACGTTAACTTAATTCACTTATTGTGTCAACAGATTTTGTTGTTCTCATTTAGTTAGAAGAATAGTCAAAATCCATATCAGTCCATAGTTATTATTCACTAGTTGTGTTTATGTTTAACTCATGAGATGTTACTTCTACTGAATTTTACCAAGTTATAAACTTCTTGAACAAGTCTTATTTGTTTTACTAGTAAAATCAATGTGTACTACTGTAGAAAGAAAAATTATTTCTGCCAACAAGAGCTACATTGCTAAACAACCATCATGACACCTACCAGTCTTCAAATTTCAAACAAAATGGTATATTGAGTCCATTTTTTAGGTTGCTTAATACGATTCAAGATAAATGTGACACTGGTTTCTTTAATTTGTAGAACGTGTAAGAACAAAGTTTCTTTATTTGAAATATATAAAGGGACTCACCTTGCAAATGTAACAAATACAATAACTCCAAATAATCTCAATTAATGTAACTGTTAAATCATTGATAACAAAATGTATTTTCCAAGACATATTGTGTGTGTGTGTATATATATCATTTAACCAACATTTCTTTAAAAGAATAGAGTATAGAAACTAAATTTTTTTAATAAAAAAACCATTATTTTCATCCTTTCATCAAAGGAAAACTATATATTTATCAGGAGAGATAAAAATATCATATATAATTTCTTGGAGAAATTTTTTAGGAACCATAAAGAATCCATAAAACTACTAGTTTGGTTCAAAACAGTTCATAAACGGTTTAATTCGGTTCAAAATGGTTCAATTAGGTTCAAAACGATTCAGTTATGGTTAAATAATTGTTATTAATTTAACCGTCCAATTCCCAAACCACATGATGATTCAGTTAAGTTTGGTTCAGTTTAATGCGGTTCAACAATTTGGTTCTTTTTGTCCACCCTTAGTTATATATAATGTCCTAGATTTTGCTTAACCTAACAAATAATAATTGGGAGTTGATTAAACTTTAAAAACATTATTTAAATATCAAATTATATTTACAAATCAATGACTTAAATTCTGAAAATTAATTTTACAAAAAAACGATGGCCTAAATAAATAAAAGTTTTTTAATCCAAACCCAATTTTTTTTCCATTTATATTGACACAAAGACAATGCTACATCTTATAGCTGATTAATCATTTTTTTTCCTTGCGCAACTTTATCCTTTTTGCTGAAATCATATAATTTCTATATTTGATATATATTAGCATTGATATAGAAGTTGTATAAAAAAGTTAGTCTATGCTATTTTAGTTTATAAATGTATTGTCAATAATTTAGTTAATCATAACTTATTCATATGACAAATCAAGAAATCGGGCGACATATTCAAAATGTAAATGATATTCACAATCTCAAACTTGGTTGTTGTTCAAAAAGACATTTGTATGCCCGAAATAATATATAGAGAAATGCAAAAGATAAAGACACCGGGAAGTTTTTTGTAACTCCTACTAAAGTTGGGGAATTCAATTTTACTCTCTATTTATTCAAAATCCGATAAAATGGATTGAAGATTCATCAAACCCTCGAGAGAAAGGATTGAAGATTCAGCAAGCCAAAACAACTAGAAATGGTTACAACGCTCCTTCTAATGTTGTATGAAATTTTTATTTTCTTTGAATCCTTTCTTATTTTTTTATTTTCATTGGGTTTTGGTTTATGTCCCTCCCATCTTTTTTATTTATTTATTGTATTAAAAATATACGGGTATGATGCTAACAATCACTGGAGGTTCCTTAAAAAAAAATCACTAGAGGTCTGATGTTCCAACCTACTTGTGATCTTATTCCGCTTTATCATTGCTTCAATTTTATCATTACTTCAATATGTTCTTTATTTATTAAAAAAACTCTTTCATGCAATATTTATACAACTAATTTTTTCAACCATTCATTATTGTTAGTTATCTTTTGAGATTTCCCCCTTACATAAGGCTAAAATTTAATAATAGTAATAAAGAAGTTTAATAGTAATAAAATAATGACCTTTGGTGATCATCAAGATTTTTAAGTGATATCTTTGCTAAAATAGAGTGAGTTAATTGGATACACACAACATATTGATCAGAGATATTTAACATTAATAATTTCAATTATATAAATGGCTATTTGTAACTCCTAAGTGTTAAAAACTATTTAATTGAAGTTATAAAAGCATGAAATTTTACTGGTAAAGCGCAAAAATTATGTTTATTACATGCTAAGGAGGAAAAATACGGTTCAAATTCTCATGTTTGTTTATACTTTGATCATCTATATTTTCCTATTTCTTGTTGTAACTAGTAGCAGTATGTCCTTTTTCACACCATTTTTAAAATTTCTAATTTATCTTATACACAATATTTTACTACCTTTAAGTAACATTTATTTGTTTATTGTTGACCATGCAGCCAACATTCCTTGCAATTCTGACAGTGATTGTACATGGAAGATATATTATACATATAAGTGTAAAGACGGTTTTTGTGTGTACATACCCATAGCATACCCTCAAGAAGATATGTGGTCGGATTTGATTTTCCCTCGCTAACTTTTTTCGACGCCCACTATTGCGACGGATTTTTGGTGCGTCGCAAAATCCATCAGAAAATCTTTTGTGAAGGAATTTAGCCTATTTTGCGACGTTTTCCGGCCGTCGCTAAAACCAAATTTTCTAGTAGTGGAGGTAGTAATCAGGTGCAAAAAAATTATGTTACCCGTAAAGTATAATTTTTTTTTTTGTTGAAGGAAAGTATAATTTTTTTGTATGCCATAATATTTGAACTCTTATAATTTATTTTGAAATTTGATTTATGTTTCTTTGGCCTTTCAATTTTGCAATAAACATACTATTTTTTTATTTCTTATACTATGCAAATATGCACATGATAAACAAAAACTCCTGTTATAATGTGCAAATATTTTTACTTTCGTTTTCTCATAATAGATATCACAAAAACTATCACTCCATGAATATAATAAACTACTATAATAAATAAATGCAATATGTTTTTAAGTAAAAATTAGAGTGCAAATGAATTACATGGCATAAATGACATTCTAATAAGACCATTGTTTGTCATTTGAAGCAAAAAAAAAAAGTATGATATAACTAGTAACTACAAGGGATAAAACTATGGTGAAATAAAAAAAGTATAGTGCAATATAACTAGGAACTACAATTACAAATACTAAATTCATGATTAGGATATCATTAAAAAAGGAAATTAGAGTGTATGTTGAAGAATTGATGAGAGGAGGTTCGTGAATAGGCTTTTATATGCAGGTTGTGGTCAAAAAGAGTGTAGGCACTTATAACTATTTTCCACTCTTTATTTTCTTCCTCCATTTTCTTAAAATAGTTAATCCATATTAGATAAAGCACGAGGTTAAGATTTTTTTCATTTTTTACCTTCTCCATTTTTTCTATTCCCTAAATGTTGGAAATACAAATATAATAATGTAAGATGTGGTGGGTCTAATTATGATATTGATATCTTATCATTGATGTTAAAATGAATTGGCCAAATTGTATATTGCACCCTCTAGTTCTATATATAAGAAAAAATTGGGCCAATAAAAGTTTATATATGTAGGCAAAATAAATAAACTTTTGTTGACTCAATATTTTCTTATTTATAGAACCAGAGGTAGTATTATTTTGTGTACTTGTTTTTTTTATTACTTCTAGTTAAACACTATTTGTGTTTAGCAATAGAAGGGTCACTTTAAACCGAATCTGTAGATCATGTAGCGTTGATATAAAGTATTTTGCTTCTTGCTATATGCATCTATTATGCAATGACAAGCTGCAATGGTATATTGATATGATGAAAATTGAGAAATTTAGAGAAGAATGACAACTGAGAAGATTATTTCTACTATGTATCTCACTAACGGTTACAAAGAAGATTATAACAAACTTCTAAGAAGCCTCTAACTAACTGTTGAGTTGTCCATTAAGTGTGTGCTTAACTGGCATCTATTGTCAATACCTTTGTTAGATAACTTGCATTGTATAAGTTTGAAATCTTATAATTTTATGATCAGATAATAGATAAAAAGCGTGATGAATATTGACATACAAGATATGTATGTTTTATTTTATAAGCAAAATTTGATCTCATATGAAAAAGCATGCAAAAAACCCAGAAGATTGGAACAAAGAATGGATCCTCGCTCAATGATAAAATTATTATCGCAGAGAACCCCATCCAGATTAGAACACCACTACTTTATACTTTGTAATGTGTTACTGTTAACAAAAATTCACATTATAAATTTTGTGTTATATTTGAAATGTTACGAACTACCATGTTGGTTTTTTATGTCGTACATTGTCATTATTTAATTATTTAATTGTTGTTTCATAAATTTTGTGTCAAAATATTCATGTATGTATATGATGACACAAATTCGGCAAGTGCATCAAATCACACAAGTAATAAAAGTAAAATCATCTCTAGGGATTGTTGTTTCTAGTCGACACTTGATTTTACTTAATTAAAAACTGTTAAATGGAGGAATTTGCATAAGAGCTTATTGCAAAGAAAATAAAAGAGAATTGTTAACAAAATAATGAAGGTGATTAAGATTTTCTGAATCCCTTTATGTTAAAGATGCTTCAAGTCCTGCAACCTCAGCCTTAAGTTTCCAGGTTTGTGATTGAAGTTCATACATATACATATAACTAAATAGAATATCAATTATATATAGGACACTCTCAAATGTAAAGAAAATCAACCTTAACTAATCACATACGAATGTCTACACGCAGAAGCTTTGTTTGTGCTTCAATTTGTTCGCACGAGTGAGGGATATTGTCGCAAACGAATAATTTCAAGCGCCTCATAAATGGTCTAGAACAATCACAAAGGTAGCTTTCCAATCATTGTCATTTATCAAGATGATTGGCCTAGTGACCACACATACACTCACATGGGAAGCGAAACGGGTTGAAACCTGGGATCGGCACCAACATAAAACGTCATCACAGCTGAGCCAACCACTGGGCTGTAACAACAGGGAAGATGCGGTCAGAAATTGATACGGTAAAAAGAGTAATTTTGCACCCTAGAAATAGGATTATGGTCGGAGAAAGTGTGTCTAGCCATCGAACATTCGTTAAGCCATAGTCACACGTTCACAATTTGCTTCGGTACCTGGTACGCGTTCAGGTTCACGGTTCGTAACTTTCAAATAATTCGGTACGTAGAGGTATACATAGTCGGAACGTTACGGGTTTGTGGTATAGTTTTAATTAAATTAGAATATGGACGTCAACAGTGATAACGAAAACATATTATCAAATATTCACAGAAGGTATTTTGTATGTCCCATATCGGTTCATTCACATCATGTTGAGGGAAGAGGTGTTGGCCCCGCCACGTGTGGCTATTGTTTCCAGCCAAAGAAAATTACTACAAGTAATTGCAAATAGTTTTCTACTATGCATGAGGTGAAAATTTCTACTCTAGCAAGGCTATGTTACTAGCTTGCGGTGCAGACTATATGGAATTCACATTTAGCTTGCTGCAACATTTGACAAAGGAGAATTGGATTCACATTTCTTTATTTCTCTTATAAATAGAGGCATTGGCATATGAAGGAAATCATCCAAAGCTCAAGAAAGAACTATAGCTTCAGCATCGAAGCAGAAGTGAAAATACAAAGCTTCTGTGTGTGTAGAATTGTGTGTGAGAGGAAAAATAGAGTGTTGAGTAAATCCAGAGAGTGTGGAAAAAATACACCGGGTGGGTATCATCTCTATAACTTCTAGGTGCTATAAAATAATAACATTAGAATAGAAGTAGGTCTCACGGGAAACACTATATTGTAGAGGGTTTTCTACGTTAAATATTGGTGTTCATTTTTATTGCTACCACTGCGCTGCAAGATCCAATCTCTTTTGGATTTTGGAATTTTAATTTACACTTGCGTTAAGCTCGTCGAGCCCAACAAGTGGTATCAGAGCTCCGGTTGGAGCTCGAGATTATAGTGTAAATTAAATGGAGGAGAACACTGGTACGATGATTAAACTCACTTCTACAAACTACTCCATTTGGAAGCCAAAAATGGAGGATATACTTTACT
>Ga0315914_1004317_pt1 | contig 21277 bp, 8 predicted proteins | sample MpolenodulesMG_FD_203920 | JGI IMG/M metagenome (GOLD analysis project Ga0315914, IMG submission 203920) | Medicago polymorpha root nodule microbial communities from Los Angeles, California, United States - elongated nodules | ecosystem: Host-associated > Plants > Roots > Nodule | place: USA...
ATGATAAACATACAAAAAGCATTAAACACAAAGTAATATGAATAAAGACTAAACTTTCATTGAAATTCAAAGGAGTTCAACAAATTAGGGTTCCCATAGAATTACATCGGATTCATCTCAGGATTTAACCACAAGAGAATTAGTTACTCATAGCTAAAGTATAAGCTAACTAACATAAGAAGAAAGATTCATGCATGTAATGGATGATTGACTATTAGTTTTGATAGTTGCCCACCAGATCTGCAAAGTCTCTGCTCCAAAATATGCTTTAGATCTCAAAATTCGTGAACCTTTAATCATAAAACGCAGTTTGCTTAAATAGACATGTGAAAAATCGGGCCCCTAAGTGTAAAATTCGGTGCCCGAACTGTAAAATATCAAACCCAAGAGCCCATGCCTGCGCGAAATCGGCGCCCGATTTATGTCGAATGAATGTTGATTTATTTTGCCTCAAAATCGGAGCCCGAATAAGCTGATTCGGGGCCCGAAAATTGTCGAGCCAAAGGCTCCTTTATCTGCATCAAAATCGGCGCCCAAATGTGAGGATTCGGGGCCCGATTCGCTCTGTTGTGGTTTTCTTGCTTCCTGCACTTTTGACCCTTTTTGCTCCAGAGTTACAATGAATTTGTCATAAAACTAACTAAAAATAGCTAATAAAAGAGAGATGACAGAGTGTCATCAAGTATCCCACTTAACCTGTGTGATTTTTCTAACATCCTCAATATCCCCACAAAAAGCATTTAAAAATATATTCAATAGAGGATGTGGTACTTTTGAGAGCCTTGAAGAAGAAAATAAAAAAAACCGACACAAAAGACATGACAAATTTCAAAAGAACTAAACGACCTCCCAACAATAGGTTTCTACTTTTCCATCCTGTAAGCCTCTTTTGAAACGATCAATCAATGGATACCAAAAACATAACCGTCAAGACTCACCCACAATCGGCAAGCCAAGATATGTAAAAGGTGTCTTTCTAGTTTTACAGTTCAACACCAAAGAAACTTCATTCATCCACAATTCAGGGTGTTCACCCCCGCATACATAATCTAATGAAAACTTACCTCCAGGCTGGAAATTACTTCAAATAAAATAAGAACAACTTTCATTGCTCGAACATTTGTCCAACTTTTTCTCTCAATAACAACGTATCGTTACCAAATTGTAAATGTGAAATATGAACACTCGTTGTAAAACCCACTTTATAGCCTTTAAATAACCTCACCTCTACAGTAGCATTCATCATCAAATTTAACCCTTCTACAACGATTAAAAAAAAGTAGATAGAGGATCACTTTATCTCGGTCCCCTCTCCAAATTAAACTCATATGTTGGACATCCATTGAGAAGGACCAAATTCGTAGTAGTAGATACACCTTTAATTTTCCACCAGGTCGATGCGGGCTAGGTCGATTATGGAGAATAATTGATATAAATAATTTAGAGAATATTTTTGAGAGGCTTTCAAAGAAAGATATAAATGGTTGAAAAACATTCGAGTTGAAAATTATGCATGACAAAATAATTCTTTTATTAATATTGTTAAAAAAACATAAACATCGTAAATTATGTTATTTTTTATCTTTTTTCTATTAAAAGTTATTTTTAAGAACAATCTACACAAACTCATTTGGGTTGGTCTGGTGGTATTGATTTAGAACCTAGGAGTGTGCTCCTCCTCAAGGTCTCAGATTCGATTCTCCTTAAAAAAAAAAATATAATAGTCTACACATAAACAAAACTAGAATATTAGAAATGATTTTAAAAAAATCTAAAGCAAACGACCCCTGCATTTATATACACTTTTAATATAAAAAAACTTGTATACTATCAATTAATTATAACCTCTAAATAATAATAGAAAAACATTTGACTTTTATCATGATTATTTTTAAAGTTGTCAGTCGTCACACACAATGGTTCTTCTCATAATAATCCCGCCAAACCAAACCAATCAATGTTACATCGTACCTTGTCTCGTGTTCTTCATCTTCCAATTCTCAACTCTCAAACAACACCTCCTTATGCAATTCATTCCATTTCCTCAAACCAAATGAACCCAACAAAGAAACTAACATTTTCCCACATTTTCCAAAAATGTTCAAACCTTAAAGCTATAAATCCTGGGAAACAAGCTCATGCCCAGATTACAGTAACTGGTTTTGTTCCCACTGTTTTTGTTTCAAACTGTTTGCTTCAGTTTTACTGTAAATGTTCGAATTTGAATTACGCGTACAATGTGTTCGATAAAATGCCTCAAAGGGATGTTATTTCATGGAACACTATGATATTTGGTTATGCTGGTGTTGGAAACATGGAATTTGCTCAGTTTTTGTTTGACTCGATGCCGGAACGAGATGTTGTTTCGTGGAATTCGATGTTGTCGTGTTATTTGCAAAACGGGTTTCATCGAAAGTCGATTGAAATATTCACTAAGATGAGATTATTGGAAATTCAGCATGATTATGCTACTTTTGCGGTTGTATTGAAAGCGTGTACTGGTATTGAAGACTATGGTTTAGGACTTCAGGTTCATTGCCTTGCAATTCAGATGGGTTTTGATAGTGATGTGGTAACGGGTACTGCTCTAGTAGACATGTATTCGACGTGTAAGAAACTAGATCATGCTTTTAACATTTTCTGTGAAATGCCGGAAAGGAATTCGGTGTGTTGGAGTGCTGTAATTGCAGGCTATGTTCGAAATGATCGGTTTACTGAGGGATTAAAATTGTATAAGGTTATGTTAGATGAAGGTATGGGGGTGAGTCAAGCAACATTTGCTAGTGCGTTTAGGTCGTGTGCCGGGTTATCAGCATTTGAATTGGGCACACAGCTGCATGCGTATGCTCTAAAGACTAATTTTGGATACGATAATATAGTAGGAACTGCTACATTGGACATGTATGCTAAGTGTGACAGAATGGTTGATGCTCGAAAGGTATTTAACACATTCCCCAACCCTACTCGGCAATCGCATAATGCCCTTATTGTTGGATATGCACGGCAAGATCAAGGTCTTGAAGCTTTAGAAATTTTTCGGTCTTTACAGAAGTCTTATCTTGACTTCGACGAAATTAGTCTGTCTGGTGCTTTGACGGCATGTTCAGCAATCAAAGGCTATTTGGAAGGTATTCAACTGCATGGATTAGCAGTGAAATGTGGTTTAGATTTCAATATCTGTGTTGCAAATACTATTTTAGACATGTATGCAAAATGTGGAGCATTGATGGAAGCTTGTTTGATATTTGATGACATGGAAATAAAGGATGCTGTGTCTTGGAATGCAATCATTGCCGCTCACGAGCAAAACGAACAAGTAGAAGAAACACTTTCACTTTTTGTTTCAATGCTTCGGTCTACTATGGAACCTGATGATTATACTTTCGGCAGTGTTGTAAAGGCGTGTGCGGGAAAGAAAGCTTTGAACTATGGTATGGAGGTCCATGGAAGAGTTATTAAGTCTGGTATGGGGTTAGACTGGTTTGTCGGAAGCGCCATTATTGATATGTATTGCAAGTGTGGAATGCTAGTGGAGGCAGAAAAGATCCATGAGAGATTGGAAGAGCAAACAACTGTTTCTTGGAATTCAATCATTTCAGGATTCTCTTCGGAGAAGCAAGGCGAAAATGCTCTGAGTTATTTTTCTAAGATGCTACAAGTCGGTGTAATACCTGACAACTTCACGTATGCCACAGTTCTCGACATTTGTGCAAATTTGGCTACTGTCGAACTCGGAAAGCAGATTCATGGACAAATTTTAAAGCTACAGTTGCATTCAGATGTGTATATAGCTAGTACTATTGTAGATATGTATTCAAAGTGTGGAAATATGCAGGATTCTCGTGTAATGTTTGAGAAGGCGCCTAAGCGGGATTATGTGACTTGGAGTGCCATGATTTGTGCATATGCATACCATGGACTTGGAGAAGATGCAATTAAATTATTTGAGGAGATGCAGCTTCAGAATGTGAAACCAAATCATACGATTTTTATTTCGGTCCTCAGAGCTTGTGCGCATATGGGTTTTGTAGACAAAGGGATACATTACTTTCAGGAAATGCAAAGTTTCTACGGTTTAGATCCCCAAGTGGAACATTATTCTTGCATGGTAGATCTACTTGGTAGGTCAGGCCAAGTAAATGAAGCTTTAGAGCTTATTGAAAGCATGCCTTTTGAAGCTGATGATGTTATATGGAGAACTTTACTCGGCATTTGCAAGTTGCAAGGGAATGTTGAGGTTGCAGAAAAAGCAGCTAATTCTTTATTGCAGTTGGACCCTCAAGATTCGTCTGCTTACGTTCTTTTGTCGAATGTATATGGTACCGCAGGAATGTGGGGCGAGGTTGCGAAAATAAGAAGTTTAATGAAGAATTATAAGTTAAAGAAGGAGCCGGGATGTAGCTGGATTCAGGTAAGGGACGAGGTGCATGCATTTCTTGTTGGAGACAAGGCACATCCAAGATCTGAGGAGATATATCAGCAAACTCATTTGCTTGTGGATGAGATGAAGTGGGACGAATATGTTCCCGAAATCGATGATTTTCTTCTTGATGAGGAAGTGGAAGAACAAAATTATTACGAGGGTCATAAAATCACCGCGTGTAGCGTGAGATAATGTGTACAAAATTCAAACGCTGCCTACAATGGCATAATGGAGAATTTGAGCAGGAGACTCTAAAGTGAAATTTAGATTGCCATGTACTGAATAGTGGCTTGAGTAGTGCTGTTTCAAATACTGAGAATGAGGTCCAGATTCTTGATTACTCAGAATCTCTACATAGCAATCTGAGTCCTGCTCAATATGACTGGTATTTTAGGGTGTACCGATGGGTTTGGATGGTTTATCCGGCTGTCTAGTCGCTTTCAAGATATTCATCATCATCCCTGCAGATTGGTTTAGAGCCATGAACTTGATAATTTATTAAGTTAAACATGTGACTGTAGATGCGAGAATCCAAGCATGTGAGTGTGTGATAATGTATCTCTAGAAAGGAAAAACATTTGATTTTCTAATTAGATCCTCTAGAAAAGAAATGTTCTTTTTTATTCATATATAAAGCCATATACTCATTTTCATACCATGGGATTGGTATGAACAGATTCATGCAGCCACACTCTATTTAAATTGAGGAACTTTTTGTTCTAATATTCTGACTGAACTTGTAGCTTGGCAAACCATTAAGCATGTTCTCTAATACAGAAATTCAATGACTTGCAAATGGATTATTAAACCAATGATTTTGGTGTCAGTGTTTTTTCTTTTCATATATTTAGAAATTGTCAAGGCATATACTCAAATCTCCATTCTGCTTATTGTCATACTTATTTTGCTTATAACAATTTTAATCCTATCTATCATGCTCCTGTATATCAACATCTATAATTTGGTTGAACTCACTTTATTTTAAGCAGTTCAAATACTGAGTTTGCATTTGTATATCATCCTAAGCTAAAATGGTAAACCAAGGAATGCCATCAAATTGTTCTTAACAAAAAATAAAACAGAACAATTATTTGGATGCTAAATTAGTTTGACAAAGATTGTGTACTCAATTGTGTTTGCCTGAGTATGATCATATGGTTCAACTGTGATTCTGCAACTTCATGTCATCTTTGGTAGCCAATGCTCCGGTGCTTAAGATCAACTACTCCTTTGGATTTGGAAGACTCTTGAGTCAAAATAGAAGCATTATCAAAGTGAAACTTTTTACCAGGGCTGCAACTTTTGATTTTGAGCCGCAAATTATCGCCGTGTATATTTGAAAAATGAGCCGACCCCACTTAGTGGAAAAACACTCGGTTGTTGTATATTTGAAAAATGAGAGATATCAACATATCACTAGATAGAACTAGAATGGTTGTTTAAGTAGTTTTCTGCTTGAGGTACAACCCTCACGACGACTTTAAAGCAATTGAGGGACCAATCTCACCTACTAAAACAATTCATAGCTGCTTGGCACACCATCCTACTATAGGAAAAAGATTACACCAAAACAAAATACATACTATTGAAACAAAATTTGATTACTACACATACACAATGCTTTGCATTAAAACCTACAATATCATTGTACTTGTAACCTAGTACCATCTATCTCCCGAACCTGGGATCCTCTACAGCTTCAGCACCATACTGCAATTGTAAGATTCAAGGAATCGTGGTTTTTAAGGGAATCTACTGCAAAAGAAAATACGTGCCATTGAAACAAAATTTGATTACTACACAATGCTTTGCATTAAAACCTACAGTGTCAGTGTCCTTGTAACCTAGTACAATATATCTCCCGGACCTGGGATCCTCTACAGCTGCATCACCATACTGCACTCGTAAGGATTCAACTAATCATCGTTTTTAAGGGAATTTGTCCTTTCATATGATGTCATTTCCCACTCCGCAAGTCCCTGCCTAGATCCCAACAGTCGTTTCTTGCCTTTCCAAAAATAAAGAAAGGTCAATCCCTTCATAGACTGACATCAACATTCAAGTCCTTGAAATACAGAAAGGTCGCAGCAGAAAGGAGTAAGACAAACAATGATATCAATAAGTGCTTAAAAGTTAGAACTCCTGCATCTATTCTCCTCACAGTCCCAACATCTGGTATTAAATCTGACTTTGCTTCATTATCATTTGCAGATGAATTTTTCGATGTCTTGTTCCCCTGGAAAAGAAAAATAGGAGCAACAATTAGAACTTTTCTCTGTCCATATTTCTCTTCTGTTATTACATTTATTTATATATCAGAAATGATAAAATATTATTACATTTACTCTTTCAGTATATATCATATATAATACAACAATATTTCTTTCAAAATAAATAAAGAACAACATCAGGAAGGAAAAAGAAGAAGACAATTTGGAAGGAATGTAACAACTATATCTAAATAAAACATTTCAGTATCAAGTATTGCTCTATGGATCAGAACTCTCATACGATTCAGTTCGGGTGCCAACAGAAGATAATACCATAATACTTGCTCCCTCCGGTTCGGTCTTTGTTGTAAGAGAAATTAAGAAACTTCATACTTATAAAAAAATTCAGTTGAAAGCAATTACTCTTCTTGATCTTATAGAAGAATTAAGCACATTCACAAAAATACCCTTTTATGAGATTTAATTGTGTTTACTATCTATCCGTATTGTACAGTGAGGAGGGAGTCCAAAATAGTAATTATGCAGTCCAAAATCGGAGCCAACGATTTAATAGAAATAGTAATTTAAACAATCCACATAGCATGCTTTATGCACATATTTCTAACCAAGAAACCATGCATTCTATGCCAAGTACTGTTTTACATTTATTAAAAAACTACACCTAACTAACAAGTAACACTTTACCAGCGAAGAAAAAGTTGATACCACATAAAAGGCATTTGTAATGATAATAAAACGATTTAACATTACTCACCAGCAAGACTACCATAAAAAGAAAAATATTTAATTAAGCTGGGAGCCTAGAAGCATGCCATGAATGTTAGTACATTAAAACAAAATATACTGCCAATAGGATGTTTGGACATGAGTGGAGCAGATATTTTGAAACAATGGTAAGGAGGATTGATAAGAAGGATAATCCAATAGTTAGAGAGAACCAACAAAACTATAGATCAAACAATTAAGGATTTAGTGGTAAATCATCTATCTTCAAACCTAATACAAGACAATGTTTTACAGCATCACCAATCCATGAACTAGTCGGAAAAAAAAGAAAAAAAAAAGGTTTTTCAGTCATCTAGCTACTACCAGACAAAAACGAAGTAAAATTAAAACAGGCAAAAGTTTGTCCAACAGAAATCATATCCAAAGCCATACAATAGCAGCAGCAATGCAGACGTAACAGTGTAATTCCGAAACAACTCAATTCACCACTGACTTCCAAAGATGACTTTGTCTTAAAACTATCACCACTACTTATGCAAGTCATTTTTTCTATCAGAAATATGTCTCTAAATATGGTAATATTTAAAATTGTTGCCCTAAGATGAAACAAATACATTTCTTCATTTTTCTATATATTATATGATGCCAATACATTTGTTAACTACTTACGAGATTCTTGTGTATCAGTTGCATATACAAATAAAAAACATGTTGATAATTTCTGAAGTACTAACCTCATGCATAGAAGACAAAGTTGCACTAACTTCTTTAGAAGAACCCTTATGTGTTTGCTTCAGCTTCACTACCAAAATTTTGTTCTCGCTTGCTAAGGAGGATATCTGCAAATAAAGGACAACAATTTTAACTAACGATGAACTGGAATATAAAATCTCATACTATAGTCAGGGAGACATGACATAAATGTTTAAAACAAATGGGAAACCCCCATACATCCCATCATCAGCCAAGCAAACCACTGCTAAATTTTCATCCTATGAACCTTCAATCAAGTTGATTTATAGGATACTTCAATTGAAAGTAAAATGTAATAAACTCCATACATAACTACAGTAGTTAAACTCAAGGCAGAAAGTGGAAAAATCAAAGAGGAGAAAAAAAGGTTGTGCTTGATCAATTGTTATTCACATACTAGAGGTGGGAATCGGTAGGCTAGGCTCGGGCCTTGCAAAACCTGAGCATGACTACTTCGAGAATGTTAAGCTCGAGTTTGGCCTATTACCTGTTATAGGTCCATTTTTAAGGACTGCCTGGCATTTTGAAAGTTTGTTTAAAAGTCTACTTCACTATTTTTAGTGAAAGCCTACACCAGTCAAGTGGTGAGTTGTGTGGCTTTCGTAAAAAGACTAACAAGCTCATAGGTCAGACGTACATCAGTATGTTTAAGTTACATAAAAGGTTGGAATATTTATGATTCAACACAAAGTACAAAACCTTATATAATAATAGTAAAAAATTATTTATATTTACTTAATTGATTCTAAAACATTTTTGGACTTGACTATTTATACAAAAAGAAAATAAAAAGCATAGTCTGGCTTGGGCCTGACGTTGCCTAAAGCATAGGCCCCTGACGGTCTGCCTATTCCCATCCTGTTGACACACAAATTATCAAACCATGCAGATCAATTGATACCCTAGTTGTTTATGTTGATTGATGAGCAAGAAATATTCAAGTTAACATTATGTATTGAGGAGATATATTTGCAGGTCTGTATGGCAGTATAATGTAGTGGACTGAAACAATATTTCAAAAGCTGGGTCTTTACCTTCTTAATAAGACGCTCTCTCTCCAAAGCCAGCTGTGTCACCAAACTTTTGAAAACTTTGGTTTGCTTTCCAATATCCTTTGCAGTTGTCATGTTTGCTTCCTCCGCTTTGTGCAGTGATCCCTCCAAGCATTCCAATCTACTTCTCAAGAAACTTACTTCCTCGTTTAAATCAGCATTAGATTCAGATAATATGATACACTTGTCCTCTGCACTGTCAGCTAGACTCTCAGCTTTAGAAACCTTTGACTTAAGATCCTTTATCACATGTTCCATATCTTCAATTGTGTAACACAACATCTTTTGCTTCTCTTCACTAGCTCCAGCAGACGCTACTGCCTGCTGCAGCTGTAAATCAGTCTCCTTTAGCTGCCTTTCAAGTAACTCTACACTTTCGGATGTGATACCACAGTCTTTTAAAAGAGTCAGCTCCCTGTTGAGTTCTTCATTAGTTTCCGTCAATTTTTTACACTGAACTTCTGCAGCGTTAGCCCGATTTTCTGCATTTTTTGCATTTTCTTTCAATTCTACGATAAGGTTATCCATGTCTCTAACTTGAGAACACACAACATTATACTGTTGCTGATATTCATCGGCAGAGACTTTCACATTCACTAACTGGCATTCAGTTTCTTGTAGCTGCTTCTCAAGCGAACACACTTTGGCACCTAAATTGACTGCTTCAGAATCTTCAGCCGTGCTGCTTTCGATCTTTTCCAAATTAACGTCTCTACTTTTCAATTGCTCTATAGAAGTTTCCAGCTTATCTCTAAGCTCGGATTCACTTTTTCTTAAACCGACCAAATTGAACTGAGAAAGCTTGAGTTTAGCCAACACTTCATTGGAAATTCCCTTCAGGATCTCACGCGCATTGTCTGCCTCAAACAATCTTTCCCAAACTTCGATTGCTTCTTCCTCTGTTTGAATTAACTCGTCTTCTAAAGAAAGGATCCTCAGATTTAACTTTTCTCCAATTTTCTTCGAGTCGTTGAAATTCTTCTCGAGATCTATTTCATTTGCCAAAGATTTCTCAAGCATCCTCAAAATGTTTCTATGTTGCTCAGTCGTTTGCATGTTCATCATGTTGTTTACATTCGAAATTTGATCATCCTCTTGGGCATTTCCACCGTCTTCAACATTCCCTGTTGTCATTGAAAATCCAACACATAAAAAAGGACAGCAAATATTTATTAGAAATGGAAAACTAGGATTTAATTCAAATACACTATCGGTAGAAAGATCTTTTTACACTGTCAATCCATCATCATCGTCAGATCATTAAAATTGTTTGAATTTAATCATAACCACTTATGAAGTCACGCATAATCACATATGATTGGTTGTGATTTACCTAGGGTCTAAACTTTTCACACTGACAATGTATCAAAATTAAACTTGCAAAATTATTCAGATAAAAATAATCTCATCGGTCAAACATTGATCAAGAAGCAACCATTTTGAGCCAGTTAGTTCAAATGTTCAATGTTCGTCACAACTCTTTCTTCCTTTTCCTTATTTTTTTTTTTTTTAAAAGAAGAGTTCCATTAATGCACAATAGGCGTTTGCAGTTTCATATTGCATAAACTTTACACACACAATATCACATGAAAACTAAGGTGGACCCCACATAAAAGAATATACCCTTTTCTAACAACTAGATGAGAAGACAAGAACATGTAACAGATAAAAACAACAAGCACTCAATGTGCAAACAACATATATAAATATGAATCATTAAGATCTTCTACTTACCATTCTCTTCCTTCTTATAAGAAGACAAAGTCCTTTCAAAGCTAAAAGATTGTTTCTTAATCTCGTAAAACTGCTCCTCGGATTCAACCAACCTCTCTTGCCAATTGTTCAAAGAAGAATCACTCTCTCTAGAACCAGAAATCTCAGCATGAAGTGTATCCAAAAACAAACCCAAATCTCTAACCTCAGAACCCAGCACCCCACATAACAAATCAAACTCAAAACCCTTTAAAACACAATCCATATCGATGTTTTCTTCATCACAAACTAAACCCTCTAATTCACCTTCCAAAGTTTCCAAATTCATCATAAAAATACTCAAATTTGAAACTTTCTCAGAGAAATATACCACACTCATTTCAAAATCCACAATAACTTCTCCATTATCTGAAACACCTTCAACATCAACATCACCGGTATTATCTTCAACACTTTGAGTTTCCATTGTTCTAATCGTAAAAAACTTCAACTATTGTTGTCCTAGAACCTGGAAGAAAACTCAAAAAATGTAGTTAATTCAGCTAAGTAGATGATTAATTCAATTGATCATGAAACACAAAGTTGTGGCTAATTCACGTAGTTGAATTAACCACAATTTTAGCCGCGAATTGAAATAAACCAAACTTGAAAGTATGAATTGAAATACGAAAAATTGAAGGGAATGGAATAATACCAATTGAAGAATGAAATTGGATCGGTTGGAGTGATGAATATTTCAGACAACGGAAACAGTTGCGTCTAACTGAAAATTGAATCGGAGATCCACAACACTTGCAGCTCACTGTGAAACGCACCGTTTTGCTATCAAATGGTGTATTTTTTTAATGTCTGTGACACGTGGGATGAAAAGGGGTATGCCTCTTCTTTTTTCTGTATTGACATAGAATTTTTTTTGTTTTTGGGTTACTTAAAATTCGGACCAGTCATTAACTTGGTGAGGTTAGTGGATCACTGAGTCATTTACGATAATTGTACAAAGATAATTCCCATGCATTTACATTTACGATTAAAAAAAGATAAACATTTGCTATATCTTAAATAGGGCTCTTAAATATGAAATAAAGTTGAAAACATAACCTATTTTTTGTGTTGCAGACTTGTAGTTGCCTCCTCTCTTATCCTCATTTTCTATTCTCTCTAGATCAATACATTCATCCAAAGTCCAAACAAGCAGATCTCAAATTAAAAAGCACAAATTAGATCTAAAACTTCCATCATGTTAATCACGAGTTGATTAGTTTCAATCATGTTCTTGTTTTCTTCATCTTCTTCCCTTCCATGGTCGGGTCTCTGTTTTGTGATTTTTTTTTTCCAGTTTTTCTGACTTTTTTTATTGACTCGGTCCGGTTCACCAAACTGGCCGAGTCACCGGTTTTTTGCGAGTCATACCGATTTTGACCGGTTCAACTGCATGTCCGATCCAATAAACAAACTGAAACAGTCATGTCTCCGGTTCACGATCGGACCGACCGGTCTGGTCCGAGTTTTAAAACTATGGTTAGCATCATATTTTTGGTATGAAGTTTGTCCTATCATTTAAGGTGATATATAAGGTGGATTCTCATCTTTCATTTGGATTTTTTCTATACACGTTAATTAGAAATCGAACTTTTAACCACATAATTAAGGAGTTCAAGTGCTTACCACTTAGACCAATTCATTTCGTAACAAAGGGGGCTTCCGCAATTTTATTTTTTTTGAATCAGCAAATATTATTAAACAACATCTCTATAAGACGCAAGAAATGAACGAAACAAGATACAAATGGTGCCGCATATAGATTGTACACCATAACCATCAAATAAAGCCCCTGAAGATAACCCACCAAAACACATCACCACCTAAGACCGACACTTTAACAGAAACAAACACTATAAACACAGTCCACAACCATCCACTGTCACTGCTTACCCCCAACGAACACCCCTCAAAAGAAAACTCCATGATTTCAACACCCAAGTCGAGCCACATTCGAAAAGCTCTTAACCGAATGAACATGCAGCTTCCACAACCTCTCGACCTCTAATCCACCAAAAGAACACAAAACAAAAGCTTAAAAACCAACTTGGGTTGAAATTGTGAAAATTTTTGTTAGCAATAAATGTCTGGATTTACGAAGCTTGTTTTTCTTTTGCTCAAGAGTTCAACTTTCATGGTGTTATGTTTATGTTTTTTTTTCCTTAACCCATGAATGAGATCCTAATAATTCAAAACACGGTCAAAAGAAATTAAAATTGGGTTGAAAATTGTTAATCAAAATTCTTTAGGCTTCCATTTTTTCCTCTAGACACCCCAAAAAGATCAAAATACATTCAACGACACTTAAGTACCGCTTGGGGAAACTTATGAGAAATTTGAGAAGTCTAAAGAGAAATTTACCAAATGTAAAAGTACAAGGTAAATTTTCCCAAATTCTTAATATAATAGCAGGAGAAATTTGAAGTCTAAAGAGAAATATGATGGTGCAAATAGCAGGAGAAATTCTTACAAAATCAAGAGTTTTTCCTTACACATATCCCATTCAGCCTTTATTCAATTGTTGGCCCAATCTCACAATATTTCTCTACTATTAGCACCATCATATTTCTCAGCCTTCGCCATTTATGCTTCGTGACAATACGTGATATTGCCTAAATATTTTCCTTCAGGATAAAATTTAGGTGTATTGTACCCGTGAATTTAGCTCAGTTGATATGACAATGTATGATTTAGGTGTATTTTCCTTCGTCATTTATTCAATTGTTTGTCATTTATGTAGGGTTCGAATCACAAACATCACACTTCTCCACATTTAAAATGTGTGAGCTTCCGGCACTAAGCTACTTGATCCCAAAAAAATTAGGTGTATTTTTGTAAGATTCTTAACTAAAAACACAATATTTATAGTTATAATAAAAGTATGGATTTAAAAAAATTATGACTAATTTAGTTAAGAATCGTACGAAAACTACATAATGACAAAGGTGTAGCTATGGGCATAAAAAATGATAGTTTTACTTACGCCAAATTGTTTTAATTGTATAAATAAGTCTTTTTTACGTTTAGCTACCCGAATAAAAATATACCTAGCTACTTCAAACATGTTTATTTGTAATAAAAAAATATATAAGATATTAAAAAGATTATCACTTGTTTAATAAATTTATTTCGTCTTCTTTTGTCACATTTGGTATCTTAAACAACTATACGATGAGAACTTTGTTAACAATAAAAAATTTAAAGACAAAATTATACAAGTAAAATATATAGTTTATTCTTCTTATAAAATTAAAATTATTGTGAATTTTTTTATCTTATAGATTAAATTTAATATATTAATTTAAAATATATATTTTATTTCGTTATATTCGCTCACTTGTAAAATATTGGCTTGCTTCCTCATTTGCCTATTGAAATGTATCTAAATTTTGTCTTTTTTTTAAAGGATGTTGCATATATAAGTATTTAGTATCGATCAAGTATTAGCTCATAAAAATTGCACTCATATTCCTTAAAAAAAAAAAATTGCACTCATATTAAAATGATTGTGAGATCATAGGTATTTGTTGAAAGTGTCGAAAGAATACTTTTTTTTTTACAAGATGTCGAAAGAATACTTGTTATCATAACTCATAAAAATTATGTTCATATTAAGCTTATAAAATAGTCTTCTTAACAAATGTTCTTGAAGTATTTGTTAACACTTTCCTTATCAAATTCTGTAAAAAAAATAAGACTCCGTAAAGAAGATCATGGTATTGACCAACAACAACATAATATTGATTCCTCTAAAGAAAACAACACAATAATGATTGATCTTATTAAATTATTTTTGTACAGTAACTGATTATTTAATTGGAAACAAACAAACATTTTTTTAGAGGGAAAACAAACAAACATTGACACGCATGTGGTTACTTTAAAAAATATCATTACTTATAAAAAACACCATTATTTTAAGGCCCTGCAATTTCAACCACAAGTTTATCATAAAAAAGAAAAAAAAATTGATATCACGGTTCACCACATATATTAGGTGAAGAAATTTCATGAGTAAACCAAAACAATGAGTGTTATTGGCTGGTCGTGATTCATCAAGTGTTTAGATATGTCAGCAAATGCTGACTAAGATTGTAACAATATATTTTCAAGACATTTTCATAGAAAATTAATTTAAGTTTCATGCAATTGTGAGGAGAAAAAAAAACCTTAAAATTTAGGATACCTATCACTAAACATCATACAAAAGAAAGAAAAGAAAAACATACGGCTCAATTTTGGAGGTTAGCTATACCTGCCTAATTTAGGACATGTACATTTGAAAGAAAATGATTTTTATGACACAAGATAGTTATTGTAAAGTTTATATTATCATATATCTTTAGATATTTGAATAAAGCTGTATGTGGATCGAATTTATTGGTTCACAAACGTCACAATGTGCCTAAAGGAAGAATTTTATAAACTCACATTCTTTCTAGGACATTAGTCGCAAACCTTTTAAAAAATAAGTATTGATATTTTTATTTTTGTTTCAAAAATTAAAAACATATTATGATGATATTTACTTATTTTGACCAAATGATGATATTTACTTGTTCCCTATTTTTTATTTAACTTTTTTTTATTGGTAGATAGGCGAAATGGTAAAGCTATTATAAACTCACACACAAGTGGAGGTACCAGATTTCGAACCCCGGTCATGACATCCGACCTAACAATTTCGGTATTTTGCCAGTTGAAGTAGGACTTGTGGATTATTTAACATTTTTTAAAACAATGATTAGTTGTTTACCATGATTTGTATTTATAAAATGATTTTGTTACTTTATTTGTATTTATAAAATAATTTTGTTACTTTATTATTGAAAATTTATTTGAGACAAAAAGTTGGGCCTACAAAGTGGATGTACTACTCAACAACCGTCCATTTACAAAGTTAAGGAAATCCGGTAAGAGTGGTATACTCAATAATCGTCCATATACAAAGTTAAGAAAATTCGGTAAGAGTGGTGGAAAATGAATGTTGAACAATATATAAATAAGATGACTTGTATAAAAAAGTGGTGTCAAATTCTATTTATGTAATTGTTTTTAGTCAATAAAATAGTTGTCGAGACTCTTCCTATATGACCCAACAATTAGATAGTTACTATTATGTCAACATGTCAATGATTTTAAGGATAAAAGACCAAGACATTTTAAAGAAGTGGATATGAATTTGATAATCCTATCCTATCCTATATAGGTAAAAGAACTCAATTTGTGTATCCGACAAATCCTATCAAAGAATTTTTTTTTTGAGAAGCTAAAATAAAATTTATTCAAAACGCAAAGAATCCTAGTAGACACAAGGAATACTTGGCTAGGAGACTTAAATAGCAACATACAAAGGAAAAGTGTGTCGTATGTATGCGGAACACCCAAACAAACACTCATATATCAAATACAAACTTCTACAAACAAACCAAAAAGACCCTCCACCAAGGGCCCCCGAAACCAATAAAAACTAAACACCAAAACCAGAAAGTCATCTCCAAAATCCAAAATCTAAACGCCCGCGCAATAGCAGAAACAAATCTTGAGTCAAACCATTGCAAAACCCCTCTAAAATAACCAACAAACCTACCAAAAACCTATGTAACCGCACTTTGCTTCTCTTTTGCAAAGCGCAGTAAAGCACAGGTAAATCACCACCTAGAAAACACACCGCCCCACAAAACCACAATGTACAACTCAATTCTTGAAACAAGCAACACCGTCTAAGTATTTGAAAACCCACAAAAAAACATAACCACCACCAAAGCACCACCACAAAAACCAGCACCAGCCACCACAAGCACCAATACAAAAGACTCAGTATCAACACCACCATAGAAACCACCATAAACCAACACAACCAAAAATTCTTACCTTTCATCACCATAACACCAACACAAAACAGCTGTCTTTCACCACCATAAACCACCACTCAATCACCACCACAAAACCACCTAAACACCACACTTCACCACCTCCTCACCACCACAACAACCACCACCCCTTCGTCACCACAAAACCACTCAAACATCGTGTAAAACCACCTCTTCATCACTGCAAAAACCATCTCTCCACCAAACAACGGAGGAGGTCTTCGGTGCAGCAGCCAACCGCGACTGCAAGTTGACGCTAAAAACGAACCATATATTTAGATACTAAATACTTTACACTTATAACAAAAGTAGTCAATAATAATATGGAACAAGCATTGCATAGACATAAATTTAAATAAAATTGATTTAGACACTTTTTTTTTTTGAAAAAAATTTAAATGATATTAAGTAATCTGACTATATTTGTTCAAAAAAAAAAGTAATTTGACTATATTATTTCTCTTTTAAATTTATCATTTATGTATGTGTGTCAAATCTTTTTGATTTGAGATTGTGTCCGACTAAGCAATTCTCGATAATATCATCCGTTTAACGTCACCGAAGATTGAGTCAAATAATCCATCTTTTTTGACATTTCCATACTTTGTTTAATTTGTGGTGAGAAAGTTACTAATGGTCGTCATTAGATTAGATATACTAAAATAAAAATATGCAAAATTAAAGATCGACAATCAAGTAATGACAGACAGTTAAACAGAAATAAAAATCTACCCTGTACAAAAAAGACAGTGAAAATATATTTTAAAAATAAGTGGAGAAGAATGACCTACACTTCACAATCAAGTTGACAATCATGAATCCTGCTTTTTTTTACCGAAACAACTTGTATTAGCTACTGATTCATACGAGTTAAAGTTGGTATAATTGGATAGTTTATTTATTGGTTCACGTTTTTCCCATTCCAACAAAGATATATGACATTTTAATATTTTAAAGTATTTTACCAAATTACAACAGTTAATTGATTTGTGGCTGCAAATTCAAATTGGTTTGTGTTGTTAGCTAAGGATTGGACATTTGTTTGTCTAATTATTATTTATGCTGACATCATGGGCCTACTTGGACAAATGCCAGTGGTTTAGTTTCTACTGTAAAATAGAAAAAGAAAACAAAAATTAAGTACCTTGAAGTTTGACTGGATTTTTTTACCATGTAGAAATAATTTGTTGAACTTTTGAATTTATTTTAAAATAAATTAATATGGATAATATAACTTAACATTGAATAATTAGATGACGTATACACATACGATCAAACTATAAGGATATCATTATGTTCCCCAATCATCTTATTTATTCATCCTCTAGTAACATTTTAAACGATTTAAAATATTGTTAATTAACCCCATAAATCAACACGAGTTTTTTCATTATATTTTGTCCTCATGCGCTTTTTGAGAAATTTCTCATTAGATCACTCATCTCAAAATTGTTACAAGTCAAACATGCTTAACCGTAGAGTTATTATGAAATGAACTAGTAAAAAGAAGATGCATGTTGTTGATATAAATAGTAGGAAACAATTTTTATAAGTCTTTCCTCAACCGTGCAATCCCATACCTGCAGTGCCTCGAGATCTCTCTCATTCTCATGTAAATTTGATACATTTTGCATAGATGCTGCAACTTATTGTCATATATTGTGCAGCAACTATCACTCCTATCCTCATTAGTCTCAAGCGTTATCTGTTTCATTTCTCTTCACCATCTAGTTATCATGAGAATGAAGCTCTATAATTTGAAGTCGTATTAAGAGATAATGAAAGTCTAATATAAAAAATTCGCTCAGTCATTAAACTCAGATTTTTTTTTCAAAAGATTCATCGTCAATTCGTCATTAGCTGAAACTAATATCTCACATTCTACATTTTTATTACTTTTTATTTTGGATAAAAAAGTTATAAATCGTTAGTGAAAATGTATCTAGTGAAAATGCATCTAAAATAAGAATTTTAAAAGTTTTAAGTCAAAATTTGAAAATTCAAAGATGGTGAAGGGCACTTTGTAAAACATGAAATAAAATTGGACCCACTTGCAAACTTTTGAAAATTTAGAGACCAATTGATTATTTTTTTAATTTAAAGAATTAATTTGTAAAAAAAAAATTGGGAATTTATAAGGATCAATCTAAAAAATTCGTAAAATAAAAAACTAACTTGCATAATTAGAAATAATAAATAATGATAAATTTGAGATTCACAGTTTATAAAGCAAGAAAATCATTTCAAATTATTAAATTTTTATTGCATTTGAAATATTGTAACCCATTAGCATTGACTATTGGATTACAGAGTTGGAGAGAACCGATCTCTCTCTTACAGAGATGGATGATTTAGGGTCAATTTTGATCTGAAATCACTCTCCAAATTGTTTTTATTTTTCTTTTAGTTTAATAAGTGATTTCCACATATTTTTAGTGTTCTTTCGTTTGTTTTTGTGATTTCATCGTCTTAGCACATCGTTGTTTATTTTGATTTTTCATCACCACTAGTTAGGAAGCAAAACCAAACACTTGTTAGGTAACATGCAGGCCCGGCCCTGAGCAAGCGCAAGGTGAGCTACCGGGCCTCGCAATCTTAGGAGCCTCAAATTTTTTATTTTTTTAAAATAGCACCCAAAAGTGTTAGGTATAAATAATAAAATATAAAAACTCAATAGACATCTTGTAATACTTTAGTGGTAAATAGAATGCACTTGGGTCCTTGGTCTATAGGTTCAATCCCTAGCATTTGTGTGAATTTGAACCAAATATAAAAGTCTTAATTACATGCACAACTATCAGGCTATTGCAATTTAGTATGCATTTCTGAGTTTTATATGAATGTAGAAAACTACTATATATCTTCAATTTTTTATCATCTATTTCCATTAACAACACAAATTAAATCTGTTAAATAATTAGTATTTACCTATTGTTTTAAGTTTTAATCATGCATGCTAGTACTAATTTGCTACTATTTTTTTCCAATATAGTACTAATTTGTCACTACTTATATAGCAAAGACACTTTTTTTAAGCAACAACAACCAATATACTTAAGATTCATTTTGCACTAAACAAAGTGACGATTCTTTTTAAGTTTTTGGCGTTTATTTTTATTATGAACCCAATTTTTAATATTAAAACAATTTGTGGTTATGGAAGTTCAACACAAATTAGGTAGTTCCTCCCATACAACTTACTTTTACTTAATATGAATGACTATTTTTTTATGTTATTTACAACTTAAATAGACGATTGCTATTGCTTACAAAATCTTGTTTTTCCATTGGGGCCCAATTTTAATATTTGAACATGGCCTCCGATTTTATCGGAACGGCCCTGGTAACATGGCTCAAAGACCGAAGGATATTTATTCAAGAGTGATGAAAATCAAAAGTTAAATTTTTGTATTTAACTTTTAACCATCAAAAAGATAAAAGTTTCACTTTTTCATATAACTGGTGTAAGGGCAACTGCTTTTGCTGAAAATACAACATCAAATGAATAAAAAATTAAATTTTTCTAAAATCACTACTAAACTTTCAAATTGGATTAGATAGTTTTTTTTTTTTTACAATTGGATTAGATAGTTAGAAATAAGCAACTTGTCTATTTTTTCTTTTCAATGTGAACACAAGAAAGAATTATCATTTGTAATATTTAACAATTCATCCAAAAATTACCCTTAAAAACAATTCATCCTAAAATGTTACTTTGAGTAATAATTCAACAATGAACAAGTTTTATAAAATTTTGATAGTGATTTATGAAATATAACATTTTACTACAAAAAGAAAAAACTAGAATACAAAGGCTTTGATCATTATTATACTATTATTTATGTGGGGCATGGGTAGTGGTGACGATCTTGAGTTTAGATTGAATGTTAGCTCATTGGTCGGTCATGGACCCTTACCGTATGTATCTTGATGACGACTTGTATGGGGACATAGACCCATTTTCTATTCTTGCGTCACATTTGTGTCTTGTCATTTATTTTTCTTTCAAAGTTTTGCATGGCCATCACTTTCCACACTAAAATGGTGGTATGTGAGTGATGTATTATTGGCTCTCTCATAGAAGTAAAAAGGTCTAGCTGCATTAATTATATTTTAGATGGTAACTATGTATACATTTGATGCGCAGGGTGCGAGTTTGAATATTAATTAGGTTCTCTTTTTAATGTTTAATGTGAGTTTGAAAAAAGTCTAGTTGCTATTTTGATGGAACGGTTACTTTGTAAAAATACTTTCAATTTCCATTTCTTAGTTTTAGTCGACAACAATGAGAAAAAAGACTTTTAAAGTGAGTTGTAGTGATGAAAAAAACTAAAACTAGTGATGATGCATTTAAGAAAATAATGAAAATAATTTTTTTTAATACTTTTATTGTTTTTGAAAATGTAAAACAATTGTTCATTAAGTCTCTTTTCTCTTTGTTAACAAGTAAAGCTAACACGAATTTAG
>Ga0315914_1004318_pt1 | contig 21273 bp, 9 predicted proteins | sample MpolenodulesMG_FD_203920 | JGI IMG/M metagenome (GOLD analysis project Ga0315914, IMG submission 203920) | Medicago polymorpha root nodule microbial communities from Los Angeles, California, United States - elongated nodules | ecosystem: Host-associated > Plants > Roots > Nodule | place: USA...
TGGTGAGCAAGTTAAGAGGGTTCAACAATTGTGTTATGATTTGATTGTTGATTATCAATTGAAGTTCAATCAAGATGCTTGTGGTGAATCGTCGGAATCTATTCGTGTGGCTAATGATGGTTTAGAAGATTATGATGCATATGTCAAGAGGAGAAAAAGAGCTAGAACATCATTATATAGAACAGAGTTGGATCATTATCTAGGAGAAGAAGTTTTACCTCGAAGTGCCGATTTTGATATTTTGTTGGGGTGGAAGTTGAACTGCATCAAATATCCAACATTGCAAGAAATTGCAAAAGATGTATTAGCAATTCCTATTACTTCAGTTGCTTCTGAATCAACATTTAGTACTAGCGGCAATATCTTAAGCCCGCATCGTAGTCGGCTTCATTGGACAACCTTAGAGGCTTTGATGTGTCTAGAAGTTGGCTATGGAGTAATGACAACAGCGGTATGGTTTTAAACTATTCTTTCAATTTACATATCTTAAGAAATGACAAATACTTTTTGTATTTTTTTTAGCTAATTACTATTTATACCATTCTATTTTCAGGTGATGTGAATTCTCAATTATGTAATGAGTTTGCAACCCCACTCAGTGAAATAGAGCCTGATGATGAAGGTGAGATCTACCTTCCATTTATTTATCACTACCTTCGAATTTTATTAACCTTAATGTTTATAGTTTAACTTGTATTTTTTATTATATAGGTGAAATATTGGCTAGTGGTGTTAGTTCCCACTTTGAAGAGTGAAGGTTGAAGATGTCGGTAGCATTTAGAGAAAGAAAGAAGACAATGTTTATGCGGAATTTGTTTTCGCAAATTTAAATTTTCAATAAAGAATTACGTGGTTCATACTTGGTTGTGTTGTTTTGATAATTTTGGTCGGATAATTTGGATTATCAGTTAATTTAAAACTTTGATATTTATTTTTGCTTTATGTTGACAGGTCTTTTTTTTTTGTTGAACGCAAATTGTTGGATAATGTGTTCCAACATTACGACTGAGGCTTAAAAAAACTCTTTTTTTATTAAAAAAAATGGTTCATTGCGGGTACGGGGATGAGGCGGGAATACCCGAACCCATTGGGGACGGGGATAGAATTCAATTTCTCATCCCCGTTGGGTATGGGTAGGGTAACGGGTAAGTATACGGGAGTAGGGGATAGGGATGGGGAATGTGAAACCCGTCCCAACCCCGCCCCATTGCCATGCCTACCCAGGAGTTCACATTTATGTGTGGGTTTAATTTCAGTGGATTACCACTTTATCTAAGACCAAAAGAAAAATATGAATCAATCTCACTTATATTATAGTTTTTCATTAATTTTTAATTTATTTTTCAAGTATTTTTTTTTTAATATTCATGCATTTTTTTTTGTGGTAATCACCTTATGTATCTTTCCTTCATGTGATTGATTTGTATGACTTTTTTTATCAACTTTATTTTAATCTGTGAGTTTAATTTCTGTGGATTACCACTTTATCTAAGACAAAAAAAAAATGTATCAATCTCACTTATATTATAGTTTTTATTAATTTTTAATTTATTATTCTAGTATTTTTTTAATATTAATGCATTTTTTTTTGGGGTAATCACCTTATGTATCTTTCCTTCATGTGATTGATTTGTATAACTTTTTTTATCAACTTTATTTTAACTAATTATTTAACTTAATTTAGCCACATGAAAAACATAAAGATTATATTCTTATATTTTCAAATTCAATTGATTTATATATTTTTTGAACTTATCAATCTAATGAATAAAAATTATTTGAGTCACAAACAAGTTACCTTATGTTTAACACGGGTCACTACACTGATTATTATTACAATTTTTTTTTTAAATAGATTATTGTTACAAATGAAATCATATTGTTTTGGTATAAAAAAAAGGGTAGCAAATGATTTATTATACCCGGAGAAAAACAGCTTATGTTTTTTTTACAAAGATATCAATGGTATATTAATATTGTAATTTTTTTAATATTCATCTTAAATATTTTATTTAAGGAATGTAAAATAATTGTTTATTTTTCGTTTTTGATAAAAAAAATTATGTGAGCTTTTTTGGGTTACAAGCTCACTAGAACTAGGGCACACTATAATTCAATTAATTATTTTGAATCAAATATTTATTATAGTTATTACATTATACTAACATATGTTTTTTTTTACTGCGCTAAAGCGTGTAAATTACAAGCTAGGTTTTTATTTTATTTTATGAGATTTTGATTTTGATTTTGATTAAAATTATATGTAAAGATATATGTGACTTTTAAATAGTAACAAACTATGTTTATCTTTAACCGATAATATAACAAATGTAATAAAAATTATTATCTTTTTGAATAACACCAACAATATATCATTCATAGAAGCAAATTTGTTTAAAGGTATAATGGAATAATGAAAAATCCAAAAAAAATAAATCATATAATCCCTTTATATATTGTTATAGATTTAGAAAATTGTAGATAAACTTACTTTCATATAAACCAATAGATTTTTTTTAAAGAAAACCAATTGTTTGTTGTTACGATGTAATATGTAATTAGGCACGACAACAAAATCTGTACCCCCGATTACTCGTCCAAACTCACCTCGATTTGACAGGTTTTTCCCGCTCTGATTGGGTTTGAGCATGAGTTTAGGTTTTCCTCGATTTCAAAACAAGGGTACAATATGGATAACAAGGACAAAGGTACCCACCCCGAAACTCAACATAAACTCATCTCAGATGTAGAAAATTACTTTATTACCTATTGATATTTATCATGTCATAAAAAGTGTTATTGATATTTAAAAGAGAAACCAAATTATTCGATTAAGAAAATGTTAATGTGAACATATTACTCTATAATGTGTTACAACATTGCCCATGGGACTCAAAAGAACATTATTTTTTTATTACAAAAATGATTCACTAAGGGGACGAGGATGTGATAGGATACCCGACCCGTTGAGAATAAGGATGAGATTCAACTTCTCATTCCTGTTGAATATGAGTAAGGTGACAATAAGTATATGAGAGTCGGAGATTGGGACGAGAAAGCTAAAACTCATCCTCACCCGACCATATTGCCATGCCTATATGTAATATGTACTTTTCTAAAGTGATGCTTGATTTTTTTTATTTTTTATGAAGTCAAATTAGCACATCAAAATCGGTACCGGGGAGAATGAGACCTTAATTCAATGAATTTTTTACATGCTTGAATCTTCTTGATGCACAGCCATAATTCAATTAATTTATTTGAATCAAATATTAATTATAGTTATTATATTATGTTAAGAAAATTGTTGATAAACTTACCTAAGAAAGTAAATGAGGCTTATAGATATCGTAGTGTATAAACTATAAAGTATAAACACGTAGTGGAGGAATCTTCCAATCTAGACACCCCTTTGAAGAACTATAGTTATTGCATAGGTAACTTCAAATGACTTCTACGTACCTAGTGAAAACATGATAAATCTAGAAGTGAACGAAATGTGTACGGAGATACATAGTGATTATCAAGAGGTTCTTAGTTCAATCATTTATGAAATGTAGGAGGATATACGTAGATTTCATCCACAAACATCATCAGTTAGATCTTTTCAATTAACAATGCTATTAACAAATTTCCAAATGTTTGAACTCTTGTGGTATTGAAGAAAATTCAACAGAGATAGCTCAAAATCATAGATACAAAATTACGGTATATTATAAAATAGAATAAATGTGTACCTTGATCATGGACGGCAATTAAGTGATGTTGTTAGTGAAGCAATGAACCGATTAAGGTTGAAAGAGTTTTCTCTCCCTTTTTGATGAATGAGAGTGTAGAATGAAAAGTTATACCTGATGGAATACTCGATTTATATAAACACCAGTAGTGAACCTTACAACAGACATACTATGAGAAACGACCCAACCCATCACGGTTTGTTTCTACTTACATCCCATTAATAAATATCTTTTTATTCGGTGCAATATTATAAGGGTTTATTTAACGAGTGCCTCCGAGGGCACTCTTTAAGCATTCCTAATGAAGAAATTATTCTTTACAAAATTAAGGATTTCAATTTTCAATGTAATAAATGCATAAACTTTTATAAAACATGACCACTTTATGTGTTTAAAGAGTGCCCCGAACATTTTCCATATTATAATTGAAATTAATAGTTGATATAATAATTTATTATTTTAATTCTTGATCAAGGTTAATCCATAAAATTCAACAACCTACCATCACAATATCAAATAAAATTGTTTACAAATTATAATAACCCCGGAAACTTAGTTTATTGTAAGCTTAAATTAATCCCATTAACTTTTTTTAGGGTTCAGCTAAAAGTACGTAATGAAAAACAAAAAAATGGAAACATGTTCCAAATGACAACAAACCTCAATAATTTTGTTTCTTCAAATATCATACATCAATTCCTTAAACACTTCCATGTGCTCATGTTGAAGAGAAATTACCACAGATAAACTCCTATCATTTGTTGAGCTTGGAATTATGAAAGACAGTCCATTACAATCAGCTCCAGGTCCCATGAAAATTGGCCTTCCCCAACCAAAATCAGCAGCATAGATTGGAAACTCTACCCAACTAATGATCATAAGATTTGGACACATAATATTAGTGTTGCGGGAAATAGCTCTTATATCATGTTGTAACTGTAGATAATCAATAGCAGATTTCATGTATTCATCGTCCTTTCGCAACAATGCATTGTGAATTATGCTTGCAGCATACCATGTTGGTTTTGACATGAGATCACTTGCTAGAGCTATAGGTGCGGTTGAGAATATCACATTGCCGAAGTAACCCAATGGAAGTGGAGGTTGCAACGTTGATCTTCCATCTGTTGGGATATACAATTTGGTTTCTTGATCATCGGGAAGTGATCTTGCTTTGCAGACATTTCTCCAAACATGACCAGCTAACATCTCATAAGTGGTGTAGTTGATTGTGTTGCCAACTTCTTTGGACCTATCTTTCAACTTATTGAGTTGTTCGCGAGACAATCTGTAAATCGATCTTGTTACATTCTCTGAGCTAGGGGATTGTTTTGGAATCTTCATGGATGGTGAAGATTTGAATTCAACGTGATCAAAAATGGGTCGTAGCGGATGGCGGGCACGAAGTAGTGTCCGATCAATAAATGGTGGGATGGAAGCATCTAGTCCACGAGTTACATCTGACCATGTATTGATGAAGTGAATACCAGAAACTCCATCCGCTAGATTATGGTGCATCCCAACACCAAGTGAGACTCCTCCACATTTGAAGTATGTTACCTGCACAAATAGTTAAAGTTCGCTAAATTGGTGTATGCAAATCGTATTATAAACAGAAATGATAACTTGACACAAAAAATGTGACACATAAATGACACCACATATTTTACTATTACCTAATACATATGTTTTATTTTATTTTATTTTATGTCTTTTTCTTCCCTCTCCTGGCTGTAACAATCATCACCTCCATCTACAAAAATATTGCACATAACCTATTTTTCCCCCTGCTATTCATGTTTCAATTGTCTTCCTACAAAGCTCCAACTGCAACAACATCATCACAACCGTCACCATCCGCCATAAGTTAGGACGAGTCTAGTGGATGAGGCGAAGGGAGATGGTGGCTCAATTGAGCTGTTCCGGTGAGGTATCTCGCAGCGGCTCTCACTCTGATTGTCTCTTATTTTGATTAAAATTATATGTATACATATTTTGCACTTTCATATTGTGACAAACTATACTTTTCTTTTTCAATGACATTAACAATACATATCAAATATAATATAAATTCTTATCTTTATAAATAACATTAACAACAATATAGCATTCTTACATGCAAATTTGTTTAAGGATATAATTGGAAGTGAAAAAACTACTCAACCATCTTTTCTTTATATATATATATATGGACAGGTCCACGCGAATTATCTTTAATAAATCAAAGAAAATGCCCATTTTGGTCTCCATAATTATCTTGAGCAAAATTTAGTCATTGACAAAAAATAATCTATAAATTAGTCCTCAATATTTTTAGATCGGGGAGAAACTAGTCTTTCACTCACTATAATATATAGGCTAATATGTTCATAGTTTGAAAATATCAAAAAATAATTTGGCATTCTTTTTTGTCAGAAACTAAATTGTGTTGCGAGAAAATTATGAGGGATCAAATTGAGTCTTTAGTTAATTAATAATATCTAAACCATTTACAATTATTGAGGTTTGCCCATGAATTCCTCTTGAAAATGGGAGATATTGATAGTTTATAGATTAATTTTATAAATTAAAATAGCTTAGCAATATTAATTATATTTCTATAGTTTAAGTATACTCCCTCTGGTCTTGAATATAAAAAAATATTCATTTTTAAGGTTCATTTAATAAATAATGTATTTAGTCTATAATATAAATCAGATGCATCATTTATTCACTGAACTTGAAAAATGAATCTTTTTTTATATTAAAGACCGATGAAACATAATAGATTGATATATCAAAATGTAATCAATCTTTAAGAAATCAAATAAAGATTACAATATAACTAATAAGTAAATGAAGAAAAATTGAAACATACCTGCAACACTAGGAGGAGATACGTTCCGATTCTGCGCGAGTAATCAACAATGGGAATAAGCTGACACAAGTGCAATGTGGGGGCAAAGTCACCAAAATCATCTATGACCGTCGCAGTCAATCTCCGCACGACCGTCTTTGTCGTAACAAAAACGACCCGCCATTGGATAGAATGAGACAAGCACCTTGCCGAGAGCTTCCTTCATAATCTTGGTGTTGAAGAATTTGGAAGTGGTGTTGGTTCTATAGAAGTAAACTTCAAATGACTTCTACGTACCTAGTGAAAACATGATAAATCTAGAAGTGAACAAAATGTGTACGGAGATACATAGTGATTATCAAGAGGTTCTTAGTTCAATCACTTATGAAATGTAGGAGGATATATGTAGATTTCATCCACAAACATCATCAATTTGAAATGAGAGTTGAAAAGAATAAAATGAAAATAATAAAGAAGGAAGCATGGTGTCGTTACCTTGAGGTTGAGAAGATGATATGAGGAGGAGCAGAGGAGAAAAGCTTAGAGATGATAAGTGTTGTGTTGTTGGCGTGGTTTGGGCTTTGGTGTGTGCAAATTTAAGGAGAGTCCGGTGGTGTTGAACAACTCCCATCAACTCAAGTACTCTGTGTCACCATTTATTTCTCGCTATACACGAGGTAACGAGTTATCATGGGAGCTAATAAAAAGATTAGAAAATGATAGCAATATAAACGACCAAACTAAATTATTATTTTACTTTGCACATGTAAATTAATTAGGTTGGGGTCATATAATTGAATGTCTTCCACACAATGGGTGCTAGCAAATCTCCACTTGATATTTTCAATGTCTTTTGGCATTTTTGATGGAAATTCATCTGCTATGTTGCTGTGCGGTTTATGGGTTGGGGCTTTGCGGTGTTTTGCTGAGTTGTATGTATTGCTGTGTGTGACGTGACTATCGGTAGGAGTTTAATGCAGTAGGGTTGTTTTCTGTCCGTGCTTTGGTGTCCCCGTGTCTTTAGGCAGTGGGGTAGTGAGGCAAGGGTATGGTTGAGTAGACGGTCTTGGTCATGTTGGCCGTCTGCATGTATAGTTCGGTCTCATTACTTGCTTCGGAGGTATTGTGGGTTGGTTTTGTGTGTCTTTGTTTTTGAGGTGTTGTGTCTGTATGCGGCGTCTATTTGTATCTTGCTTTTTTTTTTTTTCTTTTTTTTTTCTATTAATCCGTGAGTGATTATGCATCTTGCATATAGTCAACGAAAATAATATTTGTCATTTAAAAAAAAAAAAGATTAGCGTTGTGTTCTAAATGTGTAATAATATATGCGAAGCTAGTTGGAGGTTCCAATTGTATTTTTATAACTCTGATATCAAAAGTGGCAAGCTCTCAACAATTTTTTTATTTTATTTTTGACCTATTTCTCTTGTTAGAGAAACCAAATCATTCGATCAATAAAATGTTAATGTGAACATATTACTATATAACGTATTACAACATTGCCCATGGGGCTGAAAAGAACTTTATTTTTTATTACAAAAATGAGGATGAGATAGGGATACCCAAACACGTCGAGGACGAGAATGAGATTCAACTTCTCATCCCCACATAATATGGGTAGGGTGACGGTAAGTATACGAGAGTCGGAGATTGGGACGAGAAAGCTAAAACTCATCCTCACCCCACCACATTGTCATGCCTATATGTAACATGCACTTTTATAAAATGATGCTTGAATTATTTATGAAGTCAAACTAGCACATCAAAATTAGTACATATCAAAATTGATACCGGAGAAAATTGTCACTCTGTTATATATAGTTCTTGAACCAGAAAAATAAAATAAATCAGAGTAAATATCCATTTTCATCTTTCATAATTATCTTGACATTTTCATATAGGGGAGAAAATTGATATTATATATAGGTCTTTGAAAATATTAGAAAATAATCTGGTATTATTTTTTGTGATGAACTAAATAGTGTTGTGAGAAAATTGTAAGGAAAAATAGGAAATAAATTGATATTATTTACGATTCATCGAGTTTGTCCATCAATTATTCTCGAAAATAGGAAAGAATGATAGTTCATAGACTAATTTTATAAATCAAAATAGTTTAGCTATATTTATTATATTTCTATAGTTTAAGTATCAAATATAATAGATTGATATATCCAAATGTAATATTTAAGAAATCAAATTAAAGATTGCAATATAACTAACTAAATGAAGAAAAATTGAAACACACCTGCAACACTAGGAGGGGATACGTTTCGATTCCGCTCAAGTAATCAACAATGGGAATAAGCTGGCGCAAGTGCATTGTGGGAGCAAAGTCACCAAAATCATCTATGAATGAGTCAGTGTCGGCTTAACAAAGAGTGCCCCTTGACTGTCACAATCAATCTCTACACGGTTGTCTTTGTCGTAAATCAAACGACCCGACATTGGATAGAACAAGACAAGCACCTTACTGATCAGAGCTTCCTTCATAATCTTGGCGTCGAAGAAATTGGAAGTGGTGTTGGTTTTATAGAAGTAAACGCTGCGCGTGTGAATACTTGCACCTTCAAATCAAGATTGGAGTTCCACACCCTTCGCCGTGCAACCTCCTGATCTAAAGGTTGCACCATCGTTGAATCTCTTACATTTATGATCATCTTTGTTTTTTGGTCTGGTTCCACACTATTAAGCCGGGTCGTTCCTACGAATCCGAAGGCTCGGCTCTGTAAGTGAAAAGAGACCCGTAATAAAATAAAAATGTATTTTTTTTTTAAAAGAACAATGTTCTATTTAAATTTTTTAAAAGATAAATACAAGGTGTCGTATATATGTTGTACACCCAAAGGTGAAAATCACTATTGTATACATGAGAAGCCTTAAACCACCATCCCAAAAAAACACTCATATAACATCAAAAGCAAGAGGACCCAATTCTAATAGGTCTAAAATAAGACAACAGAAAAGGAAAGTGGAATCTTGGAGAGTAGTGGGGTAGTACTACTGGATTATAAATTTATTTTTAAGGCTCATATTTTCGAGAGGCCCAATTCCATTAAGCGGTTTGCACACCCCAAGGTCCGGCCATGCTATAAGTATAACAAATAATTAATGAATCTTACTAATGATAATGTCTATTATCAAAGATGTTACTTATAATATCTCTCTCAATGCTCCATAAAAAAAAAAAAAAAAATCTTTCTCAAGGTATTAAATATGACAAATTCTTATTTACCCACCTTTTTTTAAGGATTTATCCACCTTTTATTGAAGGTAATGTAGTTATCACCATTAATAAATGATCATACGTTTGCAAAAACCGATTATATTGGTACTATTTTAATTTTTTCATTAGATAACCCTTTACCTCAAAACTGACGAGTCATAGACACCCCTACTAGTAGTTATGAAAGAATCGGTACTTCGAGTTTAGAAACTTTTAGAAAGAAAAGAAAAAAATACTTGATACTTTGGTCGTTAGATTTTAATTCTATGACGTAAGTTGTAAGTAAAGAGACAACAAATTATTCAAACTAAAAAAGATGAGGTTTATTAATTTTTGGCTTATTGCATTTTGATTTTTAATTTTATCACGCTTACGAATTAACTCTCTTATTTTTACAAAGAGAATGTTAACTAGTGCTCCAAGGGCATTGGTTAATCATTCAAAACAAGTAAGTTTTTATAAAAAAAATTGTGGAATAATGATGTGATCAAAAGTAACATCTTATATTTCTAATACAAAATTTCTATTTGTAGATTCCTTAACTATTGTCTTAAGCACAAAGGACACTGGTTAGCTATAGGTTCCTTAACTATTGTCTTAAGCCCTAAGGACACTGGTTAGCCAGACTTTTTTATAATCAAACTTTTTGGTCCTCAATTATAACATTTGACACAATTATGGTTCAGAGTTCGGACTAGATTTTCTGCCTTAAAAATAATGATTTCAAGTTCTAAGAGTGATATTTTCCATTCAAAATCAAAATTTGGACAATAATTACTACTTTTGAGGCCAAAATCACATCAAATTTGATATTGAAAGACCAAAAGATTTGTTTTAAAAAAGATAAAATTACGTTTTTTTTTATATATATAACTACTGGAATGGAATGAAATCAATGAGATGAGAGTGGAAAGATGAAAATGAAAATAATGAAGAAACGTTACCTTGAGAGGTTGAGAGGATGATGGGGAGGAGCAGGAGAAAAGCTTAGAGATGATAGATGTTGTGTTGTTGGTTGACCATTTTTTTCTCTGACATACGCGAGGTAATATTATAAGTTGACATAGGAGCAAATAAAAAGATTAGAAAATGATAGCAATATATATCTTGCACTTGCACTTGCACTTGCCCATGAGGTACACTGAATTTAAGTTCTACAACTTTTAAAAAATATTTTTGCTCAAAGCTGGCATCAAATCAAAGTAAGATATAAAACGACCAAACTAAATGATTATTTTACTTTGCACAAGTAAATTAATTAGGTACTTTATGTATCATGTATGGATGGGTCTTATAATTGAATGCTAGATTGTATTCCACACAATGTTTTGGTTTTGGTACATTTTATATGATGATATACTGGTGTAGCCGTGTAGGAGCCCGCGCAAGTGGAGGGTTAGATTAGCGTTGTGTTCTAAACGTTCAATAATATGATTTTTAAAGTGGGAAGCTGGTTCGAGGTTCCAATTGCATTTTAATAGCTCTAATTTCAAAACTGGCAAGCTCTCAACAACTTTTTATTTTTGGCAAATTTCTTTTGTTGGATGTATGTACAAGGTTTTAGCGAAGATGTTAGTTAATATACTCAATCAGTTATCGATAATGTTGTTTCTGAATCTCAATCAACCTTCATGAAGGGGACAAATTATTGATGGTATTGTTATTGTTAATGAGTTAATTAATTGGCGATGCCAAAAGATGTAAGAAGGATCTCATTCTCTTTAAAGTGGAATTTGAAAAGAGATTTGTTATTTGAACAATTATTTGTGTGATAAATTTTGGGACAACTATAAATTTATAAAGAAAAATAGAGAGAAGGTAAAAACATAATGTAAGTATGAGAGAGAAATTTGTCACAAAATGATTGTACAAATATCATTTCTCTTTTGAAAAGGACTACAATTATGTGGAGTGGTATTATTTGAATTCAATTATGTTAAAGATGGATTTTCCAGATAAATGGTGTCAATGGATTATGGACTGTCCGACGGATATGGTGTCATTGGGACCATTGGCGGAGGCACGTTGGTGCCAGGGGATGCAACTGCATCCCCTCAAATTTCGAAATCCACACTAATTTTTTTCATATTTTATGCACTATGAACCCCCTGGAAAATGAAAAATAAGTGTTGCACCTGCTTAATTTCAAAATTCAATAGTCAGTGTTGGGCCTGCTTTCACACACACACACACCAATAGCCTTTCAAATCAGTTTTTTCTTTTGTGCCTAATTTAGTTAGCTACTACCGGTATAGTATAGTATTATATTACACGAGAAAGTCTTAGATAGACACAATCCTAAATCAAAATGGTTTGGGTACACTCACAAAATATAGAAAAATTTGAATAAGAATAAAATTAAATGATATTAATTGATGTGACTGATTTATTTTTGTTTTAGTTTTTTCATCTTAGGTGAGTGTGCCTAAATCTATTTTATTTAAGATTGTGACTATATTAGACTTTCTCTATATTATAATTTGCTAAAGATATAGTATTATATTTATTCAATAGATGTAAGAATATTACCATGTACTCACTTTGGTCTTTACTATAAGAAAAAAAATATCAAAATCCATGCAATTATTAATAATTGTAACTTTTTAAATATGTTTATAAATATCTTGTAAAAAAATTCGTAAAGCATTAAATACACTCACTAATATTAAAAATAAATAAATGAGAGTTGGAAAAAGTGTTATAATTAATAACTATAAATTAAAAAATTGTGACATTTTCTTATAAATAGTACTAAAAAGTTGTTTACTTAGCGCTGGGGATTTTGTATTTGTTTCGCATCGGCTTTCTCTTAAGAGGTTATAAGGTGCTTGCAATAATATTGGGTTTTAAAAAAAGTAATAAAAAAATCTCAAAACAATTTCTTATAATAAGGATCAAAGGTTATAATTATTTTTTTTGAAGGAATCAAAGGTTATAATTATTAATTAAAGTTAAAAAGTTTCCACTCATTGCTCAGGGCATAGACTCGTCCCCATGTAAAGGAAAATTGTAGAATATGTATATACTTTTTTCAATACCATATAAATAAAATATAATATAATTTTTAGACACATATATCCCTAAAAAAAAAGACACGTGTATATATATATATATATATATTAAAGTTCAAAAGTTTGAACCCCCTGATCTAGGGTCCTGGCAACGCCAATGATTGGGACGGAAACGACATCAGTTTTGGTTAACGGCAGTCCAACAATGAGTTTGCTATGGGTTGAGGGTTGTGTCAAGGGGGCCCTTTATCACATTTTTTTGTTTTTGTTAGTAATCGAAGGTGTCAATGTGATGTTACAATCATATGTGAAAGTGGGGTTATACACTTGTTATCGTGTTCGGTCAAACTCTAAGTTGTGTATTTCACATCTACATTTTGCTAATGCCACATTGATTGTGTGGGAGAAGAGTCGGGGTAATGTAAGAACTTTGAAGGCAAATTTGATTTTATTTGAATTCATTTGGGTATGCCTATTGGTGGAGGATTAGGGAATTTAATTTGCCATTGTTAGGTGAATGATACTGAAAGTTGTGCGTTTATCAGGATGGGTTGTGGTACAAGGTGTTGGCGGCAAAATATGGTGTCGATTGGGGGCGTATAAAGGGAGGGGGTAGTAAGGCATCGGGCTGGTGGAAATATCTATGAGGCATTAAAGATGGTGTTGGTCCGGGCGTGGACGGTTGGTTTGCAGATGGTGTTGTTTTTCAAGTTGGACATGGTGAAAATACGTCTTTCTCCAATGATCCTTGGTTAGAGGAAATGGTTAAATTTAGGCGGTTGTTTGAGTTGGCAGTAGATGAGGATGTTCCATTGTTGGTCTAGGGTGGAGGTGGTGGAGGAGGTTATTTGCTTGGGATGAGGAGCACGTGGAAAAGTGTACTTCTTTGCTAGATAATATTGTTTTGTAGGAAATTGTGTCAGACAAATGGATTAGAAAGCATGATCATGAGGATGGTTATTCAATAAAAGGCGTGTATCACTTATTTACTCGAGTGGATCATCATAATCATGATCATGTCTCAAAAATTATTTCGAACAAAGCGGTGCCGCTGAAAGTGTCTTTATTTGCTTGAAGGCTTTTGAATAAGAGGATTTCTACCAAAGACAATTTAGTTTGTCGCATCACTAACAAATTGGATTTGTTACTATATTTAAGGGGCTCCAGAAATGAGGACACTATTAATCATTTATTTCTGGTTGCTTTTTTTTTTCCTTTCTTTCTCTTAAGCATTTCGATTGATGTTTTGCGTTATTTGAGAGTTTAAAGTGTCTTGCCTAATGATATGGGGTTGCATGCGTTTCAATTTCTTAACTTATATGACTCTGTTTGACAAAACCAAGAAGTTAGCTTATAGTTTATATCTTATAGCGGATAGTTTATAAGATTGTCTGACAAAAAAAACCATTTGGTAACGATCTTTTCACCACGAATTTATAGCCTATTTTACTAGCTTAGAGTTTATTTTTCAAACGCTATTTCAAGCAGTGTTTGAACTTATAGCTTATAATTTTTTCTTCTAATTTTACCCTTATTATTTTATCTAAAATACAATTTTAGATAAATTAAATTAAATGCAAGGCATATGAAAGATCAAATTTATTCACATTTTTTATTGAACCATGTATACGTACACTCGAACAATTTAAATACACCCCAACCATTTACATATTTAAATTAGCGAATAAGATATAATTAATGTTATGAAGTATGAAGACATGAATGAAAATAAATAGATAAATAAAAAAGACATGAGTGAAAGTAAATAAAAAATAAAAATATCAGTGAATAAAATAATTGTTATACTAATAATAAGCTTCCTCTATGGCGAATCGTTTGGAAGAATTTGAGTTTGATTCCTGGTGGAAATCTTAACCAAACTTTACTTACTTTTCGACCGAACTTCAGATTACTAGTGCCACATTCCCCTAAAAATCAGAGGCTTAACACCAAAAACATTATAAAGTGACTAACATTTTTTCAGTAATTTAAGTTTATTGACCTATATCAACTTTTCATATATTGAAACATATTATTATAAACTATAAATGAATAATACCAAAGAAATTATAAAGTCACTAACATATTTTCAGTAATTTAAGTTTATTAACTTATGTCAACTTTTCATATATTCAAAAACATTATTATAAATTAGAAATTAAATATAATATTACATACCGTTGGATTCTTTAAAATGTTATGTTAAATATCAAACCGGGGGTTTAACGCTTAAAACATTATAGAGTCATTAACATTTTTTCGGTAATTTAAGTTTATTAACCTATGTCAACTTTTCATATATTGAAACGTATTATTATAAACTAGAAATGAAATATAATATTATGAGTAGTGATAGCAACATTCTCTCAAACACTCACTTCTTCATTGGTTTAAATTAAGGTGGGTCTCACACTTTGAAAATAGGTTTCACTTAAAGTGGTGGGACATACATTAATTTCATTCAATAAGAGAGCGAGTGTTAGAGAGAGTGTTTAAAAGAGAGTGTCCTTAGTGTTCCTCTAATATTATATACAATTAGATTCTCTAAAATGTCATGTTAAATATCAAAATTGAGTTTAATGTCATTTATCTATTAGTTTGCTATTCTATTTAAATATATATATTAGATTACTTACTTAAATAGATCCAAATGAAATAGACTTTAAAGTAAACTAATATGTCATACTAGACTTTCGACAAAGCAAGGTTTATGCTTGAAAATAAGTACACGATAAACTACTAACCAGACTCGTTCTTTAAAAAAAATTATCAGACCAAAGTTAGATATTTAAAAGTCTAATTGAACTCGACATATTCTTACGCCTACTTCAAAACAAACTATATATTTTGAAAAAAAATATATCAAGGAGTATGTTAGGCCTATAATTGGGTGTTAGGCGTCCAACACAGTGCATTGTATCGGGTCTATTACACGATAAATATGTCTTTTATCATATTTGAGTAATCTTTTAATAACATTTTTGGTTAGAAATTAATGACTTTAGCAGAGAAACACAAAGGAGGTTATTCTTAACATCATTGAATGATTTTTTTCAAGAATCGTTCATGAATTATTTTTGTAATTCTTCTTTAATATTTGCTTTTTGTTTATGTATCATGAGTAACTAAAGCCCTCGTTGTTGGGTATGAGTATAACTAGATTAGAACCTTTATTATGTGATTTGATCTTTGATTATTATATAAGTTTATTGAATTATTTTTGTTATCTATGTGTTTAATGATTTTATCTCTTGCTCGCATTTAAACTGATTTACGGTTAATATTGCGAAACATAATTCGAATTATAAATACGTTGACACAAGAAAGTTTTTCCTATGTAGTCTAGGAATATATGCAAACTCTTAAAAACCAATTGAAAATTCTTGTTCTTTCATGTTTAATTTAGATCTTAATTTCACTTAGCATTAAGTGTTATTTTAGAACTAACGACTCTGTCACTAAACCCACTTGTGTTGGTCTAGTGATGTTGGCTTTAAATCTTGAAGTGCGGTCTTCTCATGGTCTCATGTTCGATTCTCCCCTGTATCAATTTCTGTGGGCTAGTTTGTCTTTAAAAAAAATGACTTTGTCACTAAGGAATTAAGGCAAGAGTATTTTAGAGAAGTCGGTAGTAATTCGATAAAGAAGTTAAATAGTCACAGACAAATTGTCAATTCAAGGTGGAAACCTAGTGAAACTCGTCCATGACATATTCTATATTATTCATATAAACCATTTAAATTGTTCAATTTTAAAGTTTGACAATAAAAGGAATCCTTGAGTAAGTTTGACAGTAAAAGGAATCCTTGAGTTCAACACTTGGTTTATCGTTTAAAAATTTACACCATGGTCATATCTAAAAATTTACAAGATAAGGAGACAGTGTAAATTGAACTCTCTTGCTACCTTGATTCATTTCATTGTCATCACCGTAAAGTACAAAACTATAAGTCCAATGTACATAAAATTAGAGGCAAAAAAGAAGATAAAAAAATACAATTATTTAGTGCATGAAGAAAAAGTAAACGACAACTCATGGAATATTTTAGCATAAGATATATTGTACAACTTACACATTCATCTCATACACGGATCCTTACACATTTGCCTTTACGACACCTAATATTATATTGTGAAACTTTTGGACAATCTTTATCTGTTACACAAGGACCAGAATTAACGTAAGGAATAGAATCATAGACTCTTACAACAAGAAATATGGAAATAAACATAATCATAACATAAATAAACTTCACAATTTTAGTCATATTTTCCCCTCTTTGCATCTAAAAAATTGGATATAATTTGATCTTTTTATAGTGTATAAAGTTCACAGTCTCATAAAATTAATTAAATAATTTAAGCGTTTATGAAATTTTAAAAACCCATCATAACATTAGAATCATTAGTAAATGCCTCTTGAGTATATCAATATGTTGTGTTTGTTCCTTTAGCATACTTAGAAAGAAGATCATACAATAAACTTAATAATAATAAGAGTTGAATATTATTTAACTAAATTTTCATTACTTTTTCCTTCAAGAAAATTTTTATTACTTTTTTACTCCCTTTGTTCCTATTTATGAGAAACAAAAGTGTCAAATTTTTTGGTCTTTTTTTATAAGAAACATTAACCAATTTTTAAATGTATTGGATGTTAATTTTCTTTTATGCCCTGATTTATTGTGAGAGAGATTATTAAAAGTATGTAAGTTGGTTTAATCTAGAGTAATTTTTGGAGGGGTATTCATAGATTATTTTTTTTATAAGAGTATTAAATGAAAATGACTATTTTCAAGGTGTTTCCTTGGTCTCGATATTTTACGTGTTTTGTTTCTTATAAAAAGAATCGAAGGAGTAACCTTTTGTGATAGTAAAGAGGAAAATTGTTTTTTTAGACCATGGTAAAGTTATCTAGGAATATAATGCACCATTTGGGTGATAACATATTTATGTTAAGTTGAGCATATTGTGGGATCAATATATATTTTCATTAAATAATTAGAACATAAATAATGTGGATTTAATAATTGTCATGGCATAGTTTATTCCACTTTCTCATTCACATCAATTATATGGTTCATATTTATTTACAAAGTAAAATGGAACTGAATGCAAAACAAATGGTTTTTTTAAAATGAATTATATTTATTAAGGAACCATTTGTCTGACCTCATTGGCTATGAAAAGCCTATGGGTTCAAATTATGCGCAAAATTTGGACTTTTCTTTTATCCCTTTTAAAAACTATTTACTTACTAGCATTGAGTATTTCAAAACAAAGATCAAGTCTATAAAAATCCATAGAATTCTAAAACTACATGACATTCCATCAAATCATTTTGTTTTAACGTATAATACCCTAGTTATAAAATATGTAAATATTTATTATTGAAGCATATACCAATGAAGTTCCGTATAAAAGAGTTATTCAAAATGTAAGTATGATAAGTTTGATGTTTGGGATAGTGTCTAAATTTTAAATAGGATAAATTTATAAATAAAAAAAATAAAAATTGGGGGGTTGGGGAGGTGATTGGGCATGTCCCATAACATGTAGGTTATAACATATGAGTAATCACACATAACATGTAGGTTATAACATATGAGTAATCATATATGTACAATTATTTATAGATAACTTTATGACAACCTTCTTTTTTTTTCTTTCTCTTTTTATCGGTCAAAAACAATAGAGTGAGAAAAAAGAAGAGAGTAAGAACATTACGTGAGTAAGAGATGGAGTTGTCTAAAAAATATCATTTGAAAATTGCTTTTCTCCCAACAAAAATTGCTCCCTCCCAAAGAAACTTCCAAAAATATCCCTACGTGAGTTAAATCATGTAGGTGTATAACCACCGTAACTTAAGTTACGTTCGGTACATTGGCTGATTTCAGCGTGAGTTAACTCACGTTGGGTTATGTTATAAAAACAAAACAACACCATTGTGCCATATGAATTTTCAAAACTCCATTGTTGCGATTTTGATCTCCATTCTTGCGATTTTCTCCAAGCTTAAGCCAATCAACGCCAATTACAACCCCAAGATCAAGTAAGTGTTCATTATCCTATTGAATTGTTTCTTTATTGAATTGTTAGATTTTTTGGTTATATTTCACATACTTAGGTTTTTATGATTTGATTTGGATGTTAGTTTTTGATAGAATTATTAGATGTTGATTAGAGTAGAAATTGTTGATTAGAGTAGAATTGATTGAATTGTGGTAGAAATTGTTAGATGTTTAAAATTGTTAGAAATTGTTAATGACTAAATGTTACACTCTAGAAATTGTAAAATTGTGGTCAAATTTTTAGGATTAGAGTAGGTTTGACCATTGATTTTTTGCATTGTGTAGATATGTCTGAGAAATAGGGTGATGCTCAATTGATAAAGGAGGGTGAGAAGAAGAAAGAAAAAATCATTGTGACATGGCACGAAATCAAATGCGAAGGATAAAAAAAAAGCAATGTGAAGGTGCCAGTGTACAATTTCAACAAACTGAGAAGGAGTGAAATGGCGTGTTATTTTGGTCAATAACCAAAAGTAGGTGCCCAGGAACTGTTGAGAACAACACAATTGACTTAAGTGACGAGAGAGAAGATTAAAAGATATTTTTGTAATGGATTGCAATAATGTCTTTTTTTTATGTTTTTGGATATGCGCATTTTGAATAAATTTGAATAAAGTTGCGTGTTGAATAAAGTTGAATAAATTTGAATAAAGTTGCATAAGTACACGAAATCAATTCAAAAAATACACGATTTTATTTAGTTTTAATTTCATCTACGTTATATTACATTAAATTCTCCCTAAATATGTGGTGTCATCATGATGTTTGGTTTAAATTAAATTCTTGAAGTTTGCCGAAATTCTTGGCATTGAAGTGTCTTATACTTAGTGTTAAAATTTGCAAATATCTTTAAATACTCAAAAGAATGAAGAGAACACAACACATGTATTCTACTAAATCAACTTTATAGGTTTTCACATTGAATTCCCTCATATAAGATGAGTCATCACAAAGAGGAATGCATCCCAATACATTCTCTCAAACTTAATACTACTGCTCTGCCAACTGACAAGTTTCAATTGACAGAGGAGCATGATCAAGCACAAAACAACATCTTAGAAATGTATTCCCTTTTGTTACACTCATCCTATACGAAGGAATTCGATGTGAAAATCTATATAGTTGATTCGGCAGAATACATGTTGTGTTCTCTTCATTTGTAAACCTTTACGCAAAGTATAAGACACTTCAATGCCAACATGCTCCTCATGCAGTCGTCGTTTGTGAGCATTATCTTGTTGGACTGCAATATCCCGGGACGTCCATATGGAACGCCTTCCACCCTCCTTGTGTCTCCGGGATTGAGTTCTTGGTTGATTTCATTCGGTTGATGACGTCAGATCTTTTTAACGTGACATCGTCCCGAACCTTGAACAAATAAGGGTTTCCACCGTTGAAACATACTTGAGCGGTGAACAAATTGTCCATTGTTCCAGATCTACATGATAAGAAATTAAACAATCAATGAAAAACTCATTCAAACATTTCATCAAACACTTAGAGTGCAAATTATACATAAACCTTAAAACTAAAACTACAACATAAACATGCAAACATCTAAATATTTAAGCAACATAAATCATTTACATGTAAACAATGTATCATTTCTTGCCAAAAAAAATCAAAATTTAAACAAACCCTAAGACTAAAACAAATCTAATTTAAGAGGAAAAATATAACATGTAAACATAAAATGTTAATGGTACTTGATTATGAAAACTTACTTATTATTGGAGTGTTGTTTGATTTGAACTTGAAGAAATTGGAGATTTGGTTGATTTGAGAGTTATTAGAGATTTTAGATGTGAAATGAGAAAAAATGGGGAAATAAAGTATTTTCTGACTTTTAAATACACGCCACGTGACTTAACTCACCCTGGATGTATCGAACGCGACTTAAGTCACACAGGTTGTTATCTAACGTGACTTAAGTCACATAGGGGCATTTTGGGAAGTTCGGTTGGGGTGAGCAATTTATGTTGGGAGAAGAGCAATTTTCATATCATTTCTCTAGTATATTGACACATTAAGTCCAAAATATATATTTAAGATTACTCCTCTTTGTAACAGCCCGATTTTCGCTAGATTTATTCTATTATTTATTTATGTGTGTTTATATGTGCTTATATGTGATTAATTGCCTCTGTGTGTATTTTGGGTTAGGATTAGTGGATTTCGGTGTGGAAGGGTATTATGGTCATTTTAGACTCCGGGGTATTTTGGTCATTTTGTGAGCAAGGGTAAAGTAGTAATTTCATGGTGAGGGTTATTTTTAGTGTTTCAAGTGAGAACCATTATTTTTACTAAGTTACTATTCGGTAGTGGTAATTAGTTTTGAACCGGTAATTATTCGATAACTTTTAACCGTTAGTGGATAGAAACTTTGGGAGTT
>Ga0315914_1004319_pt1 | contig 21273 bp, 21 predicted proteins | sample MpolenodulesMG_FD_203920 | JGI IMG/M metagenome (GOLD analysis project Ga0315914, IMG submission 203920) | Medicago polymorpha root nodule microbial communities from Los Angeles, California, United States - elongated nodules | ecosystem: Host-associated > Plants > Roots > Nodule | place: USA...
ATAAGCGAATTTGCTTAGTTGGATGGGGGAGGGGGGTATCCTGGAATTTTTTATTTTTTTTATGAGGATGCAAATCAAATCGAAAATTGGGTGAAAACCGAAAATGACATATATTACAGGTGTGAAAAGCACTATTAACCATAAAAAATATTTTGAGGACTAAAAATTGAAGAGATATTTCATAGTAAATAAAATAATGCACCTTTGAAAAATATAAATTTAGTAAATAAAAATTGCAGTTATTCTGAATATATAAATTTAATGAGAAGTTGTGTGTAACTCATTTCAGGATATGAAGCACCAATTCTAAGGTAAATTGTTTTTTCTCCATTGTGCCTCTTAATATTCAATGACTTTGAGTTTAGTGACTTTAATATATTTAATTGATAGATAAATGATTAAAATAAATTATTTTAATGAGATAAAATGATTGATTGCGAGAGATAAAGTCACGGAACTTAAAGTTAACTAAGTGGAACCCGACTCGTTTGTAAGTTATATAAATATAAATAGAACTGCACTATGAGATTAGTAATTTATTGTTAGTCTTTGAATGCAGCTACCATAGGCCTGAGTATTAAGAGGGATATAGAACAAAATAATTTGTTTATGGACTTAACACATAACACTGACATCTTCAAACTTAAAGGATACTTGCTGATAAAGTATCAGCAACTGGATACTTGGTTGTTGTTCCTGATCTTCTATATGGTGACTACGCTGATATTGATAATCCGCAATTCGACCGAGTTTCATGGAGAAAGGCTCATGGGCCGGTCAGTTTCTTGCCCACAAATGCAATTGTTTCTTTTCCTTTTCTACATATGATTTCACAATTCATATCATAGCAATAACATTCATTTTGATGATCACTTATTACAGGACAAGGCATGTGAAGATACCAAGCCTTTAATTGCTGCTCTAAGGAGTAAAGGTGTTACATCAATAGGAGCTGCAGGTTTTTGTTGGGGAGGTGAATCATTTTTATGCTTTCACAACATCATTATTAATCTACCGAAATGAAAAATCAAGTGATTGGATTCAAGTAGTTAATGAATTTTATTAAATGACGAATTATTTGACGGAACCCGAGTTCAACTCTGACTGGTGCAATCTTTGACCAGATTTCATATGGTTGAATTCCGGATTACTAGACTTTTTTTTCTAAGAACCGGAGGGTTAAGAAAAACAAATACTTGAAATAAGGGATGTGGAATAGTTTAATTTTTTAACATGTTAGCTTTGTTGCAGGGGTGGTAGCTGTTAAATTAGCAAGCTCTAGTAACAATATTCAGGCTGCAGTTATTCTACATCCTGGTGTAATCTCAGATAAAGAATTTCATGGTAATCTTGTGCTTTTATGTTTTCTAGTTAAATAAATTATTATAGTTATTGTTCATTACTTATAGTTATTGATAGCTCGATCGTAATATTTAAATACAAATTGCAAAATGTAAACTCTAAGCTTAAAATAATAGAAAGGTATTGCACCTTCTTAGCCGTAGCCCGTAGGCACATCCAGTGGCGGAGCCAGGATTATTACAAAGCCTGGACAAAAAAATTGCAACATATTTATAGGTGTTTACATAAGAAATTGCAAGTAAATAATCAAAAAGCTTAAAGAAATTGTCCAATTTATAAGGGTTTATATAAGAAATTCAGAGGAATTTACATAAGAAATTACAAAAAATTTGGATCGGAGCCCGGACGCGTGCCCGGACTCGCCGGACAGTGAAACCGCCACTGGACACACTTAACTGAATTTCGTTATCAAATATCGTGTGTTCATTGCTTGTACTTTTCCTATATTGTTTTGAACCGGAGTTGCTTTTCTAGCATCCACAAACTTTATTTTGTTTTTCTTCAGATGTGAAAGTTCCTATTGCTTTATTGGGAGCTGAAATTGATTCTATTTTCCCACAAGAAAGGTTGAAGCAAACTGAAGAATTGTTGTCTGCAAAAGCAAAGGTGAGAAACTATGGAAGAATTGTTTGCTGATTATCTTAATTAAATTTGAGACTTGTTAACCGGTGCTCCTGGGACACTGATTAAGGAATCCATAAATAGAATTTTCTGTCTTGGAAATATAAACGGTCTCTTTTTATTAAGAAATAATTACATACTTTTTAATAAAAACTTACTTCATTTGGTGCTAAACCAATGTCCCGGGGACACTGGTTAACATTCTCCATTAAATTTCCTTTCAAAACTTAAGACTTCAAGTTATGTATGCTATGGCAGTTAGAAAGCATTGTGAAGTTGTACCCTGGTGTTAGTCATGGATGGACATTGAGGTACAATGTTGAAGATGAAGTTGCAGTTAAGAGTGCAGAAGAGGCTCATCAGGACATGTTGAATTGGTTTATCAAGTATGTCAAAAATGATACATGTAATTGAAATTAAGTGAGAAAAAAAATATGATTGTTGTTTACTTGTGGTTAATAAGAGAATACAATGTGAAAAGGTGTTACATTTAGCTCTATTTGTTGATAGTAATTTATTAGCAAACATCAACAATTCACAAGTTTTTTTTTTGATGTTTGCTGAAATTGGCTTAGTGTTTCAATTATAATAGACTTAATTAATGAAGTGGTCCCTTAAGTTATTTGTTGATTACATTTTAGTCTCATAAGTTATTAACGTTACAATTTAGTCTCTTTAAGTCATCTTCCGTCAACCAAATAAATCTCCACCGTCGAAACCGTTAAGCCAATGTCTAAGGTGGATACACATTGCAAGTTGTCACGTCACCGTTCACATGTGCCTATTTAACGTTTTGGCAAAAGATTGACGGTGAGGATTTATTTGGCTAACAGATACTAACTTAAGGAACCAAATTGTAACGTTAATAACTTATGAGACCAAAATGTAACCAACAAATAACTTAAGGACCAAATCATTAATTAAGCCATTATAATATTATTAACTTTTTTAAGACACATTATTGAGTTTTTTTTTTTTTTTTCAAAAACAAAATGATATTCATTCATTCAAATCGAGAGATTACATCATTCAATACCGCTAAAAATGTAAAGGATGAATCTGCAAACAAACTCACATCATCCAAGTTAATAGCATATAAAGGCATAATGCCTACAAAAATATATGATAAAATTAAAGTGACCGGAATATCCATGACCTCCGGATCTGCAACATTGGCGCCCAAATCTTTGATTGAATAATCGACCTTTCAATATGAATCAAATGAACACCGCAAGAAGACGGGAAATCAAACAGCGCCGCACAAGACGACGAACAACAAACCACCACACTTAGATGATGAAATCACAAAGAAAAAACCTAGATCTATGTCAAAACCACTTATTTAAATTGAAATAGAGAGAAAAAGATGAAGAAGAGGGTGATTTCAGGTCAAGAATTGACCCAAAACTACCCTTCAATGAAGAAAATGGAAGAGAAAACTTAGAGAAAAAACTAGGACCGACTTTGAGTTGTTTTTCTTTTATAATTTGTTTTGAAGAAAAGAAAATTCAATTTTTTATCAAAAATTTCTCAATTGAGTCTTTGAATACTTAAATTACAAAATAACAAAATTAATGTAAAATGATCTAGATTAATAATCTAAGATCGAAAGCACTCAATATAGCTACTATACCAAATCCAAATTCATATAAACACGATTCAGAATTAAAAAACTATTCAACTCATGTGACGCACATGCCATCATTTGGAATTCGGAATCAGCAAAACATCTAAAAACTTGTAATGTATAGTATGATCAAATGGATAAAGGCATGCATTGGTTTGCCCAAATATAAAAGATAGGGAAATATTTTTTTCTCCCGAGGTTCAACAGTATTCTTGTACCCATTATTTGCTCTCCTTATCTTCTACTATAATTTATTACATTAATATGCTACTTCCTTCGTCCTTATATCTAAGTGACTTTATTTTTGTCTTTAAATATAGACCCTTTTACAAATTATTAGATGTATTTATTATATTTTTTCTTAAACATACCCCTAATTAATACTATTAACTTGTCTTGAAATATGAAAAGACAAATTTAATGCACATACAAACAAATAACAATTTTGTAATATTAACACATAAAATAGACAAATTAATTACACTAACAATTTTTTTTAAGAAATGTGAAAAATATAAAAGGTGTTTACATACATGGACGGAGGGAGTATATTTTATCTTTATGCTACAAGTTTTTCCACGTAACAAGTAGATAGTTGGCATTCAAGTCAATTATGTGCATTCTTTAAAAATAAAAATAAAAGTCAATTATGTGCATAGCAAAATAGGCTATAAGGTTTTTTTTTTAGGCAAAAGACAAAATACATTAAATAAAAAAGAGATACAGAGATTGGGGGACATTCGACCTGACCCAGGTAAAACCCAAATGGGAATACATCATGACAAAACAAACTAGGTGGACCAACCCTAATCTATCCTAACACAAATTCACTTATCACAGGTGCAACCCAACGAACCCACATAGAAGCACGAAACCAAGTTACAAAAAATATGAAAAGTGAACATTACAAAAGAAGAGTTAAGGTATAAAAATGGCGAATGGATTGACCGCCAACACGGTAACAAAATCCAAGTGCCAACCGCTCCCTAAATACACCAGCAAGCATACAAACTCTTTTGAGCATACACGTGTAAGAACTCAGATCGAGGGATGAGTCAAATACGTCAGTAACCAGACCCTTTCAGGTTAACAGGACCAGACCCTTTCAGGTTAATTAAACCGAACCACCCCTACGCCAGAATCTAAGCTCCCCAATCTCTGAACAGGAAAACACAATCACAAAACAACACAGCCGGAGATTTCACAAAACAAACAATCGCCAAAAGAGAAGATCCAACAACCTATAAAATGAAAACAAAACACAAAGACCAGCCAACAAAAAATCGGAGATACGAGGACCCCAAAGACGAAACTTGCATGAAACCTCCTGGCATACACGAACAAAATCCAAACATAACTAGCTTGAACCACCAAACCAGCAGATTCGGACCAACGAGCAACAATATGAAATCAAAACACAAGATCCGAGCCAAAACAACCCAGATTCGAGTTTCCAAAGCCAAATCAAAACCAACATCAACCTCCTAGTTCCTTCCAAACGGCAGCGACCCAAACGCGACGAAGGAGGATTAGATCAAGAGTGTGTTGTTTGCCGAAGGGAGACGAGCAAAAACCGACGAATCAAACTCACCGATGCGGCGACCGCCGTGAGTTTTGAAACCTAAAACTGGTCAAAGGACACAAGACAAGAAGGAAAGATATGCGGATGGAAGATCCATCATCGCATCATCAAGCAACACCCTCTACATCTCTTACAGTAGCAGATTTGGAAGAAGGGAGGCAAGGCTTTTGAAGTTCAAGAGAGAAGTCAGAGGATACGTTTTTTAGAGAGAGAGAAACAAAAAGTTGTCTTCAGGTTCAATTGAATCTTTGAGTTGCAAATACTTTGATTTCGGCTATAAGGTTTAAGAAAAACGCAATTTTCAGGCCTGGACAACCCAAAAATTTGCTAAATCACTAATTGAAGCTAGTAGTTCATGGTTGCGAATTTGCTAAAATCACATTTACATGAATTTCAACATTTTTTTTTAAAATTCGATATTTGACTTTTCATGATCGACTAATTTGATAGATTTAATCTCATCGTCCACTTACAAGATTCTCGTTTAAAGCCAGAGTAAAGTTTTGTATGGATTAACCCACCAAAATTGGCGTTGAGGAAAATCGAACCTAAAACCTGAAAAAACATACTTTAAAGTTTTAAGTCAACATAATCAGATCAATCCAAATGAGCTAATGCAAACTCATTTGAGTCTTGAATCTTGATCACTAGATTTGCGTTTCATAATGGTCCACCATGCAAAAGTTCGTTGATGTAACATCTAAAAAACTAACTTTTATGTATTGTCTCTATCAACTGAGTTAAGCTTACGAAGACAAAAAAAATCAAGTTATCAATTCCTAAGATTTGTAACACGAATTTTTTTCTTTCTTCAAATGAAAATATCACAAAAGACTACTATAAAAATAAGAAAGCCAAGTCCCTGTGAACTTAGCTCATTTGTTGATAGGAATATTCCATAATAGATGTAGGAGTTGCGGTTCGAATCTCTAACACCCGATTCAAAATTAAAAAACTATTCCACTCATGTGACGCACATGCCATCATTTGGAATTTGGAATCAGCAAAACATCTAAACACTTTTTTAATATGCATATATGTATGGTATGATCAAAATGGATAAAGTCATGCATTGGTTTGCCCAAATATAAAAGATAAGAAAATAAGTTGGGATTTACTTTTCTCACTCTGTGGGTTTCCTCACGCGCCCTATTTTTTTCAAAAATGCCCTTTAGTTTTCGGATTTTATAATCCAGAATGGTGTTTTCTTTTGTTAAAGGGTGAAAAAATGAGTAACGGATTTTTCCGGATTTTGTAATCCGGAAACTTCAAAAAATAGGGCGCGTTACATGATGTTTCCGGATTACATAATCCGGAAACCCCCTAAACACCCTTTTTCAAGGTAAAACAGTTCGGATTATATAATCCGAACTGTATCAGCACAAATTTTAAACATGTTTGTAACATGGATAGTCATTTTAGGGACAATATTAATCTTCCTAACTCTCATCCTTTTATTTTGGGTCATTGTTATCTGTTCTTAGTAAAAAAATCGGGTTTTCGGACAACTTCATCGGATTGCTTCGAAACTTCCCCAGAAAATCAGAAAAAATTCAAGGACAATGACTCTCTTAGAAGTAACATCTTATGGGACTCCGCCCCTCAAAATCCAAAATTCCATCGTTTAGACCCATTTTTAATTTTTTTTTTTTAATTTTTCATATTCTCAAAAAAATCCAAAAATATTTGCATTAGTTTTATTTGATTTTTAGAATTTTTTGGTGCTATTTTTATATTTTTATGATTTTATTTGACAGATTTTTAACATTTTTTACTTAGTATTTTTTGTTGTTTTTGAAAGCAAAACTCAAAACTGCTGAAATGTTAGAGAGTCTGATGGCTGATTGTACATAAGAAGAATTGTCCGGATTATAAAATCTGAAATAGCAAACATGAATCCGGATTTTAAAATCCGGATTGCACAAGGGCATTTTTAGAAAATTTACAGGGCGCGGGAGAAGGTTATAGGGTGGGAAAAGTAATTCCCTAATACCCAACTAGATTTGGAGTAGGTGAAACTTCTATCCACACCCCCAACTAGATTTGTTAGAGCATTTTTTGTTAAGAGGTGGGCTAAAATGGTAACCAATTGGAGTGCATATCCTTCAAAATAACATTTGGAGTGTATATATAAATGAAATCAAAGTTCTCTCAGATGAGCTGCAGTGCTGTGCACAACATTGTTACGTAGTCTAAAAATGAAATTTTATCGTTAAGAAAATCCAGAAATTTTATTTTATTTTAGTTTGGGAATAGTTGATTCAACAAACAGTGTTTCATAATTTTCTTTATACAACTTATCATGAAGCGTATTCAACGAATTCTAACACAAATATATTAATTCTTTCATAAAAAAAACACACATCATTATACAGAATTCAAAATACTCCCTCTATTTCAAAATACATGTCCAATTTTTGCAATGTACACTATTCACTTGACTTAACTTGACCATACTTTTTAACTAATGTATAAATACAAATATTAGTATGTAAGATGTTATTTGATTTGTCTCGGTAAAAAATTATGCATTGGCATATGTGAATTGGTTGACTTGTACATGTATTTTGAAAACATAGAAAATTTCAAAACATTTTTTACTTGCGTATTCAAGAATATATGCAGGTGAGTACTAAAATATTTTGCTAGCAATTAATATCAAAAAGTTAAACTAAGGGAGCGCAAATAGCAAACCTTAATTTCCAAAAAAGCAAAAATATTGAACTAGAATTAGTGGGGTGCGCCAGCCCATGCAATAGTGCAACGCATAAGCAACACTCGAGAAGTCCAATAGCAAGCTACTGTGATGACTTCTCCCTCTCAAAAAAGTAATTTAATATCGTGTGACCCATTGGGTCACATATCAGATATTAAACTGATAAAAACAGATACTACACTTGATCTTAGCCAAAAGGCCGAGAAATGTATGAATTGGATGTGGTACTCGCTTCTTCTTTTATATCCAACGTCCACTCACTTGCTCTCTTGAACAACCGATGTGGGACTTACTTGTTACAGCATTCGCTCTTTACTTTCTTCTCCTATATAATGCTTTTATTTCTTGTGTTTTTTTTGGTGGCTGATCCTCCCTTTTGAGATCAAAAGTCTACTATAAGGTCCAAATAGAAATGGCTGTTCAACTTAATTAATTTATCTCAGTTGTTACATTTACTTATTAGTTTATAAACTAATGGACTAATCATATACGATAATTTATACTAGTTCTAAGCATAAATAAAGAAACATAAGGAATAAAAGAAACAACAATAACTTAAGATCTAACAATCAGTATAGACGGTTTTCAAGTCCAGTCAATATTTCATAACAAGTCACGGCACTTGCACTACTTCAAGAACACACTCAAGTCAAGTTGAAGAATTGAAGATTAAAATGCTTCGAACGAGGAGAGTCGCTGAGTGATTTCTCTTTTTCTCTTAATCTGATATATGTCGGTTGTCTAACTCATCCGTACAAGTTTCAACCGCCCCATTTACTATGTTATGTTCTATGTCTTGTAAAGGGGTAGCACTTGGGTGGCAATTGTTGTTAGTGCAACCTCCAATTGTGGTTTTTTAGCTTACAGGAGTATTGGAGATTGGTTGTTGAAACTGGATTGGTGAATCTTGATTAATGGTGTTTGATCGCATAAATTTTTTAGATTCAAATGTTTTGCATGATATCTGAATTTTAATACTAGCAGGCTCTGATATGGATGCTAGCAGAATGGGAGCTTGATACAATGGTTTCTTAGGTGTGGTGTTGAAGTGGGGGCCTCATAAGTGGTTGAAAGAAGGTGACTCTAATTTAGTTTATTTCCATGCTTGCATCAACTCAAGGAAATCCCTCCAATAAATTCTCAGCGCTCAAAGTGGGAGGTTCTTGGCATCACCATCCGTTCGACGTAAGACAAGTCTTCAGGTATTATTCTAAACTTTCCTCTAAGGTTCATTGGGATATGCCTATATTGGATGGCGTGGACAACATTTTTCAAGAGGAGGAAACCTTTAAGGTGATAAAAAAGGAACAAGTCCGGGGTCAAATGGATTCAATGTTGAGTTTTTTTAAGGCCTTTTGGGGTTGTTAAAGTCAGATCTTAAAGAGTTGTTTGCCCAATTTCATGGCAATGACTGTCTTCCGAGAGTCTTCTCATCTTATTTTATCACTCATATTCCAAAGGTGCTAGATGCCCTTAGTTCCCTATTACCCTTCTTGGAAGCATGTATAAATTGATGGCGAAACTACTTGAAAATTGTCTATCCTTGGTGATGGACACACTAATTTCTCCAAACCAATAATATTTTTCTTAAAGGAGGCTTCTAGTTTGATGGGGTGGTAGTGGTGAATGAGATGGTGGATTTGGTAAAAATGTCAAAAAAGGAGTGCTTGATTTTTAAGGTGAATTTCGTGAAAGCTTATGATTTCGTAAGTTAGAGTTTTGTAGATTATATGATGGTGCGTTTGGTTTTTGCGTTTAATGGCATAATTGGATCAAAGCATGTGTTTTTGCTGGAAACTTGCAAATTTTAGTCAACGAGTGTCTGACAGATTAGGTGTCTATCCAAAGAGGGCTAAAACAAGGTGATCCCCTAGCTTCGTTTCTTTTTCTCTTGGTGGCAGAGGGGCTAGAAGGCTAATGAAGAAAGTGATCTCCAAAGATTATTTAAAGGGGATTAGGGTGGGAAAATCGGAGGTGATGGTCTCTTATTTACAATATGCCGATGATACTCTTTTTATTAGCGAGACTTATGTTAAAGGTCATCCCTAGATGGTTCCAATTGATTTCGGGTCTTGAAAAGTTTTCTAAAAATTAATTTTAAAGGGTTTCAATTTATTTGTGTTTGTTTTTAATATAATTCTAAAACTCATTACATGCATGGATGGAGTTGGGGAATTCAATTTGATAATGTTTTGCCTCCTTTGAGCTTGAAACTATTGACGCAATAAAAAGCAGTTTGCTTTGTTTTACTTGTTTAACTTTAAATTCCAATGACTAACTTTTTTCTTACCTATTGCTCACTGCCAACCATGTCTTTCTATTTAATCAGACTATTATTCTCTTGTGACTTTTGTAATAGCATAAAACATCATCACAAAAGGCTTTTTGCTAGTGGAAATATCTTACTCAACATAGTATTTACAATATAGTTTCATATATGTATGATTGTGCATATATTTAGTATCACAAGTAAAGTTTTTAAGGAATTTTTTTTAGAACACGTTACTCTTCCTGGAAATGTTGCATCTTAAGTTGTGATGTTTTGTTTGATTAGGTTAATAAATGAAATAATGGTATATCTTTTGGGTTTTAAGATTTTACCAGGAAATTAAGAATCATGACAAACGTAATAAAAATTAAATTATCATCACTTATTTTTGATATTTTTTTTAAATTGATCCGACAAAATTGGGAACTACACCTTTGGATGAGAAGAGAATTGTGAAGCTTGTTGTTTAGTATTTTTGTGAGACATATAATTTTAACATTTAAATGTCTTCATGGACTTCTTTGAAAGCGGACAAAAACAATGGTTATGTATATGGCTTCCTTTCTTACCGACTCTATTATATTCATATGATATGCACCCTCTTTTTCAATCAAGGATTTGATATCACACTTGCTGGAAGCCTCACATATTATGAGATCAGTCTTAACTGAATCATCAAGTAAGACAACAAACAGCCAATCATAAGCATAGAAAAGTCTCAGGCACATATTATCAATTAAAACTACCACCTCATAATAGAGAGGACCATACCGTAGCATGGATCTACAATCATGCCCATTTTTGCCTATATTCCAAAAATCAAATTAACTTTTGCATCACATTACATGTTCAATGAAAATTGAGGATACTGATTCTCAAGCTTACTAGCCATCTTGAAGACTCGGGAATGAAGAATAGACCAAGTATCAATAATGTACATGGACCATGGTATACTTCTTGCAAGAGTGTGGCACAAAAGTGCTTAGTGTAAATTTCCTCACTAACTCATTTAAGTCAATTTCATGTAATGCTAAAATAACATAATAAAATCATATAGTATAGTTGTATAGGCAACTTAAAATTGCAAAGAATCTCCATTAATCAAAAAGTCCTAGCAGATAAGCCAGCATAATCTCAATGGTGAGAAAGTAAAAAGATAAATTAAATCTCAAAATGTCAATTTGAAAATAACAAATTTTGGTGGTATCAGTAACAACTAACTTGGTTAACTGAAACCATCAGCCCCTCAAGTTTGTAGGTGATATCTCATCTATATATATATAGTCACCTATATGAATTTCAAAACTTAATTGTTGTCTCACATCGTCACACATAACATAATCAAACACTAGCAAAAGTGTAAACTATTCCCTCAAAAGAAAAAAATGTAAAACAACTAAAATAGTTACGAATATACTTGTATCAACTGTGCGTAGGAATCTCGACAGTAGACCGCATAGCGCAGTGGATTAGCGCGTTTGACTTCGGATCAAAAGGTCGTGGGTTCGACTCCCACTGTGGTCGTTTTTCTTTTATTTTTCTGTTTTCATGTATAATCTTTTCGTCTTATATAGTGTCTGTCCGTTATTAAATACACTAATGAGTTATTCTAAAGTCAAGTTACATGATGACACAAGTAATTGTTTAGGAGGTCTTATTTTCTTTTGTTGTCCCTTAAATGTGTTCTTGAAGGTCCTTGAATTTAAGGATATACGTATAAAAATTCTACCCTATAAAGAGTTTATGTCAAGTTGTATGCCTTATTTATTCCTACTTCACCTTTTCAGAAATGATCTCAATTGTATGGAATAAAACATTAACATTTTGAATGAACCATTTCTAACTTTCTATCATTCATTTCTTTGTAGCAATTGAGTTAGTTTTATTTTGAGAGCACATGTTAGTATTACCAAAAAATAGAAACTTTTTATTAGAAATTGTGATAAATATTTCTCAAATGATTAAAATTTAAGATTTTCTCAAAAGTTTGAAAATTAAGTTTCTCAATAAATACTTTGCCATTTGTTTAATCACTAACATGTGTCCTTACAAGACATGTTATTTTAACTTGACTTTCACTTAATTATTTTCTGTTTGAAGCGTGCAACATTCCAATAGGTGCGCATATCAAGATCGGTGCTCCACGGGCTGGGAAGAATGACAAACTCTACATTGAAGTCACTCGCCCATCTGTTTTTTGAATTTAGAAGTTGGATTCAGAATTATTGTTTTGCTTTGTTGTGAATTTGTAAAATGTGAATTCAACTATTCAAGTAAAAAACTTAAAACAATCATTTCAAATGAACTGTCATCCCACTAAGAAATCGGTCGGAGATCTTAGTTTGCAGCATGCTTTTTTTTTTTATTGTTGAAATAAAGTCATATTGACTGATTAAATTTGTAGTTTGCAGCCTCAAGCACTCTTTTGTATCCAATGCTACTTAAATTTCGTCGAAGACCAAGCAACCAAACACTTAAATAAAAGTGCAGAACCAAATTTACAATAACTGATACAATTGAGAAGCATAAAGTTGTCAAGAGACGTAGAATACACCAAGAAATGCACATGAATTATACATTATGCCATCAATATAACTTAATATAGGTAGAATTGAAGAAGATTCTGCAAAATTGAACCCTATCTTAATATACGTATGACATAGTATTATCTTGATGCATAATCTATTTAAACTCATTATTTAGTAGACTGCTCCTATCCAATTTATATTCTTATATAATCACTAAATATACACTATATTATAATGTTCTGATGGTGAAGGATATAGTGGCCACAAATTATAACACGTTATTGGATTCTATTAACTATAATTTGAATAAAGATTCTATTAACTGTGCAAAAAATGTCAGTTTGCGATGAAGATACTTTACTAGAAATAATGCTTTTGCGTTAAAAGAGTGCATTGAGCAGTACAAATGTGCTTTGTGTCTGATAGTGAAATTAATTACATGTATCATTGTAACAACTGCCAGGTTTTACATCATACAATCACATGTATTAAATCCGTCCACTTCTCCATGCGCAACTCTATTTAATTTTACTGTCATATTGTCTGTTTGTCCATATGAATCTGTATGCCCTTATAAATAATACCTTAGCCACCCTTCAGCATTCACACTTCCCTAACTTGAGAAACCAAAACTAGAGAAAAATGGCAAACACATTCACCCCTATTTCTGCTGTATGTGGTGGCAAAAAGGACTTGAAATTCATCATCCGCGTTGCTCATATTTGGTGTACTCATGCTAAATCCAACCCAAATGAAATTACGTTCATGAACATGTTGCGGGTCGACAAAAAGGTTAGTTTGTATGCCTTAATTCTGTTCATTATTTGTATATATAAAGTTTTGATTACATTATATGCCTTGGAATTTAACAGTTGTGTTTTGTTGTGTCTTAAGGGTGGGAAGATCCATGCAAGTGTTCGAAAATCTTTGGTGCCGCATATCAAATCCATGGTGGAAGAGGGTTTGACTTACCGTCTTGAGCATGTCATGGTAGGTTTTAACGAAGGTCCTTCCAAACTAACACATCACAGGTATAAGCTTAACATGATGGGAACTACCAAATTCACAAAGGTTAACGCAAAGAAGGTGCCTAAGAACGTGTTTGATTTCATGTCATTCAAGGGCATCCTAAGTACCCCCGAGGAAGACAAGATTATCTGTATATCTTGCACAATAACAGTCCAAATAAATTGCATATTCATTAACTTAATTGCGTTTAATGTATTTAGTGTATTTGATTCGGTTTGAAAAGGATAATATCCGAGAGAACGAGAAAAAAGGAAGAAAGGCAAAGGTCATTGATCTCACATTAGAGGATATTGAGTAAGATGTTAACTGATTTTTTTTGTTTATTGCGGCCTTATGACAGTCAAGAATTTTCATATGAGATCAATTATATATAAAAACATAACTAATTGTCTAATTATATGAGACAGGGGAATAAGAATTCACTGTTCCTCCCCTCCAAACTTTATTTTTCCGATTCCTCTCAACTCAAATAAAACTTCCTGATACAAACTTTCAAGCCCTAGTGAAAAATAACACTCAATCTTGTTTTAAAACATTGTTTTCAACAAAACATTTTCTAATATTATACACTTAAGCTTTATTGAAGAGTTTATAAGATATCTCGTCACAATACCTACTACCCAAGGCTTATTTGATTATGGTTAGCATGTCCCTTTGATTAATAACACTAGATCATTTCCGAAGTCGGAAATCCATTTTAGGGAGCATCAAAGAAAATTATAGAAACGCATAGATGATGATCACATGCAACCAAACAAGAGAAAAAGTATGTTTGACAAGAATAAAAGTGAAATGCAATTGGAACACAATGGGAAACAAAATTATAATTCAAATCCTGGAAATGGTACTCAAATATATCATATAAATTTATAAACCTAAAGAGCGTAATTTTGCCTCTTACCACCACACATTTAGGAAGGCAGAACACACAATCATTTTCTCTTCAAAACCCTTCTGTAAAAAATCCGGATTCCAAAGGCCAAGTATATTAATTGAAACTTAACAAACCAACCAACATAGAGGGCTCCCCATCAAACATATCAGCAGCCACTCACTGTCCACCCACCTGAGCCTCTGTTTCCAGCGCAAATTCTGGCAATTCATAGTCACATACGCGGATACAAAATGTAGTAGACACTACCAAGTTTCGTCACAAACTTGAGACTAAATCAAAAACAAAAATTAGGCAGAACTTGTATTCTCTGGCTTATCAGTTTCCATTGGTTCGGTGGATGCTGATGAAGCCTGATTTTCACTATCACCAGCATTTTCACTGGCGCTGGCATTCGCATCTGCCTGAGGTTGCTGCTGCTCAGAACCTGAAGATGCTGGGCTTGGTGGTGTTTGTGGAGCAGCTGGCTTGGCTGGCCTTGGTTTTGTCATAATCGGCTTGCAGAACCTATTCAAAATATATATTTTGATCAGAATAAACAGATGAACAATTAAGAAAATGGAGTAATAATTAACAGTGATAAAGAGGTTTATCAAAATTCACAAATTACAGTCTGTGAAGCACTGACACAGTGACACGTAGACAAATGTCATCATTCGAGAAAACTGCATAACTGAAGGTAATTACGTGTCGGTGTCCAACATGTACTGGACACCTAACACACCTTCAACCTAAAGTGTCAGTGCTACAAAAAATTGCAGTTAATCCTTCCCAACACAACTGACGTGTTCATATAAATACATTAAGCAAGGCCACAACAAGGGGCTTCCTAGAAAACATAAATAGTATGAATATTGGGTGGCCCTAATATAAATACATTAAGCAATGCCACAACAAGGGGCTTCCTAGAAAACATAAATAGTCTGAATATTGGGGGAGCCTAATATGCACCTCAAAAAGAGGACTAATGGTGAACGTCTTGAATGTACCTGCTATAGTAGGTTAACATGTTTCTTACTTTTTAAAACGATATATTCATATAAAAGAACAAAAAAGATTACAAGTAAAATGGTATCTTAACCGGCCACAACAGTTAAAGCTTAATAGGTCCACTCTTAGACCTCTTTTTTGAGGTGATATTAAGGGTACTCATGAATATCACACAGAAAGAGTTAAAACAAAAATACCTATCAATAGCCTCAGCTTTCTTTCTTATGTCAGCTACCAAGAGTACAGGGTTGGCATATTTTGGAAGCGAGTCCTGCTGTTGCTTCTTCTCCCTAAGCCAGTTCTCAGCTTCAACACATTCATTCAAGACCTACGAAAACGTTAAAATAAATACACTTCAGAATAAATTACAACCATTTTATGGAAAAGGGGAAAAAAATTGATAGGTGATTACCTTCTGTTTCTCGTTGATGTCAATGTGATCAAATTTGGGATCAGTTGACATTGCAGCATCTCTGTAACTACCTATACAATAGTTGAACTGGTCAATTATTGTACCCCTCTCCTCGTATTCTTTGTAACGCTCTTCGATCGGATCGCCTTGCTGCAATTGCATAAACAATGCTCAATTAAGGTTGTCAGTGGTTAACTAACATGAAAATGTCTCCAGCCACAATATATGCGCATATAAGCACAAAGGGTAAAATCAACAGGGCAGGGATTCTCTGATCCCTTTTTCTTTCTAAAGTTTTGCAGTTTGACATAGGATAGGAACAGTTACTGTCTTGTATGCAAAACTTACCTTTTTGAGCTCTTCAAGTTTGGCAACATAAACACCTTTAGTTTCGTCTTCACCATCCTCATATAGCCAATCTTCCACCTCCTGAAGTTTGGCAGTAAGACCTTCCCTCTCAGAAGCAATGACAAACTCTTGGTACTTGTCATTAAGCTAAAATGATAGCAGAAAAGAAAAATTAGTTTCAGCAATTATGAATGACGGGCATTTGTATTTCATGTTAGACTTCGGGTAAGAGAAGACCAACCTTGTTCCTCATGTCATAAACATAAGCCTCTACTGCATTTTTCTTGTCCTTGGTTTCTTCCATCACACGATCTTGCAAAGCCATTTCATACTCCTTCTCTACAGCTTTCTGGACATCCACAGGTGCCATTGCTCCATAAACCAACTCTGCTACAGGAACATTTGTTTTCTTAACCTTTTTCTTTGGAGCCTGAATCAACAACATATTTTGATTTTGGTGAGTTCTCGCAAAAATTGATATTGGATTATGGTAAACTGTGCCACTATCATCTTATCAAAAACTGATTGAGTACATCCTAAGGAGATTTGCATTTAATCTAAAGCAGAAAAATGAGAAATCATTTTCAAGTTAAATCAATAACAGTATGATGCAAACACGTGGAAACACCACAGCAAACCTCAACAACAAGGCCATACTTGTGAAACATTCTTAAAATTGTTTTCTTAGTTACTTTAAGCAACATAAACTGTTGCGCTATCATCTTCTGAAAAACTAATTACTGCCCCATCAAAAATTAGTAAACAGACCCTTTTTCATGTGAATGCCAATAAAATAAGCAGGCCGGTTTTACATTGTCAAAAGCTCCAACGCAGACAGAAAGACACATCAAAACCATGAAAGGCTAAACACTTACATTAAAAAAATCCAACAGTTGCATGTAAAAAGGAATTTGATACTGAGAATCACTTAAATATTCCTTTCAATAGTACTCACCTTGGTATCATCAACATCCATTTGTGCAGGCTTATCTCCAGTCTCAGGGACACCATTTTCAACCCCAGGGGTATCAGCATTGGCCTTCGCATCTTGCATATTAACATCGGCGTCATTGCCATTGGGAGGTGCAGCAGGATCAGCAGGAGCTTCATCAGCCTCCATCTTAGTAGGTTCTTTAGCTGATTCTTTGGAAACTGAAGCCTCAACTTCTTCCTCTTCCAAGACCTGAACAAAACAAGTAAAAGTTGTTAATTCACAGGAAAAAATGTTCACTGGCTTAAAATTATAAATGCACAATAGATTATGGTAGGCAAGAAAAATAAGCAGCCAATAGAAGACTTACAGTTGCCAAGTCAACAGATGCAATTCCATGCACATTCAAACGAACTTTCACTTTAACTTTTGCCTTTTCGCTTTGTTTCGCTTCAAAAGGACCGATCTGCATACAATCAAAATGGTAAAAGGACTTCCATGTGATAAAAAATACTAAATAAAGAAACTAGAAGACTTGTCAAATGGCTTACGGTGTATGTGCTGATCCTAGCAGGTGTTTGCTGCCCATTCACATCACTGTATTGTGCATCAATGGAAAATGTTCCTGACCTGTAGAATGTCAGTGCCTTGATACTTGGTATGGGATTACCCTTCGGAAAAACAAGGGAACTCTGCTGATTGTCGGGTCCACTATCCTGAGCATCAGGACCAGAACCTTTCCACGCAAGAGAGATCGAGAAAGGAAAGCTTTCATTGACCTTCACATCATGAGATAAAATAGCCACATTATACCAGATCATGCAAAACTTATTATATGAACAAGTCACAGCAAAGGACATAAAATAAACACAAACACACAAAAAGAAACCCTCGTGAAAATTCATTAAGGCCTTAACAGAGGTACGATAAGCAATTAAAATAGCATTGAAAATGTCAAAATTCATTATTCCTAAAGGAACACACGGTTTTATCACGAGTAGAGGAAATAGGAATGGAAAACAATAACCAAGTAAACTCACAAAACCAAATGCTGAAGAAATGTTACCTGAAATTCTCGCACTTTAAACGTTGGGCTAAGAATAGCACATTGCAATGCAGCCCCTTTAGCAACACATTCACTGGCGTTCATTGTTCGCCTAGGCTCCTTCTTGAAAAACTCCGTCAAGATCTTGTTTATAGCGGGTACACGAGAGCCGGAACCAACGACCTCAACCATATGTATATCATCAACTGAGAGTCCTGCTTCAGCAAGTGCCCTCTCCAAAGGTCCCTTAACACGCTCCAAAATCGGGAGACTCAGTTCCTCAAACTCATCACGCTTCATTATACCCTTTACATCCTTCTCATCCATCAAACACTCGATGTTTAGGGGCACCACAGGATTTGCACTGAGCATCTTCTTCATCTTCTCACAAGCAGCCCTAAGCCTCAAACAAGCCCTAGCATTCGAAAGCACATCAATTTTGTACTCCTCCTTAAACTTTCCAGCAAAATGATGAAACAAAACCTCATCAAAGTCCCTACCACCAAGAGACCTATCAAACGAATGAGCCAACACTTTCAGCTGCCCCTTTTTAAATCCAGCAATACACACCTGCATACTAGCATGTCCAATATCCACAAAAACTACATTCAGCTGATCATTCTCTGGCAGATCCGTCTTATAAATCCCATACGCCAATGCAGTTGCAGTAGTTTCATGAAGCAACCGAAGCGGATGCAAACCGGCAATAGTTGCAGCATCCAACACAGCCCTTCTCTGTAGATCAGTAAAATAACACGGAATCCCAATACAACAATCATTAACCGCAGCATTAAGATTCTTCTCAGCTATCTCCTTCATATTCCCCAACATCATCGCAAACACTTGTGTCGGTGTAAACATCTTAACTTCCCCCAAGTAACGTGCCTGAATCAACGGATACCCATCCGGCCCCTCAGCCACACTAAAAGGCAACGACTTAAGATCACGCTGCAAATCGGGATCCGAATACAATTTCCCAATAAGTCTCTTAATCTGTGAAATTGAATTCTTAGGATTCATCATAGTGGAAGCAGCACCAGCAGTACCAATAAACCGCTGTTTTTCACCGAAACACACAATCGCCGGTGTTTCACGCTTGGATTCATCGTTTAACACAACATCAATCCCTCTCTGTCTTGCAACAGCAACAATGCAACTCTCGTTACCAAAATCAAATCCCACCACACTCATCTTCCTAAATCAAATCTCACTTCACCACAAAAACTTCTAAAAATAAATCTGAAAAAAATTTAAATTAATTATCAACACTCAATAAATCTCACAGTGACAATAACAACAATAATAGTAATAATTAATGATTAATAATTAATTAAATGCGACGCATGAACAATTAAATCAAACTAAATCAAATAAAACAGTGATAATAATAAGAATAATACTAAGATTTAGAATCGGTAATGAAGAACGTTGAATCTAAGAGAAAACAGATACAGATCTGGATTAGGGTTTTACCTGTTAGCGATGCGAGAGGAGAGGAAATTAGGGTTTTGTGTGGTTATGTTGTGGTTCGTTTGAAGAATCTGAACAATATAACACACACTTTAAAATATAGAAAAAATGTTTTTGGAATTTAGGTTTTAAGAAATTTCTATGATATTTTTTTTGTTGTTGCTGTAAATAGAAGAAAAATATAGAATCTGGTAGAGTGGTCCCACACTCTTGGTTTAGTTGAATACGTCATTGAAGTTTTTAGGTTCTAGAACCATCTTTTCTATGGTCGTGTTTTTTGTTTATTTTTTTAATAATCTTTCTTGGTTTGTGTTCTTTTTTTTTTTTTTGTTGGTTAGGCCTTGTTGTTTGTTTTTCTATTTTTTTTTAAAACAAGTGTTATTATGCCCACCTTCTCAATTTGATTTCCTCACATCTCATTTTGATTGTGAAAATCTAAGATTTCCCAACATTTTTAGAGACTAATATTATCCTTTTTTTTATTAACCTTCGGTTTTCAAAGACTAAGTTTTATTAACCTTCACTTTTAGAGACTAATATTTTCAGGACGATGTTGATCCAGAATTTGGTCAAAGATACATAAAGTTTGATCAATAATTGTTTTCTCCAAAAATCAAACTCATATTCTTTGAAACAATTCGTCATTGATGGAGTTCATTAACCACTTAAACATAACTGGTTATTTTCCTCCTTATTTACCTTAACCATATCTTACATCTTTTTCTTCCTTATTTACCTTAATCATATCTTACATCATTCTACCTTAACCATCACTTATGTATTTCTAACATTTCTCTATCCAAACTCTTTGGAACCTACATACCTACATGCTCTCTCTTTGACACCCTCTAGGATATGTTGATTCTGAGAATAATTATAAGATTAATTACTCAACTTAACATCCATTATATAAACAATGAATTTCACTATCCAACTCTTGATTATTATGATAATATATTAATGATTGAACACACAAATTTATATATAAATATGAAATTTGTAGCTATTTAGTCTAACTATCATGCCTCTAAAAAATTCTAAGAATCGATATTTACGTATGTTTTTTAAAAGGTTATTATATGTTCATTTTAAAATAATCTACCTGGATATGTCTATTTGACAAAAACATAGTTTTGAGCTTATTACTTATGACTTATTACTTGTATATTTGTATGGTTAAAAAAGACTTGTTTAAAAACTGCCATTTTTTCTTGAGTTTGTAACTTAGATTTTGACTAGCTATACGGGTCTTTGATAAGCCAATTTAAGTTGCTTACAGCTTAAAAATTATAATTTTTTCTTTTGAGAGGTGTTCAAATTCAAACCGATATAAAAAAATCGAAAAACCTCACAAAACTGAATAATATTGAATGTATTTAGATGTGGTTTTATGAGAACCGCTCAAATCGGATTGAATTTTGGATTGAAATTTTAAAACCGAGCCGCATATA
>Ga0315914_1004320_pt1 | contig 21272 bp, 18 predicted proteins | sample MpolenodulesMG_FD_203920 | JGI IMG/M metagenome (GOLD analysis project Ga0315914, IMG submission 203920) | Medicago polymorpha root nodule microbial communities from Los Angeles, California, United States - elongated nodules | ecosystem: Host-associated > Plants > Roots > Nodule | place: USA...
TTGAATTGTGATTGAAAAATACATTTCGAATCTAGGTTAGAATAATCTTCTATCAATACTTTTGTTCTAGACATGGAACTTAGGTTGGTAATCATTTTGAATATTGAAACTTAAAGCTTTTGTATCACTGTATAGTGCGAAACATCGACGATACAACGATACAATCGACTATTGGACCGTTTAATCATGCGAGATATCGACAATTAAACGACCCAATAGAAATCACGATATCATTTGGACACGAATGATGTTGTTGAGCAATATGTGATAATATCGAGTGATAATTAAAATCCGCAACCCAAATCCGAGAATACGTATGAGTAGGTTGATGAAGTTTAATCCCAGCATACTTATTTCCCTGTTGACGCTCATCCCATTTATAAATTCTTAGTTTGATAGTGTATGAAACAACAAAATACTCAACAACCCTAGCTCAGAACGATATTGATTGTTGAACGGCTTAGAATATCGCACCAGTCCCTGTGGAGACGATAACATAAATACTTACTTTTGTTGCTTCAACAGTGTAGATCTGGAAAAAAAAATGGACAATTTGTTAAGCGCTCAAGTATTCTTCAACAGTGGAAACCCTTATTTGTTCAAGGTTCGAGACGATGTCATGTTAAAAGATCTGAAGGATCAACTGAATGAAATCAACCAAGGACTCAACCCTGGAGACACAAGGAGGGTGGAAGACGTTCAATATGAACGTCCTTGAATATTGCAGTCCAAGACGATAATGCTCACAAATGGCGACTGCGCGAGGAACATGTTATCTGTATTTCATCAGCACAACATCTTCCCGGGGATTGAGATGGATGTTACGTTGCTGAGATCACCTGAAGATATTCTCAAGAATTTGATTCTGCCAGAAGATTATGTTTAGGGAGCATCATTATTATGTAGTGTCTTTATTTTGTTGGAATTTAAGTTTAATTCATGGAAGTTTGCTGACAATGTAGGTATTAAAGTGTCTTATACTTAGTGTAAATGTTTGCAAGTCTCTTTGAAAACTCAAAAGAATTAAGAGAACACAACATGTATTTTACCAAATTAACAATATAGGTTTTCACGTTGAATTCCTTTGTATAAGATGAGTGTGACGAACAAGAATGCATTTCTAAGATGTTGTTTTGTGCTTGATCATGCTCCTTTATCAGTTGAAACTTGTAAGTTGGCAGGGTAGTAGGATTAAGTTCAAAAGAATTGATTGGAATGCATTCCTTTTTGTCATGACTCATCTTATATGAGAAAATTCGATATCTTATATGAGGGAATTCGACGTGAGAACTTATATAGTCGATTTGGTAGAATACATGTGTTGTGTTCTCTTCATTCTTTTAAGTTTTTAAAGAGACTTGGAAATTTTTACACTAAGTACAAGACACTTTAATACCAACATTTTGAGCAAACTTTCAAGAATTTAATTTAAATCCAACATCATGATGATACCACATATTTAAGAAGAACGTAATGTAACGTAGATGAAATTAAAACTAAATAAAATTGTGTATTTTTGGAATTGATTTAGTTTACTTGTGTATTTTTAGTTATGAATTGCTTCATTCATGCATTCATTCTTCATGCAGGACAAGCAGAATTGCTTCATTCATACACTCATTCTTTCATTCATGCCGAATTGAAAGTTATAATACACAACTTTATTCAAATTTATTCTAAGTACCAAAATGCGCGCATCCAAACACAAAAAAAACATCCAAACAATAAGACATTACTACAAGTCATTACAATAATCACTTTTAATCTTCGCCGCCGTCACTTAAGTCAATAGGATTGTCCTCGTCAGTTCCTAGACCACCTAATTTTGGTTGTGGACCAAAATAACGCGTCTTTCCACACCTTCTCAGTTTGTTGAAATTGTATACTTGCACCTTCGCATTGTTTTTTTCTTTCCAGATCCTTCTCATATGATGCAATGCCATTTTACGGTGGTTTTTGCTTTCTTTTTCAAATCCTTCTCACCCTCCTTTTTCAATTGAACCTAACCCTCCTTCTCAGACATATCTACACAATGCAAAATGTCAATGGTTTACCAATCCAATTGCACTGACACTCACTATACATTAACAATCCAATTTCACTCAACATTAACATTGAAACAATTCATTGAGACATTTCATCATTGACATTGCATTGCACTCAACATTAACAGTCCAATTTCTAACAAATTTCATCATTAACATTGCAAAAAACAAAAGTAAATTTATTGAGACATTTTATCAAACACCTGGAGTGTAACGTTCAATCACCATAAAATCTAACAATTTCTAGCACAATTTGAGTCAAATCTACTCTAATAATCAACAATTAAACAACATTTTCTAACATAATTCATCATTAACAATTCTAAAAACTTATATCCAAATCAAATCCTTTAAATCTAAATATGTGAAATTTATCCTTCTAAAAACAATTCTAAGTCACGTTGGTTATACACATATGTGAGTTAAGTCACGTAGGGATATTTTGGGATGTTCCTTCAGGAGGGAGCAATTCTAGTTGGGAGAAGAGCAATTTTCAAGTACGAAAGGTAACAAGTAGGGATGGAAATGAGTCGAGTCGAACTTGTCTAAGCTCAACTCGATAAGAATTAGGTCGGGAATCGAACTTATCTGAGCTCAAACATATTTTCTACCCTTTTTTTTTTTTGTCTTTTTACATTGAACTTTTTTTTTATCTTCGATTTGAATTTCAAATTTTGCCATCTTTCATTTCAGTTCACTCCAATCTATTCACACACTCTTCATCCTTACATTTTGAGTGTTTCTTTGAGAACACTGATTCAATAATTTTAAATTAACAAATATTTGTATGGTATTGCCTAAATATACAAACTAATTACATAGATATTATCACTAAAATTTTCTCAGATAAATTTTTTAATAGAACAAAATTCAGGTTCATGTTTTTAGATGCTTTTCGTATGGTTCTTAATGAAACGAGCCATGATTTCCCAAATAAATAATTTTCTCAGAGTGTTGTAACAACAAAAAAAAAAATCATTTTTAGTAAGAACAACACAAAAAATACTTAATAAAATGCACCTAAATTTTTTCGTTTCTAAATTAACTATGATACATGGGACAAATTATCATTGATAAAGTATTAAAAATAACCAGACAATTTTTTTTAAGTAACGGGACAAGTTTTGAGTGATAAATATAAAAAGAAAATCAGGAAAAAATATTGTCATTAATAAATATTGAAAATTTTTTTGTTTGGATAATGATTTTCAATCCGGTCATAAACTCAAATTTGACCTTTTAAGTTATGATGTTTAGATTTTTGTATATTATTGTTAGAATTAGTCTTTAAACATTGTTACGATATCATATTTTCAGAAGATGTGTTTTCATTCAATCTTTTTTAATTTCACATCAACGTTATTTTTAATATTTGTCATTTTGTCCGTAATATTATACTCCCTCCGCCATATTAAGTGACCTTATTTGATAATATTCACTATTAATATAATATATTTTGATCATATTTTTTTACTAATATACAAAGATAAATAGTAGCATATAAGATCTTAGATTTGTGTCAATGTATATTTTCAAAATATCAAATTTTTATAATTTTTTTTATAAAAATTAAAGATATTAAAGATCAAAATTATGCATTTGTTCTAATTAAAATTTTTATTTTTAGTGTCATGTTTTCATTAACTTGTTCATAATCTAATTGTTCCAAATGTTTTTATTTTTAGTGTCATGTTTTCATTAATTTGTTCATAATCTAAACGTGACTTACAAGTAAACACGTTTCGACGTATAGGCCGTGCGGAGTGCGAGTTTGTTCTTAACACAAATTCTGCTGTTAGATTTGAATGGTATTCGAATCCTCTGTTTTGTCTTAATATATATATTTTTTGGGTTGAAATCCCTTGCATTTACACGCAAATAGTGAGTTGAGTATTAATTGTACTCATCTCACTTTCGCCTTATAAAGATCAAATTTGTTGTTTAAAAATAAAATAAAAATCCTAGTTCACTATCAACATGCTCTCATGAAAATATTAGATCATGTAACAAAAATAAGTCCACCTGATACAACATACATGAGCCCTGCAAACACCAAGGCAGTATCCACTAAACACCCTATTGTTAACAAAACTCTCTTTGTAGTTTCTTAGGAGATCAAAAATGCCGGAATATGATAAAATACATCTATGAAACAATTAAATATCTTTTTAACATTTTGAATTTTACTAGTTTTTGAAAAATAAACTCATTTGTGGTAGCTAAATATATATTATCGAGGTAGCTAATTATTGAATATACTAACATATTCAAATAATTTTATTTTTTTTTGGATAGCCAAAACTGCTTCATTCAAACTCATAACTTCGCCCCAGTAGTTAAGATAACAAAAGTCAAAATTCCTTAGGTCCGCTTAAGAAACAATGTAAACAATTTGATGAAACGTGTGTATATGGAGCAAGGTTGTCAAAACCAAAATTTTGCTTCAGATTGAAAGGAGATAGCAAAATCGAAAATCATAAAATCGAAATCGAAGATTTTACTCAACTATCTTTGTAGGATCGATTTGAGTTAGCAAAATCAAATATCGTAAAATTGCAATCGAAATCGAAGATTCTACCAAAATGACTTAAAGTTAAAGCCTAGATGCTATATCAATTCACATGCACCAATTCTATGGGTCATCCCCCATCATATCAACACCTTCATCTTCATCAATCTCATCATTTCCTCCATCATCATCATCATCATCACTTGCATCACTTCCATTTTCACCTTCATTGCCTCTTTATTGTTGAACGAAATAAAAGCTTGACGTAGATGATGACAAATGATGGTAAGGAAATGGAAATGATTGAAACCGACTTTAAAATTGACTCTATCAAAAAAATGCCTAGGATCCTTCAAAATCGTGTAAAAGCCTAGGATTTTGCATTTCATGTGTTGTTGTTGCGATTTTACCACGGTTTTTGATTCTTCTGTCGATTTGGATGGAAGAGGGTGAGCAACATCGCAACTTTGACAACAATAATATGGAGTACGACATGTTCAATGTACACGACATTGAAAATGTGTTTACACATTAACTTTATTTTTCAAATTTTTATAAGTGTCGTCATGTCAGTGCTTCATAAGAAATCTAAGAGATGTCATAGCTATTTTGTTTCCTTCTTTTCATATTCTATGATCTAAATTCGTAATTAGGACACCGTGGTTATATGAAAATCTCATTTTGATTTGTTAAAAAAAAAAATTCGTAATTATGAAATATGTTTGCATTACATCTCTAACACCCATTGACCAAGTGTCACTCCTATTAGCAAGCCCCATACACAACTCCCCAATTTAGTTCTACTTTCCAATGTAAAGAGTCCAAAATTAAGAATGTTATCCAGTATATGACACAGCTTACGAAGTTAATATATAATGTGAGTAAAAACTCTAAGATCCATACTCTGTCAGCTCTATGTCTCCCCTACAGATCAAAGCTAGTCCTATTAGTTGGCAATAACAATTGATGAAGCAAAATCATAAAGCAATATTAAAAAACTAGGCTTAAATAGGTAAATGTCCCTGCAAGCGTTTTGATTTAGTTCATTAAAAAAAGTTCTTGGTTTTAGTCTTCACAAAATAGAATAGGAGTATTTTGTTTTGGTTCTAGGTGTTTTGTTTTAGTCCTTGTAAAATCTATTCATATTTAAATTGATTCATATAATATTCATTTTAATCCTTATTTTGAGGGATTAAAATCAAATATTTTACATATTACAATGACAAAATCCAATATGAGTCCATTTTGCAAGGACTTAAACAAAATAACAAGGATCAAAATAAATAAGTTAGATATTTGCAAGAATTAAAATCAAAAAAATATTTTTACACGGATTAAAACCAATACAATTGATATTTGCCGATATCAATTTGCATTTTAAGCTTAAAACCTAACTTGATAAGAACCTTAAAGTTCAAATGCAGGCGAAGAGTTTTATTTTCTAGCCTTTCCTTTTCATCTGGTTGTTTCCACCAAATTTCCATAAAAAGAATAAACAAAAAGAAAACTCCAACAACATCAAACAAAATTCCAAAGATGAGGGTTCCCTTGTTGACTTTCACAAATAGATCAACACAAAACTTTTCCTATTATATACGATCCTTACTTCTTGTTTGATGCACAACCACACTGCATTTCTCACTGAACATACAAACAAACCTGTAATTTGTGCTTAACTAAGACAGATGGCTGAAGCTGTGCTTAACAATTTGAGCTCACTCATTCAGAAAGAGATTGGCCTATTTCTTGGTTTCCAACAAGACTTTAATAGTCTTTCAAGCTTGCTCACATCAATCAATGCTACTCTAGAAGATGCCGAGGAGAAACAATTCAGTAATAGAGCTATCAAGGATTGGCTGCTTAAGCTGAAAGATGCTGCTCACGTTCTTGATGACATCTTGGACGAGTGTGCTACTCAAGTATTGGAGATGGAGCATGGAGGATTCCAGTGTGGACCATCACACTAGGTACAAAGCTCTTGCTTATCTTCTTTAAATTCTCAGCATGTCGCTTTCCGTTACAAAATTGCTAAGAAAATGAAGAAGATAAGGGACAGATTGAATGAAATATCCGAAGAAAGGAGTATGTTTCATTTGACTGAGATAGTCAATGAGAAGAGAAGTGGAGTCCTTGACTGGCGCCAAACCACCTCAATCGTTACTCAACCACGAATCTATGGAAGAGATGAAGATAAGAATAAAATTGTGGATTTTTTGGTTGGTGATGCTTCTGTTTTAGTAGATTTATCAGTCTATCCAATTGTAGGTCTAGGTGGTCTTGGTAAAACAACACTTGTCCAACTGATCTTTAATCATGAAAGGGTAGTCAACCACTTTGAGCTAAGAATTTGGGTATGTGTTTCAGAAGATTTTAGTTTGAAGAGAATGACAAAAGCCATTATAGAATCGGCTTCTGGCCATGCTTGCGAGCACCTAGATCTAGAGCCGTTGCAGAGAAAACTTTTAGATTTGCTAAAAGGAAAAAGGTTTTTACTAGTGCTGGATGATGTATGGGATGATGAACAAGAGAATTGGCAAAGGTTAAAATTTGTATTGGCTTGTGGAGGCAAGGGTGCTTCAGTTTTAGTCACTACTCGTCTTCCAAAGGTTGCAGCAATCATGGGAACAATGCCAGCTCATGATTTATCATTGCTATCTGACAATGACTGTTTGGATTTGTTGAAACAAAGAGCCTTTGGACCAAATGATGAAGAACGGGAAGAACTCGTGGTCATAAGGAAAGAGATAGTAAAGAAATGTAGGGGAGTGCCTCTTACCGCAATGGCATTATGAAGTCTCTTGCGTTTCAAAAGAGAGGAAATAGAGTGGCTCAATGTCAAGGAAAGCAAGATATGGGATTTACAAGGTGAGAACTGCGTCATGCCTGCCTTAAGGTTAAGTTACTTGAATTTACCCGTAAAATTGAGACAATGTTTTTCCTTCTGTGCACTATTTCCCAAAGATGAAATAATAAGCAAGAAGTTTTTGATTGACCTTTGGATGGCAAATGGTTTTATTTCATCCAATGCAATGTTGCAAACTGAAGATATTGGCAATGAGGTGTGGAATGAGTTATATTGGAGATCATTTTTTCAAGATATTGAGCATGATATATTTGGAAAAATTGAAAAATTCAAAATGCATGACCTTGTTCATGATCTTGCTCAATCTATTACAGAAGAGGTTAATTGTTGCATTACAGAGCCAATTCCATCTAACAGAATCCGCCACCTCTCAATTTATGGTAGGAAATCAAGGGTAGTCGGTTCAATACAGTTGCAAGGGATCAAATCATTGAAGACCTTTTTAACACCTACATCCCATTGTTCACCACCTCAGGTACTAAAATGTCATTCTTTACGAGTACTTGACTTTCAACTACTTAAAGAGTTGTCATCTTCAATTTTTCGTTTAAAACATCTTAGATACTTGAATCTTTCTTGGGGTAAATTCGAGGCTCTTCCGAAATCCTTATGTAAGCTATTGAATTTAGTGATTTTAAAGTTAGACTATTGTCAAAGCCTCAAAAGGTTGTCTGGTGGTTTGGTACAATTGAAGGCTCTTCAACATCTATCTTTGAACAACTGCTACTCACTATTAAGATTGCCTCAGCATATAAGGATGCTGGATTCCTTAAAAACTTTAACTCTATTTGTTGTTGGGAAGAAAAGAGGGTTTCTTTTGGAGGAACTAGGACAAATGAACCTTAAAGGAGATCTTTACATTAAGCACTTGGAGAGACTTAAAAGTGTGATGAATGCCAAAGAAGCAAATATGTCGAGCAAGCACGTGAACAATTTGAAATTGTCATGGGAGAGAAATGAAGACTCCCAATTACAAGGAAATGTTGAGAAGATTCTTGAAGAGCTTCAACCTCATTCCCAACAACTTCAAAGTCTGGGAGTGGGAGGATATACAGGTGCCTATTTTCCACAATGGATGTCTAGTCCTTCTCTAAAATATTTAACTCATTTAGAACTCGTGGATTGCAATAATTGTTTAAACCTTCCACTATTGGGGAAACTTCCTTCTCTTAATAGTCTGACAGTGTGTAACATGAGTCATTTAAAATACATATATGAGGAGTCATGCATTGGTGGAGTTGCAGGAGATTACACAACAGTAAAATTTTTGCTACTAGAGAAGTTGCCAGACCTGGTTAGGCTATCAAGGGAGGATAGAGATAACATATTTCCGTGCCTTTCAACACTTCAAATTACTGAATGTCCTATACTGTTGGGCTTGCCGTCCCTTCCATCTCTCAGTGATTTGCGTGTACGAGGGAAATGCAACCAACATTTACTTAGTTCAATTCACAAACAACATAGTCTTGAAACCATTTATTTCAATGATAATAATGAAGAGCTAACTTGCTTTCCAGATGGGATGCTAAGAGATCTAACTTCTCTTAAGAGATTGAATATTCGGAGGTGCCAAAAGTTCAACTTATCAGAAAGTTTTCAATACCTCACTTGTCTTGAAAAATTAGTGATTACAAGTTCCTCCAAAATTGAAGGTTTGCATGAGGCTTTACAACATATGACTGCCCTTAATTCTTTGGAATTGAGAAATCTTCCAAATCTGGCATCCTTACCTGACTGGTTAGGAAACCTAGGTTTGCTTCAAGAATTAGACATTTTGCATTGTCCAAAGCTTTCATGCCTTCCGATGAGCATTCAATGCCTTACTAGTCTGAAAAGTTTGAGAATTTGCAGTTGCAGTGAGTTAGGGAAACGATGTAAAGAGAACACAGGTGAGGATTGGCAAAAAATTGCTCACATTCAATGCATTGAAGTACAAAACTGTAGAACGCTCTTTGGAGGAGGAAGAGGAGGCGGAGACGGAGGAGGGTATTATGTATCTTCGCCATTTTGTTTTCAACACCAGTGAAAGAATATAGATTATAGCTGAGATTTAGTTATGTTCTTGTATTTCTACTTTAAGCATGTGTAAGTTAATTCTATTTATTTATTTATTTTAAAATTTTGGTTTTATCTGTTTATAATGTATTTTTTTATTCCCCTCATTGTAACATATATTCATTGTAAAAGCATCACTCAAGTTCCTATTATATTTCCTCCTTGACAACCAAGTTTATATAAAAGCAACAAGATACATCCAAACATGCACTTGATCATATTTTTTTTCTTCTTCTTAAATACAGGAAGAGTATTTGAGTAAAGTAATGAGTTTGCCGAACACCAAATTAATTATTCATTTTATAGAACACTCTCAAATAGGTTCCTGAGATTATGAGTATTTCATAGAGATCCCCGACTGTGTTAAACTATTAAGTTGGTCCCTATATTTAACCATTTATCATCAATTAAGTCCCAATATTTTAACAACTTACTAGAAATTTGGTTCCTAAGTTTATTCATTTACTATCAAATTAGTCCCTGACATATTCTCTGAATTGCTAATATGATTAAAATTCGACAGAGTTTGGGACCTTTATGAAATTTTCATAAAATCAAGGACCTATTTGACAGCGCCCTACAAAGTTAGGACTAATTTGGTGGTTTACTCGAAGAATATTTATATTCTTATCCTTGCTTTCTCTGTTGGAATTGGCGATCTTCTCTTTGGATAAGGCATTATAATGTTACTAGATATAATCAGTAGCTCAATTTTTGTATTAGTAAGTAACTCAATTTTTGTATTATTATACTCCATTTCATTCACCTTTTTCTCTGTCAAATCCCTTTTTTCGTATGAGTCTCTCTTATTTACCTATATTTCTCTCCCTTCATCTGAGCTCCTTCACCTCTATGTGGTATGGTTATGCAAACCAGAAAGAGTTATTAATTGCCAGCAGATTTTGGTGAGTTCTTGTGAAGTATGTCCTTCTAGAATAATTTTTTCTCTCATCATAATCTTTTAATATAATTTTAGAATCTCCTTCCTCACACAATGTTTAAACTAGTAAAGAAACCGTGAGAAAAAAAAGTTTTTGTATGTATTAAATTTACACATCTTTATTTACATTTGACAAGTAAATAATGATAATGTCATTGTGGCTAATCATGTTAGGTAGAAAAACATTTATGATTCTTTCTTATGTACAACCAATGAGGAGACATACAATTATACATAACATGAATTATTCAGGAGAAGTGGATTTGAGTATCTTATCTGACATGATCTGCATTTAAAATGCTTCAAAAGTATACACTTCATGTTTTGATCATCTGAACTCAGTTTTATTCAATCTTGTGCAATATCTTCTATTAACTTCATGTTATAAATCCTCAAACTTTTTGACAGCAGTCTTGCATACTAACCTCCTAATAACCCACTATCTAATTGTTTCGAGCATTGGTCTTAATTTCAAAGTGTTATCGGGAAAAGCACGTTGTTGACCTGTATAAAAGCCATGTTGCTGACCACGAGCATCTGGTTGCAGGAAAAATGAACAGGCAAAGCAAGGATATACAATCAATGTAAGTAGAATAGATGAAATAATAAGCAAAGATGAAATAATAAGCAAGCAGTTTCTAATTGAGCTTTGGATGGCTAATGGCTTTATTTCGTCCAATAATATGTTGGAGAAGGAAGATATCGGCAATGAGGCGTGGAATGAATTATACCAGAGATCATTTTTTCAAGATATTGAGACAGATATATTTGGAAAAATTACTAGTATCAAGATATGCACGATCTTCTTCATGATCTTGCTCAATCAATTTCAGAAGAGTGTGTTGCATTACAATAGACGATGACATGCCTAGTACATTTGAAAGAATTTGTCATCTCTCATTTGAAATGGAGAATTTAACTAGTGTAGATTCAATCTGGATGTGTAACATCAAATCATTGTGGACCTACACAAGCTCAAATATTGAGGGTATTCCACCCAATGTATTCAAATTTCGTTCTTTACGGGTGCTTGAGGTGACATCTGAATTAAATGAAGTGACATCTTCAATTGGTCATTTGAAGTATTTAAGATACTTGGATCTTTCTAAAGGTGAATTTGAAATTCTTCCAGAATCCCTATGTAAATTGTGGAATTTACAAATTCTGAAATTAGATAATTGTAGATACCTCCGAAAATTGCCTAATAATTTGATACATTTGAGTGCTCTACAATATCTTTCCTTGAATAACTGCCGGAGACTATCAAGTTTACCTCCCAAAATAGGGAAGCTGACTTCCCTGAGGACTTTGAGTATGTATGTAGTTGGCAAGAAAAAAGGGTCCCTTTTGGAAGAATTAGGACAATTAAATTTCGAAGTAGATCGATTTCACATCAAGCACCTTGAGAGAGTGAAAAGTGTAGAAGATGCTAAAGAAGCCAACATGTTGAGTAAGCATGTAAACAGTTTTTGGTTGTCGTGGGATAAAGAATCCGAATTGCAGGAAAATGTCGAGAAGATTCTTGAAGTGCTTCAACCTTATATCCAACAGCTTCAAGAATTGCGTGTGGAAGGATATACAGGTTCCTATTTCCCAGAATGGATGTCTAGTCCTTCTTTTAAACATTTACGGTCGTTATTTCACACAAATGCAAAAGTTGTTCACACCTCCCACAATTGGGGAAACTACCTTATCTTAAGGAATTGTCGGTCTGGAGTTGCTCACAAATAGAAGGTTTGGATGAGGCTTTACAACACATGACTGCCCTTCAATCTTTATCATTGGAGGATCTTCCAAACCTGACATCCTTACCAGACTCTTTAGGAAGCCTTAGTTCGCTTAAAAAACTAGCGGTTTTGGAATGTCCAAAGTTGAAGTGTCTTCCGATGAGCATTCAAAGCCTTACTGGCCTGAAAAGTTTGAGGATATTTTTTGTGAGGAATTGGACAAACAGTGTAAAAGGGATACAGGTGAGGATTGGCCAAAAATAACAGACATTCAAAATGTTGAAGGTATGTTTTGGATCTCTAGCCCCCTCTTAATACTTCGATTTATTATATTATGTACACCTTCTATAACTATGGATCTTCTTAACGATGTTATTTTTCTTCCTCTTTCATAGTGTTGTATTGATTCTGGGTCGCCATTAAGTTTCATCCATATGTTATACTTTTTTTTCACAGTTGGCTATTTTTAGGTATTGAAGGGGTGAAGGTTTGGGTTTCATTTCCCTTTCGTATGCTATTTACTTGTTCAGATCTAATGGAAGGTAATGTGCTTGTTGCTTTGTATTTTTCAGTCATTACTCATAGCACTATTTGTTTTAAAAATTCAGTATTTTAAATTCTTCGGCTGAATATTACCTCTGTCTTGAATAAATTGGAGCTTTTGCTCGGATACAAACCTCGTTTTTTTCGCATTGTTAAGGACGCTTATGAAAATGGCATTGGTGTCGTTGCTTTCAAATTACTATTTTCAAGATAATAGTTGTTGTTTCCTTAATGGCCTTTTCGTCATATCCTTGTGTTCAATTCAATTACCTGATATAAATACTGTGATATGCAGAAGAAAATTTTCAGGAGTTTAACAGTTTTTGGCAATTTTGCTTTCCTCGTTTGTGTCGCAGGATTTTAGCGTCAACCATTTTGGAGATAGACTTCTTTTCGTCTGTTCTGGTTGGACTTCTCACGGATTCCCCAATATTTGCCTCTGTAGCATAGAGGTAATAAATATAACCATTTCTGTTGCATTCCCCAATAAATAACTTTAGAAAATATTTTATAAATTCCGATTTTATTGACTTCAAATTGTCCTTTTTGACATGCAGTTTGATGTGCACTTGAACGTATAGTGTGTTTAAGGTTATAATATGCTAAAAAGTTTCTTACTGCAGGGTGCTGCAGTTTGTTGAAGGTTGTATGCCAATAACGTGTCCTCTGTGCTTCTGCTGGGGTTAGGGCTTTCATGGTTGAAGAGACAGCCCTTTGAGCACCAAGGGAGAGAGGACATGTAAAAACTAAAGCTTCAGCTTGAAGACGAAACTTCTTCACTAGAGCTCAAACGTAACCACGTGAGTACAAACCCTGGCATAAGAAACTAAATTTATGTTATTATTTCAAAGTGCACAGTTGTTGTGTTAATTGACTTAAACTCTGGCTATCTGCATTCTTCTATGTATCCTCATCATTGCTGATTCTTCTCATGAAAATAAGTACCGATTCTAGTATTTAGGTGGCCGAATATTTAATCTCTTCTTTCCTTTCATTGTTTGACACAGTCTCCCGTCTTTCTGCCCGTTGTGTCTATATAGTCCTAGTTTAGATTTCTTGTATAATTTAGACTGTGCTAACTGATATTTATTTTATGTTGGTTGTTAGAAAGAAGAAGGTACATATCTGCAAGATCTTCTACCGGCCTTCATTCAACCACCTCTTGATTTGCAAGTGAAACCGCCAATTCAATCTAAAGGAGGAAAAAATCATGAGAAATCGTGGACTATTGTGATAGATAAACCAAGGAGTAATGAGTCTAATGCTAAGGTTTCATTCAGAACTAGCTTGTTAAATCTGCGACCAGCAAGAAAGTATTCTTCCAAATTTCAGCACCAAAATCGTTCATGTGATCAAGTTTAGAAACCTATTGATAGTGAGTTGATGTTTTCTTTATGTATACGTTTTCTTTTCCATTTGTGGATATATATGGACACCTAAGCAGCAGACATAAATAAAAAATATTGAAATAAAGTGATATTTTAAGTTCAAAACAGGCAGTAGCTAGTGCAACAGCCAATTAATTCTGCAAATACTGTGGCAGAATGAGTCCAATGCCAAGGATTCACAACCCAACAGATCTATTTATTAATCGGAATTCTTTAAAAGCAAGAATCCTCGTGCAATAAAGAAGTCCACATGAAATGACGAGAAGCAGTTTGTTGGATGCTCGATTGAGTCAAACCAGGAAAAGATTGTTTGAAATGAGTTGGTATTTGATAAGGCAAAGGTTGTTTCTTCTAAGGCTTTTGTAACTAACGCAAAACAAATTTAAAAACTTGCACAAACAAGCACTGTTGCCTGTAGTAGTGTAAGTAAAACTCTGGATATTTAAAACTATCTGAAAGGATTTGAGGTCCATTTGGATCACAAAATATCTGAAAGAACAATGTAACTTTAAAGATGAGAACATGCTGCAATTCTTTTCTACATTGTATTGGATTTGAGTCAAACATGCCGCAATTCCTGCTGATAAATAAACAGTTAAGAAGTGAGCAAGCGTCCCCCGTAAAAGAAGTTAGAAAGTAGAAACTAAACACTACACCAAAAACATGTTCTTTGATAATAGATATGAATGTTCACTGGGTTGTTTTAGTTTCTAACCTCATGATTTGGTCATGAAATAGGTCAGTGGAACTAGTGTACCCATGTATGTTCTTTGTAACCCATTTGATCTATTTTATAACAGACAAATTCTGACAGTGTATACAGTATATTATATATTAAGAGATTTAATTAAAATTCTATCAATCTTATGAAGGTACAATTGATGCAAACTAGTGCTGCAGAAATGTGTATTACAAATTTACAACTTCAGTCAATACATCAACCTGAAGATTTGACAAGATTAGTTGGGAAGGCTCCTCAATCAATAAAAGACTAATCCAAAATCTTAATTGGACAAAAGAGAAAGAACTATTTCATCTCAAAGAATCCAAGTTGAGATAAGTCCATTACTTGCTGTAGTTGTCCAAATATTCCAGTTCTATATAGTTTGACAATATATCCATGCAATAAATTAGAATTAAAATGCTTTAACATGAAACCCTTTGCAGGCTAGGTATCAGACATTAATTCCTTTTTCCATCATCTTCTACATAATTTCCATCAATAGTATTAATTTGATGTGCAACAAAAGGAAGGGAGGAAAATTTATTATTAAAACATGAAATGTTTATATTGCCAAAAAAAACAATTTAAGATGGCATGAAAAATTTATTTAATTTTAAAATGAATATAATTTAAAAAATATAAAGCTTGTAAAGCCTTTTAAGAGTGGAAGTAAACAATTGTCTACAATTTCCCAAAGCCTCTCCTGGTATAACTATAATTGATGATTCTTTAATAATATTTTATGGTTAACAACTTCAGCTGCGGATATGTTATTAGAAAAAGTGGAAAATGTGAAGAGTAATACGATATTAAAAAGAAAAGATATACAAAATAAAGTGGGAGAATATGATTATAGTGCTTCCTTTACGTTAATTAATTGTTAAATTAAAACCCTTAATGTGTAGAAACCATCTTTAGCATCTATACCCAACTAAATATTGTTTCACCAGTAATCCTTTCCTTGATGGTTGAGAAATCTTGCCTTGCTTCACAAATTGTTCCAATAATATTGCTAATATTATATTGGTTGCCAACTTTTGTTCATAATATAAAAGGACGTAATACTTGTCATTTTGAATCATCACACATCATACAATACAGTACAACCTCACTAACATTTTCATTTTACAATTCCGAGCTTAAGAGATGGCTGAAGCTGTCATTGAAATTGTGCTTGATAATTTGAGCATACTCATTCGAAAGGAGCTTGGCCTATTTCTTGGTTTCGATCAAGACCTTCAGAGGCTGGCTAGCTTGCTGACAACAATCAAGGCTACACTTGGAGACGCTGAAGAGAAACAATTCACTAACAGTGAAAGTGCTAGGGCTATCAAAGATTGGCTGCTAAAACTCAAAGATGCTGCTTACATCCTTGAAGACATCTTGGACGAGTGTGCTACTGAAGCATTGGAGATGGAGTACAAAGCATCCAAGTGTGGACTATCGCACAAGGTACAACGTACTTAGAATATTATGAAATATCTTGTAATATCTTTTATATTATATTAGAGCATCTTTAATTAGTTTTGAGTATCAATTGGTCTTTCCAAAACAAAACAAAAGAATCTAGTATCAATAATTTTAGACTATCTGTTATGATTATATTTTATATTAGTTATTCTTGTATATGATTTGTTTTTTATTTATGATCGAGTCCCACCAGGACCGGGCCAATAAATTTTATTTGTAGGTGAGGCCTAAAGCAAATTTTAATATATGAGGTCTTTTTAGTCTATATATGAGACAATTTTGTTTATAAAATCTAACAAAAAAATGTTTTTTGTTGGGATGCCTAAAGCGAGGGCTTTAGTAGCCTTACCCTTGGGCTGGCCCTGAGTCTCACATGGATAAGAACTGATTAAAGTTTATAAAGAGTTCTCAAAATTTTAGGAATCTAGTAATTGTTTCACACCCTTGTTTGTTGCTAGTTCGGTTTTGTGCATTCAGGGCACTGTGTAACTGTTGTGCACATTTTTTGAGTGCTCTATTATGTTTGTTAATGCCTATCTCTTTCTGGTCCAGTTTAATACATATTTTTATTTGAGGTTTTTCATTAGCATCAATTATGTCAGATATGTGGTCATATATCATTAGCACTATCCAAGTAACTGCAGTCACCCTGTTTTTTGCCATTTCTCAATTTTATCTCTAATGGAAGGCTCTCTAGTCATCGGTCTCAGCACGCTATCAGTAGTCTCAGGTTGTCGATTCCTCCAATCAACTTCAAGGGTGAGTTGTTGGCACCACCAGTCATTGATGAGTTTCCCACATAAGTTGTTTTATTAGTCTTCGTCGCCCAGCCATCGTCAAGTTTGAGACGTTCACACCACTCTCAAAAAACTCTGACCTGCTCCACACTTAAGTTGATTGTTTCATGTGAATGACATCTTACTCAAAATTGTTGCAGTTTTGTTTGGATACAATTTGTGAAAGTTTATTATGGTTCTGATACAAGTTGGTTTGGTTTGATATTTGTAACCTGCTTAAAAGCCTAGTGAACTTTAACTTGAGGGGAAGTGTTACAATATTATTAAATGTCTTATAATATATTTTATATTATATTATATTATATTAGAGTATCTTCAGTTATTTTCTAGGATCAACATATATTTTTAGAGTATCTTTTAGGATTATATGTAATTATGATTTCTTCTTGACTTACAATTGAGTCCATGCATCCATATAAATAGGGATTAATATTTAGTCTTTTGTATCAAGCTAATATTCGATCAGTATCAATATTATTCAAGGTTTTTATTATTTTCTCTCTTCTTTTTATCTAAAATCTCACAACTTTAACAGGTGCATAGTTCTTTCTTATCCTCGTTTCATCCCAAGCATATTGCTTTCCGTTACAAACTTGCTAAGAAAATGAAGAGGATAAGAGTGAGGTTAGATGAAATCGCTGCAGAAAGGAGTAATTTTCATTTAATTGAGATCGTTAGAGAGAGATGTGGTGTAGTCCTAGACTGGCGACAAACCACCGCAATCCTCACTCAACCTTTAGTCTATGGAAGAAACGAAGATAGTGATAAAATTGTAGACTTTTTGGTTGGTGATGCTTCCGAATTAGAGGACTTGTCCGTCTATCCAATAGTAGGCCTAGGTGGACTTGGTAAAACAACACTTGCTCAACTCGTCTTCAATCATGACAGGATAGTCAACCACTTCGAGTTTAAAATATGGGTGTGCGTTTCAGAAGATTTCAGTCTAAAAAGAATGACAAAAGCCATCATAGACGGGGCAACTAAGGATCCCTGTGGAGATTTGGATCTAGAACCACTACAAAGAAGACTTCAAGATCTACTTCGAAAAAAAAGGTACTTGCTTGTTTTGGATGACGTGTGGAACGACAAACAAGAGAATTGGCAAAGATTGAGATCTGTATTGGCTTGTGGAGGAAAAGGCGCTTCAATTTTGGTCACCACTCGTCTTCCAAAGGTAGCGAAAATCATGGGAACAATGCCTCATCATGAATTATCAAGGCTATCCGACAAAGATTGTTGGGAATTGTTTAAACAACGAGCCTTTGAATTGAATGAGGTAGAACAAAAAGAGCTTGTGATCATAGGGAAGGAGATAATAAAGAAGTGTGGTGGATTCCCTCTTGCGGCAATAGCACTAGGAAGTCTCTTGCGTTTTAAAAGAGAAGAAAAGGAATGGCTATATGTCATGGAAAGCGAGCTATGGAGTTTACAAGGTGAGGATTATGTCATGCCTGCCTTGAGATTAAGTTACTTGAATTTGCCAGTAAAATTAAGGCAATGTTTTTCATTTTGTGCATTATTTCCCAAAGATGATATTATAAGCAAGCAGCTTTTAATTGAGCTTTGGACGGCTAATGGCTTCATTTCCTCCAATCAAATGTTGGAAGCAGCTGACATTGGTAATGAGGTGTGGAATGAATTATATTGGAGGTCATTTTTTGAAAATATTGAGTTTGATGAATTTGGCCAAAATATAAAATTTAAAATGCATGATCTTGTTCATGATCTTGCTCAATCTGTTACAGAAGAGGTATGTTGCATTACATATGAGAACGACGTGTGTACTATGTCTGAAAAGACCCGCCACCTTTTAAGTTACATTCCAAACTCATTTGAGGAAGTCAATTCAATTCAGTTGCACAATGTCAAATCATTGAAAACCTACATGGAGTTTAATTTTGGTGTCTTTGAAGCTGGTCAACTTTCACCTCAGGTATTGAAATGTTATTCATTACGAGTGCTTTTGAGCCATAAACTAAACAATTTGTCGTCTTCAGTTGGCCATCTAAAATATCTAAGATACTTAGATATTTCTTATGGTAGCTTCAATACTCTTCCAGATTCTATTTGCAAGCTTTGCAACTTGGAAGTCTTGAAGTTAGACTATTGTGCGTCTCTACGAAAGTTGCCTGATGGTTTAACACGCTTAAAAGCTCTGCAGCACTTGTCTTTAAGTGGTTGTAACTCATTGACAAGCTTGCCCCATCAGATAGGGAAGTTGACTTCCCTAAAGACTTTAAACCAATACAGTGTTGGCAACAAAAGGGGATTCCTTTTAGACGAACTGGAACAGCTTGACCTTAAAGGAGGGTTGCACATCAAGAATCTAGAGAGAGTAAAAAGTGTAACGGATGCCAAAAAAGCCAATATTTCAAGGAAGAAATTGAACCAATTGTGGTTGTCATGGGAAAGAAATGAAGTCTCGCGTCTACAAGAAAATACTGAGAAGATTCTAGAAGCGCTTCAACCTTATGCCCAACAACTTTATTCTTTTGGTGTAAGAGGATACACAGGTGCACATTTTCCGCCATGGATTTCTAGCCCTTGTCTAAACGATTTAAGTTCTTTAGAGCTTGTGGATTGCAAGGGTTGTTTAAACCTTCCGGAGTTGTGGAAACTACCTTCTCTGAAGTATCTAAAAATATCCAACATGATCCGTGTTACCTACCTACTCCAAGAATCATATGATGGAGAAGGTTTAAAGGCTTTGAAAACTCTTTACTTGAGCAAGTTGCCAAACCTTAAAGGGTTATCAAGGGATGAAAGAGAAATGTTTCCATGTCTTAAACAACTTGAAATCACTGAATGTCCTAATTTGTTGGGCTTGCCTTGTCTTCTATCTCTTAGTGATTTTCATTTACGAGGGAAATGCAATCAACAATTACCAAGTTCACTTCATAAACTAGGCAATCTTGAATCCCTAATTTTTGCTGATAATGAAGAGTTAATTTACTTTCCAGATGGGATCCTAAGAAACCTTGCTTCTCTAAAGAAACTTGGTTTTCATCGACATTCCAAACTTAAGATGCTTCCAACTGAAATGATTCACCTTCATGCTCTCCAACATCTGACTATTGACGATTGCAGAAACATCAAGGAATTTCCAAATGAATTAATGCAAAGGCTGCATGCTCTTAAGAAGTTGGAAATTTTCGGGTGCGATAAATTCAAATTTTCATCTGATTTTCAGTATCTAACTTGTCTTGAGACATTGGCCATTGAAAGTTGCTTGGATGTGGAAGGTTTCCATGAGGCTTTACAACATATGGCTACTCTGAAATCCTTAACATTGTCTGATCTTCCAAACCTAGAATATTTGCCTGAATGCATAGGAAACCTTACCATGCTTCTTGAAATAAATATTTACAAGTGTCCCAAATTGGCTTGTCTTCCTAAGAGCATACAACATATCAGTGGTCTTGAACTATTGAGTATTCATGGTTGTTCCGAATTAGAGAAGAGATGTCAAAAGGAAATAGGTATGGATTGGTGGAAAATAGCTCATGTTCAATATATTGAGATAAAAAATGACAACTTAACATATGTGGATGATGGCTATTATTTTGAGGGTGATTCAGGCTTCCTATGGGATTCTTCATAGTTGGCGACATATTCGAAGTTGTTCACATGTGGATAACTACGTTTTATCAGGTATTAGGAAATTCAATTTTTTTTATTATAATTCCTTTATTTATGGTTTTAATCTCTCTGAATGGTTTTAATGTATGGGTTTTTTGGTTACCAGGTCCTTTAAGTTGTGTTCCCACTATATACCCACAAATAAAAATCTGAATTGGAGGAGGTACAATTTAATATAATACTCTATGTAGATTGCATTTTATTTTAGATAGACGAAATTTGTAATAGCCATTTGAGAACTCACACACACAAAAGGCGAAGCCAGGGTTTAAACCCCGGTCATAGTGTCCGGCCTAACAATTTTGACATTTTTGTTAGTTAAGCTAGGACTTGCGAACATGTAGGTTGCATATTAAAACCCCTAAAATAATAAATTTAAATGTGCTTATTATTATTTGATCATGCAACTATGATATGATTTAGGTATGCTCTAGTCAGAGAAAGCTTCTTGCTACATCTAATGCTTATTTTTGGAGACCAGGAGCAATATTCAGTGGTAGCTTACCTCCATAATGGTTCGTTCCCTCTTACTTTATTTGTTGCATACATTCTTCTCATGTGATTGTATTTCA
>Ga0315914_1004322_pt1 | contig 21271 bp, 9 predicted proteins | sample MpolenodulesMG_FD_203920 | JGI IMG/M metagenome (GOLD analysis project Ga0315914, IMG submission 203920) | Medicago polymorpha root nodule microbial communities from Los Angeles, California, United States - elongated nodules | ecosystem: Host-associated > Plants > Roots > Nodule | place: USA...
TACTCTAACATAATTACCAACTTGTGTAAAAAAAGTCTTCTATATATTATATATTTAAAACACATGAGAGTAACATACCTTCCATAAAGATTTATATGACCAATAGCTACATAAACATACATTCCATAAAGATTTATATGATCAATAATTGTTAATAATTTGCCTTTAATATCTTTTGAGTCAATGATAAAAAAAAATATAAATTTTCAAGTTCAGGGAGCATTTTGCACATAAGTGCAAAATTCCAGGGGGGTATTTGATCATAACCGTAAACAGTTAACAGAAAAATTTGATAGAGGGGTTAAATTGATTAACGTTATACAATTTCAGGAGGGTAATTGACGAAACTTACAATTTCGGGGGGAAATTGCCCTCGGAAAATTAACATTGGGATTATACAAGTATTCTCAACCATTTATTTATCAAAACAAAACAAAATCTTACCAATTTACCATACAAATAAACATAAGAAACACGTATATCTATAACACACCGTTAGCTGACAAACAACGTCAGCAACCATGCAATTATTTTATGTGCCACGAGGGACACATAACAACATTCTTAATTAAATATTCGACCACGAGGATCGCAAAAATTAATAACTTAAATGAACAGTAAAACTTGAAATCATACTAGACCATGCAACAATATTGCTCTTCTATTTATGTTCCATCATAGTTCAAGATTTAGATTCATCTTAAGCATAGAGGTTGAGTTCCATTATTTTTGAGTTTGAGTTTGGTATTTTGTATTGACAACATTGTCCTTTTTTGTCTCTCAAAAAAAAATTTGTCCTTTTTTGTCACACCAATTACCAACTCAAGTACTCAACCATGCTTGAAATCCAAGGCTACCTAGTATTATTCCTATTATGGTTCATTTCAACTATTTTCATTAGGTCACTTTTCAAGAAATCCGTGTGTTACAAATTACCACCTGGACCACCAATTTCATTTCCAATCTTAGGACATGCACCATATCTTAGATCACTACTTCATAAATCACTTTACAAACTTTCCAATCGTTATGGACCTTTAATGCATATTATGCTTGGTTCACAACATGTAGTAGTTGCATCAACTGCTGAAAGTGCTAAGCAAATTTTAAAGACTTGTGAAGAGTCATTTACCAATAGACCTATTATGATTGCAAGTGAGAATTTAACATATGGTGCTGCTGATTATTTTTTCATACCTTATGGAAATTATTGGAGGTTCCTTAAGAAGCTTTGTATGACTGAGCTTCTTAGTGGGAAAACTCTTGAACACTTTGTTCACATACGTGAAGATGAAATTAAGTGTTTTATGGGGACCCTTTTGGAAATATCTAAAAATGGTAAGCCAATTGAAATGAGGCATGAACTTATTAGGCATACTAATAACATCATTTCTAGAATGACTATGGGAAAAAAGAGTAGTGGGATGAATGATGAAGTTGGTCAATTGAGAAAAGTTGTTAGGGAAATTGGTGAACTTCTTGGTGCTTTTAATTTGGGTGATATTATTGGGTTTATGAGGCCTCTAGATCTACAAGGATTTGGGAAGAGGAACAAAGATACACATCATAAGATGGATGTAATGATGGAGAAAGTGTTGAAGGAACATGAAGAGGCTAGAGCTAAAGAAGGTGCTGGTAGTGATAGGAAGAAGGATCTGTTTGATATTTTGTTGAACTTGATTGAAGCTGATGATGGAGCTGAAAGTAAACTCACTAGACAAAGTGCTAAAGCTTTTGCTCTGGTATGAAATTTTTAATCCCTCATTTTTCTAATATCATTCTGTTTGTTATATAATGTTTTTTACTAGATCATTCATATGGTAAACTTTGTGAACTTATTTAGAGTCTTTCATGCGTAAGATTTGTCTCTAAAACACAAGAAACATAGATTAGATAGGGTAGATCTTCTTAATATAAATCTTTTGAAATATGAGGTGGGATGGCCTATATAATTAATCACATAACATCAATATATTTTTTAGGAAAATACTAACAAGTAAGGTTATAATATTGTTTAAAGAATTAAAAGAGGTAACTTTTGTATAGAAAATGATATATTTATTACTTTGGAAGTACTTAAGTTTCCTTTCTAAAACAGAATTTCCATTTATGGATTTACTACCATGACTTGTAAGTTTTCAAGTTTATCTAGTACAATACTAAATATGGACTTGGATTGGGACCTGGATCCGCTGCTGTAGTGTTTTCATACGGTTCCATGTTGTAACTGATCTCAATTGTTGATTTAAGATCGAATGACTCAGATTTCAACTAGGTTTTACCGCGTAATATGATCTCGGCTGTTTATTTTGATCCGACGGCTGACAGTTGTAACTACTACATACAATTATAATTATAATAAGATATCCAAATCGCTTAGTTGGAAATATGTGCACTCACCTACCTACTTGGTAAAATTAACACCACTCAGGTGATTTTTTTGGGGATCATACACGTGTTATGATACACAAATTTGTATCAACTTGTTTTAGTTTTAGTTGAATACTAACAAATGCCGTTAGGGTATTTATTTAAGAAGACAAAAGAGGTAAATTTTTAAGGGAAACTGTAATCATTATATTTTTAATTGACTACGTTGCAAAAAAGTGAAATTTTCGAGACAATGTTTCCTTTTATTACTTTCTTAACCAATACCCTAAAGACACTCGTTAACAAGACCCCTAGTTTTATCATAATAAGAATAAGGATTGAAGTAGATATAACTATATGAAAAGATGCAATCAAATCTGAATTTAACATTGCTTAATGTGTTTGTTCAACAGGACATGTTCATTGCAGGAACAAATGGACCAGCAAGTGTGTTAGAATGGGCACTAGCAGAACTAATAAGAAATCCACATGTTTTCAAGAAAGCAAGAGAGGAGATTGACTCTATTGTTGGCAAAGAAAGGCTTTTCAAAGAATCTGATATACCAAATTTACCTTATCTTCAAGCAGTAGTTAAGGAAACTCTAAGAATGCACCCCCCAACACCAATATTTGCTAGAGAAGCTACAAGAAGTTGCCAAGTTGATGGATATGATGTGCCAGCATTTTCCAAGATTTTCATCAATGCATGGGCTATTGGTAGAGATCCTAACTATTGGGACAATCCATTAGTCTTTAACCCTGAAAGATTCTTACAAAGTGATGATCCTAGCAAGAGTAAAATTGATGTAAGGGGACAATATTATCAACTATTGCCATTTGGTAGTGGGAGAAGAAGTTGCCCTGGTTCTTCACTTGCTTTGCTTGTTATCCAAGCAACACTTGCAAGTTTGATACAATGCTATGATTGGGTTGTTAATGATGGTAAGAGTCATGATATTGATATGTCAGAAGTAGGAAGGGTTACTGTGTTTTTGGCCAAACCATTGAAGTGCAAGCCTGTTCCACATTTTGTTCTATTTTCTTAATAAATATAGAACTCCAGAGTCACAAACTCGTTGAGTTTGAAGAAAAGATCACTAGCTCACGGTTATGAAGTTCCATCAAATATTCAATTTGAATCATCATATCATACTATTAAAAGTTGGATCTTGTGGAGTAGCAGATATAATACTATTAAAAATTGCTGCAAATGCTAAATGATCCTTTAATTGTGACGCATATACACTTTTACCTTAATTTTAAGTGTTTGTGTATGTTTGGTTTTACATTCAAATGAGTCACATTTGACTTTATAAAATTAAATTCATTCTAAATTTGATTTTTATTTTATTTTTAGAATTGATTTTGTATACAGAAATCATTCTAATTTGTAGCTTGAATTATTACGTAGTATCCACCCAGACGTTTGGCCAATATATTATTAGGATTAGAGAAGGTTTGGTTGCTTTCATATAGTAAGTAGTATCAAGGTTGTTCCTATGAATTCGGAGGCTCGGCTCTGTAAGTGAAAAGAGGCCTGTAATAAAATAAAAACTTTTTTTTTTAAAAGAACAATGTTCTATTTAAAAAATTTAAAAGATAAATACAAGGTGTCGTATATATGCGGTACATCCAAATATAAAAATCACTACCGTATACATGAGCAGGGACGGATCTAGAAAAACTGTCCAATAGGGGCAAAACTATACACACAAAAAAAAAAAAAAGAACTTAATAGTAACCTTTATTTCCTCTCATCAACAAATTAACATTTGCTTATAAAAAACATTCATTTACATCGTTGTGGTTGCAAATCAAAGGCAAGCAGTTTAATTTTTACTCCATCTATAGCTTAATGTGAGTATACATTGACAAAATTATCTCTAAGTATAAACTTTTTTTCAAATTATTAGATGCATTTATTTCTTCTTTCCAAAATAAACACCTAAATAATACAAGTAAATATCTTGAAATATTAAAAGTCAAAATTAACTATACACACACGTACGCACGCACGCACGTGCACACGCACATTCACACACAAAAGGTATTTTTGATACATCTTTACATAAAACACGTACATTAATTACGCTACCAAATTTTCTCAATGAGAGTGAAATACACATTGAGTGTTTTTATTTTAAGACAAATGAAGTAGTTTAGAGAAGCATTTTACAAAAAAAATCAATTAATTTAGTGGGGGCAATAGTTGAGTTTTAAGAGGCTAAAAATATAATTATTTACAAAAAGTTGAAGGTTAGTGAGGGCAACTACCTCCAATTACCTTTACCTAAATCCGTGTCTGTACACGAGGAACCTGACACAAATGAATGGTTTGTATTTGTTTTGAGATGAAAAAATAAATTATATTGTACAATTTCAAACCAACAATAATTATAGATTGTCATAAGAACTACTTTAATGATAGATTCAGAACGGTATACAAGTACAACAATATGACAACTCATGCAAAAGTAACATTGTTATTAGTGGGGTAGTACTTAATAGTACAACTAGGCTATAATTTTTTTTAAGCCTGTACCTTAGAGAAACTCAACTCCTTTGAGCTATTTGCATCCCAAGGTCTGGCCCAGAGTAGTATTTGGTATCCACACAAATTAACGTTTGCTCTAAATGGCCAACTCGTGTTTGATTCAATGCTTGGAAGTCAAAACAACTTGATCAATATATTGGGAGGTTTGAAAACGAAATTTAAGCTGTAAAATTAGGACCGGGATTCTCCCCAGTGAGGTTTTCAATGGAGGGAGTCCAGTGTTAATCTTTGCCATTCCATTTCTTTTCAATTATTAAATATGCAATTAGTAAACAAAGATGAGTGGATTAGATTCCACTGGACGCGGCAGTGACAGGTGAGGATCTCCTCCCACAAAATTAACTCATTTACGGGTTGCCCATTTAATGTTTTTTTTTTTTTTTTTGCTAATAGCCCATATAATGTTGATTGATTTTATTTTTTTTAAGAAATTTAATGTTGATTGATGAGTTTTGCATTTGCTTTCGAAAACAGGTTGTACATTTAATTTTTGCTTTTCATATCCCACTAGTAATGGACCCGTGCTTCCGCACGGGTAACATAACATTGCAGTAATCATATAAAAAATAATTACGTTGTTAATATTGTTTAATGTTTAAAAATATGAAACAAAAATTATCAACATTAATATAATGTTTATATTGAATATATTTTTCATATATATATATAGAAGAATATGTTAAATATTGGAATCGCGTATGTTGTGGATTTTATTTTCTTATGTATGCGAAAATAAATTTTTATATCCATGTATGAGAAAGTCAATTAAATAAATTTCTTAAAACTCATGATTATTTTCAAAATATCAAGATCAATGTATATTAAATAACTTATAATTTTATATGCAAAACGCCGTTCAATGTTTGCACCGCACCCGTCGTAGATTTTATGCGTTTTATCTGCAAAAACATATTCTTATGTAAATATATGAGAAAATTGATATAATAAAATTGTGCAAACTCATAACTATTTTCAAAATATCAACACCAATGTAGTGTTTCTATTAAATAACTTTTTATTTTATATGCAAAACACCATTCAGTGTTTGCACCGCACCCGTTGCAGATTTTACGTGTTTTATGTGCGAAAATAAATTTTTATATAAATATATGAGAAAGTTGATATGATAAAATTTTGGAAACTCATTATTATTGTAAAAATATAAACATTAATATAGTGCTTCTATTCAATAACTTTTTATTTTATATGCAAAACCTCATTCAATATTTGTATTGCACCCGTTGTAGATGTTATGTACTTATATATGCATAAATAAATTTTTATATACATATATGAGAAAATCGATATGATAAAATTTTGAAAACTCATGACTATTTTCAATATATCAACATCGATGTAGTGTTTCTATTCAATAATTTTTTATTTTATATTTAAAACACTGTTAAATATTTGCACCACACTCGTTGAGGATTTTATATGCTTATATATACATAAGAAATTTTTTATTTAACGATATGTGATAAAATATTAACATCATTGTATTGTTTCTCCAAAATACCGTTAAATATTTACACCGTACTCATTGTAGAATTTATGTGCTTATATCGCCTAAATCAAATTTTATTTTTGCCGATATGAGAAAGTTCACTTGTTTAAATTTTGAAAACTAATGACTATATTAAAAATATTAACATTAATGTAGTGTTTCTATTAATTGTGTTTATATGGAAATTAGTAAGATTAAAAGAAATGAAAATAAACTATTTTCCTATACTTATGGCATAAAAGAGTAGCATAAACTGTTTTCCTATATCTATGCTATAATATGTTGTTTTTTCTTATTATTTAATCATCACAAATTGACTACGAAACCCACTAAATTAGTGATATTAGAAGTTTAATCGAGGAATTTTTGTGCAATTTATTCAAAGAATAAAGAGAATCAAGATAATAAGAAGAAGAAAGAAGAAACAAATTGACTTTTTTATTTGCAAGATTCAGGGAACTAATTTATTAAAAAAAAAAGATTCAGGGAACTAATGTTAAGCTTGGAAGTGATAAAGCAAAACAATTAGTAAGACTTGGAAGTGATAAATCTACAAAATGGCGATATAGAGATCAGAAGTGATCAATATATAAAATGACGATATAGAGAATTAGTTAGGTTTGGAAGTGATAAAAACGACGATACATAAGGACTTAGTTAGGTTTGGAAGATAAACAAAAATATATATAATAATTTAAAAAAAATGAAGCGTCGTGGGTGATCTAAGTCATGTTTTAAAAGCACAAATAAATTGATTACATAGTTATCCGTGAAATTTGTTAGACTTATGATGACCATTATCCGTATTTTTTTTAAAAATTAATTAATTTCATAGTTATCCATGGAAATTTGTTACAGTTGTAATGAACATTATCCATAATTAATTTTAAAAAATAAAAAAACAATTAAATTAAATTTTGCAAAATGACCATTATGCACTTAAAATTAAGGAGATCATGAGTTTTAAAGAAGACGATTATTAAATTTTGCTATACTTTAACTTTTATATATTGTTACTATATATCTATGGGTCCTTCAAAAAAAATATCCATGCCTATGGGAATGATAAACACATAATATACCGCTGAAGATACGTTGAATTGAAACGCAAAAGAAAAAAGCGAATTTTTGTTTATAGGTCATGCTAACTTGTGCCCTTATGACACAAATTAAGTAGCTTAAAATGGATATTGAAAATATAACTTTTGAAACTTTTAAGACATTGAATGCATAATTTCCAAGATAAAACTTCTATATTTGGTTTCTTAACTTATACTTTAAGGGCACAAGTTAACATTTCTCTTTTTTTATTTGAGAGTGATAGGAAGGAAAAAAAAGTTAAATGTGTGCACAAGTATGCATATAGCAAATAGGTTTTGATAGCAAATTGGTGGGAGAGAACGTTGAAGGAGATAGCGAATGCGGTTGGTACTCCTATCGACATTGATGGTCCGACAAGAAACCGTATGTTCGGTCATTGTGTTAGGATTCTAGTGGACATTGATCTTTCAAAGAGAGCATATGATGAAATTCTTGTTGAGAGAGAGGGGTTCGCTTTTAAGGTGGAAGTTCAGTATGAGAGAAGACCTTTGTTTTGCCATCACGGTTTCTCTATTGGTCACAATGTTTCAACTTGTCGTTGGATACACCCGCAAGCAGCTAAGGACAACAATGATCGTGGGAAACAATCAATTGTGGCTGATGAAGCACCTTCTAAACAAACACGGCAGCAACATGGTGGGGCGACTTCAACTTTAGCCAATGGAGGTACTTGGACTTGGGTCCCCGGTTCCTATTACTTCTACAGTCTCTACTACTCAAAGGGTTTCAGTCCCTTCCTCATTGGCAACAAGTTCTCAGTCGATTACGATTCCCACTCCATCCCTTGCTTTGACGTCTACTACACAGATGGTGCCGATCTTTGTTGTTTCTTCAGCTTTGGATACCTCTCAAACGGCTGTTCCTGGTTCCCAAACACAAAGGGTTCCTATTCCTTCATTGCCGATTTCAGACGTTTCTTCGAACTCTTTCAGCTTTCCACTCCATAATGTTTTTGACCGCATTTCTCCTGATGTGTTGCCATTGCCTAGGCTTGTATTGGAGGTTATTTCCCTTGTAGAGCACACTGACGTGCACCCCGTAGAAGTTATGAGTTCGCATCAGACATCGCGGGAGGAGTTGGAGATCCCCACAGTTAATGATGCTACTGATTCGCTTCCGGATGATGTGGAACATAATCATGTGAGCCAGAGGGAGCTGGTGGAGATCCTAAGGGTGCTCATGAGAGTGTCCCACACTCATCCCATGTTGAGCATGATGACATGAATGAGGTGTCTGCTAAATTTTTTCAGGATCACGCGGATGATTTTGTTGAGCAAGAGGTTGAACATTCTGGTTCTCGCAACACATCACCTGTTGGTCGCCCCATTGATCCTCCTGTAGCTTCCCATGAGGATTCTGACGGGTATCTTGATGGTGACGTTGAACATGATATTAGCATTCAGGAAGGTACATTGCTACCTGTTGTAACATAGATTCACAGTAGCGCTAGAATTCAGCACGACCTAGAGTTATGGCGCAAAGTTAAGGAGTATGATCAAAAAGCTGCGGAAGTCCCTTTTATTCATGTGTTAACTAGAAAGCAGAAGCATCACCTTAAAAAGACCACTATTGGTAAGCCTTACAAAACTCGTTCTACGGGTGCTAATTATTCTACCTCTGATCAATTATAGTTTTCCAGGGTCCTTGGTTGTTCATTGGTGATTTTAATGTTGTTAGGGGTTTTTACCATCAGAATTTCAGCAGGATTTTTATGAGGACTGGTGCGGTTTACCTTGGTTTAGATTTCCGTAGGTGGCTGTTACTTTGGCTCTTCCTCTCTTTTGTCTGTTTTTGTTGGTTCTATGTTTTTTTTTCGAGGGTTTTGGCCTAGTCCCCCCTCTTGTATTTTCCTCCTTTTTTTAATAAAATTTGAGATTGATGGTGTAGGATGGGAGTTCATCGGGGTGCCAACCTAGTTGGGATGTCGTTGCTTCTCCTTGATGCATGTCCTCTCTCCTGGTTTACCTATAAAAAAAATTAATCTTCCTCCAAAAAAAAATCTAAATAAGTGCACAATTCGCTAGCCCAGCTTAGTAATTAAGCAATGCATCCTGAATTCACTAGTAAGTTGAGTTAATTACAGTGTAGGTGAATAATTTTTTATAAGGATTTGCTAGAACACACTCACTAGTTTATGTGGGAGTGTTTTAACAAGCTACACCTTAAGGTATATTTAACTACTTTTTAGTTATAACTTGCTAAAACACACCTTCTAAAAAATAAGTGGGTGTATTCTAGCAAATGTCTATAGGAGTTGCTAACATACACCCACTTATTTTTTAGAAGGTGTGTTTTAGCAACATTCACTTTAAGGTGTATTTAACAATTTTTTAGTTATATCTTTGCTAAAACACTTTAATAAAAACTATGGTTAATAATGCTTTTTACCCTTGTAATATAGGTCATTTCTTGTTTTCGCCCCTATAAAATTTTCGGTTTGATTTGCATCCTTGTAAAATTTTTCGGTTAATGACCTATATTACTGGGGTGAAAAACACTATTAACCCTAAAAACTAATGGGTGTATCCTAACAAACAAACTCCATTTTTATAAGGATGTACACACATGGTCTCCGACGAAAAATGGATTGACCCTAGTGTACATTGAGATAAATTTTGTATATATATATATTCAAAGAAAAAAGTATGATGAGTTAGTCTATACATATATCTAAGGAGGATGCATATAGTTTTGGTGTAATGCTTTTTATCTTTCTAATTTTTCAAAATTATTTAAGTGTGATATATAGATATACAATTTTTTTTGTTTAGATATATAGATATACAATTAATTAAGAACAATAAAAAAAATTAAACTATTGTCTTTCTGCTAGTATTAACATCATATCCTTGGGTGTGTATATAAAATAAATTAAATTGAAAACGAGGTTAACAATTTGGACCTCTCTTCCATTATCCTCTCCTGTTATTTAACGTGCTATAGGATCTGGATGCCAGCCTCAGATTTGAATTCGAAGAAAGAAAAGAAAACTAAATTCATAGGACATTAAATTTTCATCTACCAAGCACATGCAAATGGCTCACCAAATTAAAGTGACAGCTTTCTTTCTAAACTTTGATGAATCTCTCTATAATGTTTAATTTTTAGGCATTACTGAGTTGGGTCTATTATTACTCTTCTATACCATTGCCTAAATCGGTTTTAATCTATACCACATAATGCCAGATCTATATTAAAATCTTGTCCAAAAATAAACTAAAATATACAATGCAACATCAATGATTCCGTCGTACCCATAAAATCTTGTCTGAAAACACACTTCAATTGTCAACACAAGAAGCCCACAAGCCATGTAAACATTTATAATGCACAGCCATGTAAACTATTGAGTTTTACACGTCGAATGATAATGCCTTCATTTTACAATAGTCAATTTTATACTCCCTCTGATAGGAAAAAAAAATATTTTTTAGGTTTATTGAAAAATTCATGTATCTGAACTATAATATATAGACTAGATACAATCATTATTCAATGAATCTAGAAAATGATTTTTTACATAGTGACCGGAGGGAGTAAAAAGATTTCTTAATCTAGTTCTCTATATGCTCAAATATGTTGAATACACTATCGGAAGTATTTTTTCAGTAAACAACACTGATATTTCTAGCGAAACAAAATATCACAAAAGTCTCGAGAATTTACTACCATCATTGGATCTTCTTTGGTCAAAATCATAGATGGGTTGGATAAAAGGAAAGGATATACTCCGGTTCCAAGCATTAAAACTTACTTGGCATTTTAGGAAGAAGCGACATTATTCTTCAATAAAATGACGCATTTTAGGGAGACGGATTGACGATCATCTTTTTATATTGCACTTTTTTTTTATAGATAAGCAAAAATTTATAGCAAAGAGTACAAGGATTACTCTAACCCATGTACATCAAGTCTTTACAAAGAAGACAACATAAAGATTATGTGCCCAATCAAAAAACAATAGTTATTTCTATTATTTTCCCTCCTTAAAAAGATATAGTACGTTGGTATTTACTCACCTTCCAGCTGAATTAGGTTGTTTTTTTTCTAAAAATCGGAGTGTTAACACAAAAGTAAAAAATTAGATATATGTGGCAATATCCTAAATTAAGTTATTTTACACACGCATTGCATCTCCGTTAAACTCTAAAATAAACATAACTTACGAGAAATATGCAAGTACCTAAACCTAATTAATAATTAGCTTTGATTACTTGATAGTAATCGATAGTGCGATTTACAAAACTTAACATTAAGCTATATACATTAGATAAAATCATAAAACACGTACAATAATTTTATGAATGATCAAATTATATGCACATAACTTATATAATTATGTGTATCTTGTTAAAGAAACATGTACGGGATGCTTTTTCATTCAAACACCGTCATGTATATCTTATTAAGTACACATGATATCAATGGAAAACAAACTGCACCGTCATTGAAGTTACGTTGCTCTAAAAGTTATATCCTATTGATGATACAAGTTTGGTAAATGAAAAGAAGTTTCGACATGATGAGAGGTACCAAGAACAAAATTGTCACTTTTGTGTCAGTGTGTGTCAGCTTGATCAAGTTGTACAAACAAAGGTTTAGAAATTAGAAGTTTAACTTCTCTGCTTTTGTGTGAAAAACAGGTGCAACGAACACGGTGAATAATTGAGGAAAAACAGTGTGCATGCATTAAATGCGACGACCTGCTATTGTTAGTAGTTGAAACCAATTAAAGAGATAGAGGGGCCAACATAGTATAACATATATCCTCTTCCGGGTTATAAAAGCCTCATGTTAGCTTGTGCATACTACACCAACCAGGTAGATATCAAATAGCAAGTGTGAGTGATTTGATATAGTAAAGATGTTACTAGGGAACAAGAAAGTGGCTTTATTGTTATTGCTTTGTGTACATGTTTTCGTAGCCAATGTGGTTGCAAGGAATGTAAACAATGAAGATGAGAAAAATCTTGTCGGGTTTGGCAAGGGAGGTGGGTTTGGAGGTGGATTTGGTGGTGGAGGAGGAGCTGGTGGTGGCGGCGGCGGCGGTTTTGGTGGAGGAGGAGGATTTGGGGGTGGTGCAGGAGGTGGAGGAGGGTTTGGTGGTGGTGCAGGAGGCGGACATGGAATTGGAGGTGGAGGAGGGTTTGGTGGAGGTGGAGGTGCTGGTGGAGGTGCCGGAGGAGGGCATGGTATTGGAGGTGGGATTGGTAAAGGAGGCGGACTTGGTGGTGGGATAGGAAAAGGTGGGGGGGCTGGTGGAGGTGGTGGTTTTGGAAAAGGTGGAGGACTTGGAGGTGGTCATGGTGGCGGCTTCGGAAAGGGTGGAGGACTTGGAGGTGGTCATGGTGGGGGCATTGGCAAAGGTGGGGGGTTCGGAGGTGGTGGTGGAATTGGCAAAGGTGGAGGTGTTGGAGGAGGTTCAGGTGGTGGCTTTGGAAAGGGCGGTGGCCTTGGAGGTGGTATAGGTAAAGGTGGTGGTGGAGGTTTTGGAAAGGGTGGTGGTGTTGGAGGTGGAATTGGCAAAGGTGGAGGTCTTGGAGGTGGTGGAGGTTTTGGAAAGGGTGGTGGTGTTGGAGGTGGAATTGGCAAGGGTGGTGGTGCTGGAGGTGGAGGAGGCTTTGGTAAAGGTGGTGGCGTTGGAGGTGGAATTGGAAAAGGTGGAGGCTTTGGAAAAGGTGGTGGTGCTGGAGGTGGTGGAGGCTTTGGTAAAGGTGGTGGCGTTGGAGGTGGAATTGGAAAAGGTGGAGGTCTTGGTGGTGGTGGCGGCTTTGGAAAAGGTGGTGGTGTTGGTGGTGGAATTGGCAAAGGTGGAGGACTTGGTGGTGGTGGAGGCTTTGGAAAAGGTGGTGGTGTTGGAGGTGGAATTGGAAAAGGTGGAGGATTTGGCAAAGGTGGTGGCATTGGAGGTGGAATCGGTAAAGGTGGAGGTTTAGGTGGTGGTATTGGAGGAGGTTCTGGTGGAGGTGGAGGCTTAGGCGGTGGTATTGGAGGCGGTTCTGGTGGAGGTGGTGGTTTTGGAGGCGGTTCTGGTACTGGAATTGGTGGTGGAATCGGAAAAGGTTTTGGTGGAGGTATTGGGGGTGGTTCAGGTGGAGGTTTTGGCGGAGGTGGTGGTTCTGGTGGTGGCATTGGAGGAGGATTTGGCAAAGGTGGAGGTTTTGGTGGTGGTGTTGGAGGAGGTTCTGGTGGTGGTATTGGTGGAGGGTTCGGCAAAGGTGGTGGCTTTGGAGGAGGTGTTGGTGGAGGAGAAGGAGGTGGTTTTGGTGGAGGGTTTGGTGGGGGTGGCGGAGGAGGTGGAGGTGGAGGCGGTGGAATTGGACACCACTGATCATCGACGTTGATATTACTTAAATTAAACTTTGTAGTATAATTATCATTTCTACTGAACTTGCATTTTTTATGAACCGGTGCTATATATAAGAAATGTTTGTACGAGCGGAATTTAAAGTGTTATTATTTAACCATGTTGCTTATCATATTAATATATGAAATTTTCTCTAATATATTAAGTGAAAGAATTGGTTATATTTATTTACTCCTTTTTCATTATCTTGAATATTAACATCTGAAGACTCACTTTCAAACTTTACAATTGACGGTAATCTTCTTCATGGCTTTGATTGATAATCGTAAAAGTTTAATTTTCATATAGCGAGAGTGTAAACGTTTTGACAATATTAGTAGATCACAACTACTCATGTGTGACTTTAGAAGGACGAAAAGATATCATTAAAACACTAAACCAAACCTAAGATGTACAAGGTTCAGGAACAACACAAACAATACATGATACAAACAAGCACTAAAAATGTTCATCCTTGTTCCTTGATTTCCAAATATACCACTAACAAGCATACCAGATTGTTTTGCCTGCATTTATCTATCAGTCCTGCATTATAGAAGAAGGTATTGTAGTTGCTGGCTGAAAAAGGTGTCATTATTTAAAATATGTTTACTAATTTTGTTAAGAAAGTTTATCAAATATTTGTCTCAATTTCTTCTTTCTTTAGGAAATATTGTCTTCATTTCTGTCACTCTTAATTCATTTTTTATCACTTTACAATATATTAATAAATACTAGGTACTTTCTTTTTCCAGTAGTTTCTTCATTAATCACTATGTATCAAGACCACTTATACTAATATTAATCAGGATTTTATATTTAAATTTAACATAAGAAGAGCACTATAACTATAGTAAAATAAAATGAAAAAGTATAAATAATAATTTTTAAGATAAAATTGATGAAATCTACGATGTTCTTTTTTATTTTTTTTGTCTAAAGTGGAACACTCAAAGTCTATATAATAAGGCATAAATCAAATCCTTCAAATTCAACACATGAATTTCATATAGCATTCACTAAAAGCATAAAATTCACAACGTCTACACATATACAGTGATAGATCCTTAAAAAAAACTTATACAGTGATAGAGTACATTCATAAATTAAATTGACTCGTAAAATAAAGTCCCTAACATGTGAGTTTTTACGTGATATGGTTTACTGATGTTGTAAATTTTGTATTATATACTTCAAAAGTTTTATATATAGTGTCTCAAATTTTCGAAGTGAGAATTATAAAAAAAAATTTAATTTGTGCGAAAATTATTTTATTTTCTATTCCTTGCGAATTTAACTTGGTCTAACATTATCCTTATTTTTCTCATTTAGTAAGCTATTCTCCTTATTTTATACCAGACACTCCCTATTCTATGTGATACACTTATATCTGTCTTCGTGAGTTTAGCACAGTTGGTAGGGACAATGCATAATATATGCAAAACTCAGGGGTTCGAACCCCGGACACCAATCAAAAAAGAAATTTAGATCTGATTCGCCAAAAAGTAAATGATTAAATAGGACAATTTTTGTATTAGTTTGATTTAGAAATTGATCATGGAACTGGACAAAACAGATAGCAATAGATTGAACAAAAATATAGATTGAACAAAAAACAGATAGTAAAAAATAGATTGAACAAAAACAAGAATTCTCGTCTCTCATTAAACTATGGATAACTTTTTGTCCATAGTATAAACTATTAAAAATATCAAAATACCTTTTTTTATTTTTCAACATAAAAAATATTCTATCTCTCTGGTACCGTTATGTCTTGTCTTGTATTGTTCTGTTAAAGTTTACTAGTTGATTCAACATAGGCAAAACAAGTTGTGGTAAAAAATCGAGCCTAAAAACCTTTTTATCTAGACTTGGTAGCCACATTTAGCCATCAGCCAACAGTTGATTCAGTTGTTAGCCGATCCGACATCAGTTATTTTTAATGTCAATTATTTTGATGTTAACGGTCAAATACTTCCTATAAGACCTATAATAGCCTCCATGTCCATTTAGACTTGGTAGTCATGCTCAACCGTCAATCAACAATTGATTCATTTGTTAGTCGATTTTGCATGAGCTAATTGTGATGCAGCTGATAGTCAAATCATTCAACTTTAGCCTAGTAGACAATATATGATTTGACCAAAAATAAATAAATTTGGGTGTAGAGAAGTTTAAATAAAATTCATCTTATAAAATTGTTCAACAGGTTAATTATTCAAATTGACCCTGTAACATACATTATGTCTGAAAAATGACCCTATAAAATACAAAATATATATTCCAGCATTGTAACTTGAATTTCTTCTTATTTTTTACCACCCTATAATATACGCGTAGTCTAAAAATGTGACCTACAGGTTGAATTTTTTTCACTATTTTTTCATACATGTTTAGCACGTTAAAATATAGCTTTACACAAAAAAATTAAATTTCTTCGACTAGGGATAAATTAATTATAAATTTTTATTCCCTCATAATTATAACTTTCTTAAACAATTTATAATTAATTTGTATCTCGTTTAAAAACTACAAAATTTCATTGTGAACGTTCTTATCATGTTCTAGTCATGCCTACAAAATTAGGGAACTAAATTTGACTTGTGAGTATACGCTTACGCGAAACAAAATTTCAATTTTGCACGTTTTGATTGAAAAATCAAAATAAATTTAAACGACTTCGAAATGCTATGAAACTTTACAAATCTTTTTATGTATTTTTTTAGATGTCTCTGCAAATAATGAGCTCAAAATTTGATTTATAGGTCGAGATTTCCGTGGTTTTGTTTTTCGAGTTTTTGAAACTTTAAAAATTCATAATTAATTTGTCGTTTGTCGAAAATTTATAATTTTTTTGTGTAAAGCCATATTTTAACGTTCTTAACTCGCCTCTAAGAAATTATGAAAAAATTCAATCTCTTGGTTGCTTTTTTGGACTTCGCGTATATTACATGGTTCTAAATAATAAAAAAAATCGTGAATTACATGGTCATAGTACATGTTATTTAATTACAGGGTCAATTTTCAGACTTCACGTATATTACGTGGTCAATTTCAATTAATAACCTTATTTTAAATTGCACATGTGAATTTGCGATAAATTTTTTGTCCGGGCTCCATAAATTTCCTAACTCCACCACTGTTTTATGGATAAGGCAACCAAAGCTCTTATTTCAGGCTCACCGGCAAAAATTTATTTGTCGTTAGTTTTTTTAAGCAAAGAAATGCATCATATGTAGATAAAAAATGCCTTCTATATTTAATCTTGTTTTAGGTCTCATTGAATATTGATTTTTTTGAAGGGGAATATTGAAAATTATTAGACCAAACGTATTTGTCGTTAGTAATTTTAAGCAAAAACTAGTTATAAACCCGTGCTTCGCACGGGTTCAATAACGTATTCGATAAAAAAAATCTTCGAAAGAAGAGATGTTAAAACGACGGAACATTGTGATTCATCATAAAATATGTATGGGGTGATTAAGAGAGTATATAATCAATTTATGAGATTAGGAATTGACATAATATTTAGGATGAAAACAATTGGAACCAATGATGTGTGAATTATGATTACATATTATCCAAAATTATAAAAAAGAGTGTTGTTGTTATAGAGTTACCAAAAAAAGGATTGATACGCATATCTACATCAGATGAAATCAAACAAAGAAGTAGCATTGGTGAGTGAAGATAATCTAGTCTAGGATTAGAGTTAAGGTGATCTGTTGAAAGTGTGGATCATGAACACCAAATCTTTATTTGGGAACGACTTGAACATGCATATTTTTAAGTGGCTTCTCTAGATCAAAAATTAGCTTATCACCTACCTCTAACATATGTTCTCGGCAAAAGTTGAACCATTGGACGCCTAAGTATTTTTCTTAACTTGCTCTCTTTGCCGTTATCAAGCGACGCTTTTACCTTTTTTTGAGCTTGTTTGTCGATGAGTGTGATTATTTTCCGTGTTCCTTTTAGAAATGTCATTGATATCTCATTTGGGAAGTGCTCGGTACAAAACAAATTGCAGTGTTAATTAGATGTTATATATATATGTACATTTCAAAAACATTTACCAAACATTATAAAGAGCATGTTTAATTTTGTTCAAGAGATTAGGAAAACAACATTATAATTAACATGATACTAATTGGAACTAATGAAGGAACCAACAATGTGCAGATTAACGTTACATAATAGTTAGGTTTATAAAAGAGACCACAAGTGTCATAGACTATCCAAAAAGGGATTTTCGCCAAAATTTACACCAGACTACATGAAAAGAACAAATGGCATCACAAAGTCAAGATAGTTTACGATTACAGTCCAAAGTGATACGTAAAAATAGTAGAAGTTCAAATTGTTCAACAGCAAAGAGAACAACTCGAACGTGCAAATTCTTCGGTGACTTTTCGAGATCAAAGATGAGCTTACCACCTTCTTCCATCACACGTTCTCTGCAAAAATTGAACTACTGCCCACCCAAGTATTTTTCATAGCTTACTCTTTCGACAGTAATGAGGCGACACTTATACTTTCTCTGTGTCTAGTCATCAATGAGAGTGATTGGCTTGCGCTTTCATTTCAGAATTGTTCTTGACACCTCGTTTGGGAAATGCTAAACAGGGAAATTGATAAGTGCCAGAAAGTAGTAATTCAAATGAAGATTTAGCGCACTTTTGTTACTTGTTTTGCAAGTTATTAAGGAAAAAGCCGAGAGATAAGTGATTATAATCTTTTTACGCTTTATCTATCTTACTTTACCTAATTTTGCAGGAAAGTTACTCAAGGCACTGAGCAAAGAAGGAAAACAAGAAACAAACACAACTAGGCCAAAAATAGGTAGAGAGGCACATTTGCTCGCCCCCAACTCGCACCCAACTCGCCATGGCGAGTTATCAAAAGAACAAAATAGGCAGAAGCACAGGTTTGCTCGCCATGGCGAGTGAAGTTACTTGGGAGGCGAGCAAGGGCGGCTAAACTCCCCATGATGACGTGGCACAAACCCACTTGGGAAGAAACCTTTACTCGCCATGGCGAGCAGAGGAACTCGCGAGGCGAGTTGATGCAGATGAGAAAGCTTATAAATAGCCCTTGATCATTTCTTAGAAAGAAGTTAGTAATTATTGAAAAGTTTTCACAAACAGATGCTTAGAGAGAGAGATAGGGCTTGGACTTCATAGAGTAAGAGTGATAAGAAGTTGGATTCTTCCTCATTTGGTGAGAAATCACAAAGTTGTAATGAATTTTTCCATTTCAATTCATTCTTGCAAGGCTTCCATGACAATGAGTAGCTAAATCTTCATTGTTAGAATTAGAGGTACTTGATCTTAGCTAATCATGTAATCAATTGATCTATAAATGTATGATTCTAGTATTTCATTTGATATGGAGATTATTCTTGCACTTTATTGTTCATGTTTGATTTAATTGTGATTGAAAAATACTTTTGAATCTAGGTTTAGAATAATCCTCTATCCAAACATAAATTCTAGACATGGAGTTGATGTTTAGATAACCACTCTTTGTATCCGAACTTAATGTTTTCCTATCATTTAAGCGATTGAGAAATCATCGATTGAATGATAGTAACGACTCTTAGATCGTTTAATAGTGCGAGACATCGACGATTAAACGATACAATTGAAGTCACAATATTATTTGGACACAAATGATATTGACGAGGGATACGTGGTAATATCAAAGGAAAGCTAGAATCCATGCATGATCTTTAGGTTACGTGTGATGCTTGATTAAGGAACTCTAATCCTAACAAGTTTCACGCCCTATTAATCTCAAGTTTTAATCTTATAACATAGATACTTAGATTTTAAACAAACAAACAAATTACTCTTTCAACTTAGAATGATGATTGATGTCGAATAGTCCATGATATCGCACCAGTCCCTGAGGAGACGATATATAAATACTTACTTTTGATATACGTAAATATATTACATCAGAAATAACTGCAATATTAGTCTAATGCATATTAACATGAATAAGATGTATGCGAATATAGTTACATATAATTTATATAATAAAGGTAGCATAACTAATTTTAAGCTAAAGAAAATGTACCATGACTTCTAATTTATCTTCCTAATATATTCCTATAAAGTCTAGATAAATGCATGCATGTGCATTATATGTACCCCGTTGACCAATTAACATTGTTGAAACAAATGGAAATTAAGCATCACTCCCGCATGTGCATCTATAGCTAGCATCATTTGACATTGTCTTCAAACATTTGGTGCAACTCTCATAATACCATCCAAACTGGTTAGAATTGAATTTAGTTGTTTTCCAAATAGTGATGCAGTATGTATCCTAACATAAATTATGCACATGAAATAAAGAATAATGCAATATGTATTTTTAATTTGTGCGTAAGAAAACTCAAAGCATGTTTGTGCATAAAAAAATAGACCTTGACTAAGTTTATAAATTTAACAATTGGCCTAACTTGAGACAGATTGAAAAAATTGTTGTACGAAATACGTTGAGAAGGAGCCGAACTCTGACTTAAGTTCTGACTGAAGCTTTGACTCTGAGCTTGAGAAGTCTTAAGGTCACGACAACAATTCAAGAAACATGGTCAAAAAACAATCAAATCAGATTGTGAAATAATAAGTTACTCTAGCACTATTTTGTAAAATCATAATGCAAACTTACTAAGTCTTAAACTTCTCAACAACTGGATGATGTAGGTTGATGAGCAGCCTCGAACCTGACCAATTGTTACATATATTTGGGGTGTCATTGACTACAAAATGGAAGCAAAGAGCTCAAGGTAAATAGATGGTAAATGATAAAGCTACGGAGTATTTTTTTCCACAGTGTTACATCAACTATATTCCCACTGCATAAGGAAAGACATCTTTCAGGTCATTATCAAACTTATACAAAATCCTATCATCTGATGCTGACAAATTAGAAAATAATACCTTTTATATTTCAACACAATGCTCGTACACGGTTTCTTTTCAGTCCCAATTGGCATTGTCTTGACTATCTCATGAAGAAGCTCAATGATTTCTTAAAAAAATTACATCTATAAGAACATTATAATCGGAGAAAACACATAAATAATTAAATCACATAACTATACAATATAAAACGTCAGTTTTAAATTTTCCATCTTGAATTTCCTTAAATGACTTAAAGCGAAATTCATGAGTAAGAACGTTAGTTAACTTGTCATACTTCTGCACCTTTCTACCAAAAACAACCTTAAAGGAATTAAATGCAATGTCATTATCAAACACATGACAATTATACAAAGTAAGTCTTGTTTTCCTCGATCAAAGCCTTCCAATGCTCCAATTCTCTATATAGAGTTATTACATGAACTCGATCACCCTAAATCCGAGAAAGAAACCAAAAATTATAA
>Ga0315914_1004324_pt1 | contig 21269 bp, 18 predicted proteins | sample MpolenodulesMG_FD_203920 | JGI IMG/M metagenome (GOLD analysis project Ga0315914, IMG submission 203920) | Medicago polymorpha root nodule microbial communities from Los Angeles, California, United States - elongated nodules | ecosystem: Host-associated > Plants > Roots > Nodule | place: USA...
TGTGGGAGATGTTTTTATATCCGTAGATTTTAAATTAAAGATTTTGCTAATAAATATCCTTAGGGCGCACTTGTTAAGGATTATAAAAGAAAATAATTGGTCTAGAAGTCCTAGCTCAACTGACAAATGCCAAAATTGTAAGGCCGGACGTCGTGATCGAGTTCGAACCCGGGACCTCACAGTTGTGTGTGAATTTAATTTCAGCGGATTACCACTTCATTTAAGACAAAAAAAAATAAAAAAAAGAAAACAATTGATAAATTCTATGTTGAAAAGTTATTTTTTAATGTGTTCAAGACATAACTCTCAAGATAAAATATTCATTTTAAACTTCTTATCAAATGTTTTAAGGGCATCTGTTAGCATTTTCTTTAAGTTAAACAATTGAACTTCAGTATGTGGTGTAGACTCTACACCAATTTACAAGTTCTGTTGGTACGCGGTACGACTTTACGTTACGCAACATGTGAAGAATGATACACACGGGGTATAGAGATTTTGTACGTGTTGATTTATAATACCAATATTATCTAATTAAGTATAGTAAACTATCAGTAATATTTTAGGATTTTTTTCTACTTGATGCGAGTCTCTTCAAATGCACTCCGATATTTGTAATCTCTTGATATTTAATTAGTTAAATTAATTAATAGTGCGAAAAAGTAGAAGGATTATAATAGTCTAATGCAACAAACTAATGCCCACTTAGCCAAACCTTTTTTAATATTCACTTTTCTTTCAAATTTTTTATCGGTGTCATTTTGTAAGTGAGTTTCTCTTTTTCCAAGCTTCAAAGTGATTTTATGCAATATTTATTTAGACCACCAGATATTTTCCTTTATCTATTATCTATCACTCAACATCCTATTCCTCTTTTGTGCGACCAATTTGAAAAAGTACGATGAACTGGTGCACAAGTATCATGTTACGGTTCACAACATGTCAACAGAATTATGTGACTATGGTGTAGAGAATTTAAAAGGATAAATGATATTTATATAACCATTTTGTTACAACGTTCTCTCGTATACTCTCACTATGTCTTATTTTTCCTTACTTTGACTTCAACCAATCACAGCTAATGAACAGTTGAATTCTAATTGTTAGTGCGATGCATAATTATTTTCTTTGGAGCACATCAATGATACTAGGCTATATAGTAAAGAATGCAATGTGATATTGAATAAAGTTCAAGCGATCTTAAGAACAAATGAGTTAATAAGTTAAAGGACTTGCACTTTGATGATAGTGATTAATGCTTGAATGTCTCAAGAGGAAAATGAGGGAGTAGAGGAAATTGGTAAAACTCAAAGGGTGGTGATAAGTTGAAGTACAACTACTTCAAGTGGCACAAGACTGATCACTTCAATGGAGAATGTGTCGAGTTATAAGACAATGATGACTCTGCATAATTTGTAGTTTCATAATAGGACTATATGAGGATGGAGTTGCTCTATTAGCGTCATGTTGGGAGCAAGAAGAAGGTAGACCAGCTCACCTTGGAAACAATCATGACTAGTATAGAGAGGAAAAATCAAGAATACTTAATATCAAAATGAAGTGGCGAAGGTAAGATTAATAGTCATAATCAGCTGAGATGCAGAGGTTACAGGGTATACATAACTAATAATTACTTATCATTAGAACGACTTAAATCAATCCCTATTTGGTTTCATTTTATAATCTAGTTTTCCTTTGGTGATTTTATTTTTCTATCCAACGAGTTGGCTAAAAATATGGTATTTAACACAATATTGCGATGTTGTTTGGTGCATATAGTCGATCCCATTTAAAGGGATAAGATATCATTGATTGTTGTTGTATTTTGTTTTTCATTGACTCAAAGTATGTTTAGTTCTCATTATTAAATGCATTATGCATGAGTATTATGGATTTTGAGATTTTCTTTTCGGTTGTCATTTTCATACCAAAAGCTGTCTAAAATTATGACTAGGGCCGACCCTAGACATACGCCGGGAGGTGCGGCGGCCTAGGGTCCAATTTTTTTTAAGGGGGCGTATATAGGAATACTTGGTCAAAATGGGTTATACATAGCAGTAAGCACAAAGAGGGTCCAAAGAGTTACAAGACTTCAGTCCATCAACCGTTTCACCTTTTTTTTACAGCCCAACAGTATTTCATTTTCACACCCCCAACCCAACGCTTTCATTTTCACCCCCCAACATTTCATTTGGCAAACCACAAAACTTAGAAGTAAAATGTAAATCACATAAGTAACATGTAAAACACAAAATATCTACTCATTCCCAGAGACAAAATTTGTTTTTTTTATTTTGGTGACAGTTTTTTGGTATTTCAGATTGAAACCTGAATTCATATTTAGATTTCTTAATATAATATGACTTTCTTCATGAAAGTTTCATGTTTGAGACGTTAAATTTGATCTTACGTGATTTTTGATAAGTAACATATCATATTTTATTAACAAATGATAAGTGCATTTTATACTTTTATGGATTTATGGTGACGAATGATAATGAATCTCATTGAGAAATTTAAGAGGTAGTAAATGAATTGAACTATCAAATCAGATAAGGAAACATTCATAAAGTTTGCTATGTCTACTATCATTTTACTTAGTTTTGTTAGGTTTGGTTCCGTCCATCCAATTATTATTTTTTGTTTTGTTATTCTTTTTTATTAATAAGGACAAGATACATTTGACACACGACACTTTGCAGTGTTAGCATAGTTGAGATTTCAAAACATCATATTACAATGACTGCCATGATTAATGCATATCTCATTCAGTGTTTATAAAAAAAAGAGTATGATTTATTATATAAGGGGACCATTTTCTCAAACTTGGGCTAAGGCCCATAAAATGATCGGAACAAGTTTGATTACGACTTAACCTTGAGAATTACTTTTCTCACCATATGCCCTTCTCACGCGCCCTGCAAAAATTACAAAATAATCCTTCGAAAAACAAAATCCAAAAATTCACAATAGTTTCCGGATTACATAATCCGGACAACTTCGTAGTATAAAAGAAAGTTCACCCCCCATTTTTACAATTTCACTTTTTATTTCATCCCTCTCCCCCTCATATCCCAAATTCCGAACGAAAAAAATTCAACCAAAATTGATGTTTTCTTGCTCAAAAGACCGCATTTCAACCCTTGACAATTATCAAATGGAAGGTTAGTTCGATTTCACTATGCATGCAAGTTAATTGTACCGTTTTTTTCTTCTTTTATACTGAAGCAATCCGGAAAATAAAATTCGGAAACACCCGATATGATTATTTAACTTCTGTTTTGTGCTCTGTTTGTTTTGATTTCCTTTTGTGCATGTTGCAGAAGGTTCCTCATCTACTCAACACGTAAGGGAGGCAGGGCATGCTTCCCGTAGGAGAGAGCGTCTCCTACGGATGGTTGAGGATGGTGTTGTTCCGAGGCGTCGGGCTGCTAGGGGACGTTGTGTTGATGTTGAGCCTCAGCCGGAACCGGAGCATGAGCAAGAGTATGAAGATATGGACATGCAACGGCAGCATATGGAGGAGGAGGAGCTTGAGGCAATGATGGAGTATGGAGAGGACGATGATCCGCGACGAGGGGAAGCGTCCCACAGTTCTTAACCCTGATCCTTTTGATGACTACCCCGAAGGCCCACACGACACTACCCTGCTGTGGAGGTACCATGTGCACATGTCTAGGAAGGCGTCTGAGGGCCAGGTATTTATTAAATATAAACTGTATTTGATACATTGTTAATATTTGTGAAACTGATGTTTATGTATTGTTAAATTGTTGAACTGCTCTGTCTATGAAGCCATGAGTGGAAGCTAATGTTTATGTATTGTTTTTAATTATTTGAAGTGGCGTGGCAATTTAAAATGCATCAACAACGGAAAGAAGATAGATGTGATGCATGATAAAGAGACCACCTCTATCATGGCTGCTTGGTGGTGGCGTCACAGATTGCAGGGCACCGGTCTTTCTTGGCTTTAGGATACCAGCTACAGCCTGATTGACCACAGGCTGATATGTGCATTTGTGGAGAGGTGGCACGAGGAGACTTTGAGTTTCCACCTTCCATTTGGGGAGATGACAGTGGCACTTGATGATGTGTCCTGTTTGCTGCATCTCCCCATTGATGGCATGCTTCTGTCCCACGAGAGTATCACACGGGACGATGCAATGGATTTGATGGTGAATCACTTGGGGTCTGATCCGGGTGATGCTCTTGTTGAGGTGACTAAGACAAAAGGTGCACATTGCCGATTTGGATACTTGAAGAGGATTTTCAAGGAGCGTCTTTTGCAGCAGTTACCGTTGGCGAATGAGTATGGTGTGACTGAGGAGGTGCGAGGGTTGCGGGACCAGGCTGTCCGCATATATTTGCTATACTTGGTGGGGATCTCCCTCATCACTGACAAGAGCCAAAATATTGTGGATGTTGTCTACCTGAGGTACTTTAGAGACCTTGATGTTGTTGCTGATTATTCATGGAGAGCTGCGGCACTAGCTCGCTTGTATAGGGAGCTTAACAATGCTTCATATTGGAACTGCGGTCAGGAGTCAGGATACCTGACTTTGTTGCAGGTATAAATTAAAAATTATGTTTTGTTTTTTTAAACGTAAGTGTTTATTGTTTGTATATTTATATGCGGTTGTCATTGTTGCAGGCTTGAGTGTATCGACACTTCAAAGGTATGGAAAGCAAGGATGCTTGGGGAGGATATCAGGAGGATCAGGATCAATGCGCGATGCTTTTTGTACCACGCTCAAGTTTGGCCACAACCGACAACTACAGAAACCATCTGGATATGCTGGATCTGAGTGGTGTTGTATGCACCCGTATACAGATCATCGTCAGGCATGTCCGTTTGAACGGTTCAGCCTTTACTCTGGATGGCTTAGATACGGTCCCCGCATGGTGAGATATCTGTCGGAGAGGGTGCTTCGTCAGTTTGAGAGGGTTCAGACCATCCCGAGACATCCCGTTGAGAGTGCATCTCCTGTGATTAATTTGGCGGAGATCACAAACCGCTTTCAGCATGCTCTTGATCATGCGCTAACACCTGAGCAGTTGGGGCAGCATGCAGTTCATGGTGTGGATGCAGTTGAGGGATACATCGAGTGGTTTTATCACCATTCTCATCCACGCATGGTTCTTCCTGACATACCAGTACCGGTGCCGAGGCCACTGGAGTGTGAGGTCCTTGATGCGCGTGCTGTTGCGGAGGATGGAGAGCAAGGGTAATTACAACTTAGCGGAAGGTTGAGCCGCATCAAAGACCATGTGAATGTTGTGATGTCCAGCGGTCTGGTGCCGCGAGGGTCTGAGGAATGACAACATTTGGAGGAGATATTGGGAGAGGTGTATGATGGGAAGGTTTACCGTCGTCGGGGAGCTACTGAGGGTGGCAGGGGTGGCAAAGGTAGTGGCAGAGGTGGTAGTAGAGGTGGTGGCGGTGGTACGGGTGTAGTTATAAGGGGTTGATTGTATTTTCTTTAATGTTAATATTTGAATATTTTGGATAATTATGTTATGTAACATTTGGATAATTATATTTGAGTAATGCACAATGTTTGGATAATTATGTTGTGTTGTTGTTTGATTAATGTTATAAATTGATTTTTCTGTTTGAACATTAGGTCGAAATCATAAACGGTGTAGTGCCGTTGCTCTAAAACAGAGGCTCAGCCAAAACAGATGGCTTCTGCCTCTGTGCTGATGTAGTCCGGATTTCTTAATCCGGACAACTTTCGTACTTTCTTGATTATGTATTCTGGAAACATACTTTTTCACCTCATTTGTTGACATTCAAGGGAGTGAATTACACATTTCGGATTACACAATCCAGAAGTTTTAAATATGTTCGGATTATGCAATCCGAATCCATCTATTGATCATCGACATCAACATCCATCAGGGAGGTAAGTGTCAAAATCCACAAATTTGTCTGGAAATCATTTTTGGAAGGGGTTCAGATTATATAATCCGAACTAGGGGTATTTTTGGAAAAAAAATAGGGCGCGCTAGGAAAGTCACATGGTGGGAAAAGTAAAACTCCTTAACCTTTGATTGGATAGGCATTTAGATGGCTGGGTTTACGTCCGAAAGCAATGTTATGTGAGATGCAAGTATTTGAATTCTACTCTTTACCCAAAAAAATTTCTCATTCCCAAGTGAAATGACCAAAATGCCCCTGCATGAGTTAACTCCCGCAACATGAGTTAACTCACGCTAGTACAAATCTCAGCATGAGTTAACTCACACTAGTGTAAATCTCAGCGTGAGTTAACTCACGCTAGTGTAAATCTCTACGTGAGTTAACTCCTCACGCAAATTTAACACTAGCGTGAGTTAACATGCGTAGGGGTATTTTGGTCAGTTCAGTTGAGAATGAGCAAAAACGTTAGGGTAAAGAGCTGTTCTCCAAGTATTTCTTCATTTTGTTTACACTTGCACATACGTACATTTTTTCAGGGAAACAAGCATAGGGTTATTTTAGCAAAATATGAAAATCATGCGACCTTAACTCGGGTAGAAAGTAAATTTTGAGAAATGAAAATTATAATAAACTTTAAAAGGCATCTACAAGAAAACCCATGCAGCTTGTATTTATTTATTGTTTATTTTCATTTAGCTACACAGTTAGTACAAAAGGACTTCGAACACTATACTTACCACTTCTCCAAGTAATGAATCCAAATAGATCCTCCTTGAGTGAGGTTAAATTAGAGGAGAAAATAACTTGATAGCTTTGTTTTTTGCTGCTTTTTGTAAATTGGAGTTTCTCCGGAATCAATTGAACTTTCACCCCACTCGGAGCATTGACGACGGCTGAGTAGACTATTTCCTCCTCTTCACCGACGTTTGTAACAATTCTACTCACATTCACCGATCCTTTCCCACCGAAGTTAGAGATTGCGATGGAAGGGTAATTGATATTGGAAATATGATCACGCGTCGAATCTTTGGGACATTTAAAACTATCTGGGACAGTTTTTGAAATAACCTTAACAGTGGTTGTGTTATATCCTATGTAACACAAGTAGTTCAAGTAGTCAATGGTGGTGGTTTCATAAACAAGCCCTGGTTGGAGTGGTTCAGTTGTTGTTATTTCCCCTGCTCCATAGTCATAAGGTGTGGCAATTAACCCTAAATCTGTTGTAATGGGACCTTTCATATTGTTAATTTGAGTTGCTGCATTTAGAAGAAAAAAAAAGGAATTTATTAGTTGATAGGTGTACGTATATTCCCTCAAAAAAAAAAAAAAGGTGTACTTATATATAGGATCACATTTCCTAGGTCATTAATTTGATTGAATCTTTTCATTTCCATTTTAAACTACTTAACTTGTGCCCTTAGGGCAGAAGTTAGCATGACCCTAAAATTAACTGATCCGTGAGACTATAAGGTTATGAATGATAAATATAACGAAAAATCAAAATCCTTACCGGAGGTCATGATGGCTGATCTGATTGCAGAGGCACTCCAAGTAGGGTTCCTAGATTTGATGCTGCCTGCAAGGCCTGAAACATGTGGGCATGACATGGAAGTCCCAGTTTTCATGCTATATGGTGAGGAAGTCCCAGCTGCAATAATGTTAACACCTGGTGCTGCAATATCAGGCTACAAAGAAAGAATTTTTGGTCTTATGTGGTAATGTCCATTGAAGATAGTTATTTATAATCCTATCTATATTGTTATATATAATTACCTTGAGAATATTCTTTGAAAGCGCTGAAGGCCCTCTACTTGAAAAGATTGCCACCATAGGTGCAGGTTTATATTTGATTATTGTAGCTGTTGGTAGAATTGTTCCCATTGGATTGCTTCAGATTAGTTATATGCAAAAATCCAACAAAATTAACTAGTGACTAATTTCCACCGTTGATTTCAATCTCAAACAAGGTTTAAAATTAAATTTTAATGCTAATTTTTTTTTTTATCATTAGAGATGATTTATAATAAAATTATGTCACAAGTAATTTTATTTAAATTTTTTTGATGTAACATATTGAAGAAATTTGATTGGATGTTAGTGTAAAATTATCGTAAATTGAATTATGCATATCCATTAATCTTGATATATATTATAACAATATCTTTATCTAATATAATAAAATAAAAACTTCAAAATTCTTACCTTGTTGAGTTGACATATTGGATGAGTATGGAATCATCTTTTGGTCTTACCACAGTTGCTGGAAAATTTGCATAATTATTTACAACAGCTCCATCTTGATCACTAATATGAACAAGCCCTAATCCACCTGCCTCTTGCACTGTCTCAATCTTGCTAACAGTTGAATAATTATCATTTATAGCATTACATATGACAATCTTTCCTTTGACTTTTTTCTTGTCTAATGAACTTGGAGAACATTGCCTACATTTGACAATTTTTTTTGTCTAACTATCAAACTTTGTAATTGCGGGATTATGATTATGCACAAAAAACAAGTTTAATATTTATTTGTTTTCATACCTTGCTTCAGTTAAGTCAGCGGTCTTTTTTTTGGCAGACTCTCCGGTTATCAATGGATAATTGGGTGATTTTGAAAGAGGAGAGAAGTTTATGGCTTGACCCTAAAGTAAACAATTACCGAACATGAGACACAACATAGAGAGCATAATTCATGTACAATATAAAACCCAAAAGAAGTCATTAAAGAGGAGATTTTGGAGCAACCTAAAAAATTCTTACATTTTATTCGTACTCTGGTTAAGATTAAAGAAAACAATGCTATTTAAACAGTAAAATGATTATCTAACATGAAGTTAATTTTTTTTTAATTACTTTGTTTTTCTCTATTCACTTTAAAAGTTATATAATACATCTTTTATGGTGTTGATGTTGACTTTTTGATGTTCAAATAATTTTTTTTATTAAAAGAATAACATGCTTTTTGATAACCATCCATCCACACATAGTATTAAAAAAAATACATATATTTCTTTTTTTCTTTTTTCTTTTTTCTTTTTTTAAGGAAAAGTACATCTATTTCTATAAAACATTATAAGGTGAATTAGTAAAGTAAAGAGTCGCAGAAATTAGAAACTGCGCAAATAAAAAAAAAGTTGGAATGAAACAATAATTTTTTTTGATCCACAAGATTAATGATATCAGGCTTTCTCCCAAAATATGGCGAAAACCAACCTTATTTTACCCCTGCTTTTGACTGCCATTTTCAAATTTTAAATTGGAAAAACTATAAATTACACATGAATCAAATATATCATAAAAAAATGTTTTTTTTTTTTGACAAAATTAAAAAAATGTAAATCAAATTAACTACAAATAGGTATTTATTTCTTTGTTTTAAAAAATAAAACTCTCAAAAATGCTATTACCCACGACAAAGAGGTAAAAAGGGAACATTGCATAGTGAACTCTATAAAATGTACCTTGACAACTTTGTCATTACCCAAGACAACATTGGATTGAAAGTTACGATCAATGGTGGTGGCAGCAACCGTTAGTATCCAAGGAGCGTCATTAACAACCGTACTTTGCTCCGGTCCAGAATTCCCAGCAGAGCAAACCACCACGATGCCGCGTTCTACAGCATGGAAAGCTCCAATTGCTATTACGTCCGTTTTCAAGTCAGGTTGGGGGTCGGGAGACCCGCCAAGAGAGACTGAAAGTATATCAACTCCGTCAGAAATTGCATCGTCGAAAGCTGCAAGGATGGCAGAGCCAGAGCAGCCAAAGTTGCACACTTTGTAAATTGCCAACCTTGATTCGGGGGATCCACCTTTTGCCGTTCCTGCTGCAAGACCAAAGTATGATGCACCACTCACGACCTTCCCTGCCGCAGTCGATGCCGTGTGGGTTCCATGCCCATGCATATCCCTTGGTGTGCCTGCCACATCGTTATCATCACCTCCATCAAGGTTAGGGTAATACCTTGCTCCTATTATCTTCCTAAAAATGAAAAGAAGAAAAGTAAAGAAAAAAATTGTAACGGTTGTTACTCTTATAGATCCCACAAACAAAGTTAACATATATAAGATTCATTTGATTTTGGAGTAAAAATTCTAAACAATTAAAACTTGGTTAAATTGCATTTTTGGTCCTTTAACTATTTATGTAGTATCGCCTTGGTCCCTTGATTAAAATTCGATTTATTTTGGTCCCTTAACTTCTCTCCGTTACACATTTTGGTCCTTTCCGTTAGTTTTAATTAAAAAACGTTAGGTTTTCTTCGTATTATAAAAGAGTGTCTCCGTGTATTGTGATCAATTACTTGGTTGTTATATCTTTTATTTGCTAAAATGGTATTTTTCTACTTACCTGTTACAGTTGGATGAGTTGAAATCTTTTGATGTCATGCAGGTGCCATTCCAACCGGTTGGAATTGGACCCATTTCCTTGTCTGAAAAACTTGATGCTTCTGGCCATATCCCTGAATAATTCATTGTTCATATGTTATGTACATTACATACATACTCCTTTTATATCAAAAATCAAAAAATAACGAACCTGAGTCTAACATGCCGATTACGATGTCTGATGATGACGGAGTGGAACTGGAGAGTGTGTTGTCAATTTCAACGTAAGTTTGCGACTTGAGAAAATCCCAAGAACGTGTTGTGTGAAGCTTTAGGATGGGATCCGGAAAGACAGACACAACTCCAGGTTGTTGAGCAATTGAATTTGCTTCATTTTTTGATAAACGAGCTGCGAAACCTGAGAATCCGTATTTGTAGTTGTGTACTAGAGCTTTTTCATTCCTAAACCATTCACATCATCAATAATTAATGAATCACATTTCACAATACTAGCTAATTGAATATCATGATATATATTAGTTAATTAATTAATTACCTTCTTAAAACCTTGTTTAAAACATGAGCATGATCTTTACGAAGGGAACCATTAGTTGAATCCACACCTCCCATGTAGACAATATAAACTTGATTGTCATTCTCTTGTTGAGTAGCTAAAGATGATTTCAACTCTTCAAGAAGGAAGAGAGAGTAAAATATTAGTATCAATAAAGTTGGATTTCTTTTCATCTTTAGCATTTTTTTGATGAGTATGCTTGTTAGCTACCACGCCCACACATTTATATAAGAAGCCATTGGACGAATTAAAGTAAATAAATTACGATAAGAGTGTTTTAGAAGAAGTAAACACAATCGTATGAATATCAATGAAAATTATTTTGAAGAAGAAACAAAAATTAAAAACTCTAGCTGCATGTTGTCTTGCCATAAACCTAACCCACTAGTTTTAGGAGTCTTTTAGAAACTAAAGCAACATCATTTATGCAAGTTAGTTCCATATGCTTACAATTAGTCGGAATAATTCAATGTCAATTTAAAAAATGTGGTTAATGTTATTTCTAATTAAAAATTATAACAAGCTAGTCACACCCCCTAAAAAAAACAAGCTAGTCACACACAATTGACATACATTCACGATAGCACGACAAGTAATGGGTTTGCGTGGGAATAATTGTGTGTAATTTTGTTTTTTTTAGGGGAATTGTGTACTTATTATTGTCTTCTGAGAAGGGAAGGTTGATCAAAATAGAAATTAGTCATGTGCCATTGTAATTTACAGGGAAATAAGGTAATCTCACTAGACAAGCACTTTGGTAAACTATATCAGCATGTTAAAACATGAGGCCTTAGAAGGAGCACATTCTATGGTTTAAAATCAACACTACTACACCAATTCAATTGGGTTTGGTCTGTATGAGTTGCTAAAACTATTTAGGCCAACTATTTAGTTAAGAGAAAAGTTTCCATTGATTAAATGGCTCGGTATACTCCCATAAGTCCTAACTTAATTGACAAAAATGTTCAAATTGATAGGTTGGACGTCATGATTGGGGTTCGAACGTTGATACCTGTACTTTATGTGTGTGAGTTTATGATGACTTTTCCATTTCTTCTATCTTAGAAAAAAAAAGGTTTGGTCTATATTAACCTAATTAGTACTTGGGAAAATTTCAAATGAAATCATGTTTTTCTCTTGGCATAATTAATCTCATCATTCCTGAACTTAATTTCAGATAATAGTTCCGTTCTTTATTTTTTTTTCACGTCATTTTCGTCCTTTTGATCAATTTGCACGTGGATTTCAAGATTAAAATCTATAATTTTATCTTGATATGAGTTCTTAATGTTCAAATATATTGTCCTTCATTCATGTTTTCATATAAAGTTTAGATTTGATACTTGAAATTCCATATATAAATGGATTAAAAGGACAAAAATGACGTGAAAAAAGATAAGAGACGAGACCATTATCTAAAATTAAGTTAAGGGAAAATAATAAATGGAAAAAAAAAACAACATACACTTCAATAAAAAATTGAAAAGTAATTCGATACTTTGTAGTTTTGTCAGGCATCGGTACCTTGTATGTAAAGTTATTTAAATATATATTTATTTTAAAACGACATTAAATATTGGATAACAGATAAATTCTCAACAAAATTCCATGAATCTATTACCAGAGTATAACACACTAAATTGATCATCCATGTCAAGTCACAACATCATAACTTAAACAATCACAGTTACCTCCAACTCTTACTTACAATTTTGGTTGACGACTTTAGATGGGGCATTGCTCCCTTTCCATACTTGTATAGCCAGCTAAATGATGCCTGCAAATTCAAGACGAAGTAGTTGACCAATAACATGACACTGCTCGTAACATATTTATTGAATTTGTTCAAAGGCTTAAATAGGTCTTTTGTCCTTGCAAATATAGACCATTTGAATTTTCGTCCCTGAAGTTACTAATCAGATGTAATTAGGACCATTTTTCAAATGATTAATATTTGCAGTGGCAGATTAAAAGAATTAGTAACTTCAAGGACGGAAGACTTATTTAAGCCTTATTCAAAATATAAATCTTCATTTTATCAACTATGTAGTTCTTTATTGACTAACGTATATTGATGCATGCATGAATCTTTCAACATTTCCTTGGTATCAATGATTAGGATTATGACCAACTGAAGTTGATGCGAATGTAGAGGCTGTGGGAGAAGAGGTTGGAGGTTATTGTTGAGTAACAAGAGGACACTAGTGTGTTCCAACATCAAAGACAAAGGAAGAGGGGGAAGGGGGTCCATCACATACATATTAGGATGTCTCACTTTGTTGTTGTTATAACATTTATTTTGTTATAATCAACGACATTTTCGACAAAATAAAGGACTTCAGTTTTACTATAATAAATATTTGCACCACACTCATTGCAAATTTTATGTGCTTTCATATACGGAAGCAAATTTTTATATATAAATATGATAAAGTTTTGAAAACTCATTATTATTTTTATAATATCAACATTAATGTAGTCTTTCTATTAATTTTTTGAGCAATTTAGTGAGATTAAAAGATTAACTGATGACGTATTAGGAAAAATGGTAAGATTAAATTAGGACAATAAAATGCTTTCCTATATTTATGTCATAAGAGAGGAGAATAAATCGTTTTCCTATATTTTTGCTAAAATACATTGTTTTTCTTCTTCTTATTATTTAATAGCAAATTGACCAAGAAGTCTATCAAACAAGTGAGAATAAGGGTCCTTGAGGGCAATTTAGAGAAAATGAAGGACTTCAATTTTATTATATTAAAATAACAAATTAACCAAGAAGCCCATCAAATTAATGATACTGAGTCCAATCGTGAGGACATTTTAGACAAAATGAAGGAATTCCATCTTATTATACTAAAATAGCAAATTGATCATGAAATCCATCAAATTAGTGAGATTAAGAGTCGAATTGAGGACATTTTAGATAAAATGAATGACTTCCATTTTATTATTATATCAATAATAGATTAGTTCAAACAAAACATATCTCACTCGCACACACACGGGGATACACCCACTTGTTTTTTTTGGAGTATTTTAGTAAAGATATAACTAAAAAGATATAAAATACTATTTGAGGTGCATGTTGCTAAAACAATCATTCTAAAAAATAAGTGGGTGTAAGTTCGCAACTCTTGCAGACATTTGCTAGAACACACTCAGTTAATATTAGAAGGAGTATTTTAGCATGTAATAACTAAAAAGTTAGTAAATACACCCTAAGATGCATGTTGCTAAAATACACCTTCATTAAAACAAGTGGGTGTATCCTAGCAAATCTCATATATATATATATATATATATATATATAAGACGTTAATTTTGATGGAACTCGTTGGCATATAAAATAATATCCGATTAAAGTCAAAATTTGTAGACATAGTGCAAATCCACATTGGCTATAAACTCTATATATAGATTATGGTCCCTAATATACAGAACACACCACATGCATATTGCCTTTTCTCTCCATCTGAAGAGTGTCTAGGGCATAAGGAGTCCAGATTAAGAAAGAACCACAAGCTAATGGTTGCTCGTCATCCGCCTCTCTGTCTCCCTCCTTCCCTGCCATTAAAAGTTCATCCAACCATCAAAGTATTCCTATATATACTTGATAGTTTAAGTCTTGCATAGGTACAAAGCTAAATAAAAGTTATTTGAACGCACACACATGATTGATAAAATTTAAAAGAGAAATTATAGTAAGTGATGTGACTAAACTATTTCACTTTTAAATATTATCATTCAAGTGAGTGCGTCTAAATAATTTTGATTTAGGGAAGTACCCAACCAAATATTTATCTCCTTGATTATATCAACATATCAGTTTTTTGGTGTTAAATATGCTTTTGATCCCTATAAATATGTCAGCTTTATGTTTTAGTCCATCTAAAAATTTTCTTAAATTTTTGTACCTCAAAAGTTTTTCATCTTCACTTTTGGTCTCTCCTTAAAAGTAAACTCATATGTAGAATTCATATTATGAATAAAATTTTGTAGAAAAAATTATTATATTATAAGAATGGAAAAAAAAAACTAGAATTTTTTAACAAAACATAAATTAAATATGAATTATTATATTTTTGGCGGTTAAAAATTCATATTTAATTTATGCTTTGTTAAAAAATTCTATTTTTGTTGGGAGAGATTTTTACAACATTCTACATATTTTTGCAAAATTTCATTAAAAACATATACAAAAATTGACTTAAAAATGGGGACCAAAAGTAGTGATTGAAAATTTTATAGAGATTAAAAGTTGAAGTGAAAATTTAGAGGGATTGAAACGAAAAGTTGGTTTCTTTATAAGAACCAATATATATATATAACCTTTTTTTTATACAAACTCATGTATTTATTCTGCATTAAAGTATGATTAATTTTTATAGAGCACCTCTTGTATCGAAGAATTCTTCTAAGGAGCTAAAATAAACTCTCTCTTTAATTTATTTTAACAAAACACACTTGTTAACATTTCTCATCTTTTTAATACCTGGTTATCGGCAACAGTATATATGAAATCAACCCCATATATAAATTAGGTTATCATTAATGATTGCATCCGGATCACTCTTTAAACATTTCAAAATAAGCAATCATTATTTAAAAATGTCAAATATTTTGATTTTCAATACTTTGAATACACATATTTTTATAAATATTTAACACTTATGATTCTTAACGAGTGCCTCTGAAGTCCCATGAAATAAAAGGAATCGCTGATACTAGTAGAAGCATGAAATAACAGAGATAGAAAGTAGAAACACGTATAGGTGACAGAAATAACAGCGTATATAGGTGACATATGCCATATAACAACTTTCTTCAAAATCTTGAAAAATCAAGGTGATAGAAAATATGACATATTGATATTGAAAACTGAATGTACTATGATTAATTCAACATCAACAACACATAAAGTTACCAATAAATAAATAAAATTACCATAGAGAATTAATTAATGTCCACATTCTTCACGGTAAAATGCCCATTGATGAAAATCTTAGATACCGTGGCTGCATTGTGGTCTCAGTCTGCAGTTTATGCTTGATATCTGATGAATCTTCCGAGCATCTTTTTCTCCGTTGCCAAATTTGCTACTCGGCTTTGGGATTGGATTGGTATTAAGCTAAATTGTGTCATTGACATCTCTTCAGTAGATTCTCTCCTCTCTTGTCGACCAGCAAGGTGCTCCTCTCAAGTGTCAGACATTTTTTTAGTTGCGGTCTTGCATACTATTCATACTATTTGGTGGGCTCGTAATTCCTTGCGCTTTTCAGTGGTGACTCCCACTTTGCATTCAGCAAAGGTCCGTATTCACTCCTCTATAGCAATGTCTGGAAATATTTCTAAAGGTAAGTGCTTGAAATTGGACTTCGCCTTTCTTGACTCATTTGCGGTTTCACATCATTGTCGCAATGTCAAGGAAATCATTATGGTTTTATGGAAGGCCCCTACCTCGCCTTGGTTGAAAGTTAATGCGGATGGCTCGGTGATTGGTGGACATGCAGCCTGTGGGGGGCTGTTCTGTGACTATCTAGGTACCTTTCGTGGTGCTTTTTATTGTAATATTGGTATACAGTCTGTCTTTTATGCAGAGGTTATGGGAATTATTTTAGCTTTGGAATATGCTGCATAAAAAGGGTGGAGGAATATTTGGCTTGAGAGTGACTCCACCAGTGCTCTTTTGATTTTTTCACAACCTTCGTTGGTTCCTATTATGTTACGAAACAGATGGCACAATGCTAGTCGGCTTGGAGTTTAGGTTATTTCTTCTCATATTTTTAGAGAAGGAAACAGTTATGCGGATAAATTGGCTTCTTTGGGGCATTCAACTATTGGAGTGGTTTGGCTGGATAGCCTTCCTACTGATTTGAGGCTTGATTTCTTTCGGGATAGATGTGGACTTCCTAATTACAGACCCCCTTGATTTTTTCGATGGTCTATGTTGTTTTGCTGTTTTCTTTTCTGTTTTTTTTCCTGTTTTCTTTGAGGGTCTTGGTCTAGTCCCCCCTCCTTTTGTAATTATTTTTTTCCTCTTTTTTAATAAAATTTTCTTGAGTTTGGCGGTATAGGATGGAGGTTTCTCGGGGTACCAACCTAGTTGGGATGTCGACGATGCCTCTTGATGCCGGTCCACTCTCCTTGTTTATCAAAAATAAAATAAAATTAATGTCTAACATGTATGGAGGGAAGCTCTGCATAGAGGGCAGCTAGAATGAGCACGAAGCCACATATCCAAGCATTGAGAATGATAAACATGTTGACATTCAATTAACACCTTCACCATTTCATTATCAAGGAAAATACTCAAACATATACAACATTCATTTTTATTTTCAAAACCAGCACCAACAATTCTAAGGCTCTTAATGGTTAAACATTGTTCTAGATGCATGGAAGAGATCATCACCATGGTGGAGGGTTGCGATGAGAAGCGACGGCGACAAAAATGGATACAAAGAAAGAAAGAAGGGAGAAAGATGATGGTGGCAATGAAACATACGAGGAGGAATAAGGCTTGGTTAGTGGAGTGGAATTTTGAGTCATTTTGGTTGTTGAAGTGCCATTGAATATTAGTGATAAGGCAATGTTGTGAGGACATATAGGGATGGTATATGGTAGAACTTAGAAGATTTGAATAAGGGTGATGGAAAATATATGGAGAGGCTTATTTGGTTATAAAGTTGGACTAGAAAATTATTATAGTACATATAAATATGGCCAGACCTGCAGGTTGTGGTAGTTGTCTTGTTCAGAGAATTACATAGCATTATGAGTAGTTGAATATCACTTTCTAAGATGGTTGTGAGAATTTGTTATTATCACTTTCTTATTTAAAAGCAATTCTGACTGTTAAAACAACATTAAAGCAATTTTGAATTACGATTTCCCTCTCTCATATTGTCAAATCCTTTTAATGCAAATGAATGTGTGTTTTAATTGTCCATTGAAATATACAAACTCGATATAAATGTGTATTAATGGCATTCAAACCGTTTTTGGAAGTTTTATAACAAAATAATTAATTAGCATTGAAAATAGACATGCGCATTAAGTATCATTATTAGTGATGAATGCCTATGAGGAACACGAAAGGAAAGAGCTTAATGGACAATTGACTTATTTCAAGTACTATCAATACACACACTGAGATTTGTTTTGCCATAACAACAAAGATTGTTGGAACAAAATGTATTTAACATTACCCTTTAAAGTTTTGATGATAATAAGGTATTTAAAATTGTCAATTGGATATGCTAATATTTGTTCAAGTGTATAGGACCATAGACAAAAATTTTGGTATCTTATAAGGTTCTGAAGAAACAAAAGAGAGCAATGGAATCAACAAGAAGGAAGCTTAAAGTATCTGAAGAAAAGAGGTTTTGAAGACAAGTGCTCCTGAAGTGATGACGTCATCATCAGAAGCAAGTTCATCAGAAGCACCTCATCAGAAGCAACATACCAGAAGCAATTTTTCGTTAGAGCATATGAAGATCATCAGGAGCTGAAGATCATCAGAAGCTGAAAGAATTGAAACTTCAAAGGCTGTTCAAATGATTTAATCACGCCTAGCATTGAAGAAGAGTGAAGCAACGACTAATTCAAAAGGATTTGAAGGCATTAGATGCTGGTTTTTTAAAGAGCGTTGAAAAAGGACAATTGTACAAAGTGTACAACCACTACCTCCACTACTCTGTTTTGTCTCTGCAACAAGACAAAAATAACAGCTATGCCTGCAACGATGTTCCTCCAGACTTGGAATGGATTTGAAATTGATCCTTCATAGGACAATAACCAAATCAGGCAAAAGATCATTGGTGATTGATCAAAGCTTCAAACGACTCTTTTTGATGTGCTGACAATTTCACAACGTCACACCTCTATATAAAGGAGTGAAGACTTAGAGAATGGCAAGGACTCAACAACAACTTACTAGTGCCAAAAACTCAATCAAAATTGTTCTGCATCAAAAGTTCACTTAGAATTTCTTAACAACTTCCATATCTTAGAAATTCTAGAGTCTTAAGAGTAGGAGAAAACGAAGATAAAGCTAACACATAGGTTTGAATACCAAAATCAAATCTTCTATTAAACACAAAAATCGGATCATATAAGGATGAATGTTGATGCAAACTCGTCCCAACGAAGTGTTGCTCATTCGTCAAAAAACTGGGTCATCTTCTTCAATGTTGTTGCAGGACACTTGTTGTTAGATGCATTGCACAAACTGCCGCTAACAGGGGAATGCCATTTTTTGCATGTTCATTGATGAAGGTAGGTTTGGGGGTCGTACAATTTTCTGCATAACAGTGAGTTGTAATTTTTTGCTGCTACAACAGGGTTGTAATTTTATGCTCCTAACAGCGGGTTGTAATTTTTTGTGTAGGTATTGTGGAAACGGGATGTTAAACAATATTTTGCATGCTTATGAGTTTTGTTCCGATTGAATCAATTTTGACTTGACTATAGGATGATTTTGGATGTTGTAGATGCTTTGTATGGGTTGATTTACAAGTCAAAATGATGAAGCAAATGCACCGTTTGGAAGGGAAGAAGGACCTTGTTACATACACCGTTTGTCATAACAGCTTAATCTCTTATTCAAGACTTAAAATGAGACAATACATTCTTGCTTTTACATTTCTAGTTTGGTTTTCAAGCACTTGATGTTATTATTACATACACAAATTCATTTACTAGCACTACTTTTTTTTTGAAGGAATTTACTAGTACTACTATTTGCTATAATGACTATATATGCTCAACAGTCAAATAGTACAATCCATTGAGCTAGCAAGGTAGATACATATATATATATATAACACCTGAAACTAAAAACTGATTAGGGGAATACAATACCAAGTAGTAATACAAATAGCAAGTGATGCAGCGTGTACACAACTTAATGTCAGGACCATTAAACTAACAGAGAAACATCGGCGTAAGCAGAATGAATATTTTTTAATGCAGTATGCAACCAGTGGAGCAAAAATGAAAACTTGTAGCGAGAATAACATGATCGCTAACACATTTAGTCTTGATGGAAGACGAGAAGCAATAAAAACTGAGGCGACTACAGAAGAAACTACAATTCTAAATTGGACAATACTCTAGAAAAAAGAAAAATAGGGAATACAATTTAGTCACATGCCCTACTATATTGAGTTCAAGAAAGTATATAACATGTGCAAGTCACAGCTGGACTACTAAAACAAAGAAGAATGATGTATTTCTAACTAAGATTTTCTTTGCCTAACCTAATAGCTTCTTGTGTGCCATCCGAATTTCTTGTTTAGTCCCTGTTTGAATTATATAATCAGAACTATTGATTCAATATTTTGGATTATATTATCCAAACAGCCAAAAAATACTAGTTACACCTACAAATTACCTTGGTTCATGTAATTCTTTAATAAACAGTTCAGATAATATAATTCAAAAAAGAAATGAACGATACATAAACACTTGGGGAAACTAGACCAAAACTCAAGTCAAAATGCTCAAGGGTACTCAACTTCTGCCTCATTAAAAACCTTATCTCAGGAAAACCCAGTGGGATAAAACCTAAGCAAGGGAAAAAGAGTACAGAGAAATCCACCAAATCACATGGAAAAGAGAACCCTAGAGTGTTCAACATCAACAAAATATAAATTCAACAAATCCTAATTTAGTCATATTTAAAGAATCTAGAATACAAGTGAAAAAAAAAATAGTCTAATAGCCAATAGGGGCACTTAAAACCACCTCTTGTTGAATGATACGCTCCAAAACCGCTTCAGAAGATGTCAATTGTTGCTTAAGTTCTTCCACATGTTGACTTAAAATGCTTATCTTCAAATGCAACACTTCAACATCCTTGGTAACCTGTTGCTTGGAATCCAATAGTTTCTGCAAGGCATCTTGAGATACTTGTATATCAGGAACCAAAGCCCGCCTTTCGACACCATCCAACCAATCCTTATCAAAACCGAAGCTGTGTGCATCTTGTAATAACTCCTCAAATTTAGTGTGGCATGACCCCAATACTTCTAACACACTATGGGTTTCGAGGAATTTCAGTAGTTCAGCTAGTAAACTGTAGGCATAACCCTTGTATCTATTACTATGTGAAGTGTCTTTTAAATAGACAGAGGGGTGCTTAACAAAGAAATCAGTCAACAAAGACAAATTTCCAGAATCCAAATGATTCTTGCAGACCAGTTGCTCAAGCTCACTTTTGACAAGCAAAGAATTTAAATCTTCTACTTTTTGAGAAGGGTCCTCTGAAATTATAGGAAAGAACGTTTAAGCCTATTTGAATACAACAAATTTAATTAAAAATAAAAACCAAACAATAAAATACCTTCACAAGGCACCGGAGGAAATTGATATACAACAGATGTGATGCTAGGAGAGGGTTTAGATTTGGAAACTATTATATCATCATCCTTAGGAA
>Ga0315914_1004325_pt1 | contig 21264 bp, 7 predicted proteins | sample MpolenodulesMG_FD_203920 | JGI IMG/M metagenome (GOLD analysis project Ga0315914, IMG submission 203920) | Medicago polymorpha root nodule microbial communities from Los Angeles, California, United States - elongated nodules | ecosystem: Host-associated > Plants > Roots > Nodule | place: USA...
GAGAAATATTAAATTCTCTAATCCTCCTAACCCCCAAACCACCGTCCTTACAAATGGTGTTCCAATCAATCCAAGAAATCTTCCTATTATCCAACATACTTTTATTAATTGCATTTTAATCATTTGTGACTACTCCATTAACTATAATTAATAAAGAAGTTTTGGTAAATGACACATATTTTACCATCAAGATCAAAACTATTAATCATCTCTTTCATATCCGTGTAAAACTCAAATGAAACATATCGAACAGCAGCATGATGCAAGCCCTACTGTTATTCAGGTACCTGAGAAAAGACCAATTTTATGTTGACAAAGGAGCTGAGATCAATGTGAAGAAACTCCGAAACAATTGGAGACTCAATGTGAAGAAATTCAGAATCCCAAATTGCTTTCAAAGATTTTAGGTGGAATAATTGTGTGCAGGGTGGTCTCTCGATTCTTTCTTTGCATATTTTTCTTGAGGGCAACTGCTGCTATGCTGACAAGTTTGCAAATCATGGACACAAAACTGCAAATGTCCTTTGGTGGAATTATTTACCCTATTTTATTAGAGAAAACATTTTTAGACACAATTTTGAGCTTCTAAATTACTATTTTCCTTAGGTCTCTTGCTTTGAATTTTTGTTTTGTCTTTCTTTTGAGGGTTTTGGTTTGGTCCTTCCACTTTTATAATTTTTCCTTTTATAATAAAATTTTCTAAGCAATGTGGTAGAGGATGGAATGCTCTTAGGGTGCCAACCTAATTAGAATGTCAAGTTTCCTCCTGATGTTGTCTTTTGCTTTTGATTTTTAAAAAAAAAAAAAGTAAAACTCAAATAAAACATTTAATATGAAATATGAGACGAAGGACTGCAATACTCCAAAAATAAAAAGTTACAATATCATAAGTATTCATTTATGGTTGATCTCAAAAACAGTCAATTAAAAAATTTAAAAGATTTTTCTATTTTTTCATTTAATCTCATCCCTTAACACCTAAAAGGAAGTACGAAGTGTACCCAGATACTCATACATGGAAGTGGATAATGACTTACTAGTTAATAAATTACAATAACTGATTAATGACACAAGTTGTATTTGTTATAACAAGATAGATTTATGAAATGGTTGGATAACTCAATTGGTTTGAAGGAGATTATAATGAGTTGAGGTTTTGATTTCAAACTCAAGGAAATAATAATAAATATCTTGTTCTCAAACTGAAAAAAATGTCTCTCACCAATGGATAGCTTTGGTTTGCTGAAATTATCAATTACCCTAAAGCTCAGGTAACCTAATGTATGGAAGTAATAATTATGAAACAAGTAACTATATTAATTCTGAGTATGAATTTGAGTGACTGTGCTATATCTAACACTGCATATACCGACTAATTGAAGTATTTTTCAAAATTTTCATTCATCGTAAGAATCCATTTTTGTTCTGTGTAAGTGCAAGTTATATGTCCCACTTTGGATATAAAAGTGGAGGGTGAACACTTTATATGTGAGAGGACCTATAAACTCATTGCGTTAAAGTTTTGGTTAAAAGTGTGGTGTCTTTCTCACTTGTGAGGTTGCTCTTGCCTAATGTGGGTGGTCCCTTGGGATTCCCTCGTGACCCAACAATTTTGTCTAGGTATTCTCATTTTATTTTCGTCTGTTGGATTCTGGAAATATAATTTTAATTTGCTTTTGTATTTTGGTACCATTATTCACTCACATTGTTGTAATTGAGGATTGTTTATGCAATCGGATTCCCTGCTGTCAAAATTTGGACAAATTTGGTTCATCTGAGGTTGTTGGATCGAGATTTGACGGTTCAGATTTTAATTATTTTAAAAACAAAAAATGCACAACTTGGAATTAGGACTGTCTGATCTCAATCTCGATCTTGAGAATCGTGGTTCATTATTTATCGACTTCATAAATTTTGATGATGTGAATGCAATGAACAAGATGTTGCAAGAGGTTGTCTGTTTGGTACTTTTCTTTACAATGAACGAGCAAATATTATTTTTAAGAGATTACCAATTTACTCTAATGATTTTGTTTCACAATTCTATCAAATTTCTACTCAAATTGACCCGATTTTATATTGATTCTTATTGGTTTTTTAATCTTCTGTGTTATGTAATAATCGCATATCTAATTATCAATAGCTATGTGTGGCTATGTGTTCATCTATGTTGTTAATAGTGGTGCCGCTATAGGTAGCAGTGGTAGGATTCGGCACTGCGATTTTGGCCTGCAAGCTACCGTTAGCAGTAGCAGTTGCTGCAGCCACTAATTGCAGGCCCTAACCGCGATTTTGATGCACCTTCTTCATATCTGTGGTTTAGGTGTAGAAGATGTTGACTTCATAAATTTTGATGATGGAAATGAACAAGATGTGGAAGATGTCGACTTCGTATTGCTCTCAATTGTTAATTCATACTGTTGACGTAGTTTTGTAATTTCATTGGTGTTTATTGCCTTTTGAGCTCTAGTCTTTTGTAATAATCATATATCTATTGCCTATATCTGTATGTGGCTACGTGTTCATATTATAATATGTTAATGATGTTGGATTGGATCATGAATTCGTTCTATATTTACAGGAAAATTCAAGAATGGCCCTCTCCACTGATAGTTCAAGAGTGGTAGAGAAGTTTGTTGTTGATCTTAAGAGCTCAATAAATTAAACAATGCTGGATTTGAAAGGAAAACATTGGGCCCTGATGTCCATCAGGTTTCTTACAGTATTTTGTGGATGTCATAATGTCATTGACTTAGTGTTGAGTTGTATGAGATTTTCTTTAATTGTTTTTAAATGCCGGAAGATTATATTGCATGAAGCATATAAAATGTAAGCATACTTATTTATATTTTGTGGGTCCATATGCATGAAGTAACCATTTTTTATTCATGTATGAGATCAGCCACATTGGTTGAATCAAATGCGCTCTAGAACATGGGTGAAAATGTAACTTGCGATATAATACTAACTCGGGGGTTCTTAATTTTTCCTGTTCAGAACATGTTTAAGAGAACAAACAGCAGATTTTTGATAATTGGACCAGTCCTTACTTTTAGTTTTAATGTCTGTTAATTCCCTAAGTCTATTGATCTTGGATTTAACATTTAAAACTGTTATGGTGGCTCTTGTGAATTTTAAATTCTTCTCTTTAAGGCATTGAAAGTCAAAAGAAACTCTGTAATATTTTTTTATTGTGTGAATGGATGGATTATAGCCTGATTGTGATAAGTCAGTACAAATAGTTTAAATGATCTTCCCTTCTACGGTACAGTAGGGATGACCGGTGTTGTCAATAGCACGCTACAGCAGCACTACAGTAGTATAGCGGTGGCCCTTGGCTACTAGAAGACATGCAGTAGCAGAGTACTTAGTGTAGTAGCCGTAGCAGTTGCTATAGCGATCAAAACAGTGGCTTGCCACGGCCTCAATAGCGTCCCACCTCATAATGAGATTGAAAATTCCAAACAAGTCCCTTAAAATTTAAACATTCTAGCTTTTAGATTGATCTATTTTAGGAATTTTTAATTTAAAACATTGTATTGGCATTTGGGCTTCTCCACTAGCACCCTATCCCAACTCCAATGTGCTGTCATATCTCACCTTTTCGCTGGTTAGTCATCGAGTTCTTATGTATGTCGTAAATATAATTTATAAACTATATAAAAGGGCAGGGCAGCCCGGTGCACTAAAGCTCCCGCATACGCAGGGTCCGGGAAGTGGTCCCACCATTTTGGTTATAAAAATTTCAAAATAACAATCGTCCTGCTATCTGCTTTCTCACTAGCAATTTGTGGCTCGGCCGCTATCTGGGACTCATAACACTACAGTCTGTATTGGTTAAAAAAGAAGAAAACCAGGGGAATAAGCCACTGCTATACCTTTTTCTAGTTTGTTAGCAGGAGGAGAAATTTGTTAGCAGTAGGGGTCGAATCCTAGACCTCCTTCTTAATACTCTTTCAGTGACCTTATTTGTGTTTATTTTTATTTGAATGGGTTAATAAACTGCTATGGTGAGGAGTCAAGTTTGAAATTTGTGTCTCGGTGATAGGTTTTACATTAGTCGCTTAATGTCGTTGGCGGACCATAAACAAAGTAGTCTTTCCACTTCTTGCAGCCAACCTGAATATTTAGTGTGTAATTTTCTGCTGGGTCTTCAGCAGAATAATTATCTCATTTCTTATATGTAAGGACAACTTTACTTCATTTCTAACTCTTATTTTTCCTTTCTCACATGTATATTATGGCATACTAGTGATTCATGAAATGATGCTCTTTAGAAGTGAGCCTTTAGAGGACCATTCAATTCCAACAATATATGGTGCTGATAAACTGATTGCTCTTTTGTTTCCCTTGAGGTAAATGTGAAGAATAAGAATCACGATTATGTCACAATAAGTATTTGGACCTTTATTTTCAAAATATAATATTAGTTTTTCATTTGTATGATTAATAATTTTTTGTTTATATTTAGGTTATTACTATTTGATGAGTAGGAATCGAATTCGGTACTCAGAAGTTTACCACAGTCAAACACACTACGCACCAACCATTTGCGCTAGAGCCGAAGTATTTCCAGGTTATTACTAGTACAAAATCAGTCAATTATCAATTTACTGGATGCTTTGGAAAGAATACCCTCACGCATAACCGCAGTTTCGAATGGTGCCTTTTTTTTACAGGTCAGTTTTTTATTACTCAAACTGACTGAGTATGTACATGTTAACATGGCTCCTATCATCATTTTTAGTTGCACATTTTGGTCTAATATATATTAAATACTTCAGTGTTTCATATTTCATTCGTGAAACAAAGTTACAGTTCGTTTGGATATTAGAATCTAGATAATAATGTATTCGTTTCTTTTCTCGGTCGTGTGTAAGATAAATTGATTTTAAGATTTTTGTTGCAACTACAAATATCAACTACTCTAAAGTTGAGATTATTGTCTCCTATCCAATATCATACTATGATCTTTGTTTACTTCATCAAACTTATATATAAGTAAAATAACATTCCATTTCGTAGATACAGATTGCAAATCCAATGGGGCATGTGATTTTCATTTTTTTATACAGTTCTTTTGTACCTTAAAGCTGTAGAATTAAGATATAACATAACATATATTGTCCTGTAATTGTTCCCCTTTGAAAGCATCTAATTATACAAATCTGAATCTGAATCTAAATTGTCAGGAATTTGAATGTATCTCTTGTCATAGAGAAATTATATATGATTTTCCACCTGTGTTAAAAGTACAGGTAAATTCCTTCATCATTCTGAGAATCTCGTTTGTGGATTAAAAAGGTTAGATTACTATTGTAATATATAAAACTGGGAATTGGGAAGCACATGGATAAAGTAAAGACAAGTTTATTTACAGACATTAGGCATTCGATACAACACTACTAGTCTACCAGAAGACAATGCCATAAAGCATAATTTTTCTGTTTTATTTCCTGCAAAACGTCTGAAACATATCGGTACATGCTTGTTAAAGGGCATTTCTACAGGCCTTCAATGAAGGCCACCCCTGTGTTCTTCAGCCAAACATTGCCTTGGATGAGCTGTGTTACTGTAAACTTGCTAGCCTCTGCAGCATTTTTGATGATATGATAACCAGGCCAAGTCACTCTCTTACTGGTACCAGCACCTGCTCCGCTGTTCATGTACTCTCCGTAATACAATGTTTGCAGAAAGTCCTTACTTGCGGCATCCCATTCAGCCCATCCTGCTGGGTCAATGTGGCCGTCTACGACAGACTGCAACACAACAGTCCTGGAGTATTTTTTCCATGGGCGACCTAGGTATGTTTTGATGGAGCCTTGCACAGGCTTGAGGTCTGAGCTTGGTATTACGTCACATTGCTGAATTGAAGTTGCGGTGTTCTGGTTTGGGTCTTCTCGACCTTGTGCAGTGACCATGTTTTTTTGGTTGGCCATGGGCTTTCGGGCCACAAGTTTGCTCTTTTGGAACACAACAGCTGCGTTTCCAAAGATAAAGTCAACGGTACCGGTAATGTATGAGTCACGGTAAAATTGTCGGTTGGAGTGTGCATAGAGAGTGTCTTGGAATGCGTCAATTTTGCAGCGGTTGATGACGGATTGATCAGCGCCGACACGAAGAGCAACTGCCTGGTGCTTCTGTGGGCCTGCTGTGTTTTGGAACCTAATGTCCTGAGCTATAAACCCATCTCCAACAGCAGCTACAAAACCAAATTATACATGAATAAAAATCACTATGTCATAGAGAAATTGAATTGGTAAATATAGAAAAGGGTAAAAATTCATACCAACAGTTGCACTTTTGAAGGTGGTTGTTCCATCGATGAAATTTAAGCTGCCTGTGATTATTGTTGCATCCATACCATCTCCCACGAGCATCACATTTGTCTTTTTCTTGCCAATTTCTATGTTCTCTTTGTATGTTCCCTTTTTCACATAGATAACATACCTTGTCTTACCGTTGTCTGGTGCAGATGCCACACCTTGAGCCACAGTCTTGAACTTGCCGCTCCCGTCCTGAGCCACCACAACATTAGCCTTTATATCCCCAACTGAAGATTCCAAAAGCCTTCGATCCTTACTTGTCACCCAAGAGGGGAAGTCGCCATTCAGTTTTTCATCAATGAATCCGTCGTTAACCTTTGGAGGCAAGACAGAAACAAGCACTGCAAGAGAAGATCTAGCTCTGGAGATCAAGTCCTGAAGATCACTTTCCATAACGACCCGAGATGAACCTTCTAATCCATCCAAGCAAGTTGCATGGTTAGTGAGCACACTACTCAGCCATGTGTGTGCATCATGTTGTGAGTCAATGTTATTTTTTGTCAGAGTCAACACTGAGTCCCAAACTCTATCAATGGACAAATCCATTAATTCCTCACAGTCATTCAAAGCAATTTCCTCTCTAGGGCTATTAACGCGGCGTTTGATAACATTGGCCGTGTCCATTGCCTTTCGAATGTGTTCGGTGGATTTGGTTAACAACGATACGAGTGTACTCAATTTGTGGTCTTTGGCATTGGAAATGGTTGAACCTTGAACAACTTCTGCTACATGAGTTAAGCATGAATTTGTATCAAGAGCATGCTCACATAGATTAGGAGCTGATGAGAGATTGATGAAGGAAATAGGTTTGTTTAGATGAGAAATAATAAGGGCTGATGAACTTATGATAGCAACTAAAGAGAGGATTAACCAAAATGTTTTTGGAATGGATTTTCTTGGCTTGTCTAGCAAAGATTGTTGGCTAGCCATACTGATACTAGTGACTAGTACTGGTTTTGCTCACTATGATCTTTGTTTACTTCATCATTCTTATATATAGAAAAAATAATATTCCTTTTTGAAGATAAGGATTACAAATTCAATTACACACGTGGTTTTCATTAATTTATACAATTCTTTTGCACCTAAAGGTGTAGAACTGAGATCTGAAATTTGATTTAATTTCAATATTTCATATCTCTTGGCTGCTGGTGGTATTGGACTATTATTTTATTCATCATATGTTTGATTTTTTTTAAGAAAAAGTATAGCAAGTGGGATGTGGTGTCATGTTCATAGCTTTTGATTTTCTTGTATATTAATTAGTGTATATATATATGAATCATTACAAGGATGAATGAATGTTTTCTTATTAAATAAATGTGGAAGACATTATTGCAGAGTAGCGTGCATACATTTGATTCTTTTAGATACATGAATAGCCAGGACAAATGTTCCAATATAATATAATACAAATAAAGTGGAAGACTTACACAAAATTTTAACTTTTATGCTCTAATTGACATAGTTGTACGGTGGATAGTTTATAATAGATAAGGTAGAGTTGCAGAGATTAATTTCCTCGAAATAATTGAGATTTATTTAAGGGGTTGATCTCTTTCAATAAATGTTTTTTTTATATGCATCAATCATGAATCAAACTTTAGATCAAATAATTAAGAGATGAAATATGTATTATTTGTCTACACTGTTGATAGTAAGGTAGAGATATGGTAACATTAGTTTACAATGTTTTTCCGACACTGATTTACAATGTTTTTTCAAGCACTACACTGGTTAGCTAATCTGCTGTATTTACTATAATTTAATCCATTATTATCTAGTTTATATGATACTTTTGTCACATACAGCTTCTACATTAGGTAATGAGCAGTGCTAAATGATGCGAATGGTTTTTCGCGTAAAATACACGACCTTATAATTGAATGGCAATTCAACACTTGTGTGCTATTCTTTTTATTAATATACCATACATTCAAAACCGACAAAAATATTTTTCACACGTTGCTAATCTCTGGTTTGACAGCATATTCAAGTAAAACCAAACTCCAATTGCAATTCTTAAACAATAGAAACAAGGGGTAATTGTAACAAAAAAAATAAAAAATAATAGTGAATTTGGTTCCTGAATGTATAACGAATAATCACAATGGTTTTTTAATGTATCAAAATTTTAAAATTGTCTATGATAGTGCACTTCGTAGTCCAAATATTGTGACTACCGAGAGATTATTTTAGCGTCTGAAACTATTTTGACTAACGTAGTGTATAATCAAGACTAACATAGTGTATAATCAACATTATTGTGAAATTTTGATACATTGAAGAATTATTGTAACTGATCATTACACATTCAGAGATTAAAATGACATTTAAAGTTTACCGCAATTGCCTCTAAACAGATAAATGTAAAAAAATTACATAAACGAATCACAGTCATAACTTTAGATGAATTTATCCATGTATCTCAATGCTAAAATATATTTGAGTATAATTAAAGTAGTAAAAAGCCTTTTTTTTTTTGTTTTTTTGGTTACAATCAAAGACTAGTTTAATTGTGTGAATAAAGAAAAAATAACTAAAACATAATTATTTGACTGTTGGTGTGCATCCCGCGAATTAATTGTCGTACAAAGTAGCATTTTTCTTAGGTAATTCATCTCATCTGACATTTTGTTTTAATGGATTTGAATATCTTTTATGATACCATGGATTTGAATTTTAACTTTTATAATTGTTACTAGCCGGCTTAGAATCAATCAATTACTTGAGTGGTTTTGCATTTTTTTTACATAGAATCACGCATGTGCGTCTTATCTCTTTGTAGAATTTTTTCTTTTGTTTTGTGATTTTTTTGTCCGAGTGTGACGGTGTTGTTTGTTGTCTTATGCATATTATTTGAAGTCTCGTCATATTGTAGTGTTCGTTTGTTTTCTATTGACGGAAAAATTTATAAATAAATAGTTTAAAGTAGTAAAATAAAGTAAAAAAAAAAGGTCAAAAGTTTGTAATGGAAAATTTTGATATCTCCTTTTCTTTTTAATGAAAAAATTTGATATTTCCTTATGGGTATTTCATTTTTCTCGTGTGGTTATTTTTGTTATTTCCCCCTTAAATTTTTTGTTATTTTAAATGAATAATTTAAATTTTCTTGTCATTTTATATTTAACAATTACTTCGAGAATTTAATCAGTATATTATGTTAGTGTACGATTATATTACACATGCTTTAATTATATGTTGTCATGTCAATTAATAAATAGTGAAACATGTGAATTGTTATTTCATTAATTGACATGATAATTTAGCATAGAATGCATGTGTAAAATAATTGTACAATAACAAAATTTAATAAGGATAATGTTGTTTATCGCGACAACAGCTTCTACATTAGGTAATTCATCCCATCTAACATTTTGTTTTAATGGATTTGAATATCTTTTATGATACGATGGATTTGAATTTTAACTTTTATAATTGTTACTAGCCGGCTTAGAATCAATCAATTACTTGAGTGGTTTTGCATTTTTTTTACATAGAATCACGCATGTGCGTCTTATCTCTCTTTGTAGAATTTTTTCTTTTGTTTTGTGATTTTTCTGTCCGAGTGTGTCGGTGTTGTTTGTTGTCTTATGCATATTATTTGAAGTCTCGTCATATTGAAGTGTTCGTTTGTTTTCTATTGAAAGATGAATTTCAATCAATTATAATTCAGTCAATTACCTGAGTGTTAACGTTGTAGTTCTGAAGACATTGGTATTCCAGCTATCTTTAGTCTATCATATTATTTGTAAGCATTCTACCGTTGTATGTTATTAATTTTGGTGTTTTGAGTTTGTTCGTAAATTCATCATTTTATATTTTTAGTAATATTGGATTTCGTTGTACTATATCAATTTGATTGAATGAATATAATGTTGTTTTTCGATTAAAAAACATTATAATTATTACAACTACCATGTTCATCTTTTCACTTTTCTAAAAAAAAAAACTTTTATCTTTTTGATTAGGTAAATAATGACAAAAATGCAAAGAAAATAGTTAAATAGATGATAAAAGTAAAAGAAAAAATTGTTATGCCGGGTGTTTTTTGTTTTGACAAGTTATGCTAGATAAAGGGCTCGTTTGGATTAGCTTATTTTAGAGCTTATATAAAGCAGCTTATGCAAATAAATAAGTTTTTATGCATTATTTATAAGTTTTTAAGGTAGTTTATGAAAAAACAGTTTATGAAGATACGATTTTCGTTAGTGAGAGCTTAAAAATTAAAATAAAAGCTTATTTATTTACATAAGCTATTTTTTATAAGCTCAAACCAAACGGGGCCTTAAACTTAATACCTTAATTAATTGATTGATTATAACATATGAGCCCACTTGGGTTGGCCTGGTGGTGTAGCTTGGGACTTTGGATTGTGCTCTTCTCAAGGTCTCAGGTTCGATTCTCCCAGTGTCAATTTCAGTGGGCTAGTTTGACTCCTTCAAAAAAACAATTGCTTATAGCATATGTGTTTATCCTATTTTATGTATAAGCTATTTCTATAAGAAAAGATAAAATATAGCCATGTTTTCATAAGTTATGCTGGAGAGCTAATGCTAATAGAAATGTTATAAGCTGTTTTCGTAAGCTCTCCTAAACAGTCTCACAAGTGCTTATTTTAGTAGATAAGCTCAAATAAGCAAATCCAACCAGACCCTAAATCTATTTTCTTGACATCAATTCCTTACATTCACGTCTTTTGCTTTAGGCCTCAACCTAGTTTGGGCCGACCCTTGAGTGGATCATATTGCTTTACCTTTTGATTGTGTTAGCGTTAGCAATTTCATAAGCTTATATTGTGTATTACTACTTGAAAACAGTACATATGATGGCTGCCCCAAAGGATCAAAACAAATCTGAATGGATAGATAGAATAAGATCTGAAGGAGCCATTCCATTTCTAGATCCAGGTAAGTGTTCAAATGGCTGGGGTTCACCACCCGGAGATGCATTCATGGTTAGAGGTCCTGAGTATTTTACCACAAAGGTTAAGATTCCGGGAAGTGATTATCTTCTCAAGCCTCTTGGATTTGATTGGATAACAAGTTCAATGAAAATTGGTGAGATATTGAAGCATCCGAATAGCAGAGTTAGGAAGGTGATTGAGAATGAGTTTCCTGATGGTGATAGGCCTTTTGTGTGGGCATTTAATCTTCAACTTCCAACCAAAGATAACTATAGTGCGGTGGCATATTTTACAACAAAAGAGCCTATTGCTGAGGGGTCACTAATGGACAGATTCTTGAAAGGCGATGATGCTTTTCGAAACTCAAGACTTAAGATGATTGCCAATATTGTTAATGGTCCTTGGATTGTGAGAAAGGCAGTCGGGGAGCAAGCAATATGCATAATTGGACGTGCACTTTCATGTAAATACTGTGTGACAGAAAATTTCATGGAAGTAGATATTGATATTGGATCTTCCATGGTTGCATCTGCAATAGTTCATTTAGCATTTGGTTATGTGACAACTTTGACGGTTGACATGGCTTTTCTTATTGAGGGACAAACTGAATCAGAGCTTCCAGAAAAACTCTTGGGTGCATTCAGATTTTCTAACGTTGATCCTGCTTCTGCTAGACCAATCGAGCCGTCATCTGTTTCCAGCACTGTTAGTTTACAAAAATCTTTTCCAACAAGATTGTGGAATTCAATTGGGCAAATTCTTCATTCGGGTTCTCAAGAAGATGGCTCTACTTCTAGCTCACAAAATTCTAAATAAAATTGTATAGATATTTTGGGTCAAGTCCAAACGTACATATGCAGTTTTTCCATCTCAAATTCAAGCAAGAGCTATATTGCCAAATTCAAGTTTGAATCCATTTCAACTATGTCTGATGTGAAGGTAAGAATTTAGTTTGGAAATGTTCCTTGCTGAAAACCAACCAAGATCTATATTCAGCTTTTGGTGTGCAAACATAAATTGAAGGGTTTCTGATGGCAATCCAAACACACACAAGAGAGCAAACCTATTCGATATTTGTTTCACTCAATAGCTTGCTTGTATTTTAGTAAATTTATTATGATATTTAGCTGTAGGCTTGTAAACACACAATTACTGGAATTCTGTTTTTTTTTTATATGATGGCATTCTTTCTTACTTCTTTATCTTGATTACACCATTTTGCCTTTCCTTCCCCCGACTTCAAATTAAATCGCTTCAAAAGAGCTTGAGCAATTAGCAAATGTGTATTACGCCTCAAATGTATATTCAGAGTTACTTGTCCTCTGACTATATGTTTTAATCTCTTTGTACTTTCTTTGATTTGTTGTCTACCGATTTACTTGAGAAACTGAGGAAAGTGGTTATTCTTTCAAACAATATTTAATGGTTGAGTTCAGAGCATCTGTTGCTAGCCATAATCTTATCTAATGATGTATTCTAATATGGCTCCAGAAAATTAAACTGGACTCAAAAATGTTTTTTGTATAGCTGGTCATTGACATTGTTTGTATATCTCTAATAATTTTAAGGTCATGAAAAATGAAATAAACACAATTTTAATATGCTAGGAACATACATACTTTTAACATGAAAATGTTGATGCCATGACAATGGTTTGAGTTTATCAGAATCATGGGCAACCCTGCGAAGCCTTTTTCTTTTTTTTTGTTGTTGTTGAAACTATTACATTTTTAGGGAGTTGGAGATGGAAAAGGGGAATAGATAGTCGGTTCTTTTTGTCAATTAATGATATATGACATTTGCCCCCCCCTACATTCCTCTCTTAAAATAATAGATTAGGGGACATATTCTATAAAAGGTCATCAACTTTCGCAAGAATTTATGATAAATTTAACAAAGAAACTCTGTATTCAAACACAAGCAATAACAAGCGTATAAACAAGATTCAACCATTTGTGCAAGCTCATTGACACTGTGTATCCTCTGCTTCACACAACTCATTATTAAGCATCTTTTTTAGAAAATGAAAAAAAGTAAAAAAGTTAACTCATTTCGTAAATTAAGTTAGCTTTTAAATCTCGATTTTATTTCAAATTCTTCACAAGTCTCTCATTTACCTACTGCACAAATACATAAATATAAAAACAAATTTTCAAAGCAGAAAACTTGTTTAATTGAGAAACTTTCACGAGCTTAAATTTAACAACACAAGGGCTTTGACAACTTGATCAAATTACCAAGACAGCTCACTTTAACCATTGAAAATATATTAAATGAAGCAGCCATAGGCCTAAATGCGCATGCTCACAAGGTTGTGAAACTCCAAAAGTCTAGGTAAACTCGTAGAGTCTACACAAACTTAACTCGTAAACTTGTAAGAGTCATGAGTTTACCTAATACTACCATTAAAACATAATAATTTAAAATTTCATCTCCTTAATAAAGCATAAAAGATTTTAAACAAATTCATAAAAAAAAAAGATAAATACTTATTTAGAATATATTTCAACTTGAACATTTCAAAATCGGTATCTATTACAACACATAAATAACTAAATCAAATATCAAAAATATTAATTAGTATTTCACATTTTAGGCCAAATCAATTTAAAATTGTAAACTTTAAACTCGCTTGTAAAATCGAGAGTTTACTGAATATCTTCAGAGTTTGCTTTAGCTCGTAAGGGTTTAATTACATGCCGGTTAACTAATTTTGTGACCTAGAGATGTAAACTCACAAATTTTATAGGTAACTCAGAGTTTAACAACCTTGAACACGATAGTAAAATTTTGAAAGTAAACTTTCATTTTAAAAAAATCACTGTCCCTATTCAAGACTGGTTGTCACTTAAGCGTAGATTATCAAATTTGTCCGTTCAACATTTAGGAGATGTCGGGTTGACCAATATGTTGCCCCCAAACATCAGTTTCTTTTATCAAATTATCAGTATCAATTTGGTCTCAAACCACCAGTTTTGTTTGTCAATGGTATGTTTCTAGACATCAATCTGGTCTTAAATTAAGGTTTATTTTACATTATGAAAAACCAAATTAATGTATAGAATCATTGGAAGACCGACTTATTATTCCAGCTATGTTTGAAGTTCCAGTTTGAGTATTTACACAATGAATAAGCATCACTTGATTCCTTAAAAAACATCATTTGATGACAGCAAAAACAACATCAACAATAAACTTTGAAAGAAAACAGAAATGCAATATCAGGTTTATCAGCATTTTGTAGAAGACTAGTAAGTTTCCCAAAGTACTACTGGTTGAATAGTTACAAGCAGTAGAAATCATGGTAAAACCAAACCAGATTATTCAGTGATCAAATGCAATAACAAGTTTATCAGCACCGGTCTAGTAAGTTCCGTAAAATACAACTGGTTGTTTACAAGCTGCAGAAATCATGGAAAAGCCAAACCAGATCACTCAGTGATCACACTCAGTAACTTGATAGACTAATCCAGACTGTTGAACTGAATCAACTTCAATTTCATCAGTTTAGTGATTAGTTACTAATTTCCATTTATACAGCAACCAACTAGGAAATCGTAATAACATATCTTAAACATAATCTTATCATCCATGAACACAGTAAAATCTGATTCTACCACACATATTGAAAAAGGAACAAAAAGTAGGACATTTGCAATGAGCAGTGTCACTTCGTCAAATTGGCATATATCATCTGAAACATTCATTACCATATAGCTAAAGATGCAAATTCTAAACACAAATATTAACGAACCTATGAACAAATTCTATATAGGAAAAATTGGAGTCATATTGCTATCAATATTGGTTTGTGTCGATCAAGGTTACATAACAATGATATATCAATTCAACATTAGACAATGTCAACATTTCCATCTGGCAATGCACTCATCTGCAGGGTTCTGCCATTGCCAGATCCCAAAAATCGCACAGACGGTAATGAAGGATCAGTAACAGATTCAATCTCAATGAAGCTTATGTCAAGTGCACCAGATTTCTTCAAACTCAAAACAAAGACAAGGACAATCCAACCCAATAAGCTAAGTGCCCAGTAATTAGTCATCCCATGAATCAAACCCCAAGCTATAGCATATCCAACAACAATCCCAGATAAATGGCCAATAAAACTCGCCTGAGGAACAATAATCGAAGTGAAAATAAGCGATTCAAACGGAGCAAAACTAATAGGAAGCGAAAGAAATCCAAAGAGCTCCAACTTGGAAGAAGGTTGCTTCACAGAAAGAATCGTCATCCACCCGAAAACAACACATGAATAACCAACAGCCGTCACTCGACGAAAATACTCAACCTTGAATCTCTGAATCAACAAGTGATACATTGCCAGAACCAAAACCCCCGATACAACCACCAACACAAGTGTATACTGCAAATAATACTCGACACCAAGGCCAACATGATCCAATTGCTCTACAGCCCCAAGACTCCAAAGTGCACTCATGTTAAAAACAAGATGAATTATACTTATATGAGAAAATGCAGAAGTGATTATTCTCCAATATTGTCCTTCCATTGCAGTCTCATAACTCAAACCAACATGTGAATAACCAATATTTTTCTTCTGTATATAAAACCAAATTGCACTACAAATTGCTATAATAACACTTGTTGCTGGTTTTTCCAAGATCTCATAAATCAAAGGCTTACCCATTTCCCCAAAATCACTTCTAATTCCTAATTTCCAAAAATCACTTCTAATTTCTATACTTGTGCAGCAATTCCAAAAATCAAAACTTTAGCAAAAAGGGTGATTAAATTTTCAATCAAACAAGACAATAGGAATCTATACAATCCAATACTCTCAATTTCAAATTCAAGGGTTTTTCTGGAAACTCATAAATTATTGAGACCCATCAAACGAAAATTTGTGCAGCATTGACCAACCATAGAAACAAAAAGTTGTTTGCGAAAAGAAAATGGATTGCGCGAAAAAAATACCAGAAAGGTTGAATCTTTGTCTTCAGAGAACGAAGAGGGAGTTGATGAAGAAGAGTGAAAAAGCTGAATTGGATAAGGGGAAAATGGGGTTTTTGTTGTGTGAAACGGATTGAGAAGAGAAGATGACTCTTACCGTGATTGATTCAGCTACTAGACAGTTCTTTATTGTTTGTTCTTTGATGGCCTACACTTTGTGAAGCAACATGTGTATACTTAATTACCAATCATAATCAATTTTTCATCTATGTCTTCATCATAATTTATTATTTAACAAAGTAAATTCTAAAGGGACCGTCACAACATAGACATGATCAAAGAAATAGTGTTTGATCACACACATAAAAAATTATTTTTTAATAATAAAGAGGAAATTAATAAAAATGATGATTGAATATTTTAAGGAGAATTTTTATGTATGTGTGTCCAAATATTTTTGTATTAGCTTATAACGTTTTTTGAGATGCTATTTTAAGTAGCGTTTGAGCTTATAACTTATAGGTTGTCATCTCATGGTATATATTTTTATATTTTCTTGTTAATTTTTCTTTACCTTGCTCTTAATTCATGTATAATATATAATTTTACTTAAAATGTACAATAAATAAGGAAGCAAGTTTAGTTAAATAAAATTCATAAAAAAATAAGTTGTTAAATAAAAAAATTCAATTTAATTCATAAAGCATATTTGTCATTTTGGAGATGAAAATAATTTGAAATAAATTTATATATTAAAAAAACATTAATTAAAAAAATTATGTGTATAATTTATAAAAATAAAATAAACAAACATGTTTGCTTAGGTCTTTTTACATTTATGACCCACTTCAACAACTATTTTACCAAACACTTTAATTTTAATAGACGAACTTTTCAACTATAAGATATCAGTTATCAGTCATCAACTATAAATTAATTTATCAGCTACCACCTAAATTATAACTTATTTTTACCAAACATACCTTAAAAGACAATTTAAAGAAACTAAAATTTGTAACAAACGAGTCTACTAAAATACGAAAATTATCATTCAAACATCCATGTTCCATCATCTAAAAATCTATAATATGTCAACATCACAACACTCATGAGTTCACTAGTAAACAAACCACTAGAAGCATGAAGCTAAACTCATGAAAACAAAGTGATTGAATTAAATGATTTTTTCTCTATTCTATGAGGAGAAAATTGAAAAACAATTATGATTTGTAAATGAAATAAATAGTAAATAAGTTTTACTTTAACTCGACGGACATCAATGCCTTCAAAAATCTCAATTTTTTTTTTTTTAAATGGAAACCATGAAACGTCTATCCCCTTTTCTTATTCGATTATGATCCTGTAATTTCCACGAACCCTGAACCAATTCGATATTGAAAATTTTAGAAGTTATGAGACAAATTTAAAATAAAAAAAAGTTTTGGGACCAAATATTTAATTAAACCTAAAAAAGTCGCTCTCCATGTTAATTCTTCTTTTAATTTTCATTACAAGTTTATTGGTGCAGTGAACGAAATTACTACGTCACGTTGTTGACAAAGAATTTAACTAAAAAATGATTTTCAGTTGGCTAAGACTCGATCCGTAAATAATATCGAAAAATGTTAAAAGTATTGAAAATAAAATAGAGTTATGAAAATTTAAGATTTAAAAGAAAAAAAAGTACTTTATTTCAAAAAATTAATACTTTATTACCTATAAAATTAGGCCAAAATTTTTTCTCTTAAAATGACTTATATTGAGGAATAAGGGATCATAATAACCTAGCTGTAATATAACGGTTAATATATTCCCAAAAACCATTCGATATGTTCTATACAGTACCTTTTTTTTTTTTTTTGTTGAAGAGGGGTATACAGTACATTCTTAAAAACTTTAAGTTACTTAATAAAAACAAAATTGTTGATTATCATGCTCCCATTGTTTGACTTCTTTATTCTTTATTTGAGCTATGCTATAAATTTAACTATTTTGGGCTTACACAAAAAAATCTAACATCTGTAAAAAATCTAACTACTTTATTAGAATTCACGTTCCCCATTCAAGAAGGAGAAATCATATTCCCTTCACAAAAATGAGAGGAGAAATCACATTCAAACACTCTATTTGCAACCAACCAGCATGTACAATAATTAATTAATTGTCAAAAGATAAATAAGAATTTATTCACACCAAACTTTAAGATTGTTAATCTTTGGTGCAACAAAACAACCAAACCTCAACACCTTGTTTTCCTCTATGGTTTAACCGCTTAGTAAGAGTACCAAAGCAAAATCAAAACAAACATTTTGTCTATAAAATCCTTTTTTACAAGCTATTTTCTCTTCACTCCAACATTTTCATATCCTTTCTCAATATGAGAAATTCCAAAGTTCGACCCATCAAATTATCCAACAATTCTTATGCAAGTTCTTCTATTAACACCTCCCTTCAACTCCAAGTAACACCAAATTTGCAGCTTGATCATGGATCATGGTCTCTTCGTGGTCGCGAATTTTGGTACGCAAGGCGAGCGTTTCTGAATAGTTATCATTTCAATTTGGAAAGAGAGAATGTTGGTTTCAAAGAGAAGCTGAAAAGGTTAGTAAAGGAAGTGAGTGAAGCTGCTACGAGAATTGCTTTGGATATGCGTAGAAAAATGCACAAGAGAAGGCTTGGAATAAGGGCTTATAGGGTCACAATGTCTTTGCCATCTATGTTTCTTGTTACCATGAGATGTTTTATGCCATGGTTTAACAAAAAAGGAGATTTTGTAATGTAATAGTAGTAGTAGTGTGTGTGTATAATGTGGATGAATAATGTGTGCTTTTAATTAAGAAGAATAATAAAATGCAGTTGTGACCTTCAAGTTTAATAATCCAGTGATTTTTTTACCTCCCAATTTTGGCCACCAATTTTAACCAACAAAATAAATACTAAGTTTTCCAACAAAGATAAAAATTGCTCGAAAGTCTTGCGCCTATTAAAATATAAATAATTGATTTCTACCCAAAAAAAAATAAAATTGATGTAACATATAAAAGAGAGATATTTTATAGTATAATTAACGTTTGTAACATATAAGTATGAATACTCTTGAGCCGAGCAACTGAACTAAAGTGATTAATGAGCTCTATCAAGAATGAATTGTCCAGTTCAATTCTTTGAGTGATTTTTTTTTGTAAGACTTTACTTACTCCACCGGAATTTTGGATTATCGAAGTTATTTCAAATATTTTTTGATGGAATAATTTTTTATCAAACTTTATTTATCTTCGACCGAATTCCGGATTGCCATGACTATTTTTTTCTTATGAATATTAAGAAAAAAATATAAGCATGAATATTTTCCAAGAAATTTTATGTCCATATATAATAATAGTCAGCTCCTCCAATGTATCTAATTTTAGAAAAATGGTATATACAACGAAAAATTCGGTGGATTCTAAGGTGAGGGAGCAATTAAGTCCCTCACCGATAAACCATAAAAAATATACCTTTGGATCTTTTAGAAAAAAATTAAAGGTTCAGATTTATTGATAACAAAAGAGTAACACATATGTCATATCTCACTCAATCCTTGCTCTTTTTTCCCTTCTCTCAAACAAAACCTTTGTTGTTCTCTTAGAGGATAATTATCCGTGCAAAAGCACCGTGGTATAACTGAACCAAATGAAAATGTGTCAGAAAACAATATTTGATATGCAAGCAAGTAGCAAAGCTTAACAAAGTGGTAATGCATTACCACCCACTTTTAACTGACAAAATATTACTTTTGATTATTTTTAACAATTGATAGGTGAGATTATTAATTAGTATAACGTTGGTATTTAATTTATGGGTGAACAAAATTAGCTCAATGAATTAGAAAGCAATTGTTCCACAAGCCCACAACGGCTATTTTATTAAACGGCTATATACTTTTTAACACATATTTACATACACAATTTTAACTATTTATCCTATCCCTTAGTAAAAAAAAAATCTACACATTTTTATTGAAAATGAACCCCAACAATCAAGGCTTTTGGTCCAATTATATACAAAATGGTGGCAATTCTCCTTTTAAGAATCGGTGAAACTACGACACTAAAATGTGTCGATAAGTTTATAAGGGGTGTGATCAGTGTATTTGGGCCACAATATTTGTGAAAGCCAACGACCGAAGACATTGAACGCCTGTTGCAGATGGGGGAGGCACGTGGTTTTTCAGGTATGTTGGGTAGTATTGATTGTATGCATTAGGAATGGAAAAATTGTCCAGTCGAATTGAAAGGGCAGTATGTTCGAGGTGATCATGATAAACCCACTGTTATCCTTGAGGCAATTGCTTCACGAAACCTATGGATTTGGCATGCATTCTTTGGGGTAGCCGGTTCAAACAACGATATCAACGTGTTGAATCAATCTGATGTCTTCAATGATGTTCTGCAAGGGCGAGCTCCAGAGGTTCGTTATTCAATAAATCGTACTGAATACAACATGGGTTACTATTTATCCGATGGCATTTATCCTGAATGGGCCACGTTTGTGAAAAGCATCTCGATGCCACAAGGAGAAAAGATAAAATTGTTTGCCCAACATCAAGAAGGCGCAAGGAAGGATATTGAACGAGCATTTGGAGTTCTCCAATCCCGATTTGCAATCATACGTAACCCGACTCGATCTTGGCATCTGGATTCACTGAAATGCATAATGGATGTGTGCATCATATTACACAACATGATTGTTGAAGATGAACGTGCTACATATGGGGCAATTTTGATTATTCTTATGATCATCTTGGCAATGACCCGATTGCACCATCAAACGATTCTAATATTGATTTTCGCGAGTTCCTACGTAGAAGACACCATGTTCAAGATAAGAAAATTCATCGACACCTTCAACAAGACTTGATAGAACATATATGGGAACGTTTTGGGCATGAGAATAACCACAACTAAAAATTATTTTAAAATTTAGTATATTTTAAGGTAGTAGTTTATTTCAACGTTTAATAATTTTATTAATGTATTTTCTTATAACTTATTTGTGTCAAGTAGTACATTATTTAATATATTTTCGTATAATTTTCATTTAATTTTATTTATTATTTAG